>ENA-UOOK01000143-UOOK01000143.1-fermentation-metagenome-genome-assembly--contig:-NODE-143-length-83410-cov-12.837094_pt1 | contig 83410 bp, 75 predicted proteins | sample MGYA00245777_ERZ724023 | MGnify/ENA primary metagenome ERZ724023 (study PRJEB28704, sample SAMN03018312) | fermentation metagenome | biome: anthropogenic terrestrial biome; feature: soil; material...
GAACCCGGGTAATAGGATCCGCAATCCTACGTGATATCCACTACACTATCAGGGCATAATAAAACAGAAATCATGTGTTTCAATAACATTAGTTGAAACTTATAATAAGTTGAATTTTTTTCTATTTAAGTTTTGTTTAAGTTTTTTTTAAGGGATACCATCATATCAATAATTAACTTGGTTTGGTGTGAGGTTCGTTGGGTTAAATGAGTAATTTAAATTTCCAGATATTCCATTATCCTGGTTTTAATTTTTTTTCTAAAATCGTCAGATAGTTCAACAGGGCCTCTTCGATCATACATGGTGCTGCTGCCAAAACATAGGTCTTCAAATGTTTTTCCATGGAACTCTATTGGGTTTCGGTAACGTGGTATGAAATGCCAGTGAAGATGGGGGGATGGTGGGGTTTCAAGGTAGGAAGAGTTCATCAAACAGCCCCAGTTGAACATGGTGGAGTTAAACGCTTTTTTAATAGATTTTTCTAGTTTTTTTACTACGTAACTAAAGTCAAACCATTCTTCATTTGTTAAACCGGATAATTCTATTTCATCTCTTTTAAGTGCCACAACGCAAGTTCCAAGGTTTTTTTGGTCAGGGGCCAGGATTATAAGCCAGTGATGGGTTTCAACCAATAAATCTCCGTACTTATAATCATGTATTTTTTCAAAAAATTCACATCCCATTTTGAACACTCTCTCTTGAACACAATAATTGTATTGATTGTATAATTGAAAATATTTCTAATCATTGATCTAGTATTAACAAAAATCTTTTTAAAATATAAGTTCACAGTGGGTGGCGATAATATTTTTTCAGGAGATATCCCACTTCTAAATCTTTCTTTTATCCACATAAAACTGAATAAATATATGGCATGTTCACAAAACACACACGTATCGTGGAAATTCTACTGCCTTTCCTTTAACGGTGGTGTTTTCATAGTTAATAAAACTGTAATAAGAAGAAAAGGGATAAATTATATAAAGTCACAATGGATTATGTTTCAATACAATTTGATGAAAAAGTTTTTAAATAGTTTTTATTTTACATAAATCCTATATGTGTGGTTACCACAATTTCGGGAAGCTGTGGCCACATTATTTTCATTTTTAATATCTAATTTTCCAGCCAAGATTTCACCACCTAACTGGTTTTCTTCTGTTAAAATATATTCCATTTTTGGGAAGTTTTTACTAAGAATATTAGAAGAAATTTCTCCTGCATACTGTATACTTGCTTGGTTGTTGTTTCCAGATTCTAAAGTGGTTGATAAGGTTTCTAACACTGACATCCCCCCATTTGGCCGGTATTGTGCCATAAAATCCATTACATCTTGCGCTTGTTGTGATGAATATACATAACTAGAAGGTTCATTAAATGTGGGGAGGTTGCTAACTCCGAAAATCACAATCATAATTGGTATTAAAGCTAAAACAGCGTCAAAAGTGTAAATAAATCCTTTTTCATCCATAAACTTCACTAGTTTTTAATTGTTTTTAAATCATTCTTTACTAGTTATTTTTCCTTATTCTTGCAACAATTTCTTCTTTTTTTGCAATTGCTTCTTGAGCCGCACTTTCAACTTTTTGTTTCATTTCTTCAAAGTCTTCAGGATGCACATCGCCCACAAACTTTTTGATTTTAGTGTAAGCTGCTTCCCGGAAGAGTGGCTTAAGTTCAGTCTGGCCATGGTCAGTTATCAGCCTGGGAACTCCAGTATCATCAATTTCGCCGATATGGCCGATTTTAACTCCAGATTTTGAAACAATCCTTTCCACTTCTCTGGCCACATCTTCAGTGGCTATAATCATGAGTGAATCCACAGAAACACCCAATGGATCGATGTTCAGACTTTCCAGCATGTCTAAAACTTTGGGGTTGATTAGTTCACGGATTTTATCTTCCCAAAAGGCCATTCCCAGTCCAGTAGTTTGGGATATTTCATGAGCATCACCTCTGAGTCCCCCATTGGTTACATCAGTCATGGCATGTATTTTTGGAAGTAGTTCTGCCTTTAAAATGGCCTCAGATGCTTGAATAAAGCTAATATCCATAGTTTCCCACACAACATCAAACAAACCGTGATACAAGGCTGTTGTTGTGATAGTTCCACCGCCAGACCCTTCAGTTAAGAGAATAACATCACCTGCCTCGGCACGTTTCCGGGCAGTGGGTGGATAAGGGGATATTCCCACAGAACCTACTGCACTTACTAATCTATCTCCAAGCACCATGTCTCCACCTACGCGGAGAGTACTTCCTGCTACTAATGGTATTCCAGTGAGTTCTGAAACAGCACAAACTCCAGCAGTATAGTCAAAGAGTTTTGACACATCTCCATCATCTGCCAAGTGCAAATCACTCAGTAAAGCCACTGGCTGAGATCCCATAACGCAGACATCTCTCATGGAAGCTCTGGCCACATGAAAACCTCCCAAGAAAGGGTATTCACTTAACCGTGAATGAATTCCATCTACTGCAGTGGTTATGTACACTTCGTCTGTGCCAGCTGGTGCTTTAACCACTCCTCCATCGTCTTGAGCTGTGGGGTTGATGAAGGCATCAGTGTTGCTGCTTTTAACTATTTCTGCAATTTGTCGGTGGACAAAAAAGTCACCGGCGCCTCTGGATCCAACACCCATTTCTCCCATAGCCACTCCTGATTTGGGATAATTTATGAGCTTTTTAAGGGGTTCATCAGGGTGATCTTCAATTTTCAGAGAATATTTAACTTCGTCCAGAACAGCCTTTGCCATTTGGCCGGCCTGTTCAGGAGAAATATCTTTAAACTCAAGTATCTTTTCCTGAAGACTTTTTTGAACAGATCCTTCAGCACTGTCTACCAGGGCGCGCCTGGCGAAACCTTCCATATCCACAGTTACACCTTCTTATGTATTACAAATATATAAATTTTTCCTACTTTTTTAGTATTTACAACCAATCTTTAAACGAGTTTAAAGAAGTTTTTCAATATTTTTAGCCCAATTTTTCCACTTTTTTCTGGGTGAAACTGGGTGGCAAAAACATTATCTTGAGCTACAATGGCAGGAACATCTAAACCATAATTAACAGTTGCAATCACAATTTTATCATCATCAGGCTCTACATAATATGAATGGACAAAATACATATAATTATTCTCAATATTTTTTAATAAAAAAGATTTTTTTAAGATATTAAGGCTATTCCAGCCCATTTGGGGTACTTTCAGACCCTCATTTTTTTTTCTTTCTGGAAGTTGTAAAACTTTCCCTGGCAACACATTTAATCCATTAATCCCTGGGCTTTCCTCACTTTTACCAAAAAGGACTTGTAAACCCAAACAAACTCCTAAAAATGGTTTTTCATCGTGAATATGTTGGTGAATAATCTTTTCAAATCTGCTCAGATTCTCCATGGCAGTTCCGAAAGCTCCCACTCCTGGGAGAATCAGTGCATCTGCTTTTGCCAATTCTTTTTTATCTTGAGTTATCAGTACTTCTGCACCAATTTGTCGGAATCCATTGTGGATGCTTTTCAGATTCCCACTACCATAATCAATTATAGCTATCATTATATTTTTTTAATTTTTTTCTCAAAGCAGTTCCAAAATCGGAAGCAATGATTTTATCAGTTCCCAAAGTTTTTGCATGGGCGTCCAGTTCAGTAATCACCCAAGTATATCCTAAATTTTTTAAAGGCTCCACCAATCTTGGGCCGTCAGTAATAGCAATTAATTTTCCTTTTAATTTCTCAATATTGAGCGCATGAGGCACTCCTGCCACGACTACTATGTCAAAATTATTTTTTTCAAGGAATGACATTGCATTTTTCCCAGTTACAGGGTATTCATCCAAACTACCGGTTATTAGATCAATATTCATATCCAGTTCCATTTTTATATTTTTGGCATGTTGACGTATACGTGGCAGTCCTATTCCTTCATCTAGATTGGCAATAATGCTTGGGCGGATTTCAGGATAAGTATCATGGAAAGGAACTTTCAAAATGTCAGCGAAGAGGTAAGATGTTTCTTTCTTGGAGTTAAGAACAAAAGCAATTTTATCTCCATTTTCAAAGGCATCAAGAAGATTTTGGGCTACTTCTTCTTTATCATCTCCGTAAGATGGTTGAATATATTTTCCTTGGGCCATTCCTCTGGTTTTTTCGATTTCAGTGGCTTTTTTTAACATTATAATCTGCCTATCTGCTTCCTCGCTAGAGATCACACCTTCTAGTTTTGCTGCTTCTAAAACAGCTATCGCTCCTTCTGTATTATCGCCTTCACTTAACCCACCATGAGACTCAACAGTCAACACTTTGGCGGGGATTTTAGCATTGTTAACTGCTTCACGCATGTCTTCACCAATGATCATACTTGCACAAGTACCCACCACCCCCACCAGTTGAGGGTGGAACAGTTCATAAGCTTCTTTAAGAGTTTCCTCTAACTTAGCTGATGCTCCGAAAATGAAATCATTCTCGGACATGGCAGTGGTAACCACCCTCACTCCATCATTTTCCAGTAGACGGCCAGTACGGAAACAGCAACCATGGGGTCCGTGAAGGATAATAACATCAGCATTCAAATCTCGGAGAGTATAAAGTGACGCGGCAATAGGGCTGGGTCGTGGATGCAATGTAATTTCACCTCTAAATTTATTAAACGTATTATTCGAATTATTTAGCCATTACAATGTATTGATCTAGCAAATTTTGGAATTAATAAATTCATTACATTTTACTTATCATTATAATTAACATTCTTGTAAACTTATTCTAATAAACTATTAACCATAATAACCAATAGAACCAATAATAAGTTTAATCTTGACAATCGATAAATGGATAAAATATTGGGTTATACAGTTCAAAATTTCAATTTACGATAAAATATCATACATATTAACGTTAATCAACACATAATGAGGATACGAACATGAATATGGAAACATTGATGGGCATAGGGTTAATAATTGTTGTAATTGTTTTGGGAGCTTTTATCAACTATGATGGAACTTCTTATAATTTTAATGATTCATTAAATGACAATTCATCCAATCAGATTAAATCTGAATCCATCACATCAGTCAAATTTCTTGGACAACGTGATTATGGTTTTGTAGTCCGTTACGGCCCTTATGGTAATCCAATGTCATCAGTAAAAGTTGCCTATGTCGTGGGCGTGCATCCACAGGAAGTTCAAGCCCATCAAGCGATGATGACAGTAATCAGCAATAGTAAATCACTAAAATACTGTTATTATGTTTATCAAATTACTGTAACTAAAGACCGAGACGATTACACAAATGGAAGGATTAATGGTCAAGAATTAGCTAGAGACTACGCAGTTCCCGATATCAAGGCATCCAAATACAATTTGGTGGTGGATGTACACTCAACCAAGGGAGACTACCCAGAAACCAAGTTCATCTCAGTTCCATCAGATGACAAACGTTCCAGACTACTGGCCCATTTAATAGTGAGCAAAATCTCCTGGCTTATTTTCTATGTCCCCCCATTTGATGGTGGGCCCACTAGCGGTCCTTATGTAACCATACCAATCATAGAATCTGGCACACCAGCAATGGTTTACGAAACCTACACTTATGCACCATTTAACGAAACATTGGACCGTGCTAAGGAATTTGCCAATGCAGTTGATAGCTTAAACTTCTAAGATTTCCAATTTTTTTCTTTTATTATTTTATTAATTAGGACAGCCACGGTTTTTTGAAGAGAATTAAATAAAATATGCCTAAATGATAAAATAATAAAGCTGAATAGTAGTAAAATTTAGGTTTTATTATATATTTGGTAGATTAAATTTTCATAAGATGAAAATCACTAACACCATAGAGGGAAGATTTTTAAAAAGACCCAACCGCTTCACAGTGGATTTTGAAACTAATAAAGGGATCGAACTTGCTCATTTACGAGACCCGGGTCGTCTTAATGAACTTTTACTTCATGAGGCTCATTTACTCCTTCGCCCAGCACAAAATCCAACAAAAAGGAAGACAAAGTACGATGTTATTGCCGTGAAAAGTGAAAAAATATGGGTGCTCATAAATTCTGGTTTCCACAGTGATCTTGCCTCAGAATTAATTAAATCAGGAATTATATCTGAACTATCAAATTATCATGTTGAAAAAAGAGAATACACTTACGGTAAGAGTAGAATCGATTTTCTTCTAACTAAAACTTTGGAAAAAGGAAAAGTAACATCTGATAATGAGGATAAGATGCTTCTGGAAGTGAAAGGGTGCACCTTGGTTGAAGATGGGCATGCCAAATTTCCGGATGCTCCTACAGTCCGGGGAAAAAGACACTTGGAAGAACTTATTAAAGCTAAAAAAGAGGGAATGAACTCAGCAGTACTTTTCATAATCCCCCGAGAAGATGCTCAAGTATTTTCACCTAACTGGGAGATGGATCCAGAATTTTCCAGCACACTAAAAAAAGCAGAAAAATACAAAGTGCTGATATTTGCATATTCTTTCAGTGTTGATTATCATAAAAACCAATTGGAACTTAATCCTTTGAATGAAGTGCCAATAAGTGTTAAACCATAAAAAAAAGCTTAAAAATCAGTTTAACTTCTTTTTTCAGTTATTTTCATTTTTTTCTACTTTTCCAGGGTTCAACTAGTTTTAAAATTACAATTATCATATAATCATTTGTTTCAAGTGAAATTGCGCGGGGTGTGATGTCATTTTTCAGTTACAAAAACACGTTTTTTATCATTCTTTTTAGGTATGCTGGCAACCCCTTGGAGTAAGGTTAGAAGTTGATAAAGATTTGCTAAAAATTTAAAAATAACAAGTTTTTTCTTAATTTACCCAATTTAGTTAGGCATATATTCCCCAAACATATTTTAAACATTCTCAACGCTAAAATAATCTTTAAAATAATTTAATTTCCTGTAAAACTCTTCAGGAGTGTGTTAATCTATCTTCACTGTTACACTTGAAACATACCTCTCTCTGTCAATGAAAATGATGCTGAGTAAAAAAATTTTGAATAATTTAGAGGATAATAGGATCATATTTATTTCTTGTTTATTTTATTCAACAGAAATTTACGGGGATTTAAATTGTTGTGGAAAAATTTTAATAAAGAAAAAACTGCTCATAAAATTTCAACGATAACTTTAGTATAAATCCAACGAATTAATTTAGGCAATATGTAAAAATGTATAGATAAATTCAGCTAAAATCTGGTTAAATCACGTATTTGAAGATAACGATGAATGCATTAAGTATAACAACAATAAACATATTTAAGTCATATTCATCACAAAATACTGCTGTATTTTTAGCAAAGGAGGATGCTATGTTAGTTCGGTGAAATTGACAAAAGAAAGAAAAGATTTGGTTATATTCTATGAGCTTACTTGAACTACTCCATATCCTGCACTTGTTTTTTGTGACGCAACTATATCCCCATCTTTGGTGATGAATATTGCTAAAATGTCAGACCCACCATCTTTTTTTTGGACATTTGCAGTCACATGACCACCTATGTTACCTAAATCAAATGATTTTTTACCTGAGCCTTCTATAGATCGAGTTCCAGATTCAGAACTTATTGATCCACTCCATTTGCCCAAATAATCTACTATAACCAGAACTCTTGGCTTAATAGATGATGATGGGGAAGATGTACTGGGGCTAGAATCATCACTAGAACTAGAAACACTAGAATCAGAAGTACTAGGGCTCGAAGAATCATTCATTCTATCACTAGAACTAGAATCACTTGATGTACATCCAGATGCAACTAATACAAAGCAAATCAAAACTAAAAAAATACAGATATTTGTTGACATTTTCATGTATATCCCCCACATTCATTATATCTAATCCATAATATAACATTTAGGATAGTTTTTTAAAGCAGAGTATTATCTGAAATAAGGAAATACATATTTTATCATAACAGGGGAATGAACCATTTTTTGCAAAATAAAGAAGATTCTAGAAATTTAGATGCTGTACCAAAAAATATAGATTTTTTAAATATGAATTGTGCGCTGACGACATATTTCAAGAATTCTGGTTAATTAGCTTGTTTTTGATGAAATAATTATGGATCTACATTTTTAGTAAATTTAAGCAGATAATAAATCAAGTAATTGCCTTTAAACTTTTTTTTTGATTTAGATATTAATATATTATATTTACATTTTTAATTTATTTTAGGAAAAATGTTAAGGGAAAAAAATGATATTTGAGATATCAATTGAGTAAATAAACATCAAAAAAAGACCCCTCACTCAGATAAAGTAGGTAAAGTGGATACAACTCTCCATGATTTCTCCTTCTAGCGTGTAATTATGCTAATTATATCTCCATCCTCTAACACATGGTCACTAGCGACCCTGCGGCAGTTCCTGGCATCTATTGCATGCATAAAACCTTCTCCAATATCAGTGTGGATGAGGAAAGCCATATCTCTTGGTTTGGACCCTTGCGGAATTAACAAGGCATCAGGGAGTATGTTACCTTTTTGATCAGATAGTTTATGTTCATCTTCCACTGGGAAGACAACAATCATATCCAGCAAGCTAAATATGGCTTGGTTAAGGGCTTCCTGAATTCCAGTACTGTCATATTTTTGTAAAACATTTTCTTGGATATATTTAAGGGCTTTTACTTGTTGTGAACTTAATTCATCCTTCTTTATGATCTCAAAATCTGATTCACCAGAAACATATTTTACAAACCCGGATTTTGCAGCCCGAATTAATGCCAGTTCAGCCTCAGCTGATGCTGGTACCACATTATCATATTTTTCCTGGAGCCGTTTAATGTTCTTTTCAGCATGTGGTAGATCAGCCTTGTTAGCTACAATAAGCATTGGTTTAGCAATTTTAAGAAGATTATTCAGTAGAAAGACGATATCATCTTCCTCCCAATCCTTGTAATCTTTAGAAACAGCTCGTTTAGCTTCAAGCACGTCTTCAACAAGTATACCTGCACCACTGAGCTGTTCAGCTATTACCTTAGCTATGTCAAGTTTCTCAGAGAGTGCTTTTCGCACCAGTTTATTCCAGTTTTTATGAAGGATTCCATAAAGCCACATGCTTATTTCGTGTTCTAAAAACTCCACATCTTCCAGAGGGTCGTGTGTTCCTGGTTCGCAAGGCCTTCCCTCATCATCAGTTGATCCTGAAGCGTCAATTACATGGATGAATGCTCTGGCTTGGCGAAGGTCATCTAAAAACTTATTACCTAGGCCACGACCTTCATGGGCTCCTGGAACTAGCCCTGCAACATCTAAAAGTTCTACTGGAATCAGTCTGGTTCCTTCAAGGCACTGAGAATTCCGAGGATTGCATTCAATTTCTAATTCTTTGCAGGGGCATGGTTTAACCACATGGGCAACTGCTTTGTTAACATCAATAGTTGTAAAGGGGTAATCAGCTACTTCTGCTTCTGATAGGGTGGCTGCATTGAAAAAAGATGATTTGCCCACATTGGGCTTTCCGGTAACTGCGATCTGGAGCATGATAATCACTACTAGTCTTTTCACATCCAAACTTATTAAAGATTTTATTAGATAAATGAAAGATTAAGATAACGAAAAGCAACATTACTATTGGTTATATTTACCTAGAGTTCAGGTGTATGTTAAATGGCAAAACTTTACCTAATTGGAACTGGACCAGGATCCAGTGATTATTTAACAGTAGCAGCAGTTAAGGCTACAAAATCTGTTGATGTTCTTGTGGGAAGTCAAAGAGCTCTGGATTTATTCCCTGATTTTCGTGGGGAAGTCTTGGTGCTCCAGGCAAAGAATATGGATGAAATGATGAAAAAATCAGTTTCACTGGTGGATGGAGGTAAAACTGTTGCAATTCTCTCCACAGGGGACCCTGGATTTTCTGGGGTTTTAAAGCCCATACTCAAGTTAAGGGATGATCTGGACCTTGAAGTGGTTCCAGGTATCAGTTCCCTGCAACTAGCTGCAGCCAAGTTACAAGTGCCATGGGACGAAGTAAACCTCCTAACGCTTCATGGAAAAGGAAATTCTGATGTTATTTTGGATTGTTTAGATAATGGAAAAGTTACCATAGTTTTACCAGATTTTAGGGTTGAAAAATTAGCTCAATTCTTACTTGAAAATGATGTGGATCCTAAAAGAAAAATTGCGGTTTGTGAAAGACTCAGCTATCCTGATGAGAGAGTTTTCACGGGAACTGTAAAAGAATTAGCATCTATGGAGTTCAATTACTTGTGTGTAATGGTAGTTTACTAGTTAAACGGTTTCAATCACACAAATATTCGTCTTTTTCATTCCAAGGTGGTGTTACCACACATAAAAACTTCAATGATGATTTTTCCCTGTTTTTTATCCACTGCACAGATCCTGGAGGTATGTAAATCACATCACCCTTTTTAACCTCTTCAGACTGGTTATCGATGTGCATTATGCCTTTCCCTTCTAGAATGTAATATACTTCCACAGAAGTTTTCAATCTATGTGGTAAGGATGCCTCGTCCTTGCCTAGTATGGCATGGGCGATGCTGCAGCCCATTTTTATCTTTTCATTTTTCGGATGCAGAAGCTCACAGATAGTAGTTTCATCAGAAGTTTGAAAATAGTTGCAGTCTTTTATAGATTTTATCAACATTTTATCAATTAAAATTAGCAAACCATTGTTTATTAATTTTTTAAATAAAATAATGATTTTTTGAACTCTTTTTGCCTGAAAAAATAGATTTATATTATTATATGTTATTTGTAAGTATTATGAAGGGCTTGCACACTTTGTATAAACAAGCCCCCAGTTTGGTAGGTGTCTTTAGACTTACAATATTTCCCACTCACAATAACATAAAATTCTGCATGATTATTGTGACAAACATCACATTGGGGTGGAGGTTCAGTGACAGGGGAACATTTGAATTTTTCTTTTACCATTTTCTTCATCAGATTTTTTTTGAAAATTTTAAAAGTAATCTCTGCACTAACCAACGAATTGATAATGTTGAGGGAGTTATGAGATAATTTTTCACAAAACAAGGTAGGTAGGAAAGATTCAATGATAAAAACTGCCATTAATACTTTTAAAAGTGTGTTAGTTGTGACGATGCTCCTATAATTAGGATATAACTATCACTACTAATTTGAACAAAAAATATATCTATACTCTAATCATTAGGCTGATTTATTAATTATTTAATAGAATTAAGTTAGAATTAATTGTTTTTAAAAAAAAATTAGTTTTAGGAAGCCTCTTGAGGCTCCCCGTAGAGAATAGTACCAACTTCTTTCAGTTTTCCTGTTCCTCTAATCTCTTCACGGAATAATGGTATTTCTGCCACAACTTGTCCTCCGAATTTTTGGCGGATACTTTCCATCCGTTTTTGTTGGATTTGGCGTCTGGCACGGCAGAAATCACAGTCAGCCTCTTCAGGTTGTATCTGGTTTACGATAACTGCATCGGTGTGCATGTTATTCTTTTCCAATGCTTCCATTGCTCTTTCTGATTCGTAGATGGACATTTCTTCAGGGATAACTACCATTTTGAAAGATGTTCGTTCGGGATCAGCCATTACTTCCCTGGCGATTCGGATCTGCTTTTTAGTGGCTTCCATATCTTCTAAGGCTTTATCTTCTTCTTCTTCATCCCCCATAAAAGGCATTATGTTTTTGAAAGCTTTGGCCATGCTGCCAATCTGCCTTCGTACTTTGATCATCTTCCCAACCCAACTATCCATCATTTCTGGGAAAGAAAGCAGCCTCAGAGTGTGACCGGTTGGTGCGGTGTCGAAAACCACAACATCATATTCATCAGTGGTCATGTACTGTAAAAATTTATCAAAAGCAGCTGCTTCATCGATTCCAGGTGCCATGGTGGCCATTTCCATCTGATCTTCCATTAAACCCATGTCCATTCCTGGGTTTAAGGCTTGTTGTTCCTTCATTTTGGCTTGGTAATCTTGCATGGCCACTTCTGGGTCGATTTCTGCGGCCCATAAGTTTTCACCAATGGGTGTGGGGTCATGTCCCAGACTCTTGTCTAAAGAGTCAGATAAGGAGTGAGCAGGGTCAGTTGAGATTACAAGGGTTTTTTTCCCATCGCTAGCCAACCAAAGGGCAGTTGCTGCTGAAACAGTTGTTTTACCAACTCCTCCTTTTCCTCCAATAAATACAAATGTTGTTTTTCCTTTTTTAAACTTGAATAGGTCCTTAAATGCCATATTCATTCCTCCATAAATTATCTTCTAGATTTAGTAAGCCTAAAATAAGCCTTAATCTTTTCGAATAAAATGTTTCTATTAGATTATCATATTAAATTCTGTGTGCATATAAAAATTGTGCAAAATCCATATTAAATAAAGACTCATATTCATATAAAGATAGCATGCTCTCATGGTAAATCTTTGTATTCAACGATTATTTGTCATTAAAGATTAAAAAGCGCATATTGTTGGAAATAAAGATTTAAATTACCACTTACACATATTAATCAATGATACTGTATGTTTTAATGAAACGGGATTAGGGTGATGTCATGGATTACAATAAGGGTATGTTACCATTATTAGACATTGTCAAAGTTTCTAGGGAGATATCTAGCTTTATTGAAAATTCTTTGATAGAATCAAATGCTCAAGGATTGGTAGTGGGTCTTAGTGGAGGTTTGGATTCATCAGTCACTGCCAAACTCTGCACCGAAGTGGTAAACACTCACAAAATTTTAGGCCTGATAATGCCCGGCCAGAGCACAAATAAAGAAGACATCAATGATGCTGTGTCTTTAGCAGATTCTTTGGGTATAAAATACAAAACCATATACATAGATCCTCTTATTCAATTAGTTTTAGGTGTTTGCACCAGTTTTCCAGATGATGAAAAGTATCAAATGGCTTCTGCTAATCTTGAGGCACGAATGAGGATGTTAATTTTATATTTCCATGCTAATGCCATGAATCGACTGGTGGTTGGTACTGATAACAGATCAGAACTTTTAGTAGGATATTTCACTAAATATGGTGATGGTGGGGTTGATATACTTCCCATTGGTGCGTTGTATAAAACTGATGTTCGCATGTTGGCAAAACATCTAAAGATTCCTGAAAAAATTATTAACAAAGACCCAACTGCTGGATTATGGCCTGGTCAGACAGATGAAGATGAAATGGGGATAAAATACTCTCTTTTAGATGAAATTCTGTATTTAATAACTGAAAAAGGAATGAAAAAAGAAGAAATAATTAAAAAACTTCAAATAAATCTTGATGAGGTAGTAAAAGTCAAACTGATGATGATGTCAGCTGAACACAAATTAAAAGTGCCACCAATGCCCTTAATAGTAAGATAAAGCCTTAAATTATAGTTAAACAACTGTAAAGTTCATATAATAGGACAGTGGTATAAATGTATTCTATCGTATATATAACCACTTCTGATTCAGAAGAGGCTCAACAAATTGCAAAAAACCTTTTAAAAGAAAAAATAATTGCATGTGCTAATATAATTCCAGTGATGGAATCTATCTATTGGTGGGAAGGAGAACTGGAGGAAGATGTTGAGTCGATCCTCTTGGTCAAGACTAGCTCCAAATTAGTGAATAAAGTTATAGAAAGGGTTAAAGAAATTCACAGCTACCAAACACCATGTGCACTGGAAATCCAGATAAAAAGCGGATCAAAAGAATATTTGGATTGGCTTGAGAATGCACTAAAATGACAAAAGATCATTTTATAAATAAATATAACATTCAAGTAAACAATTTGTTAACCTTAATTAAATGATAGTTTAATTTTACCATATCAAACTGAAGTATAACGGTGATTATTTGATAGACAGTAATATAGAGTCTAAATGGCAAAAAAAATGGCAAGATGCAAAACTATTTCAATCTAACCCTGATAACCGAGAAAAAGTATTCTTAACCGTGGCATATCCTTATCCCAGTGGAGCCATGCACGTTGGGCATGGCCGTACATACACCGTTCCGGATGTTTATGCCCGATTCAAACGTATGCAAGGTTACAATGTATTATTCCCAATGGGTTGGCACGTCACAGGGGCACCAGTAATTGGCATAGCCAAACGTATTGGCAGATCAGACCCTTGGACTCTAGACATCTACCAAAACGTGCACAAAGTACCTTTGAATGAGCTTAAAAAGTTTACAGACCCTCATTATATTGTGAAATACTTCAGTGATGAATATCGAAATGTCATGATGAAATTGGGTTACTCTATTGACTGGAGACGGGAATTCACCACTATAGATCCTCATTATCAGAAATTCATAACTTGGCAGTTTGAAAAACTCAATGAAAAAGGGCTGGTTAGGAAAGGAGCACATCCGGTTAAATACTGTCCTGACGATGAAAATCCAGTAGGAGATCATGACCTTCTGGAAGGTGAAGGGGTGGCTATCAACGAATTAATTTTGGTAAAGTTTAAAATCGGGGAAAACTATCTGGTTGCTGCCACATTCCGTCCGGAAACTCTATTTGGGGCCACAAACATATGGTTAAACCCTAATGAAGAATATGTTAAGGTTAAAATCAATGATGAAGAATGGATAATTAGTAAAAAAGCATATTATAACCTATTAAACCAGAAAAGTAACCTTGAACTGGTGGGTGAGATAGATACTCCTTCTTTAATTGGTCAACACGCAGAAAACCCAGTAACGAGAGAAAAACATATAATTTTACCAGCATCATTTGTGGATCCAGATTATGCAACTGGGGTGGTATATTCGGTACCAGCACATGCTCCGGCAGATTACATAGCACTGGCTGATCTTAAAAAGGACACAGAAACATTAAATAAATATGATATAAAGGATTCGGTTGAAAAAATACAACCCATAGGCCTAATAAGTCTTAAAGGATTTGGAAATCACCCTGCTGCTGAGATGATCGAGAAAATGAGTATTAAAGATCAAAATGATCCCGATCTTAAAGCAGCCACCAATGAAATGTACAAACTTGAACATGCTAAAGGAGTTATGGGGAAACACATACCTGATTATGCTGGTTTAAAGGTACCACAAGCTAGGGATGAAATTAAATCATATCTTCTTGAAACTGATAAAGGAGATATAATGCATGAATTTGCGGAAAAACCGGTGATCTGTCGTTGTGGAACTGAATGTGTGGTTAAAATCCTGGATAATCAGTGGTTCCTCAAATACTCTGATGAAGAATGGACTCAAAAAACCCTAAACTGCTTGGAGAATATGAACACTGTGCCTGGGGAGATTAGGTCTAACTTCGAATATTATCTTAACTGGTTACATGACTGGGCATGTGCACGGCGAATAGGCTTGGGTACTCCTTTACCTTGGGATCCTCAATGGTTGATTGAGCCTTTAAGTGATTCAACTATCTATATGAGTTATTATGCCATAGCGCCCTATCTAAAGGATATCGATCCGGAACAAATGGACGAAGAGTTTCTGGATCATGTTTTTCTGGACAAGAAAACCAGCAAAACAAACATTCCTCAGGGCATGAAGGAAGAGTTCAACTACTGGTACCCACTTGATTGGAGGTTATCTGCCAAGGATCTTGTTGGAAACCACCTATCATTCCATTTATTCCATCATTCAGCCATTTACCCTCAGGAAAAATGGCCTCAAGGCGTGGTAGTATTTGGAATGGGGCTAATGGAGGGACAAAAAATGTCATCTTCCAAGGGAAACATCGTACTCTTAGAAGACGCCATAAAAATCCACGGAGCAGACGTAGTCAGACTGTTTCTCATGTCATCAGCCGAACCATGGCAGGATTTCGACTGGAGAGAAAAAGAAGTTATTGGAACTAAAAAACGTTTAGAATGGTTCATAGGATTTGCAGAGATGGTTGATGAACTTCATGGCTCACAAATCAAGTTAAATGATTACAACCAAGCCCCTGATGCGAATAAATCTATAAATGCCTGGATAATCAGTCAAGTTAACCAGCGAGTTCAAGATGTAACCAGAGCATTAGAAGGATTTCAAACTAGAAAAGCACTTCAAGATGCATTATTCCTGTTTAAAAAGGACATTGACCACTATCTGCACAGGGTGGATCATGAACTCAAGGAAGAAAATGCGAAAGAGGAGATTAATCAAGTATTGGCCTATGTCCTTGGAATATGGATCCGTTTGATGGCACCATTTACACCCCACACCTGTGAAGAACTGTGGAACAGGCATGGTGGACAAGGATTTGCATCAGACGCACCTTGGCCAGAACATGATCTGGATTTAATAGATGAAAAGGTTCAAAAGAGTGAAGAAATCATTCAGGGACTGGTTGAGGACATAAGGGAGATTAAAAAAATAACAAAGAGCCAACCTGAAAAGATCCACATTTATTTAGCCCCTGAATGGAAGTGGAAGGTTTTTGAAATAGCTCATCAAGTTGGAAAGCCTGATATTGGCCGAATTATGGGGCAAGCTATTAAAGAGAATATTCACAATGACAAAAAGGAATTAGCTGGATTTGCTCAGAAAATAGCTCGGGAAATGGCCCGAATGCATTACGTAGGGTTTGTAGATGAAAAACGCTTACTGGATGATGCATTGGATTTTGTTGCAAGGGATGCCAATGCAGAGATAATAGTCTATCAGGAACCAACTTATGATCCTAAAAACAAGGCCCGAAACGCTTTGCCATACAAACCTGCACTTTTTATTGAATAACTATTCTTGAAATTATCCATTCAAATGAATGGCTTTATATTTTTATTTTTTTTCAAAAAGGATAAAATGAAAACAGAACTTATGAATGATATCACTTTGTGGTTAGGTAGGAGGTCAAAAAGGTATCAAACATAGTTTAAATTATCTAAAAAGTAAATGTAAGGTTATGGGCTTGGAAGTGCGTCCAGATATTGAAGATAATATTGGACTGTAAATGAATTTGGATTTCCTTCTCATACTCTTTTTTGATTCTAGAAGTTTCCATAAAGTTCCAATACACTTAAAAAAACATCTTCACTAACTCCATCTGAGAATGAGTTACCAAAAAAGTATTGATTTAGAAATTTACTCCGCTTTATTTGCTGATGAAAAAAAGAATTATTTAATGAAATTGAACTCTGTACAAAACAAAATTTATCTGGATTGAGTTTAAAAACACTCTCGAGTTGATTAATGGGGGAAGGGGGATATTATCATTATAACTCGGAAAATACGCCATTAACTTTTCATGTTTTATATATACTTGCTTATATTTAGTTATGGCAGGCTTTTAAGGCAGATAATCCTAAAAAAGAAGGTTTAATGGTAACGTTCAGATTTTATCGCAAGATCAATCCTCAAAAATAGGGTTTAATTTGTGTAAAATATAGATGCTATGACTTAATTGGCTTACTAATTGAGGGGGTGGGGGTGAATTAATAAAAAAGTGTGAACAAGATGTTATTAGATGGTTTTTAGGGATATTATTATGAAAAGAGTTCTGATTTTGAATGTGAGCTTGGTATGCGTAATTTTATTAATTTAAGATTATTTATAAATCATGTTAAATACTGATTATTTTATTTTTAAGAATTCCAATTTCCTCAATATTTACTTCAGCCACATCACCAACTTGTATGGGTCCCACACCAGGAGGGGTGCCAGTTGCAATCACATCACCTGCTTTAAGGGTCATAATATGGGATATAAAGCTTATCAATTCTTCAACCGGGAAAATCATGTTTTTAGTGTTGGAATTTTGTTTGATTGAATTGTTAACTTTCATCGATATTTTTTGACTTGATGGATCCATATCAGTTTCTATCCAAGGCCCCAGAGGGCAAAAAGTATCAAAACTCTTCGCACGAGTCCACTGTCCATCTTTTTGCTGCAAATCTCGGGCAGTAACATCGTTAAGAGCAGTATATCCTGCAACATATTCTAATATATCCTCATAATTAACAAAACGGGCTTCGCGTCCCATCACAACTGCCAGTTCTGCTTCATAGTCCACGTGATGGGAACAAGGAGGATATACAATACGGTCCTCATGACCAATTATGGTGGTAGGGGGCTTTAAAAACAGCACTGGCTCTTCTGGTATATCCATGTTCAGTTCTTCAGCATGGTCACGATAATTCAAACCTACACATACTACTTTGCTAGGTTGAGCTGGTGGAAGAATCTTTATTTCATCTAATGAGTAGAAATTCCTTCTTTTAAAATCATCAAGGGGTGATTGTGACGCTTCTAATATGGAATGTTTTATTTCAACCACTCCTCCATTGATAATTACTCCGTTTTTATTTTTACCATTTTTTTTAAATCTTAGAAGCTTCATTTAATCCGTCCTCATCGGTTGGGGTTTGAAATATGCACGGTTTGTTTAAATGATTCTTTCAATGGGAACCACTAGAATATCTCTGGCACCAATTTTTTTTAAATGATTAACTACTTGGAATACTTTATGTTCATCAACCACGGCGTGAACTGCTACTACTCCTTTATCAGAGAGAACTTGGGATACTGTAGGTCCAGTCATCCCGGGCATGGCAAGTTTAACATCGTCCAGGACTTCTTCATCCACATTCATCATCACCAATTTTTTCCCGTCAGCATCAAGAACGCCTTTTATTCCGGTTTTAATTTCCTCTATTTTCTCTTTTTTCTCCACATAACTTACAGGATTCGCTATAAGTTGTACAGAACTTTCCAAAATCGTATCTATCATCTGCAGATGATTCATCTTAAGTGTGGTGCCAGTGCTAGTTAGATCGGCGATAATGTCTGAAACTCCAATAAAAGGAGCGATTTCGGTTGAACCACTGAGTTGAACTATTTTAACGGGTATTTTCTTATTTTCAAGATATTTTCGGGTGAGATTGGGGAATTCGGTGGCCACAATAGAATCTTTTTTAATATCTTTGAGTTTTTTAATATCTGATTCTTCAGGAGCAGCTAGGACTAATTTTGATTTTCCGAAATTCAAATCTTCCATGATCTTAACTTGGGCTTCTTTCTCTTTAATCAAATCCATACCGGTCATTCCCAAGTCTGCAGCACCATCAGCCACAAATTCCGGGATATCTGCAGCACGGGTGAACATAACACTGATTTGATCATCGTAAGTATCTGAAAAAAGCTTCCTATTAACGGTGTCCTTCAATCCAATCCCTGCTCTTGATAAAAGCTTTACAGCAGGGTCACTTATCCTTCCTTTGGATGGAAGGGCTATTTTTATCTCCATCAAAAGATCCTCCTAGACTCTAAATTTCAGTTAAAAAATTTAATAAGTGAACATAAATAAAACTATATGTGTTGTAAATATTAATCATGGAAAAACGACTGTAATAGGGCATATGATATTAACCTATTACAAGGAGTGTTTTTGCAGATAATCCTCTACATATTTATGTTATTTTCCTCAATCTTATATAGATAGGTGGTCCAATGGAAACCCAGACTATTCTAATAAAAAACAGCATAATCGTTGATGAAGATGTTCGAAGAGGATCAGTGCTTATCGAAGACGATAAAATCGTTGACATAACGCGTAAAGGTTCAACTGGTGCTGATGAAGTAATTGATGCTGATGGTAAGGTTTTAATCCCTGGCCTAGTTAACACTCACACTCATCTTCCCATGAGCCTCATGAGAGGTTTGGCTGATGATTTACCTCTTGATAAATGGTTAAATGATCATATATGGCCGGTGGAATCTAATTTAGAAGGGGAACACTGTTATGTGGGGGCGCTTCTGTCTGCACTGGAGATGATCAAATCAGGAACCACAACTTGTAATGACATGTATTTCTTCATGGATGAAGTTGCCCAAGCTATTGATGAATCTGGGATCAGGGGACTTTTATGTCACGGAATGATAGACTTATTTGATGAGGATAAAAGGAAGGATGAATACAAAGAAACGCTGCGCATCATAAAAAAATGTCATAACACTGCTGATGGTAGAGTTCAAGTATCGCTAGGACCTCACACTCCTTATACTTGTTCACCTGAACTTTTAAACTGGGTTCGCAAAAAAGCTGATGAAAATGGTCTTAAAATTCACATACATGTATCTGAAACTGAAAAAGAAGTTGAAGACAGTTTGAATGATAGGAAAAAGAGACCTTTTGAATATTTGGAAGACCTTAACTTTTTAGGTCCTGATGTAATAGCAGCCCATTCTGTATGGTTATCTGGGGCTGAAATAGCCTTAATAAATGATAATGATGTTAAAATATCTCATAATCCTCTGAGTAATATGAAATTAGCTTCTGGTATTTCCCCAGTTTCCGATATGCTTGCCAATGGAATATGTGTATCTTTGGGAACTGATGGAGTTGCATCTAACAATAATCTTGACCTCTTTCAAGAGATGAAAACTTCCAGTTTACTACAAAAGGTTCGTACACTGGATCCTACGGTCTTACCAGCTAGTAAAGTACTTGAAATGGCCACAATTAATGGTGCCACTGCATTGGGTATGGAAAAAGAGATTGGTACAATAGAAGTTGGCAAGAAAGCAGATCTGGTCTTAATTGATATGAATACGCCTCATCTAACTCCTTACCGTAATCCAATATCTCATTTAGTATATTCTGCAGAAGGGAAAGATGTTAATACGGTTATATGTAATGGGAAGATTTTAATGCTTGAAAGAGAAGTTTTAGTCCTGGATGAGGCTGAAGTGATGCAAATGGCTGAAAATGCTGCAGCAGACCTCTTATCAAGAAATTAATTTCATTCGTATGTTAGTATGAAGTTTGAAAGAACTGGCTGAAATTAATCCTCATATTCTAGATAAAATTAAACAAGGAGATTTTGATGGTTGATAATGAAATTTTAACCCTTTTTGACATTGATGGGACTCTTGTCCAGGGAGCCCGTTGCCATTACATGGCATTTGTACATGCAGTAAGCAAATTCTATGGGATGGAAGAGGATATCAGTGGTATAAACTATGCAGGTAAGACTGACCCTCAAATATTGCGAGAAGTCCTTGAAATAGGGGGAATACCTGAAAAGGTTATTGAAGATAACTTCCAGGATTGCCTCGATTACATGGTTCAGGATTACTTGGCAAATGTGCACCGAGAGAACGTAAGAGCATTGTACGGGGTAAATAACCTTTTAAAACAACTAAAAAAAGAAAATATTCTTTTAGGCCTCACAACAGGAAATTTAGAGCCAATTGCTTATGCTAAACTGGGCCAAGTTGGGCTAGATGGGTTTTTTTCTTTTGGTGGGTTTGGTAGTGACAGCCCCAAAAGACCTTGTCTGGTTGAAAAAGCCTTGAAACGTGCTCGAAGATTACATGGCTATAAAGGTAATCAAATATTCATAATCGGAGATACTCCTAGAGATGTGGAAGCAGCTAAACCTTTTAATCTTTTTACTATTGCTGTTGCAACTGGAATGTATTCTACAAGTGAATTAAAAAAAACAGGGGCGGATTTTGTCCTTAAAAATCTGAAAGATGTTAAACAAGTAATGAAAATTATTGGAATTTAAATTAATATAATTTTTTTTTTAAAAAATTAGATGAAATTATCCATGTGATAATAAATTTATTTAAAGTTTTTTTTTTAAGTATAAAATCCTAGTAAGCCAAAATTTTTTCAACTAAATTTGGAGATTAAACTTAACTTTTAAAAAATTAAATCATTTATTAGGACTTTGAATTTCCAAAATCTGTATAGAATTTGTAGGACAGTTGGTCTGACAATCTAAACACCCACAACATCCTTCAATATCTATTTGACATTTTAAATCAACAATAGAAATGTTATCCATAAGGCAAACATCAACGCAAAGACCACAACCAATGCAAGTGTCTCCCACAACTGCCTGAAATTCCTGTTCGACTAGTATCCCAACGATAGTCTTAGTGTTATCAATATCTTTCGTTAAAGAGTAAGTTAAATACAAAAAATCATGATTACAACAACTGGTAATGGATTCTGCAACTTCAATAGAGCTCCATGAAAGATTTCTACCGTTTAAATAGTGAGAAACTGTGGAACGATCCATCCCGAGTTTGTTTGCAATATCTTTCTGAAAATAACCTTGTTCTCTGAGCTTCACTGCTGCCAAGTACTTTAATCCAGATGCTATATGTTTAGGCATTCTCCCACCATGTGTGTTAATTACACATTGTCTTTGTTTAATATTTATAGATTGTGACTGGCAATCAACAGTCAGCCTTAAACCAATTAACAATGAAAGCAGATATTTAGATGGGTCATGAAATCAAATACTTAGATTGTAATTAATTTATAGGATTAATAACAGGGGTTAGGCTTAAAATTTAGCTTATCAACGCCTAAAATAAATTTCTTGTCCTGTTTTTTGATATTGTTATAGGGCTGAGCAGTAAAAGACTCATACACAATGGTAGGTATTCCATTATTGATCAGAGGAATGGTAGTAAATTCAGGACTGCTGGAGGTAGGTGCTTGATAATAGGGAACACCATCAACAATGTTGGTTAATTCCAATGCTACGTCTAAAGAAGTACCTTTTTCTATAGGGGTAAACAGGAAAACTCTTGTGGAGTACTCTCCATCAGTTCCATGGACATCCACAGCAAAATCGAAATTTTCCTTAGTAATATCGGGAACCACATAATTATTTGATAGTATTTGTCCATTCATTCGGCCGATGTCAAAATCATCACTGTAACTGGTTACATTAATATAATAGAGGTAGTAACAGTATTTAAAATGAGGGGATTGTTCTTTAACATTCTCCGCAACAGCTTTGTGGGCAAAGTGTTCACGAGGATGTTGTCCGATAATATACGCGATTTTAACTGGTGAAGTGGAGTTCCCATAAGGCCCTTCCTTTACCACAAAACCATATGACTCATTCCCTAACACGTCTCTGGTGGTTGGTTGTAAGTGGGAGGTTTCTACGGAGTAAATATTATATAGAGGTATTATAACTATAAAAAATAGGCAAAATACTGTAAACATTCCTAAAATAGATTTATGGTGTTTGTGACTCTTTATATCATTTTTGAGTTTTTTTACTAAATTTTCTAAGTACTTTAATTTTCTTTTCAACCAATCGCCTCAAAGACGAATTTTTATCAATACCATTATATAAGTTATCGTAGTCTTCTATGGGACAAGATGAATTTTTTTTGTAAAAATTTTCCTCAATACATCTGTTAATATGCTGTAAATATAGATTTTTAAAAAATAGATCACTAAATTGTCTTAAAAATACACGTTAATTCCATTTTCCTGCAAATACTCTTTAACTTTTTTAACACTTAACAAGCGATAATGGAAAACTGATGCAGCTAACAGTATAGATGCACCACCCTCTATAACAGCTTTTTTAAAATCAGAAAGTTTTCCAGCACCACCAGATGCTATAACTGGAATGTTCACAGCGTTTGAAATTGATCGGGTGTATTCTAGATCATATCCTTCTTGTGTTCCATCTCCATCCATGCTGGTGGGTAATATGACTCCTGCACCAAGCTTTTGACATTTTTTAGCCCATTCAGCAGCGTCAATACCTGTTTTTTTAGTGCCTCCGGCTATCACCACTTCAAATCCTGAAGGCATGGCAGTGTTACGACACCCATCAATGGCCACGGTAAGTGTGTCTTTCCCATATTCGTCTGCTGCTTCCTGGATAAGGTCCGGATTTTTCACAGCAGCACTGCTTATGGAAATATTATCAGCCCCAGCATCTAAAATCAGTTTAATATCCTCTAGATTTGAAATTCCCCCTCCAACTGTCAGGGGAATATCAATAACCGAAGACACGTTTTTAACCCATTCTAAACGAGTTTTTCGGTTTTGGAGAGTGGCTGCAATGTCCAAGATGGCCAATTCATCTGCACCTTCATTTTGATATAATTCTGCGCTTTCAACTGGGTCACCGGCATCTTTTAAATCCGCAAAATGAATCCCTTTAACTACACGACCATCTTTCATGTCTAGACATGGCATTATCTTCACAGTTGTCATAACTTAATCTCCGTATTTCTATGCATGTGGTTATTATATCATGACAGTTCTATAAAAAATCAACAGCGCAAGTAGGAATATGATTTGAATTGTTTTGAAGGAAACGAATATCGATGTGGTAAATCAGCATGTTAAACGCAGAAACATATTTAACCTCCCAAAAAGGAATTGGGGGGCAGATCAGAACTAAAAATGAAGATTTTTATGTGGAAGAAATTCCAATAACCAACCCTAGTGGGAAAGGGCCAAACACATGGCTTTGGATTGAAAAAGAAGGTCGAAATACCTTAGATGTAGTTTTAGACATTGCTCGAGAGCTTGGAATAAATAGAAAGCAGATGGGTTTTGCTGGAATGAAAGATAAATCAGCTGTGACTCGTCAATGGATATGCGTAAGTAACAAAACTCCGGAAGAATTACAGGGGCTGGGAGATAAACTTCATCATGTAAAGATAATGAAAGTAGTTCCCAACGAGAAAAAATTACGCATAGGCCAACTGGTTGGAAACAAGTTCCGTTTAATGATTGGGAATGTTGAAGATCCGGATTTAGCAATAAACAGAGCAGAAGAAATTCTGGAACAGTTAAAAAATAGGGGAGTGCCTAACTATTACGGATATCAGCGTTTTGGAAAGAATCGCCCCAACACTCACTTGGTGGGTAAAGCCCTAATCAAGGGTGGAGTGAAAGCAGCTGTTGATCGTTACATAGGATACCCTTACGATACTGAACCAACGCATATTCAGGAAGCTCGAATGTTATATGGGGAAGGGGAGTTGGAAGAGGCATTGGAGGCCATGCCCAGTGGGATGCGGTATGAAAAGATGATGTTGCGTATGCTTATCAAAGAAAAGAAAAAGAAAGAAGAATTGGATGAAAAATCATATATTTTGGCACTTAAAAGTCTACCCAAACCATTAAGCAGGATGTTTGTCCATGCATACCAATCATACTTGTTTAACCGGGCAGTCAGTGAACGCACGAAACTGGGAATAGATCAATTCATTGAAGGGGACATTCTAATTGACAATGAAGAACATCTTATCCATGATTTTGACCCTGAAAAAATAGATAATAGGATTAAAGAATTCCAAGCCCATCCATCAGCTCCACTATTCGGCAGTAAAGTACCTCTTGCTGGAGGGAAACTGGGAGAAATGGAACAAAAGATACTGAATGAAGAAAATCTCAAACTAGAAGATTTCAAATTGCTGAAAATGCCAAAATTAGGAAGTCATGGGATCAGACGCCCAATCCGATTCAAAATATGGGATGTTTCTGCTGAAACATCTGAAAACGGGGTTATTGTAGGGTTTTCGATCCCCAAGGGGGCTTATGCAACAAGTGTTTTAAGAGAAGTTATGAAGAAAGAAGTATATTAGACGATCGTCAACGATTTTTTACTTTTCACACGCTCTTACCAAACCAACAATACAGATAGTATTCATATGGTAATTTGCCCCTCATACGGGGGGTGCCCCCTCATTTTTATATATCTAAATTGAAAATCTCTCAGAACATCATTGTTTTTAATATTTTTTTTGTTTTTTCTGCGATATTACTGTTTATCCTTCATTTCCTACAATGCGCCTTTTTTGACAATTTAATTAACAAATTCCTCCACTGACTTAATTAATCCCTTTAATTACTCTTATTATTTTTCAACATATTTTTCAGGATTTTCATCAAACTCTTTTTTACATCCTGGAGCGCAGAAGTAGTACTTCTTACCCTTATATTTGCTCGTAAATTTCGCAGTCTTCTCATCAACATCCATTTTACAAATTGGGTCTACAGCCATAAATTCCACCTCTGAATTATCACATTTTTTTTATCATTTTATTTGCAGGAGGTACATATCCCTTTAAAAGGAGTGATAAAGTTACGATGGTCACAGAAGATAGTGCCATGGCTAGTCCAGCATATTCCGGACGGAATGTTATTCCGAATGGAGGATAAAGTAATCCTGCAGCTACTGGTATAAGAATCATGTTGTAAGCAAATGCCCAGAAGAGATTTAGCTTTATACGTCCCATAACTTTCTTTGATAATTGAAGTCCAGCAACAGCATCCAATAAATTATCCTTAATAAGCACAATTTCCCCACTTTCAATTGCCACATCAGTTCCACTACCAATGGCAATTCCCACATTGGCTTGGGCCAGTGCAGGGGCATCATTAATCCCATCACCTACAAAAGCTACAACTTCACCATTTTTTTGAAGCCGCCTAACTTCAGCAGACTTATCTCCAGGTAATACTTCAGCCAAAACCTTTTCTATCCCGATGTCATGGCTGATCGCCTCAGCAGTCTTTTTATTATCACCTGTAATCATAGCGACATCCAATCCCATCTTTTTAAGTTCTTGAATAGCTTTCGAGGCGTCAGCCTTTAAAGTATCAGAAATACCCAGAATACCAGATAAACCATCTCCTGAAGCCACTAAAACGACAGTTTTTCCATTTTCTTCAATTTCAGAAATTATATCTTCATTAGAACCGGATATGATGATATTATTATCTTCTAGTAGGGTTCTGTTTCCAATAAGAATCTTTTTATCATTTAAATCTGCAGATATGCCTTTTCCAGGGAAAGTATCAAAAGTATCGGAATCAAATAATTTGATGTCATTATCACGGGCCTTGGTGACTATGGCCTGTCCCAGGGGATGTTGTGAATTTTTTTCCACACTGGCAGCAATCTGTAATAAAGTTCGATCATCAATTTTAATTCCAACAATATCAGTCACTTCGGGTTTACCTTTGGTAAGGGTGCCGGTCTTGTCAAAAAGGATGGTTGTTAATTTTTCAGACATTTCCAGAGCTTCACCATCTTTAACCAATATCCCCAGTTCAGCACCGCGTCCAATACCGACGGTTACTGCTGTAGGCGTTGCCAGGCCAAGGGCACATGGACAGGCTACAACCAATATGGATATTAAAACTGTGAGTCCGAAAAGGATGCTACTTCCAAGAATGAAGTACCAAACTACAAATGCTACAATGGCAATGGTGAGCACGGTAGGGATGAAATACGAAACTGCCTGGTCGGCTATCCTTTGGACGGGTGGTTTGGACCCTTGTGCAGATTCTACTAATTTGATTATCTGTGCTAGTACAGTATCTTTGCCAATTTTTTCTGAACGAAACTTTAAAACCCCGTTCTGGTTTATGGTTCCCCCAACAACCGAAGAACCCGTACTTTTCATGGTAGGAATTGGTTCGCCAGTGATCATGGACTCATCGACATAACTTTCACCTGAAACTACCTTACCGTCTACTGGGATTCGTTCACCAGGTTTAACCAGTACTACATCTCCCACAACTACTTCTTCTGTTGGTATTTGAGTTTCAACACTACTCCCGTTTTCATCACGGAGAATTGTGGCGGTCTTTGATTGCAAATTCAATAATTTTTTAATAGCTGTGCCGGTGCGTCCCTTGGCACGTGCTTCAAGCCATCGTCCAAACATTAAAAATCCTGCAAGCATCAGTGCAGTTTCATAAAACATGAATTCGGGAGTAAGCACAATATTAAAAGTTCCCAGCACACTGGCAGCAAAAGCAACCCCAATACCCATGGAATACATAACATCCATGTTAAGAGTACCTATTTGGAGGGAACGATAAGCAACAGAGAAAATTGGGAAGCTAACATAAATAAAGGGAATAATAGTAACTGCCAACATGAAATAAGTCATTTTAAAGGGTAACATCACATTAGCATACATTAAAATCATTAAGGGAATGGAAACAGCAAAAGCTACTATAAAACGATTCCTTTTACTTTTAAGATCATTTTCACGCAGTTTTTCCTCCTGATCTCCAGCAATTTCCCCCTCTAAACCCAGATATTCAAATCCTAAGTTTTCAATAGCTTCTTTCATCTCATTTGTACTGGTCATCTGGGGATTGTATGTCACATAAGCCTTTTCACCAGCAAGGTTAACTGTTACCTTACTGATCCCATCAATTTTTTTTAGCACATCTTCGATTGCCTGAACACACATGGCACAAGTCATTCCACCTACTTTGATTATAACGTTTTCGTTCATCACTCTATATCCAGCATTTTCCACAGTATCTTCAAGTTCTTGCAGTTTAACCTTATTTGAATCGTATTCTACCGTAGCTTTTTCAGTTCCAAAGTTTACTCTGGCTTCATCCACCCCTTCCAATTCATTTAAAGATTTTTCAACATTTAATGCGCATGAAGCACAATGCATGCCGGAAATTTTGATTTTTGCCTTTTTTTTAGAATCATCCGCCATTATATTATCCTGCCTGTAATTGTTAATTTTTATTTGTTTGAATTATATATTTTAATAATTTGTTTATGCTGCCTTAATTATTATATTATGCAGATTATCCGATGTTTTTATAAATTTGCCCTTCCTTCATTACCATAATTATGTTTTCAGGATTGCCCAGAGATTTGATATCATCTAGTGGATTTGTTTTACTTACAACTACGTCAGCTAGTTTTCCTTTTTCCAGGGTTCCTATTTTATCTTCCATTCCCAGTAGTTCTGCTGCCTTTTTAGTGCCTGCCTGAATTGCCTCCATTGGTGTCATCCCTATATTACATAAAAATTCCAATTCACGTAAATTCTGGCCATGAGGGGCTATTCCACTATCGGTTCCCATTACAATTTTCACTCCTGCTTCGTAAGCTTTTTTCATATTCTTATGGCTGTTCATGGCCACTTTATAGGAATCTTCCTCACTGAAATCAGGAAGTTTTCCAGCTTCCAGAAGATCTAAGTTGTTCCAATGTGCCAGTTGAGTAGTTACTAACCATGCATCCTTTTCCAGTAGAAGCTGAATACATTCTTCATCAAGATATGTTCCATGTTCAATGGATCTTATTCCAGCATTCAAAGCATTTTTAATACCGAAAGAACCATGTGCATGGGCCATAACTGGTAAATTGCGATAAAATGCTTCTTCAACCACTATTTTCAATTCTTCCTCGGTAAATTGGGGATGTTCTGGGCTGTCATTGGCGCTTATTACGCCTCCAGTTACCATGACTTTAACAACTTCTGCGCCTGCCCTTAAAACTTCTCTAACTCTTTTTCGTACTTCTTCTGTTCCGTCGCAGACTGATTCAGGCAATCCCGGGTAGCTGATTTTAACGGTTTTACCAGATTTGAGTTGTAAATCGAAGTGTCCTCCAGTTATGGATAGGGGCATAACACTGATCTGGAGACGGGGGCCTTTTATCAGCCCTTTTTCAACTGCTATTTTTACACCATAATCAGCCATTCCAGCATCTCTTACAGTGGTGACTCCTGTTTCCAAGGTTTTTTCCAAATTTCTAACAGCTTCATAGAAATAAAGAGACAGTGGTGTGTACAACGGGTTTTCAAAGCGGAAACCATTAAACATCATGTGCACGTGACAATCAATGAATCCGGGTAATATGAATCCTTTTTGAGCATTTAAACGTTTAATTTCACCATCTGGAACTTCAACCGATTTTTCATCACCAACATCAACGATTTTCCCATTTTTTATCAGTACTATTCCGTCTTTTACAGGTTTTCCACCATTACCATCTATGAGCTTTCCGTTATGGATTAGAAAGTACATTATGTGTCACCATCAACCAGTTTATCCCACTTGAAATTATTGATTGATCTGTTGGTTATAATTGTTATTTTTTTATCTGAGAATCATTGTATATGGATATAAATAAATTGCAAATAATGAAAATAATCCCTTTTTATAATGAAGTCATCGACAATCATTGATAAATTTCTTATTAATATTAACAGAGTGTCTATTTTAGGTGAAGTTTTCTAAGTTGTAGATTTTTTTTGGTCAGAGGATATTAGTATTTTTTGTAAAAGTAGATTTAAACAGGCTTTTTATGGGCTGATCGTTTGGTATATGCATGTATATGGCATAATCCTAAGTTTTCTTTGAAAAATTCGTATATTTTTTCAATTTTCCATCTGGTTCGGTGAAAATCCTCCCATTTTGGAAGTAATTCGAATAATCATTTTTTTTAGTTCCTTGTATATTGTTCTGGACTTTCATTGAATTTTGAATCAATAAGTAATGGTGCTGAATCGAGTAAAACCGTTTTAAAGCCCCTTATTTTTTTAAATTCTAGTTTATTTAATGTTATTTCTAGGTATTTTTTGTTCATTTTTTTTTGAATAAACCTCTCTCCCCTGTTTTAACATTAAGAAGTCGTCAATGTTTAAAACTTTCCGAAGCTTCTGACGGTTTTTCACTTCTAATAACCATGTGACACTTCTAAATTAAAATATGAAGCAAGTAATACTATTTTTAGCATAGTTTGATATTTTTTCATGCTTTGCAGCCTGTTTTGAGCTAGTTTCTGCCGGAATGTTCTACTATCGATAAGTTAAAATTACTTTGCCAAACAAGGTCCAAAATTAGATCTTTTTAATCAGGATTTAATGGGATATTCATTTTTATCGTCTTATAAAATATCATATTCTCTTATTGATAAATTTTTAGATTTTTAATATTCTATATTGGCATATAAAAATTATTCAACTGTATTTTTAGTATTAAGGTTTGAATAACAATCGATGTGTGAATTCAAACCTAAATATCCTCTGAATTTTCACACCAAATCAGATACTCTGTTACTATTAATTTTTATTCTTATTTCATCAGAGATGTGAAATTATAAGGAAAAAAATATTAAGGACATTATTAAGATAATTAGTATGTGAATTTAAAAAATTAATGGGGGTGAAAAGTATGGTAGAAGTTAAGTGGATGCCGGTTATCATTGGTATAGTAATTGCATTAATACTCAGTTTAATTATTGACATGGTTCTTCCAGGATGGGGCATAATTGCATATATAATCGCGACTGCATATGTTGGTTACAGTGTTGCTGGTGGATATATGAACGGCGCTATCCATGGAGCACTCGTAGGAGTTGTTGCAGGGATACTTGCTGGAATCATAGTAATGATTATCGGTGGAGCTTTAGCAGGATTAGCTGGAGTAGGAATAGGCATAGTAGCATTAATAATTGCAGTAATTATTTATGCAATTATTGGTGGAATTTGTGGTGCTGTAGGAGCCTTAATCAAAGGTGATGCACCAGCAGCGTAAGATTAAATTTTTTTTTTTTAATGGAGGTTAAAAATATGGAAATCAACTGGGGAGCAGTTATTATTGGGTTTATCCTATCCATAGTATTGGGAGCTATTTTTGCAGCTATTATTCCTGGAGTGGGTGCATTATTGGGATGGTTATTAGCTGGAATGGTAGTCGGATACATGGTGGGGGGAACTGCTGGTAACGGTGCTGCAAATGGAGCAATTTCAGGTTTATTTGGAGCCATAGTTTTGTCGATATTATTGCTCATTTTCGGAACCCTAATCCTTGGTTTCATCGGATTCGCAGCTGCTACAGTAACTTCATTGGTCATGATACTAGGATCGTTAGGGGTTCTGATTATCATGGCAGTTGGAGGATTAATTGGTGCTTTGATAAAAGGTGAACCAGGACCAGTGTAAACCAAGAACAATCTATTCATTTTTTTTGTTAATTTATTTTAAGTGAGCTAGGTTATTTTCCCAAATCCAACCTTTTCTGATATTAATTGACTATTAACTATGAATTAATTAGGGGAATTTAGGAAGTCAAAATCAATTTATCGAAAAACTGTTATTAGCTAATTAATATTGTATTTTCTTTGGGCAGTATTTTTTGTATTCTTTTTAACCCTTGGGGGGATATTATCTGTTTTAAAATAAAATGAGAAAATATGAGAAGAAACTCATTTGGATCAGGATAATTTTCAATATTAATATCATGAAGTAGATAATAAACTATGGGTTATATATTAATTTTAATGATGTATTGATTTAAGGAGTGGTAGATATGATTGACTGGAAAACAGTGGGGGTTGGATCCCTTATAAACGCGGTTTTATCCATAGTCTTCATGGTAACATTTTTCCCACTATTCTTTTTAGGTCCCATAATTGGGGGGATGCTGGCAACCTACATTGGAACCGGGGAAAAAAAAGATGCCCTGGCAGAAGGTGCTTTAACGGGAATTATCGGTGGTTTAATTATTGGAATTATATTCATTGCAGGATTCGGAGTTTTAAGTGCCATAATAGGACTAATATTTACAAAAATTGGCATGATAACAGGTACAGCAACCTTAATTGCAGGGATTTTCGTGACAGCAATTACAATACTCGTAGGGGGAGTATTGGGGGCTGTTGGGGGAGTTATTGGTGTTGAAATTAAGGAAAAATGATTAAAAGAAGAAATCATGTCCAAACTTTTTTTCTATTTTTTTTTTAAATCGCATATTCTCTACGTGATTTAAAAATATTAAAATGGATTTTAATTCTAAAAAATCCCCTGATTTTTAAATTTCTACTTTAATAATTTGGGCATCTGCATCAACTTCCACCAGGTCACCATTGGATAAAATCTCAAAAATGTCCTCTTCCGGATGATCAACCAGGGGGATACTGGCCATTATGGCTCCAGTAGCGATTATTGGCTCTGCTTCCATTGCAATTATTGCCCGGGGTGCAGTTTTGTTTTTTGCCATCTGAAAGATCACATACGAACCAACAGTAGAACCTTTACCAGATGGAATAACCAGTATTTTATCACTAATATTCTGTTGATAGAGTTGGTGCCCCCTATCAATAACGTTTCCAGTGTTAGGGTCAACACCGCCCAGAAAACTTAATGGGTTGTCGGATACTATTACTTCACCTTTGGCTTTACCACGAGAAATTTTACGGCACTTAATAATGTTAACGGTCATGATAAGCTATTCCTCTTTTCGTGTATAAAATAGGGGATAGGTTTACAAATAAACCTATCTGGGCTTAGAAATGGTTCAATTATGTTTAATCAAGTAATATTAACCAAACAATGTTATTCCAATTCTAACTCAATCCCTCCAATTGTAGGTCTTAAAAAGTTGTATATAAGTGCTGTGATGGCGGATATAACGAAAACAAGTATGAAAGTTCCCACAATGTCTCCGATTAAAAATCCAATTGCAAATAATGGTTCTTTTAAGGTTAAATACATTATAATGTTTGGAATGGATACTATCAAGTTCAAAATGGTTGTTACCACTGCAAAAATCAAGGCTAATGGTATAGGCTTGATTTTTTTCAGTTCAAACAGATTACCTTGCAAAGAATTAAATTTGAGCCGTATACCTCCTATTTTAGGTGTTAAGAAATTGTATAGTAATGCCATTATAGCGCTGTAGATGAAGGTCGATATGAAGGTCATTATGGGGATTCCTATTATCATCATGATAATTCCAATAATTCCTAAGGCACTGAAGCCCCCAATTTCTGGCAACGAACTTGTGGTACTAATAGCTGCAAGAGCAGCACTTTGCAGAGCCAACATCAATATTGGAGCCACTATCAACATCAAAATCAAAATATAAATAGTGTTGACAGCGGAAACCATCAAAGACAGAGGAATTACTGGGATAACTTTAATTTCTTCCATATCATCCAATTTCAGTTTTATACCGCCCAATCGTGGCACCAGTAAATTGTAAATCAATGATACTAAGAAAAAATGCATGATATTCACTAAAAACAATCCTGTTGGTAATACGAGAATAATAGCTACAACTGATGTTAACAGTAATCCAATGATTGTACTAGCTGTTGATGGTATGAAAAAAGCCACTAATCCCAGAACCAGTATTAATATCAATGCATAGATAAGTCCCAGAATTACTGACATTGCTGAATTCATCAAAGTGAAGGGCACTATGGTAACAGATTTAATTTCTTTAATTTCTTCCATTTCATTTGCCTCCTAATTTATGATAAAATTTAATATTGTAGATAATCCTATTTATAATATTTTTCTCTAGATTTTTAGGCTAAAAAAGATATTTTGAATATTTTCATTTGAAAAATAACCATGGAAAAGCTTTTTATAAAAATAAAAGAAAAGGGGGGAAATATTTTTTTTGGAATAATTACTCAAGTTCCAGTTTGACTCCACCGATTTTGGGCTGTAAGAAATTGTAAATTATTGCTGCCAAGACAATGAAGATGAAAGTTATGATGAACGAGGATATGATCTGTACAATTAGTACTACTAATCCTCCTACAACATTTCCTAACATGCTATACTGAATCATATACAATATTCCTTGCAAGAGCCCAAAAACGGCTTGCACTACTGCTAATGCCAGAGCAGCCGGAACTGCGGGTATGTTGGTTAGTTCAAAGGCCTTTCCTGCTTCACCAAATATGAGTTTTATTCCTCCGATTTTGGGTATTAGCACGTTGTAGAATAGGGCGAAAAGTGCCATTCCAATGAAGGAGAATATGAACACCAGTATGGGCATCAGAATGATCCAGAAAACAGCCCAGATACCTCCGAACATGGCCATGAATGATCCAGTTGCATCAGTAACTTGTGGTATGATAATACTCAATAAGGTAAGTACTGGAGTACCAGCAAGACCAACGTACAGCCCGAGTATAAATGTGAGTATTGCACTTATACATGCTAGGATTAGGGCATAAGAAACAACTGGAATTGATTTAACTTCCTCTCCTTCCATTCCCAGTTTTATACCGCCCACTTTAGGTGTCAGTACATTGTATAACAATGCAATGACGAACGCGCCAACGATGTTATAGAGGAATGAAGTCACGGGAATTAAAATAACCAATGCCACTCCTAAAGTTAATAAAACTCCTGAAATAGCACTTAATTCAGGTATGGCTGCTAAAACTCCTAAACTCAGCAGAAGTATTATGGCCACAATGAAAGCTAAGACAGCGTGTATAGCTGATGTCATCAATGTGAACGGTGCGGTTTTAATATGTTTAATCTCTTTTATGTCTACCATCTTTTTCACCTCCGTTTACAATCAGTGTAATGTTATTTATTCATGGTCATATATTAATTTTTCGTTTTAGGCATGTAAAATCTACTTAAATCCGTAAATGAGGCAAAAAATAGATTAAATGTCAACAAACTATTCAAATATTATGATTAGAAAGAAGAAAATAAAAGAATTAGTAATTAGGGTAATTATTATTGGATAGTTTAAAACCATCTTTCAGATTCATCTAGAACATTATCAACCATCTGAACAGAAGATCCCAGATATGTGTGGGGATCCATAATTTCATCCACCTCATCCGGGGTTAAATAATTATTTATCTCTGTTTGTCGCAGTATCACATCTTTTAAGCTGATACCATCTTTGTTTGCCTCCAGAGCACACTTCCTTACCATGGCGTAGGCAGTCTGCCTTCCCATGCCTCTTAGGGTAAGTTCAGCCATGAAACGTTCAGCCATGATTAGTCCTCCTGTAAGGTTGAGATTTTTTTCTATGTTTTCAGGGTAAAAAACCAGTTTTTCCATTAGCTTGATGGTCAAATTCAGGATGTAGTCAGTGAGTATTGATGACTCTGGTAGCATTATCCGTTCAGAAGAAGAGTTTGTAAGATCTCTTTCATGCCATAATGAATTGTTCTGAAGAGCTGGTGAAGTATAAGCTCTAATTACCCTCGAAACACCACAAATCCTTTCTGCAGTTATGGGATTCATCTTATGGGGCATTGTGCTGGATCCAACCTGCTTTTCAGGGTCAAAACTTTCTCCCAACTCTCGAATTTCTGTTCTCTGCAGATTCCGAATTTCCAGAGCCATTTTATCCAAAGTACTCGCTAAATTGGCTAAAATCATAATATATTCTGCATGGTTATCTCTTTGCACCACTTGATTGGATATAAGAACTGGAGGAAGTCCCAGGACTTCTGAAACTTTACGGTGTACATTTAATCCTTCTTCACCCAGAGCGGCACTGGTTCCCACAGCACCAGTCATCATACCTACGCAAAGTCTTCCTTTGCATTCTTCTAACCGGTCATACTGTCTATGCAGTTCATCTGCCCAAATTGCGAATTTCATTCCATAAGTGGTGGGGAGGGCGTGTTGTCCATGGGTTCTGCCAATGCAAACCGTTTTTTTATGATCATCGGCCAATTTCAGGACGATCTTAGCCAGACGTTTCACTTTTTTTTGTATTATTTCAATGGATTCCTTAAGTAATAAGGATTGGGAACTGTCAATGATGTCGTTAGATGTGGCACCGAAGTGTACGTATTCTCCAGCATTTTTTTCACACACTTCAGCCAATGCTTTAACAATTGAGGCAATGTCATGGTTGGTTTCCCTTTCAATTTCATCCACCCTTTGTTTGGTAACATATTTGGTGTTTGCTTTATTTTTTATTTCTTTTGCAGCTTCTTGGGGTATTAATTTCAGCTGGGCTTCGGCTTCTGCAAGGGCAGCCTCAACTTCCAGCATTTTTTGAAGTTTATTTTCTGCATCCCAGATTTTTTTCATTTCTGGGGTTCCGTAACGAAATTCTATGGGGTGGATAGCCATGTTCAAACTCCTTATTTTCATTGAATTATTAGATCATAGTTCCGAAGTTATACTATTATTAAATATAAAACTTCAAATCTGGATAGTATTATTAAATTCGTTTTTCAAACAAAAGATTCTTAGTTAAAAAAAAGTAAATTGGGGGTTTTAGAATCAGGAAAACTGTAGAGCAATGCATAAAACAGCCAGTATAACGCTCATGATAACGACTTGTTCTGGGCTGAGTTTCGGTCCTTTGGTTTCTTCTTCAAAGTATCTTACCAATCCAGCCCCACTTGGTGGGAGGTATTTTTTTTCTTTCTTTGCCAATTAAATCACCATATAAGCTTTATTAATGTTATATCATAACCTATTTGATTATATTCCATTAATGAATTCTCTAAAGATGTATTCATGAAATTTTTAACCATATTAATGTTACTTTCTACCTCCTTATATTTGTAGTGGTGATGATTGGAGATTGAGATTATAAAACTAACTATAAGTTCATAATTTTAAGTCTTTGAAAAAGTATAAATTACCTCCAACCCAATAATTATTAGTGACGATAAGTCGTGTTCACCAAATACGGGCTTTAAACACCACCTATATCCATTTTGGGGGTTTTACAGTTTAAAAGTCTAATGTTGGTTTAATTGTTTTAGCATAAACAAAATACTAGGGAATTATTATGGGATACTTTGAAAGCTTAGAAAAGGAAACTAAACGGGCTTATAATGTAGCCAGGGAAGCTAGGAAGAAAGGCCATGACATTGAAACCGAACCAGAAATTCCACTGGCAAAAAACCTTGCAGAACGTGTTGAAGGGTTAGTTGGTCCTCCAGGAATAGCAACACATATCAAAGAACTAGAAGAAGAAATGTCACGGGAAGAAGTAGCTTTTCATGTGGCTAAAGAGATTGTTACCTCGAATAAAGTGCTGGAAGCCGACATTGGTAATAAAGATCACTATAAAATCATGGAAGCCGCTGCAGATCAGGCTGTACGGACAGCATTATCCATTCTAACTGAGGGAGTGGTGGCTGCACCATTAGAAGGAATAGATAGAGTTGCAATTAAAAGAAATTTCGACCAAACATGGTATTTAGCAGTATACTTTACAGGGCCCATTCGGAGTGCGGGGGGGACTGCATCGGCACTTGCAGTATTAATTGCAGATTATATAAGGATTAATATGGATTTAAACCCTTATAAACCGATTGAAAGTGAAATTGAACGTTACGTTGAGGAAGCTGAACTTTACGAGTCGGAAGTGACAAATCTGCAGTATTCTCCTTCACCTGATGAAGTACGTGCAGCAGCCCAGAATATATCTGTGGAAGTCACAGGTGAACCCACAGATCAAGTTGAAGTTTCACATCGGGACTTGGAACGAGTAGAAACTAACAATTTACGTGGGGGTGCCCTATTAGCGCTGGTCGAAGGTGTTATCCAAAAAGCTCCGAAGGTATTGAAATATGCTAAAAAACTCAAAATAGATGGGTGGGAATGGTTGGATGATCTTTCAAAGACTAAAAAATCAGACAAAGACGATAAAACTGAGGAAAATGCTAAAAATAAAGAACCACCAGTTGATGACAAGTACATGAAAGACATAATTGGTGGTAGGCCCGTATTAGCCTACCCACAAGCTAAAGGGGGGTTTCGCTTAAGATATGGTCGATCTAGGAACACTGGGTTGGCAGCAATGGGCGTACATCCTGCAACTATGGAAATTGTTGAATTTTTGGCAGTTGGAACTCAGATGAAAATTGAGCGACCTGGTAAAGGTAACTGTGTTGTCCCATGTGACAGTATTGATGGTCCTATTGTGAAATTAAGGGATGGAAGTGTAGTAAAAGTAGAATCAGTAGGGGAAGCTCGTAAAATTAGATCACAAGTGGTTGAAATAATCTATTTAGGGGACATGTTAGTGGCATTTGGTGAATTTCTCCGAAACAACCATCAACTGCTCCCAGCCGGGTGGTGCCCTGAATGGTGGATTCAACTTTTAGAAAAATCACCTCACTATGATGTAAACCAGGAAGAAGAACTCAAACGATTCTTGCATCATGATAAAATCAGTGCAAGTATGGCTTTCAATCTCTCTAAGAAGTATGAAATACCATTACATCCGGAATACACTTATTTCTATCATGATGTAACTAAAAATGATCTTAACAGCCTCAAACAATGGTTAAATAAAGAAGTTGATGATTTTAATATTATTGATAATTTAAAGTTAGATGTAAGGCCTGAAAAACGTATATTGGAAGATTTAGGAGTTCCACACCAAGTTAAAGACGGAAAAATTATCTTAGGGCTTGATGAGGTTTATGCTTTAATTCATACATTAAAATTACCATTAGAAACTGAAGGAAACATGTCAACTATGGAAGCACTGAACCAAGTTTCTCCAGTTGAAATAATGGCAAAAGCACCCACATATCTTGGTGGTAGGGTTGGGAGACCTGAGAAAACCAAGGAAAGGATGATGAAACCAGCACCCCACGCACTTTTCCCAATTGGCATGCATGGGGGTAACAGAAGAAACATCATAGATGCAGCTAAAAAGGGGAGTATAACCGTAGAAATTGGGAGATGCAAATGTACTAATCCTGAATGTGGTGTTGGGTCTACTCAGGCTATTTGTCCGGTTTGTGGCTCCCGTACAGTACCCAGTAGCTCTGGAAAAAAACGGATAAACTTGGCCAATCTACTGAGAAAAGCATACCAGAACTCGGGAGTACGGAAACTGGACGAGATCAAAGGAGTTCAAGGAATGATATCTGAGGACAAATTTCCAGAACCTCTTGAAAAAGGTATACTCCGGGCAAAAAATGGAGTTTACACATTTAAAGATGCTACTATCAGACATGACTCCACAGATTTACCACTCACTCATTTCATACCAAAAGAGATAGGTGTAAGTCCTCAGAAACTCCAAACACTGGGTTATACTTATGACATCCATGGTGAAGAACTGAAAAATGATGATCAAGTGGTTGAAATTCAAATACAAGATCTGGTGATTTCTGAGGCCTGTGCTGAGTACCTTATGAGAGTATCGCATTTCATTGATGATCTACTGAAACAATTCTACCAAATGGAACCTTACTACAAAGTTAAAACTAAGGAAGACTTGGTAGGACATTTAGCAGTTGGTCTAGCACCACACACATCGGCAGGTGTTCTTGGCCGAATTTTAGGCTTCACAAAGGCAGCAGCATGTTATGCCCATCCTTACTTCCACTCAGCCAAACGAAGGAACTGTGACAGTGACGAAGACTCTGTAATGCTGCTGATGGATGCTTTACTTAACTTCTCTAAGGTTTACCTGCCAAGCAGCAGGGGTGGACGAATGGATGCACCATTAGTTCTTTCTTCTAGGATAGATCCTGAAGAAATCGATGATGAATCCCATAACTTGGATACCATGGAGATACTACCACTGGAACTATACCAAAAAACTCTGGAAAGAGTTAAACCCTCCGAAGTACTTGATTTGGTGAATAATGTCCATAAAAGACTAGGGAAGGATGAACAATATCATGGACTGATCTATTCTCATGAAACATCCAGTATCCACCAGGGACCCAAGGTATGTCTTTACAAAACACTTCCCACTATGAAAGAAAAAGTAAATGAACAGATCAAGTTGGCCGAAAGGATACGAGCAGTTGATCAGAAAGGAGTAGTGGAAGGAGTTTTAAACTCCCATTTCCTACCTGACATGGCAGGGAATATAAGGGCTTTCGCCAGGCAAAAAGTACGATGCACTAAGTGCAACAAGAAATATCGACGAATACCACTAAGTGGGAAATGTACATGTGGTGGAAACCTGATACTCAGCATATCCAAAGGATCAGTGATTAAATACCTTGAAATTTCCAAGGAATTAGCTGGAAGATACCCTATAGATCCTTATCTTGTACAGAGAATTGAACTTATTGAGTCAGGTATTAATTCCCTCTTTGAAAGTGACCGATCCAAGCAAAGTTCACTTGACGTATTTTTGTAGAAATAATGTTGGAATGACAAAAGCGTTATAATTAAAATAGTAAGGTAGCTAAACAGTTTTTTTTATCAGAACAGTTTGGGTAATCGAAACTATTTTATAAGATACAAATAGAAATAAAATGTAAGTTAAAAACTCATAAAAACCGGGGTTAAGGGGAAAATTATTATCATTGTAATATTAATTTTAAGGGCGTAGGATGTGTAAAGGATGAAGGACGCGCGTATAATCGCTGCAATACCAACCAAGGCGGAAAATTGTGTTTTAAAAAACAATGGAATATTTGAAAAGTTCAGTCACGAAAAGATATTAAAATCCTGTCTCATGGCAGGTGCTCCATTATGGGCAGCGGAAAAAATATCATCTCAAGCAGCCACTGCTGCTTACGATGGTGTCACCACTAAAGAAATCAAGATGTGGGTATACGATTCCTTGAAACGTGTAGACAGTGAAATGGCTGACAAGTACTTGAGAACTAATCAATTAAGAGTTCGCACATCCCGGGATACTATTGAAAGTTTTGACAAGACAAAGATCGAGAAAACCTTGATCGTAGAAACAGGTGCATCCCTTGAACTGGCTGATAAAATAGCTACCGAAGTTTGGAAGGAAGTTAAAAAATTGGATGTTGAATATCTCACAGCACCCATGCTCAGGGAAATGGTAAACACTAAATTGGTGGAACACGGCCTTGAAACGTACAGGCGTCGCTACACTAGGCTAGGAATACCTGTATACAACATCACCAACCTAATTGAAAATGGAAGTCGTGATAACGCTAACATGATACATAACCCGGAAACCGTGCATAAATATGTGGCTGATGAAGCTCTTAAACAATACGCACTATTACACATACTTCCTAATGAACTAGCAGACGCCCATATGGGTGGAGATATTCATGTTCATGACTTAGAATTTTTTGCAGGAAGACCACTAAACTGTTTGCAACATGACCTTCGATTTTTCATAAAACATGGACTCAAAGTTGATGGAACTGGAGATCACACCAGCGTAGCTGGACCACCAAACCATATTGAAACCCTAATGAACCATTCCGGAGAAATAATGTTAGCTGCCCAACAAAACATGAGTGGTGGCCAATCAATGTGTCTTTGGAATGTTTTTGTAGCACCATTTGCTAGAGGGTTGCCTTATGAGAAAGTGAAACAGGCAGTTCAAATGTTCATCTACAACTTGAACATGGCCTATGCTGCCAGGGGAAGTCAAGTTCCATTCACCAGTATAAATATGGAATTTGGAGTGCCTGACTTTTTGCAAGATGTTGAGGCATATGGGCCTAAAGGGAAACTTGTCGGAGTTTATGGGGAATTTGAAGAAGAAACACGCATGTTACAGCGGGCATTCACCGAAACATTGCTTGATGGAGATAGTGATGGCAAACCTCACCTATTCCCAAATACCATCTACGTGTTACGGGATGAAATCCTCAAAGATGAATACGCCGAAGACGTTGCATTGGTGCATGAGTTATCTGCTAAATATGGTAGTGCATATTTCGTGAACATGTTACCTGATTACAGAGGTGATCTGGCTAATTACATGGGTTGTCGTACCAGTTTAGGTGATAATTGGACTGGAAACTGGGAACAAGACTGTATTAGGACTGGTAACCTTGCATATGTAACTCTTAACTTACCTAGAATTGCTTACCAATCTCGCGATGAAGAAGATATCTTCGAATATTTGGATGGCCACTTGCGACTCGCTGAACAAGTTCTCCATCTGCGCAGAGAACAGGCAATGAACTGTCTGGATGATTTTGACCTTCTCCCATTCCTCACCCAGGAAACAGACGGGGAACGTTATTACCGTGTTGAAAATTCCACTCTTTCCTTTGGATTTGTAGGCTTGAATGAGATGCTTCTCCATCATTGTGGTGTCGGTATTGACGATGATGATGCCCGAAAACTGGGACTTAAGGTTTTAAAATTCATGAATCAACGTGCTACAGAGTTAAAAGAGGAAACTGGGTATAGGTGGACTGTACTGCAGACACCGGCTGAATCAACAGCTTACCGATTTGCTACTTTGGATCAAGAAAAATTTGGTGACACTGCAATCACCCAAGGAGATGACCAAGCTGCTTACTACACTAACAGTAGTCATGTGCCTGTGAATTCTGATGTGAGTTTTGCTGAGAAAATTCGTATAGAAGAAAAATTCCACCCACTCACCTTGGGAGGACACATTTTCCATGCATTCATGGGAGAGTCACACAGCGATCCGCAAGCCCTCATGAGTCTCACTGATAAAATAGCCCGAAAATCTGATATTGGTTTCTGGGCATACAGCAGTGCCCTCAGCTTCTGCATAAAATGTAAAACTCTGATGAAAGGATTACAACCCAACTGTGCTACTTGTGGAGAGGAAAAAGAAGTAGAATGGTACGACCGAATCACAGGATATGTGCAACAAGTCGGAAGATCTAAATCAGCCAGTGGAGGATGGAACCCTGGTAAAATGAAAGAGTTAATGGATAGGAGAAGGTTTTAAATACCTTATTCCCATATTTTTTCTTTTTATAATATGATCCTACTAGTAAATTTGATGTTTCATTTACTGTTTTTTTTTTTTAAGAAATTAAATTACGATGGGGAGGGGGTCCATGGTACTCCAAGATTCTAAATTTATGGCTGAAGCTATTAAAGAAGCAAAAAAGAGTTTAAAGGAAGGTGGAATTCCAATCGGCGCTGTACTTGTAAAAGATGGAACAATTGTGGGCAAAGGTCATAATAGGCTTATCCAAAATGATTCAACTATTCTTCACGGCGAGATGGATTGCATAGAAAATGCTGGACGTCTTAAAGGCACCGATTATCAAAAATGCACCCTTTACACAACTTTATCTCCATGTACCATGTGTTCCGGTACTATTCTACTTTACAACATATTTCGTGTGGTTATAGGTGAGAATACTACGTTAATAGGTCCTGAAAAAATTCTCGAGGGTAATGGGGTTGAAGTCACAGTGATGCATGTAGTTGAGTGCAGAGAACTATTAGAAAAGTTCATTGAAGATAATAAAGAGACATGGGAAGCTGAACTGGAGAAAGTTGGCTTTTCTACAGATTGATAGTTATCACTTAGGTTTATAGAATAATACTTTATATATGTAATTGATTAATAAGTAATTATTATAAGAATTAAAGGGGAATGGAGGAATTTTATGGACATTGGAGATTATTATTCTAGGGCTTTCAAGGGATTTACTGAGAATCCAAAATTGGCAATACCTACATTATTTGAGCAAATATTTTTATTGATAATCACATTTTTAGCAATGGCTTTGTTGTTTTTTTCAGTTATAGGCCCTGAATTTTTGACTACTGGTAAAATTCATGCTAATTCAACTGATCCTATTGCTTTAATAGTTCCCATTATTCTTTTTTCCATTACTGTGATGATTTCATCATGGATTATTGGTAGTTATGTGTCTGCCGCTACAGTGGGAATGTCAAAAAGCGCAATAAATGGTGAAAGACCTGATTTGAGTCTGGGATTTAGGAATGGTAATAAACATTTCCTGAAAATCATGGCTGTTTCGCTAATAATAGGCCTTATTTTATTATTTTTCACTATTCCTATACTTATTGGGTTTTTTGTTGACTATACCTATGGTATAACGCCAATTTTGACCTTAATTGGTGCTTTGCTCAGCTTAATATTATGGCTTGTGACAATGGTTCTGTTCATGTTCACTTCTCAGTCAATTGTGGTGTGCGGAGAATCAGTTATTGGCTCTTTAAAAGACAGTTTTAGAGTATTAAGAGAAAACATATTTGACGTAATTATCGTGCTTATAATTAATATAATAATTGCGTTATGTGTTGGGTTTGTTTTCGGCATTATAAACATGGCTTTATCTTTAGTACCAATAGTAGGATATCTTTTAAGCATAATATTGCAAGTAATTTTAGCTTGCATAATAAATCCATTTTTTGTACTGGTTTTAACCTATGTTTATATGGATAAAAAAGGTTTAATACATCCCCATCTGGAAAATCCAGAACATATACCTGAACCAATAAATTAAAACATATTTTGCAAACCAAACCCTACTTTTATTTATTTATAATTTTTAACTGATTTTTGATTGAAACAGTTTTTCAGTGTTATTGGCATGGTCACAGTTTCAGATCCGCCTCCAAAACCATGGCTTATCATGGTATGTCTGCCTGGACCTCCTGCAACTACTAAAACCACATCTTGAGGGGAACGGGTAATCTGTACTTGGTTATCTCTTATATTTTTTTCATCCAGCTTACTCCCACCACGATCAGCCAGAATAGGTGATAAATGGGAATTTTCATGTATATAGTTCTGAACATCTTTTTTTGACCATCCATCCTGTTTGATGGTCCTAGCATGCTCAGGACTCATTATTATTAGAAGCTCTCCCGGCACATGGCTGTTGTTACACCCGGCAGTTGTTGCAGTGTGGATAATGGTGTCCAGTAAGTCTTCTGCATATTGACTGCGATGGTCATTAACGTTATGTGGTGATTCAGCAGCCATAACAGTCACTGTACTCTCATGAAGGTTGAAACCTCTTTCAACATGTAATGGTTCCCATGGATTTTCTTCTTCATTTTCACCAAAACAGTAACTATATTTAGCTGGAGAACCCTGTGTGGCATGATCACCCACTCCTGGGATAGCACCAGCAATATTTATAAGACATAGGCGAAGAGCCCGGCCAATAGTTGCATTAGCAATGTTACTTGGTGCTAAACATCCCACTGAGGCATTCATCCCAATTTCGTCTATTAAGGGTCCATTTATGATGGTGCAAATGGATACAGGATGAGTGGTAGCGTTTACACCCTCCAAATTAAATTTATCTACAGAAACAGCTATTATAGCCTGTTCCAGTACTGTTTGGAAGGAAGGGAGGCAACCTGCCATAACTGAGTTTATTGCAATTTTTTCAGGGGTGGCTTGGCCCATCTTAGGTGGAAGAATAGCTAAAACATCTTCAGGGTTGTGAATAGTATAATTAAGAAAACGGTTTACTCTTTCTCTGGTGGGTGGTATTATAGGTAAACCATCAGTAAAACGGTTCTGATAGAAGTCTAGACTCACCTTTTCAGGGTCAGGGTCCACAAAAAATTCCATATCGCTTTTTCTAGAATCGCAAAGACGGTCATTATTAATTATTGTCTTTTTATTTTTACAGCTGGGCTTATCATCCACTAAATTGTCTATTGGGCATCCACAGGAATTTTTATCTACTATAATTTCATCTTTTCTGGTCATATTCATATCTCAAGATTAAGGTATTTGGAGAATGTAAAGGAGATTGGGAACTATTTTAAGTGCTTTTTCTTCAACCCGATCATTGTTGAGTCCGGCTATGGGATGCTCAACTTCCAAGATTCTTAAGTCGCTTATCCCATGAGATTCAGCCAATTGTCTGGCGAAAGGCGCAAAATGATCCGAAAAAATAGATATGGTAGGAATTCCCAGCTTTTCAAGTCGTATAGCGTCTAAAACTAACCAACTAGCACAAGAACCACAGTCTCCTAGAGCTAAAATTGCTAAATCGGATGAAGATGTTTTTTTGATTTCTCGTTCAGATGCAGGAGTTCCTGCAGGTTTTTTGACACGTAAAAACTCTCTGTTTCCCAAGGATTCTGCAAGAACTTTTAATATTATTTCAGTTCCTGGTTTGGTGTTATTAATTAAGGAAACCTGATCAAAGTCATAAGGAAGTGGATTCAAGTCGATTTTCTTATTTTCAACTTCTCCTAATGGGTTTAAAAAATCTTTTTCTGTTAGTTTCACCCTCAAGATAGGTCCCTCAATTTATTTTCATTACAGTATAGTTAAAAGAAGATTTTACCTTTTTTTATTATTAGTGGAGGTTTTAAGCTTCTTTCCGGAATCTTTTAATAACAAAATCTTTATCCAGGGATAAAACAAATGATGCTGCTCTGGGGCCTTGTTTTTGCCCGATTATCATTTTGTATATGGCTTGGAAAGCTTTTGGTGGTTTCAATCCCAGTTCTTTTAGTATGGTGTACATTTCGTCATGCAGTTCTTGTGAACTGTAGTCTCCATTTTCTAGGACATCTGCCACTTTCAGCAGGAATGTTTCTTGTTTCTCGTTAATCTCTACTTTTGGCATCTTTTTCTGAACATTGAATTTCACAAATTCTGGTGCATAGTTTTCCAACCAGTTTTCTACATTTACTAACCGAGTGTCCAGTCCATATTTTTCATCAGCAGTTAATTTTCCATATTCTGCACATTCCATATCTACCGGTAACTGGGAGTTACGTTTCAGTATTTGGAAAATCTTCTCAGGATCATCTGTTATTTGTCGGGCTACAGTAAGGAAACGGTAGGATGCATGGAAAGGCATAGAATCTGAAGTGTTGATCTGGGATATTTCATAGATTTTATTAAGCTTTTCCATCTCTTTCTCAGAGGCAGCTTCTTCAACATTATAAAAAATTCGTTCCACACGGTCGTACTGGTCAATAAAATCCAAAAAAGGCATTCCAGGATCAAAATCCTTATGTTTCAAGGGTTTACTTCTGAATAAAAAGTAATTCAATGTTTCAGGAGCTCCAATCTCCAACCACTGGCCGGGAGTGAAGAAAACACCCTTGGATTTACTCATAGCCTCACCTTTAAGTGTTATCCATTCATAAGGAACAGGATAAGGGGCTTTATAATTGAATATTTCATCTGATATAATTTTACTCACATCATAGGAGCCACCACTTGCAGCATGGTCTTTTCCAAAAGGTTCGCAAGTTACACCGAAAATTTTCCATCGTGCAGCCCATTCCACCCTCCAAGTGAGTTTACCTTCACCAGATTTAATATCAATTTCACCCTCATGACCGCACTGACATCTGTAAAAAACTATGTCTCCCTGATAATCATGAGCAGTGGTAGTATTCACTCTTCCACAAGCACTGCAGATAGGATTGTATGGCAACCAGTCAGATTTAAGGGGATGTTTCCGGTACTGGTTGAATATTTCCCTAATTTTGGGAGCTCTTTCCAGTGACTTTTTAATGGAATCATTGTAAACTCCGTCATGATACATTTTAAAACCAGAATAAGTTTCAAGTTCTATTCCAAATACGGGAAGGGTTTTTAGGAATGGTTTCTGGAAGTGTTCCACAAAATTATCACAACAACCCTCAGGGCAGGGTATCTGGGAATAAGGAATACCTAAATACTCTTCATATGATTCAGGGAGGGGATATGGAACCTTACGTAATGGGTCATGGTCATCAGATATCCAGATAGTTTTAGTGTCTTCACCAAGTTTTTTAAGGGATTTACTCACGGCATTAGCTATGAAAACGTCACATGAATTTCCAATGTGTATGGATCCAGATATGGAAGTTCCACTAGCTACCACGTGCTGGTCTACGTCCCAGTTAGTCAGATCAGATGCAATTCGTTCAGTCCAGTGTTTCAATCAATTCACCTTCTGTTATAAAAATAAAAAATAGGGGTTACTTGTAAAAATATAATAATAAAAAGGGAATGAAGTTATTCAAATACTTTAGTTGGGGCTTCATCCAACCATTCATTCACGATTTTTATTGCACAGTAACTTCCGCACATGGTACAAGTGTCAGGGTCTTCTGGGGGGCGGTTATCCCTTATGGCGCGAGCATCATTTGGACATATGGCTGCATCATATTGAGCTTCCCAGTTTAGTTTTTTCCGAGCGTTGGCCATTTCCAAGTCCTTTTCACCCTTATGAATCCCCTTGGACATGTCCCCAACATATGCCCCGATTCGGCTGGCAATAACTCCCATTTTTACATCTTCCGGTCCAGGTAATGCTAGGTGTTCGGCAGGTGTAACATAGCAGATGAAATCTGCTCCAGCGGCAGCTGACTGGGTGGCACCAATGGATGATACTATATGATCATATGCAGGGGCTATGTCAGTTACAATTGGCCCTAACATGTAGAAAGGAGCACCGCGACAGAGTTTTTTCTGCATGGTTACATTTGCTTGGATTTCGTTTAATGGTATATGTCCAGGACCTTCTACAATGGTCTGTACTCCTACTTCCCGGGCACGGTCGATCAATTCTCCTAGAATTATGAGTTCTTGAACCCCTGCACGGTCGGTGGCATCGGCAATAGCTCCTGCTCTCATGGCGTTAGCCATGGACATCACAAAATCGTATTCTTTGGCGATCTCCAAAATATAATCATAATTTTTGTATAATGGGTTTTCAATTTCGTTTTCCACCATCCACGCAGATACTAATGCACCTCCACGGCTCACCAGCCCACCTTCACGTCCCTGTCTTTTCAAACGTTTGAGTGTTTCCATATTCACACTGCAATGAATGGCCATAAAGTCTATACCATCTTTTGCCTGTTTTTCGATGGCTTTGAACATTACATCTTCATCCATGTAGATGGCAGCACCCTTTTCACGGATGGTTTCAAAGGCAGCCTGGTATACAGGCACACTACCCACAGGAATGTTAGATATTTTCAAAATTCTCCTTCGAATCTCATCCAAGTCTCCACCAACAGAAAGTTCCATCAATGTATCAGCGTTATTGGCTATGGCAACTTTGGCTTTTTCTTCTTCCATATCAAAATCACATATGTCTGTGGATGTCCCGATAGTGGCGTTAACTTTTGTCCTGAGTCCGGATCCAATACCAACGGCTTTTACTTCCCTTCCAATGTTACTGGGAATGGCAATGGTACCCTGGGCTACAGATTTTCGGATGAATTCAACGTCGACATTTTCCGCTTCTGCGACGGATTTCATTTCATCGGTTATTATCCCTTTTCTCGCATCGTCCATTTGTGTCATAGAATCACCGTGTAAACTTTATTTAGTAAGTATGTTTATCTTGACAATTTCTTTTTAGTTGTATACAGTCCCTTACTAAATGATTAATGTCAATATTAATTTGATTTTACATTCCCCATAAAAATAGATAGTGGTTTTACTCGGATAGGAGATCATTTTTTTGAAAATTGAAAGGTGAAAAAACAATGAATGGACAGATATAATCATCTATTCATTCATCCGTTCGTGAACCATTTTAAGGCTGGGAACGTTGGTTTGACATCCTTCTGCTTCCACAATAAATGAAGATACAGCAGAAGCAAACTTACCACAGTATAATAAGGATTTGCCTTCTAAGTATGATTTCAGGAACCCTGCTCGATAGGAATCCCCGGCACCTGTGGGGTCTACAGGGTCACGTTCTAAAGCATTCACCTTAATGGTTTCATCAGAGTAAATGATACTACCATTTATACCTCTGGTTTCAACCACAATTGATGGACCGAATTCTCGCAATTCATCCACGTTCATCTTCAAATTTTTTAGTATCCGTTCCACCTCATGATGGTTTCCAAAAAGAATAGTTGAGACTTTTAAAACTTCACAAAGGTCCTGGGGGGAGTACATGTGCAAGTCCTGACCTGGATCGAAAGATATAATTTTTCCTTCTTCTCTGGCGAATTTCCCACATTTTAAATTAAATGAAGGGTCACCAGTTGCCAAATGCACTGATCTAGCGTTTTTTATAGCTTTATGAGGAACTCCAGATTCTTTGAATCTGGTTGCAGCCCCCCAGTAAAAATAAAAGATTTGATCATGGTTACTGTCAGTTAAAACAAATGCAGTGGGCGTTGTATCATTTTCAACCACTATCATATCCTGTAAATCAATGTTGAAATTTTTTAACTGTTTTTGATAATCTGATCCCTGAAAATCTCCTCCAACTGCCGATATAAGGGAAGATTTAAGTCCTAGTGATGATGCTACTATTGCAACGTTAGCTGCAGCACCTCCATGGAATGTTTGCATATTTTTTATAGTAGAGGCGGAATTGGGCACGGGAAATTCATGAACCCGGATAATGTAATCCAGAGCCGTATGTCCAATAGTTAATAAATCTCTTTTTTCCCTCAGAACAATCACCTGCCTTATTTCTATTTTAACATTATTTAATATTTACTGATATGCTTAAATGATTTTAAATTAGTATTCAAAACATTTCATTTTAATCAATTCTTTCAAAACCCCATTTATCAATTAATTTCTGCCCTCGACCCACGATAAATTCTAAAAAATCCTCCAATTTGGGGTTTGAATTAGGTAGGACCATACTAATAATGTGCATGGTGTCTTCTGCAAGAAGATTGGAACCAGTAGTAATACCTGATATATAGCTTTTGTTTAGGAAGGTTAACAAGCCATCCTCTTCATAAACCATTTTCAACGTGTTAATAGGTGAATTACACACTTCAACAATCTTATAATCTATTCTTAAATGATCTAACGTGTTCCAAGCCAGTCTCTGGGCGGATAACGGAATTTCAACGAATTTACTTCCATTAAGTTCCTTTACAGTTTCAGGTTGTTCATCACATCCAGAAACTAACACTAAGTGATCCCTAGCAATGGGGGTAAAATCCAAGTCATTCATTAATGCATGCACGGGATCATCAAGAAGGAGAATGTCTACTAAACCTTTCTTAGCCATTTTCAAGGCGCTCAAATCATCCACACTACTAATTACAGTTTCAAGACCGTAATGCTTGGATAACACATCTATTAAACCGGTTGAAATTGGACCTCCACAAGTGAATGGTATAGATCTTTCTTTAAGTCTTTCCTGGTATTCTTGATATTTTTCAAGGATCAAAACTGCCTGAGGGGTGAGTTCAGAACCTGTTCCAGTCGTGTACACTAATTTAAATCCCAATTTATCTTCTGCGTTTCGAATTCTCCGGTTTAATACTGTATGAGATATTTTTAGGTTTTTGGCAGCTTCTCTCTGAGACCAAGTTTGGGAAATTTTTTCTAAAGCATCAAAAAGCCTATATGTGAATTTTACATCATTTATCTCCAAGTTTAATGTCGGATTAAACTTAATTGGACTCAATTTATCATTCATGCTTCTCCATCTCTGATTTAATGATTTTTATAGGAGTTTCAATATTGAATTTTGATTACTTGTAGAAATTATATATATCAAACCAGATAGATATACACCACGAAATAATGTACTTACGGTGAAACAATTGATTTTAAATGACGCTATACAAGAAATAATAGATAATATACTCTCTGTTTCTGGAAAACTCGATCCAAAGAACATAGAAGAAATGTCAGGATTATTACAGTCATCAAAAAATGTTTTTGTCATGGGATTGGGACGATCAGGTCTGGTGGCCAGGGCTTTTGCCATGCGCCTCATGCACCTTGGAATAAGCGTTTATGTGGTTGGAGAGACTACAACTCCGGCTTTATCGCCTGAAGATTGTCTATTAGCAATTTCCGGTTCGGGTGAAACATTCAGCATTATCAGTGCAGCGGAAATTGCCCATAAAAGAGGAACTAAAATTATTGCTGTGACTTCTTATGTGGACTCTACCTTGGGAGAAATGGCAGATTTAATAGTGCACATTAAGGGCCGTACCAAGATCGATTCTGAAAAAAACTACATCACTCGTCAGATAAATGGGAAACATCAGTCTTTATCTCCAATGGGTACTTTATTTGAGGTTACCAGTCTTATATTCCTTGATGGATTAATCGCCCAATTAATGGTTGAAATGGGAAAAACAGAAGAAGATATGAAGGCTAGACACACTTTAATCGAGTGAAAACCATTATTTACAATAAATGTAATTTCATGTTCATTGCACCTTAATGGTCATTTGCAGTAATCGCACAGAAGAATGAGATTTACTATCCTAAAATTAACTAAATAATTATCCGATGAGGATGGGTGTAAATATTAAATCTGCCGTTTCTCAGGAATCCTATCAAGGTAATACCCGCCTTTTTCCCTACTTTCAGTCCTTCCATTGTAGGGGCGGCTTTGGTTATCATGATGGGAATTCCCACATTGGCAAGTTTCGCTACACGATCTGGGGGGATTCTACCACTACAAAGGAGACAACTATCAGAAAAGTCAATACTTTCTTTTAAGCCTGCACCAATCACTTTATCTACAGCAACATGCCTACTCACATCTTCACGGACAATAAAATGTGTTTTATCTACCAGTGCAGCTACATGGGTGCCACCAGTTTTGGACCATACTTCTGCTTTTTCAATTAACTTATCATAGGCTTTGAGAATTTTCTCTTTTCTAACCCTAAGATCCGATTTCACGGAACTTATGGTTTGTTCTCTATGAAACCAGTCATCATAACAGGCTAAATCGCCATCTTCCCAGAGTTCAAAGTTTTCCAAGGAAACCTGGATTGATGATGATTTAAATTCAATCTTTTTAACATCTTCCATGGATTTTATGTATCTTTCATCCAGTAAATAACCCAGAATGAAATCTTCGAGGTTATGCGGGCTTAAAAAAAACTTTCCCAGAATGTTTCCATTGACATTTAACTCTATTTTAATATCCAGAGCCACAAAATCTTCCATTTCACGACTCTGATTGTCAACTCTGATAATCCTAGTTTTCTTGAACATTTTACTCATGATAGGTCCCAAAAAAAGAAGTAAAATAATACATAATCTAATACTATTTTTCTACAATATCATTTACCCATGAAATAGCTGCTGCTACATTGGGAAAACCTATAGTGCTGGTAAGCAGGATCACAGCCTGATAAACTTCTTCTTCAGAAGCTCCATTTTCAATAGCCCTTCTGGCGTGACTATGAACTCCACCTTCCGATCTAATCGCAGCTGAAGCTGCTAATTGAATAAGTTGAACGGTTTTTTCATCAAGAGGGCCAGTTTCCCTGACAGATTCTCCCAGTTTACTCAAAGCATCACCATATTCTGGGAACTGTTCTCTAATATTCATGTAATGTTTTGGTAATTTTTTTGACATGTCCAACCTCCTACACTCTAATCTTTATACCTATTTATAATAAATTGAAGCAGATATATTTTATCATCTTTACCACATAATTACTCATTATTGGTTTTAACTATATTTGATGGATTTTATCATGCAATAAGGTAATAAATACTGTTATTCTCCCCATCAATATCAATTTATATGAAATAAAATGCTAATAATTAGAAAAGAAAAATATCGCATTAAAAAAAACTAAAATTTCCACCCATATACTTTGTGGAATGATTTTTCAAACAAGTAAAAAAAAAGAGATGATAATAAATTTTTTCGCAGTGGTCATGACCTCTTTTTATTATACTCATGGAAAAATGGAATTTCATGAGTATTTGGGGTTTATCTATTAAATCAGAATGCAAATAGGAGTAAACAAAGTATGGATTTTAATAAACTGGTTTATAATGCCGAAAAAGAATTGAACTTGATTTATAATAGTGAAAAACCAGTTGTTTTGATAGGTTCAGCTACTTGTGGTAAATCTGCTGGTTCTGAAGAAATAACATCCGTAATTCAAGAAGAATGCATTAAAAATGATATTGAATGCAAATTGGTTAAGGTGGGATGCATCGGATTATGCTATGCAGAACCAATTATAACCATAATTAAAGCTAATAATCCTCCTGTTTTCTATGGGAATGTTACAGTTGAACTGGCTAAAGAACTGGTCCACAAATATATATCTGGGGAAGATCCCCTGATAGATCATGCATTGGGGACAATCGGCAAAGGAAAGATAGAGAATATTCCTAATTTATGGACGTTACCGGTTTTGAAACCACAAGTCAGGAGAATCCTCCGCAACTGTGGCTTAATCGACCCTTATAATATAAATCACTACTTGGCTAGAGGCGGATATAATGGATTAAACGAAGCACTGAAAATGGAACCAGAAGACATAGTTGAAAAGGTTAAACAATCCGGGTTAAGGGGAAGAGGGGGTGCAGGTTTCCCCACTGGCATGAAATGGCAACTATGTCGTGATGAAGAATCAGACACAAAGTACTTGATTTGCAATGCAGATGAAGGAGATCCCGGTGCGTTCATGAACCGTTCACTCCTAGAAAGCGATCCTCACTCAATATTAGAAGGAATAGTCATAGCAGCCTATGCCATCGGAGTTGAAAAAGGTTACATATACTGCAGGGCAGAATATCCCCTTGCTTTAAAGACGTTATATCATGCCATCTCTCAGATGAAAGATGCAGGATTTCTAGGAGAAAATATTCTAGATTCTGGATTTAATTTTGATGTAAAAATAAAAGTCGGAGCCGGAGCATTTGTTTGTGGTGAAGAAACAGCCCTCATAGCTTCAATTGAGGGTAAAAGGGGAACTCCACGCACACGACCTCCATTTCCCACCACTTCTGGTTTATGGGGGAAACCCACTGTCATCAATAATGTGGAAACCATGGCAAGTGTTACTTTGGTAATGCAGAAAGGCCCCTCAGAATTTAGTAAGGTGGGATCAGAGGATAGTAAAGGTACCAAAACATTTTCAATGGTGGGTGACATTTATCACACCGGATTAATAGAAGTACCCCTTGGAACAACACTAAGAGAAGTTATATTTGCCATTGGGGGTGGAGTTGCCAATGGCAAAAAGTTTAAAGCAGTTCAGGTGGGTGGTCCTTCTGGAGGATGCATTCCTAAAGATTTCGTGGACACTCGCATAGATTACAGTTCATTAAACGTGGCAGGAGCTATTATGGGTTCTGGCGGTATGGTAGTTATGGACGAAGACTCCTGTATGGTGGATGTAGCTCATTACTTTTTAAAATTCACCCAGAATGAGTCATGTGGTAAATGCGTACCTTGCAGACTGGGAACTAAACAGATGTTAGACATACTAACTGACATAACTGAAGGAAAAGGCCGGAAAGATGACATAAATCTTCTGAAAGAACTTGCCAATGCCATAAAAGATTCATCACTATGTGGGCTTGGTCAAGGATCTCCCAACCCAGTTCTAACAACTTTAAGGTACTTTTTGCCAGAATATGAGGCTCATATTAACGATAAAGTATGTCCTGCCAACCATTGTAAAGAACTAATATCATACGTTATAATACCTGAAAAATGCACAGGGTGCCGTTTATGCCTGAAATCATGCCCTGTCGGAGCCATAACAGGGGGAAAAAAGCAACCTCATTTTATCAACCAGAAAAAATGTATAAAATGTGGTACTTGCATGGATTTATGCCAAGCAAAATTTGATTCAATAAAACGGGTTTCTCCACCCGTAGAATAAATAACAATCACGTTCCTAAAATCAGAATAATTATTAATTATACTCGAAATAACGTAAAACATTAATTAGAGGCATTAAATGGATGAAATAAAATTCACTATTGATGGGATACAAGTGAAAACCCAAAAAGGAGACACAATTCTCCAAGCTGCCACCAAAAATGGAATTTATATTCCTCATCTTTGCTATCATCCTGATCTTAAACCTATGGGTGCTTGTAGGTTATGTTTAGTTGAAAATGAAGATGGACGTCTAGTAACTTCTTGTGAAAACCTTGTAAAAGAGGGAATGAGAGTTTCAACAACCAGTAAACGTGTTGAAAATTCACGAAAAATGGTAGCACGGCTACTCATTGCCAACCACGAATCAGAATGCCTTACTTGTGCACAAAACAACCAATGTCAATTACAAGAAATAGCATCCTTTTTTGGAATTGAAAATGAAAATATCACAAGTTTAAGACATTCACTCCCCGAAGTACCAATTGATGAATCTAACCCTTTTTTTACTCGAGATTTAAAGAAATGCGTCCTATGCGGTATTTGTGTGCGAACATGTAGGGATCGTTTAGGGGTCAGTGCCATAGATTTTGGTTTCAGAGGATATGAAACTCGTATCACCACCTTAATGGACAAACCAATCCTGGAATCAAACTGCGTATCTTGTGGAGAATGTGTAGTGGCTTGCCCAACCGGGGCTTTGGTTCCTAAAGAAAATTATAAACCTTCAAGGGAAATAAAAACTACTTGCACCTACTGTGGAGTTGGATGTGGAATATATTTAGGTGTAAGGGGTGAAAAAATAATCAGTGCAAGAGGAGACCCAGAACACCCATTAAGTAAGGGTAACCTCTGTGTTAAAGGTAAATATGGATTTGATTTTATAAATCATCCAAATAGGTTAACCAAACCTCTCATAAAAAAGGATGGAGTTTTTGAAAAGGTGGAATGGGATGAAGCCCTTGAATTTGCCGCACAAAATCTTTCAAAATATGATAACAACTCATTTTCAGCTATATCTTCAGCCAGATGCACTAATGAAGATAATTACGTCCTGCAAAAATTCACCCGCGTGGTTATGGGAACGAACAATATTGATAACTCTGCACGATCGTGTCATGCGCCTTCAGTAGCTGCACTGGCAGAAAGTTTGGGAAGTGGGGCAATGAGCAATTCAATAAATGAAATACCTCATGCTAAATGTCTTTTTTTAATAGGCACTAATCCTACTGATAGTTACCCAGTTTTAAGTATGAGAATAATGGATGCTGTTAGAAATGGGGCCAAAATTATTGTGGCTGACCCTAGAAACATTGATATTGCTCGTCACGCAGATATAAACATCCAACACAATCCTGGAACGGATGTAGCCCTAATAATGGGAATGATTCGAGTCATTATCTATGAAGATCTCATGGACAAGGAATTCATCCGGGAACGATGTGAAAACTTTGATGCATTACTAGAATCTCTGGATGAGTTTGACTTGGAAACTGTGGAAGAAATCACAGGAGTAAATCAACAAAAAATAGTTGAAGCGGCACGATTGTATGCTAAAACAGAACCTGCTGCTATATTCTATTCACTGGGAATTACTGAACACTCTCATGGTACTGATAATGTTTTTGCTTTATCTAATTTGGCATTATTAACTGGAAACTTTGGTAAACCTTATTCTGGAGTTAATCCTATTAGGGGACAGAATAATGTTCAGGGATCGTGTGATATGGGATGTTTACCTGATTCATATCCAGGTTACCAGAAGGTTCAAAATCCAGATGCTCAGAAAAAATTTGAAAATGCCTGGAATTCTAAGCTCAGCCCTAACATTGGATTGAAAATACTTGAAATGATGGAATCTGCCCGTAAAGGTGAAATAAAAGCCATGTATATCATGGGTGAGAACCCCGCCCTTTCCGAACCAGATTCTTCCAACATTGTCCGGGCTTTGGAATCAACTGAATTTTTAATTGTGCAAGATCTTTTCATGACGGAAACAGCTCTCAGGGCAGATCTAGTTTTACCAGCTGTTTCGTTTGCTGAAAAAGATGGTACTTTTGCCAATGCTGACCGACGTGTTCAAAGAGTGAGGCAAGCCATAAAACCAGTTGGTGATTCCAAACTAGATTGGCAGATTATTGCCGAAATAGCTAAAAAAATGGGAATAGAAGGCTTTGATTATGGATGTTCTGAGGATGTGGCTGCAGAAATAGCGGGTCTTGCCCCGATATACGGGGGAATGTACTACTCTTGTCTTGAAGAAGACAGTAAACAGTGGCCATGTTATCATGAAGAACATGAAGGAACAGCAATTCTTCACAAAGAACATTTTGCCACTGAAAACGGTAAAGCCAAGTTCATTCCATTAAGTTATCGGAAGCCAGCGGAATTACCAGATGAACAATATCCTCTGGTACTAACTACCGGTCGTAGAATTTTCCATTATCACACTAGCACAATGACTGGTGTGAATGAAGGGCTTAAAGAACTTTATAATCATGATCCAGTGGAAATAAGTCCTGAAGATGCAGAAAAAATTGGTGTTTCTGATGGTGACTGGGTATGGGTGATTTCTCGCAGGGGAAAAATTAAATCTCCAGCCTTAATTACTGATAGATCACCTGAAGGCTTGGTTTTCATGGCATTCCACTCGCCGGAAACTAAAACCAACATGATAACCAGCCCGGCATGTGATCCTGTAACTAAAACTCCAGAATTCAAATATTGTGCAGTGAAAATTGAAAAATGCATTGGATAAGTGAAAGAGTTTAAACATTTGTAAAAGAATTATATTGGTTAAAAATTTTCTCTTTTTAGTTAACAACCACTATAATAAGGTTTTCTCTTATTAATTGCATCTAAGAATAGTTTCTCCAAGTCCATGTTTGATGCACCATTTCTCATGGGATCTATGAGATCTACAAGGTTGTCGTTTCTAAGTAAACACGGTTTAAGCTTTCCATCAGGGGTTATTCTCAGTCTTGTGCAATTTTTACAGAATTCAGTATTGTCCATTGGACGCACAACTTCTATCTCCCCTTCTTCAATGAAGTATTTTTTCCTATCTTGCATGAAAGCACGGGTCTTAATGTCTGTTGCCTTTTCTTTTAGTTTTTCTTCTATGATCTTCATATCATAATAGTATTCGTCGAAAAAATCAGAATCAGGACAGCTTTCAGTTTTTAACAGCTCAATGATCTGTAGAATTACTCCATATTCTTTGCAAAAATGGAACATGTCCCATATTTCATTATGGTTCAATCCTTTCATCACAACCATATTAACCTTTACTGGATACAGTCCAACTTTCACCGCTGTTTTTATGCCTCTTTTCACTTGGTCAAGGTAGTTGCTTTTGGTTATGAATTGGTAAGTTTGCGGGTTGAGGGTGTCAAAACTGACATTAACTCTGTTTAACCCAACATTCTTCAGTGAAAGGGCATATTTTTCTAGTAATATTCCATTAGTGGTTAGAGAAACATCTTGGAATCCTATTTTGGATATCCTTTTGACAATATCAATAATATCTTCTCTTATGAGTGGTTCTCCTCCAGATAGTCGGATTTTCTTTATTCCAATATTTTTAGCGATTAAAGAAATTCTTTCTATTTCATGGGAGTTCATCTCATATTCTTGGGGAATTATACCATCGTGGTGGCAGTAAAAGCAGCGAATATTGCAGCGATTGGTTATGGATATGCGGAGGGATATAATCGGCCTTTGAAAATTGTCTGTCTTCAAATCAGTCATAAAACTTCAACCATACTCAGCAGTTCAATGTTCTATTTTTGGTTTACTTTTTTTCTTCTAGATTTCTAATCCATAATTCTACGTTGTCTTTGATGTTTTCATTTTTATCAGTTGTTTTTTGGTCAGTTTTCAGAGTGCTAATCATCCCTATAATGCTTTTTTTAATGATATCCTGTACAAAGGGGTTTAAAGGAATTTTTTTCTCATCAATGTAAAGCTCAACTTCCCTTAATTTTCGCATCTTGCACTTATATTCAGACGTTTTTCCCTGTATAATGGCTTTAGACATTTCTATGCAGTCTTTAAAACCACATTCACCACAATTCGATTTTGGGATGATGTCATAGGTCCTTTTTTCAACCAAATCAACTAAATCAACCACACTTTCTGGTTTGATTTTAAAGACATCAACATTAGCGATAGTGAACTCATCTTTTTCACTTGTAGTTGAAATTTTAGCATAATTAGATGATTTAAATCCTTCAATAACAACGTAATCAGGGTTTTCAATATTTGAAACAATTTTAAGGATATTTTCCAATGATAATTCTTCGTTTACCATAAAGAAAGTGCTTTTTCCTGAACCGACAACAATTTTTGCTCCTGCATCCTGGTGTTTCCAAGTATCCTTTCCCTCTAAATCAAAGTCATGGTGTGTATGTTTAATGGTACCTACTTTGTAACCTCTTTTAACTAGTTCCTCAACTATCATGGTTACAAGTGTTGTTTTACCAGTGTTTTTTGTTCCTACCACTGTTAATATCTTCATGATTTCACCTTTTTTAGATGAATACTATTTAAATTGCCTCATAGGTGAGGTACTGCATTCTAGCATATATTAACTTCTTTCATTAGTTTTTGAAGCATTATGAAATGTTGAAGTGTCCAAATATTAATGTGGATGTACAGTCAAATGCATTTTTTTTACATAATTTCTGTATAAATAAATGTATAGTGTGTATGTATCTAATGAGATTCATTTGAAAATAAATTAATTCAAACTTTTACCATCGCAATGGCAGCTGCTTTAAATCCTATATATACTTCTTTTCCAAGGTTTAACTTCAATTGTTCCCTGGCATATTCAGTTATATCTACAAAAAGGCTTATTTCACCCAAATCCACATTTAATCTAATAAGGTTGTCTTTTAATTCCATACGAATGATTTTTCCTGGAAAAATATTACGTACACTTGATTCTTGCGGTTTTAACATTACAAATATGTCATCGGGACTGATTAAAACTAATACTTTGTCTCCAACGTTAAAATTCCCTCGTAAAGGGAGTATGACCTTGTTTCCATTTAAATAAATGTTGGCAATTCGATTTTCAACGTCTATATGTGAAATTTCTCCTTCAATCTCATTAACATCGGCGTGCATCTTAAGGATACTATCAACTTTGCGGTATTCCCTCAATACTTTTTTACCTTCTTCTGTTAATTTACTCCCGCCTCCGCCTCCTTTTCCGCCTCTTTTTGTTGATACCACGGTTTTGTTGAGATCATTTTCTAAGTTTTCAATGTACTTAAGGGCGCTGCGATAGGGTATTTTCGCATTTTTTGAAGCCAGAGTTATGGATCCACATTGATCAACGTATTTTAAAAGCTCAAATTTCTTTTTATTCAGCAATATTATTTTATCATCTAGGTTCAATCGGTATTGTGGCCCATCTTTTGAACTATCCATATGTCGCACCTTAAACTAATTTAGTAATCAAACTTATTATATCTATTACTTGCCATTGTGGTGTGTTTATCATTGGGTTGTTGGAAAACGTTTTTTATTAATAAAATATTTCTTGATGAATGTCGTTTAATATTGGTATTGTGATATCAGTGCGATGATAGCAAGCATCAAATCATTTTTTTTTTAATCCAAGAATTTTCGTGACGATATTTTTCTTGTGCTATCTTAAAATACTAGTTCCATAAATTTCAAACCCAAAAGAGAGGAAGGGGTGGTTTTAAATCTTTATATTTTTTAATAAAACCCACAAATATGTGTATATTCTACACATTCATATATAAGGGTGCCGGATTGGCCTTAGTAGGAATGTATAAATATATTAGATGATTTATGTGTAATCAACACACTTAGTGCCAACTATATAGTTTTCAAGGAAAATCCATTGAATCAATTAAAAAAATTTAATTAAAACAGAGCTTTTGAATTATCAAAAAATCAGTATAAAACATTTCCATGATCATATCGGTACTGTGCGTGTCTTGATTTAGAATTAATTCCTTTAATGGGATTAGTTCCATATTGCTCAATGAAATATGGAGGTAAAAAATGGTTTCTAATACGAAAGAAGTCAAGGACTTGGACTTTGATGTAACAAGATCAGCTGATGAAGAGCGTAAGCTGGCTTTCAAAGACGAAGTCTGTATTGGCTGTGGGATCTGTGAAAAAGTATGCCCAGTAGAAGCAATCGAACTCGGTGATGTCGGGGCTATTGTCAGAACAGAAGCCGATGAAGCAAAAATATGCGTTGACGAAAACAAATGTGTTCTATGTGGTATGTGCAGCGTGGGATGCCCTGTTGACGCTCTAGAATTCACCATTGACGGCGAATCAATCAAGAACATGGATGTTTATCCACAATATCTGTCTTCTGCTGAAATCGACGATGAAACATGTATTTACTGTAAAGCATGCGAAGCCGCATGCCCCAGAGAAGCAATCACAATCGCTCGTGAACTACCAGAACGAGAAAAGTTGGTAACCGGCGAAATTGAAATTGACAAAGATACTTGTATTTACTGTGGTGTCTGTGAAGAAATGTGTCCTGCTGATGCCATTACTATGGATAGTAAAATACCAACCTCAGCTGACCCATCAGTGGCTTCAGACATTAATGTGGACACAGATAAATGTGTCTATTGCTTGATATGTAAAAAATCCTGTCCAGTTGATGCCATAATGGCAGCATGCAGAACATGTTCATATGGGGAATACGATCTAGACCCTGCAGATGCCGAAATCAAAGGAAGTTCATTCATTGATGACGATCTATGTGTTAGATGTGGATGGTGTGAAGAAATCTGCCCAGTAGACGCTGCCAAAGTTAAAAAACCTTTCAAAGGCGAAATAATTGTGGATCAGGACAAATGTTCCACTTGTGGTGCATGTGTAGACATATGCCCTTGTGATGTCTATTCCTTCCCGCAGCCAGATGAATCAGGACAAATCGTAGACAAAGTATTTAAAGATGAGACCTATTGCATCTATTGCGGGGCTTGTGAAAACGTCTGCCCAGTAGACGCCATAGAAGTCAAGAGAACCGATGTGGACTACACACCAACCAAGTCCAAATCATGGAAAAACAAGATGGAATCTCTTAAAACCTAAAATTTTAGGTGATAAATTATGGAATTGAAAGTAGAACAAGATAACTGCCTGGGATGCGGAGTATGTGTTGTCGCATGCCCGATAAACGTATCCATCAGTCCCGAAGTAGCAGGTGGCCACGGATCCAAAACTGAAGAAGTAATCATGATGGTAGAAAACGGAGTAATCAAACTCTTCAGCCCAAATAAATGTACAAAATGTGGAACATGTCAACTGTTCTGCCCTACAGATGCCATATGGCTGGAATGAGGTGTAAAAATGACTTATATAGAAAAACCTGTCGTTCCAAAAGTTGTTAAATTAGAAGAACCAACAGCCACAGAACGAAAAATATTGGACATGATGCTGAACACCGGCTCAGACATCTATCAGGGTGCATGTAAAAAAAGAGGTTCAACTTGTAAGGATGAATACCGAAAAGTGTGCGGAGTTGCTTACATGGATCCCAAAGATATGGCAAAAATAGGTGTTTCTAATTGGGATAGTGTGAAGGTAACCACAGATTGGGGAGAAGTAACAGTATCTTCCGTTCACTCAAGGGACGCACCTCACGAAGGAACGATATTCATACCAAAAGGCCCATGGGCTAACGTAATAACCAGCCATGAAACTTACTGTTGCTGTGACCCAACATATAAGGGGATTTACTGCACAGTAGAAAGAACTGATGAACCTGTTTTATTAATGGCTGACCTCATGAGAGCAGTTTACAAAAAATATGTTGAAGACGAAGAAACCATCCCTGAGTTAAAATCACTCGGTGAGATGCCCGTCTACAAGAAGAAATAAGGAGGTCGATTAAAGTGGCATACGAACCACCAGTAACTGATTATGATGAAATCGTCGAAAATGGAACATGCGCTTTTTGTGGATGTAACTGTGATGATTTAGATTTCTTAATAAAAGATGGGCACGTAGTAGGTGTACGACACGCCTGTCGACTCGGTGCCAGTAAGGTCATGGAGGACATGGATCAAAGGCTCCTGGTTCCTATGGTACGGGACGAAAACGGTGAATTACAAGAAGTAGATTGGGACACGGCCTTGGATAAAGCTGCCGAACTCATAGCTGGATCAGTCCGACCTATATTCTACGGTTGGAGTGAAACATCCATTGAAACCATGAAACACGGTATTCACCTAGGCGAACTAGTGGGAGCTGTTCTGGACAACCAAGCAACCATTTGTCATGGACCGTCATTACAAGCTGTACAGAACGTAGGATATCCTGTAGCAACCCTGGGGGAAGTTAAAAACCGTGCAGACATGATTGTTTACACTGGAAGTAACCCAATGAACTCTCACCCAAGACACATGGCACGATACAGTACCTTCCCCCGAGGATGGTTCAGACAAAGAGGACGATTTGACCGTACAGTGGTCACAATGGACCCTAAATACAGTGACACTGCTAAAATGTCTGACATATGGATTGGTTTTGAACAAAACGGAGATTATGGGTTCTATAATGCAATAAGGGCGGCCTTAAGAGGAAAAGAAATTGATCAGGACTTTGTTTCCGGCATACCAAAAGAAGACATAATGGAACTAGCTGAAGCAATGAAAAACGTCCAATTTGGAGCATTATACTTCGGTCTGGGTCTGACACACACTCTATCTAAGCAGAGAAATATTGACATGGCAATTGAAATGTTAACTGACCTTAACAAGTACACTAAATGGGTGCTCACTCCAATGAGGGGACACTTCAATGTGAATGGATTTAACATATTCATGGCATTGGAAATGGGATTCCCCTACGGCGTTGATTTTGCCCGCGGATACCCAAGATACATGAACGGAGAAACAAACACCATCGACTTGTTAACCCGGAAAGAATGTGATGTATTCATGGTGATAGCTGCAGACCCAGGAGCTCACTACCCTGGAGGAGCAGTTAAACACTTGGCAGAAATCCCTGTAATACAAGTAGACATCCACTGGGGACCATCCACTGAAATAGCCGACGTAGTACTTCCAGGATCATTCATAGGTTTAGAATGCGCTGGTACCAGCTACCGAATGGATGGTGTACCGATCTACATGAAAAAAGCCATTGACAAACCTGAAACTTGCAGAGATGATGAATGGATCATTCAAGAGCTGCACGAAAGGGTTAAGAAAATCAAAGCTAAAGAGGCCGCAGTAGCTAGTAAATAAGGTGATATCATGGAATACATATTAAAAAACGGCATAGTTTACGACCCGGCCAACAAAATAGCTGGTGAAAAGAAGGATGTCATGTTCAAGGATGGAAAAATCGTTGAACAAGTATCTTCTGATGCAAAAATTCTAGATGTGACTGACAAGATTGTCATGCCTGCCGGTGTGGATCCTCACGCCCACGTAGCAGGACCAAAACTCGTTGTTGGAAGGATTTACAGGCCAGAAGACTCAAGAAAAGGTGTAACTTCAAAAACTGATGTTTGTCGATCCGAATCAGGATTTTCCATACCTAGTTGCCCAGCAACTGGGTACAGATACTCACGAATGGGTTACGGAACAGTGACCGAAGCAGCAATGCCCCCTCTGGAAGCCAAACACACCCACGAAGAAATCACGGCCATTCCAAACATTGATATCACACCATTACCACTCTTTGGTAACAACTGGTTTGTATTGCAGTGGGCCAAAGAAGGAAAAATCGATGAAATAGCCGCATTTGTGGCATCATGGCTCAGAATAGTCAAAGGTTACGGAATAAAGATCGTAAACCCCTGTGGGACAGAAGCATGGGGATGGGGTGGTAATGTCCACGGTATTGATGATCCTGTGCCTTTCTTTGACGTAACAGCTAGAGAAGTAATTAGGGCTCTTGCACAAGCCAATGAAATGTTAGGACTACCTCACTCAATACACATACACCCTAACGATCTGGGACACCCAGGAAACTATCCAACCACTGTGAATTCCCTGGATTGTGTCAAAGACATCGCCAAGAATGGTTCGAAAAGAAATCAGACAATTCACTTAACTCACGCCCAGTTCCATTCCTATGCTGGAACAAGCTGGAGAGATGTAGAATCAGGAGCCAAAGAAGTTGCAGATTACATAAACAACAACAAACACGTAACCTGTGATATAGGTCAAGTTACTCTGGATGAAACCACTACCATGACTGCAGATGGGCCAATGGAATTCGATTTACATGAACTTAATGGTCTTAAATGGGCTAATAAGGACATTGAACTGGAAACCGGATCTGGAATTGTTCCATTCATATACTCCGGAAAAGCACCAGTTCCATCATTCCAATGGGGTGTAGGTCTAGAACTTTTCTTAAGAATCAAAGACCCCTGGCAAGTATGTCTGACCACTGACCATCCAAATGCTGGTCCATTCATCCGCTACCCTAGAATCATTTCTTGGCTCATGAGTAATGAACGCCGACAGGAAATGATGGACAATGGGGAAGTAAGAGTATGGTCCTACAAACGAACTGGACTGGGAACTCTGGACAGAGAATATGATTTCAACGAAATAGCCACCATTACCCGGGCATCTGCTGCTAAAATCTATGGATATCAGGACAGAGGAGAATTGACTCCTGGATATAATGCAGACATAGCAGTATATGACTTGAACCCCAACGACATAGACCCATCCAAAGAACCAGCAGCAATAGAACACGCCTTTGGAAACGCAATGTACACCATCAAAGACGGTCAAATACTGGTTAAAGATGGAGAAGTTGTAAAAGTGGTGCCAAGCCACACATTATGGACCGATGTGAAAGGTTTCGAAGAACAGGAAAAAACAGTGATGGAAGAGGTCATGCCAACATTCACACGCTTCTACACAGTAAAATTCGAAAACTACCAAGTACAAGACCATTTCACACCTAACCCAACAGTGACAGAGGTTAAAGCAAGTAAATAAGGGGGTATTAAGAGTGAAAATAATAACATTAACTCTAAAGAAAAAATCTCAAATAGCCCTAGAATTCGATGAACTTATCCCAGATAAAGTGTTCAACTGGGAAAAGGCAGATTTCGAAAACTACCAAGTACCAGTTGGAAACCGAAGATTCCCATTGACTGACTACTTCGATATTGAAGTAGAAGGAGATGCTGCAAGTCCTGAAGAAGTGAAAATGATACTTGACGGTGACTTCGGCCGAGTGAAATATATCGGTTGTAAGATGAGCGCTGGAGAGATCATTGTTAACGGAGATGCTGACTTGCACTGCGGAGCAGAAATGAAAGGCGGTAAAATCACCGTTCATGGTGATGCTGAAAGTTATGCCGGCCGTGAAATGAAAGGCGGAGAACTTGAAATCATGGGCAGCACCAGAGAATTCTGCGGATGCTCCTACATCGGTGACTGGAGAGGAATGAGCGGCGGAAAAATCACCCTTCATGGAAACGCAGGTAAACAACTTGGAGAATGCTTATCGGGTGGAGAAATCTTCGTTAAAGGTGACTGTGACATTTTAGCAGGAATCCACATGAACAAAGGTTTCATCCAGATTGATGGAGATGTTACTCGCTGGCCAGGTGGTCAGATGAAAAATGGTAACATCCTCATCAAAGGAAAACTGGGAATCCTTCTGGAAGGATTTGTCTATGATAGCATAGTTGTTGATCCAGAAATCGATGGAAAAAGCTTTTCTGGGAAATACATCAAGTATAATGGGGATATTGCCGTAAATGGTAAAGGTTCACTTTACCTCAACGCAGAGAAAAACAGAGAATATTTATAATCTCTGTTTTACACATTTTTTTTTTAATTACCCAAATTTTTTTAAACATTGCCAGCGATACTATTTTATCGTGTGATTTTTATGGAAGAAGAAATATTTCTAAAAGCCGATGAAACTATAGAATATATTAAAGATAATGTTGAAATGTATGATATCCTTGAAATTTCTTATAATCGTATTTACGCTCCGGGAGAAGTTTTAGGGCTTGAAATGGAGCAAGAATTCGGTGAAGAATTCTTGGAACTCACTTTACATTTGAATGGAGAACTGGTTAATCAAACGGTAAAAATCAACATGCATGCCATTATGGATGACCTGATTGAGATTAGACATACTCAGGGAGATGAGTTGAAGGTTATCGTGGTGGAAGATTAAGTTAAACAAATTATAATTAAGTTCGGGTGTTACAATGGCAAAAAAACTGACTATGGATTGTGAAGAAGCTATTGACTACGTTAAAAAATATGTAAAACCGTTTGACAAGGTTGAAATGTCTTATAATCGGGTTTTTACTCCTGGTGAGGTTATAAATGTTGAAACTTGTGTACTTAAAGGTGGGAAAAAAAGTTGTACGGTTATGGTTCACCTTGATGGAGATACTATCCATAGTACGGTAGATGTTGACCTAGAAGAAATTAAATACGATTTGATTGAGGTAAGGCACTGTCCCAAAGATGGTGAAGAAGTATTAATCGTTATAGATACTTGTGAAGAAGAACTAGAATAAATTTACTTATTATTTTCAATTGATGCGATTATTTATTTTAAATGGAGTGATAAGCATCACGACATTCCATTAAGTTAACGTTTAATGATTTAAAACTCAAATAAATTTCTTTTTCTCTTTTTATACCTAATGATTCACATGAATTTGGGGTTAAAACCCCTCTAAAAGTCACATCACCCACTTGAACTTCTATCCAGACAGTATGCCCTACTTCGAATATGTCCTTCACCACTCCTTTTAACTGGTTTCTAACAGATGACACGAATTTTTCATTGGAAAAAATGATGTTTTCTGGGCGTATTGCTACCATGACATCATTAGAGTCGTGTTGGAAGTCGTCTGAACTGTGGATGATAATTCCCGGATCTATCTCGATCTGGAGTAGTGATTTGTCATGCCCAACAATTTCACCCTGGAAAACATTATGCACTCCCACAAAATCAGCAACAAAGTTATGGGTTGGCCTGGAAAAGACATCATGTAATGTACCCTGCTGGAGAATTTTGCCGTCCTTCATCACTGCTACTTTCTCAGCTAGGTTGTAGACATCATTAAAATTATGTGAAACATGGATGCATGTGGTTTGGTGTTTGTTTATCACATTTTTAATGAGGGTAGTTAAGTAGGCGTGTGTATTCACATCTAGAGCTGCGAAAGGTTCATCCATTAAAAGAATATTTGGCTCTACCACAAGTGATCGGGCAATGGCAACTCTTTGTTTTTCACCACCACTCAATGTTTCAGGGTTTCTACTAAGAAGATGGTCTATTTGTAGCATTTTAGCCATTTTTTCAACTTTAGATGAAATAAAACTGTCTTTTTGGATTTTTTTCCTTAAACCGTAGGCAATATTCTCAAAAACATTCATATGTGGGAAAAGAACATAATCCTGATAAACTATGCTTATACCTCTATTTTCAGGGCTTTGGTTGGTTATTTTTTTCCCTTCCATAATAACTTCGCCTTTATCTGGGGTGAAAAACCCGGCAATTGTTTCTAAGAGGACGGATTTACCGGATCCGGTAGGTCCGATAATAACCATGTAATCGTTTTTCTCCAAACTAAGATTCACATCGTGCAGATGGAACTGCCCCAGTTTCACACTTAAATTTTGAACATCTAGAAACATGAAGATCAGTTCACTCCTTCCATGTTTTCATGAGCATATTTTTCCATAACGAAAATGGCCCCAAAAGATATTAAAACCAAAATAATAGCTGCAGTAATTGCTGTATCTATATTTCCCAAAGATAAATTATAGTAAATAGCAATTGGCAGTGTTTCAGTTTTTAAGTAGGTTCCACCACCCACCAACAGAACTGCAGCAAAAGTTCCTATGCAACGGGCTAATGTAACCACAGAAGAGGCAAATATCCCTCCTTTAGCCAACGGCAAGGTTATTTTCCTGAATGTTTCAAATTCTCCATACCCTAAACTCCTGGAAACAAATTCGTAACGGGGATTTACATAATTAAATGTGGAGTAAAGTATTCGCACGGCATATGGGAGGGCAACAAAGAATTGGGCAATAATGATCCCGGTTGTTGTGAAAACAATGTCAATACCCAGACTTTCCAGCCAACTTCCAAGGAATCGATCTCCTAATATCATCAGCAGTGCAATACCTAACACAATTTCAGGGAATGCCATGGGAAGATCTAAAATACTCTTTATCAAACTTTTTAAGGGAAATGAGTATCTGGATAATGAGTAAGCAGTTGGCACAGCCACCAATATTACACAAAACGCGGCAAGTACTGAGGTAGATAAAGTTAATTTAATTGATGCAAGTAATTCATTTGAAAAAATAGCTGATAAAAACCCTTCAGTAGAGGGCATTATAAATAAAGTGCCTATAATGATGAATAAAAAGGCTGTAAAAATAAAGGATATGGATATGAAGATTATTTCCAGCTTGCTTCTCATGTTCATCCCAATAAACTAGTTATCTAATGGCTATTGTTTTAACAGTTATCAAGCTGACTTAATCTTCACATCACTTATATTTTTCATTACTGCACTGGTTTAAAGCCGTGTTTTTTCCAAATTTCCAGACCTTCAGGGGAAGTTATGTAGTCCTCAAATTGGGTGGCTAAGTTTTTGTTTTGTGTGAAAACTGTCAAACTGACACCAATGGTAGCAATAGCATTTTGGTCTTCTGGAATTTTAATTACTTCAATTTTATCCTGTCCTTTACCAGTGGTTGCAATTTCTTCCATTAATATAACTGCATCCACTTGTCCGGATGTAATATAAGTCATAAGCTGGTTTACTGTAGGTGCATAAACTACAACATTATTTTTAACAGCATTTAAATTACCAGTTTTATTCAGAATCTTTATGCTCTGTTTACCTACAGCTGTGCCGTTAGTGTCTCCCAAACCAATTTTGAGTCCTGGATTACCTAAATCCTTCAATGAAGTGATATTTTTAGGGTTTCCTTTTTGGACAGCAATGACTGGAATATGGTAAACGATAGGTTTTATGGTGTCATTCTCGAGATAACCTTTACTTTCAGCTTTTTCCATGAAGGTTAAATCGCCAGGAATAACCATGTCTGCACTTTTTTGAGTATTTAATGTGGAAAATAGTTCTCCGCTGTTACCATACTGTATGTTGATTGTAGTTCCAGGATTTTTTTCCTCGAAACTGGCTTTCAGATCATCCATAGCGAGTATTGTTCCAGCACCAGCCAGAACTGTTAAATTTCCTTCAGCACTGTTTCCACCAGTGAAAATTCCACTAGCGTATAAACCTGCAACGATAATTATTATAGCAACAATAGCTATGATTGCAATATTTTTCGATTCCATTATTATTACCTCCAATATAAATCATGAAGTCTTGAATGGTGATCAACAACTCCATTACATTATTATCGACATGCATATATAAAAATATCACTATGATTAATTGCAACAATTTTTCTTTATATTCTTCTAAATTTTTTAAAAAGTGGTTAAAATAAGAATGATCGAAGTACTTTTTTAGCAACTCAAGTATTTATCAATGAAATTGGGAATGTATCGGTAGCCAACATTCATCGATGGCAATTTCACTTCAGCAATAAATTCCATACTATGATGTAAAATTGCTCCTCAAAAAAAAAATGAAGCATCTTATTGTGGTTATTTATTAGAACAACCTTTACAGATACTTGTTCCATCCTTGCTTACGAAAGACTCACCACAAATTTTGCATAATCGCACATCTTTTTTGGCCTTAACTGGGACAGGAACTTCCACAAATTCCCAAGTATAAACATCATCACCAGCTTTTAAAAGTTCTGAAATAGCTTCTTCATGGGGCACTTTCTTCTCATTCATATACCATGCATGGAATACCGGGTATTTGGCAGTTTTTTCAGGGTCTAAGAATATTCTCACGCCTTTAACATGATCTTGCCCTGGTTTTGCTCCTTTATTAATGGTAATGGCCATTTTATCATAATCTAGGATTTTAAGTCCCTTGTTGCCAATGGTAGACCCACAGAGAATCTGAAATGGATCAGGCAAACAATTAAGGGTTTCGCAAGTCACGAAAACTCTTTCCCCATCTCTCATTTCCAGCAATTCCTTGGCTATTTTCAGCATTTGTAATCCTATAAATGCTCCTGTACTAAGATAACCATGGAAAGGGACTAATTTTTCTATCTGGGACAACATTTCTTGATCATCTATTTTAGCAATAATTTCGTCCATTTTTAACACCCACAAATTTTAGATATATTTTTTGACCTATTTTTTGAATACTATCAGATAATGGGATTTTGTCCCATCTTCCAAGTCTTCTCCGGTTTCAGTGTCTAATTGAACCATTTTCAAGCCATGTTTTTTAAACATCTCTCTGATTTCATCAGGACTTCTTTTAAATTTTACAGGAGGCCCATATCCTGTATCCATTTTTTTGTAATCCATAACAGCTATCCTACCATCTGGCTTTATGATCCTCTTAAGCTCGCTAATAGCCTCATCAGTGCTTTTTGTGGCTACAAAATGATGGAAAACATTGATTAATAGACATACATCCACAGTGTCATCGTCAAGATCGATTTTTTTGGTTATATCGGACTGAATAGGAATAACATTAGTTATCCCATCTTCTTCTAGATCTTTTTTTAAATCATCAATGGAAGGATGGTAGTCATCCACAGCATATATCGTTGCCTCAGCATCCATCATATCATATGCTATCATGGCTGCATGACCATCACCACAACCTGCATCCATGAATACTTCATTTCCTTTAAGATTTAGTCTAGAAATAACGTCTCTTGCATCTATAAAAGATTCACTAGTTCTCCCCTTGATACGGTGGCCATTGGATGGGTATAATCCAGTATTATTTGACATTTTTTTCACTCCAAGTTAACTTTCAATTAATAATTTCTATTTATCAATATATGAGCTTTGCAGGATTTTTCTTCAAAATTATAACTTCCATTTTGTATAGGCATTTTCTAAATTACTTACTTGAATTAAATTTGGGTTATAGAATAAAAATATTCTTTAAATAGATTTATAGAATAAAATTATCCTGTTTTTTCAAATAAAACCCATAATCCCGATTCATCATTAATTAAAAGATAATCAGCAATTCCAGCTTCTAAAACTGCTATTTCAAGAGCATCTACTTGTATTTTTGGAGGATTTTGGTATGATTTACCATCTTTGCGTTTAAATTCTTCTTTAACCTTTCTCCGCAATGCAGCACTACCAAATCCTCCACCTATGTATCCTGCACCACCAGGCTTTAAAACTCGATATATTTCCTTAAATGAGGTAGGCAAGTCTTTCCAGAAAAACATGGAACCTCTGCTGAAAATGAGTTCAGCAAATTCGTCTTGAAAAGGCATCTGGTTAACGTCACCTGTAATTAAGGTTATTCGTTTTTTAAGGGAATTTTTTTCAATTGATTTTTGTGCAATTTCTAACATTTCTCTGGAAATATCCATTGCATATATGTCAAGATGTGTTATTCTTGCCATTGCAATTGATAGGGATGCAGGACCTGCACCTACATCAATGGCAGTTCCCTCTGTTATGTTGAATTTACGGATGATTTGATTGGCTATCAATGGATATATAGGTACATGGGTCCTATTTATTAACATAGAATCAGCTAATTTGGAATAAAACATTTAGTAACGTTTCAAAACTGTGAATAATAATTAACTTTCCAGCACCCTATACCTTATTTCCTCCTTGCAAACTCTAGCGTTGATCATCCCACCACTTTGGCTGATCTTCTGGAGAAGGGCTTCAGAGTCTAATATTTCAACTCCTGCTAACATATCAGCACCATAATCGAAAAATACGTCACACATTGTTGTACTGGGTCCCATAATTATGGTGTAGGCATTTTCTTGCTTGGCCAATCTCAAATAACGCTCTAATCCTTTATTGATAAGGGTGGAACCGGTAATAATGATTATATCGCTTCCTGGAAACACGTATTCGGCAGCTGCATCAGTGACAATTCCTTCTTTGGGGTTGGTGAGATTTGGATCAGATTCTAATACCCAAAACTCCTTGGCAACGGCCCTTATCTCATCTATTTTTGGAAATTTACCCACCATAACCACTTTTTTTCCATGGCTATCTTCAATGATCCAATCCTGGGCATTGAAATCCTTTTTTCCACGAGGTTTCATCATAGAATTCAGGGCAGCCACTCCAATACTTGCCTCAACCAAATTCCAAGATTTAACATATTCTGCCAGTTTCATGGTTGTTGTATTGTTTAATTCACCCATATTTTGAGTATAGTTGCCGTGAACTACAGGGATGCCGTATGTTTTGGAGACTCCACCATATTTTCCATGAACACCAGTCCAGGATACTCCAACTCGCACATCCTTCACATCTGAATCGTTTTCACTTGAAACTTCCAGTAATTCGTTAATTAGTTTCATAAATTCACTCAATTTTATTTACTCACACATTTTTGTTGTCCAAAATTTGCATACACATGAATTGTTCAACACATTTCACTTATTTTCTGATATTTTACGGTAATAAGGACCTTCTGCACAAGCTTTACATAATGTTCGTCCATCAACCATCACCTCCCTACGATCCATCACTTTATCACCGCACTCTTCACAGTATGCTCGGAATTTCGGGAATCCTGGAATTTCATGCTCACCCACATCAACTTCAACTTCTTCAATCAATAATAATTCTTTTTCTGGGGTTTTGATGAGTTTTTCAACTATTTTCTTCATATCTGGTCTTTCATCATCAGATTTTTCATTCGATTGAGTTGATTGTGGATTTTCAATTGCAGAAACTCGCACAGCCTTTCCATTTGATAGATCCAGAAAAGTAGCAGCAAATTTACCGTAATCCTTGTATTTAAGGGTACGATGTCCCATGGTAATACCAGTTACAGCTTGAACAGCATCAGCCATGCAACGATCTATCTCTACGTACACCATCAAATCTCTATTATGCTCATCAGGATTCATTCCTAGTTCTTTCAGGCCTGTCAATGCAATTTTAGTGCCAATAACTATCCCTGCACAAACATCACCATGAAATTCTTTTCCTTTATCTAAATAGCGGTTTATATTATCCATAAGTTATCTCCTTATTTGTCTTGTAATGAAATTAATGAATTAATAACTCAAAAAACATGATTAAACGAGGGGAATGCATATTTTCCGTTCTTCTTCAAGGTCCATAATCTTAACTCCAATATTGTAGGCTTTTTCTAAGTTTTTTTCTGTAATAACTTCATTTGGAGTCCCATAATCAATAATATGGCAATCTTTCATTATAGCCACTTTATCTGCAGATATAAATGCATGATCAGGGAAATGAGAGGACATGACTACTGTAAATTCATCTTCAGCCATTTTATCAATAATATTAAGGGTGCGCATCTGATTTCCAAAGTCCAAGTGAGATGTTGGTTCATCCAGCAGTAAAACATCAGGTTTCTGAGTTAAAATACGTGCAAAGAATACTAGTTGTTTTTCTCCTCCACTTAATTCGGTGTAGGGCTTATCTGTCATGTGGTCAATGTTCAGTTTTTTCAAGGCTTTCTGGGCAATTACCAAATCATTTTCAGTTGGTGAAGATAAGGATGTTAAATGAGGGGCTCGGCCCATTAAAACCACATCCAAAACTTTGAAGGGGAAAACAGGTCTATGCCCCTGGGGTATGTATCCAATTTGGCGTGCCAGATCTTTACTGTTTAAGGAGTAAATATTTTCACCTTTTAAGAAAATATCTCCAGAATTAAGCTTTAAAAGACGATTTAAACATTTAATTAACGTGGTTTTACCAGTTCCATTGGGTCCAAGAATACACAAAACTTCTCCCTTTTCAATGGAAAAATTGATATTTTCAAAAACATTTCCACTGCCATTATAGGCAAAACTAGCATCAACTACTTTGACATGACTTTTCATGACCAACCCTCATTTCCTTTTCTAAGAAGATATAAGAAGAAAGGTGCCCCTATCAGGGCAGTTAATATTCCCAGAGGAATTTCGATCTGAGACAGATTTCGAGCTACATCATCTACTAATAGAACAAAGAAACCCCCTGTACATATAGTAGCAGGTAATAATTTTTTATAGTCGGGCCCAACTATTATTCGAGTTACATGAGGAATAACTAGTCCAACCCAACCAATAATTCCACTGATACTTACTGCTGCTGCGGTTAAAAGCGTGCAACAAATAATAATAATCATTCTGAGTTTTGAAACATCGATTCCCAGGGATTTAGCTTCTTCATCTCCCATGGCCAGGATGTTAATTCTCCAACGTATAATTAAAAGTAATGAAAATCCAATAATCATGGGAATTGATACTAGATAAAGGTCATCTAAAGAAGTATTGGAAAGACTGCCCATTAACCAGTATACAATTGCTGGTAACTTATCATAAGGGTCAGCTAAATATTTGGTTATGGATATAAAAGCTGAAAATAAGGCAGCTACCGCTATTCCGCAGAGAACCATAACCAAAGTTTTCGATCCTCTGAAATTACTACCTATAGTATAAGTAAGAGTCACGGCAATTAAACCGAAACAAAATGCAGATAATTGAACTATAAACGGGCTGCCGGATAGAAGAAGAGCTAAGGCAGCACCAAAACCAGCTCCAGATGTTACTCCCAATATATCTGGAGATACCAGGGGGTTCTGGAATATTCCCTGGAGGGAAGCTCCTGATATGGATAGTGCAGCTCCTACCAAAAGGGCGGCCATTATGCGGGGCAGTCGTATCTCCCAAACAATAGAATATACTGCAGGTGAAGCTGTTTTGACTGGTAAAATTTTTGATAATAATGCGATAATTACTTCGGGAGGGGATAGTGGGTATCGTCCAATAAGAAAAGAAATAAAAAATAAGAAAATTGGCAGAGCTACTATGACCGTAGTAAGAGGCATATTCTGCCAGATTTTCCTATCTATAGCCATTTTCCATCACCTGTTAATTGATTATGGCTGAGGATTTAACAGATTGTTCAATTCTTCATCAGTTAACTGGTAATGGTAGAATTCAGAGTAGAATTCTTTAGTCAAACTGTTCATATCCAAATCCTGGAATTTATCTGGATACAATGTCTTAGCAGTCCATGGTATTCCCAGAATTATGTTAACACCTGGAGGTCTGTCAAACCAGTTTAAAGGATCCTGAGGTATTAAGAAAACCTGTTTTTCCTTAACAGCTTTTACATTCTGCCATTTAGTGTCGTTGTACACTTTCTTGTAGAATGAAGGATCTCCTACTAGAATAACATCAGGATTCCACTTTAGTACTTGTTCCATAGAAACATCTGTCATGCCCATGCCTTGTTTTAGTGGAACGTCAGCAATGTTTATACCACCAGCCAGTTCGATTAACTGTGAATGCTGTGAACCGCTAGGATCAGTTTGTAATCCTTCTGGACCCTCGGCATAATACACTTTTTTCTTTTGATTGTCTGGAATCTGGGATGCAGTGCTGTTAACTTTATTGTAAACCTTTTCATAGAAAGAATTTAATTTATCTGCTCTATCTTCAACCCCTAAGACCTGTCCCATGAATTTAATTGATGGAGTAAATTTGGTAACATTTGAAACATCCAGAACTGCTACAACTGGTATAGCACCAAATTTGGTTTGTCTTTCGTTTACTGTATCACTGGCATTTGCAAGAGGGCTGGAACCTTCCAATACAATGTCTGGTTTTATTGAAATGAAGGTTTCATAATTCCCAGTCTGTTTCCCAAACCAACCACCCACTTCTGTAAGGTTTTTGTATTTAGGGTCCATGTATTGCCCAGTGGGCTTGAAATTCCATCCTGCTAACTTATCAGGAGCTAATATGTAGATCATATTTGTAGTAGGGGGTGATGTAGCCACCACGGTGTTAATCTGCGTAGGAACAGTGACATTCCTCCCCACCATGTCCGTCAGCTGTTTTGTACCACCACTACTCGGTGCATAATATGTTATATAAGTACCTATAATGCCAAGAATAGCAATAACAACAATTATGGCGATTATGGTCTTATTTTTACTATTCAATTGTTTCACCTCGATTTAATGAAAATTTTTTCAATTATTTTTCCCACCAGATCAAAACCCAGTCTGCTTTCCCTTTAACATAACTCATGGTCCCGTCAGACGTTTTGATCATGGTTTTTTCTAGATATTCTCTCAAAATGGATTCATCATCCTTATTTAAGTCTCCAATTCTCCACCTGAGCCTGTCCATGGCTTCTTCTATATCTGAATAATGGTTGCGAGTGTTACATTTTAGCATCTCAACATTAGCATAAATTCCCATTTGATGGAGCATATTATAGACATAAATATAATCTGGATGGCTGTGTGACTCTTTTCCTAAAATTTCAGATATTTTTCTTTCAAATTTTCGGTTATCAACGCCCCAAAGTGTGATATAAACATTTTTCATTGCAATTTCGTTTATTTTTTCTAGCTCTTTTTGGATGTTGGAAACACCATTTAAGGAGCGTGATGCCACTACTACATCATGATTACCAATTTCACCTACGGTTGTGTCTTCTAAACGCTTTTTTATGGTGTTTATATTTTTAATACCTGATTTTTCAGCCTTTTGAGTTAATATTTCTAGCATTTTGCCAGAAATATCCATTGCAGTGACATTGTTTGCTTTTTTAGCCAGAGGAATAGTGATAACTCCATTACCACATCCGATATCTAAAACACTATCATTCGCATCACATTTTATTCTTTGAAGAACCTTCTCAGGATAATCATCTTTTTCCATCCATTGGTTGAATTTAGGAGCTATATCGTCCCAAATAACAGAATTATTCTTTTTAGGCAAATTTTTCAATGATTCACCCCATAAATAATTCCAATTTATTTTCAAAGGATTATTAACGTTTTTTCCTGTTTTTTTTATTTTTTCACCTCCTTAAATAACATTATTCACATTATTCGAAATGACTATATAAACATCTCGTTTTGGTATTGGTAAACTAATTATATATATGTTTATACTAAATTAGAGTCGCGTAAAATTCGATAAATATATAAAAAAAACAATAAGTTATATTCCGAGTTATTAAAAAATAGTACTCAATTTATTTTGTTATAGGGGCTGTCCAATAATGAATTTTGACTTTTGAGGTAGAACTTATACAATATTTAAATCCGTATTTGTCCTTACTTTTTTCCCATTTTTGAATTGTTGGCAGATTTTATGGATTAAAACCAGGGGATTTTTGTGTTACCAGTACACGTTCTGCGGAGTGTCCATAAAGATGGTATCCTGAACCTCCCTCTGCTAGTGTGTCAAGCATTTTTTGGGGGTGGGTGATGATATCACCACCCAGAATATCAACACCTCTTTTAAAGAAAGCATGCGGGAGAATACTTGCAGTGGGCCCAACCACAACTACTTTGGTATCAGGACGGGCAATTTCTAATATTCCCTCTAATGTTCCATTAATCAGTGTGGTTCCAGTTATCACTAGCACATCTGCTTTGGGTACTATTTCTCCTGTTTTATCTGGTGGGACATAAAAAGGTAATTCATCAGGTTTGAGAGTCCTAGTGTCAAGTTCCACCACTGAAAAAGGTTTTTTCCTACTTTTTAAAACCCTTAAAAAGGGTCCTATTGCACCGATAAGTACGGGGTAAGTATCATCTCTTAAATCAACACAATCTAATGCGTCAACACCCACTTCCATATCATAACCCTCAGTTAACCCTATTTCTCGGCAGTAACTTGAGAGTGCGGATAGGACAGCTATTCCCATGGCTTTTTTCATGGGTATATTGGAAGTGGCATCTTTGAGGTATTTAACTACAGATCTTTCTGTTAAATGTCCAGCATTGGGCATTGATCGGGCTGAACTGGGGCAGCAAACTGCTTCAGGAATTTCTTTTATGGGTGTGGCGCTGATACCTGCGTGGCCGTTGTTAAGAATTACTCCAGAAAAAAATATGCCAATAACTGCTCTTTCAATAGTTATATCATGGATAATATCGTTTAAACTATTTTTAACATAATCTATTGTTTCTTCAAGAATTTTTGAAGGTTGCATTGTTTTATTTAACAACATCTATCCTCCCCATTTGATGAATAATCAGAAACAAGTTTTTTTTCTGTATCTAATGTTTTTTCCAGGGGTTTACCTTCTTTAGTTCCAATACAGAGAACTGCATATCCTAAAGCTGTTTCGTGCGGGATTAATGATACATTAACGAATCCTATTTTTTCTAAAACATCCTTAAGACCTTCGGGATGGCATAATGGATGGCCAAAACTGGTTAAAGCCCGATCAATTTCACGAATACCATCACCGGGTTTAATTTCACATTGAGGGCTGCAGAAACGATGGTTAAGCACTAGGGTACCTCCAGGATTCAACATTTCCACAATTTTCTCCAGCGTTTCATCCATTTTTCTACGATACTGGTACAGTTGGTGGGAAAGGAGAATAATATCATATCCATCTTCAGGTACAGCCTCCAAGTTTTCAATATCTCCTTCCTGTACTGTAATCCTATCATCCACCCAGTATTCAGATATAGAAGACGAAGTTAAAGGCACAACTTCTTGGTGTTCTATGATTGTGGCTGAAAGGGCATTGTTTTCCTGGCAGAGACCTATGGAGTAAAGACCATGGCTTCCACCTATATCCAAAAGTTTTTTATGTTCTGAAAATTCTGGACGCGATATTATGCCACGTAATACATTCTGAGCTTCTCCTCTAATACATTGTTGGGCTAGGGATCGGATTTGTAGTTCATCAACTTCTTTCTGGATTAATTTTGGAGACCCTTTTCTCTCTAACACGGTTTCTAAATCATTCCATGGTGATTCATCTCTCCCAAGATCCATGATTAAATCTCCCTGATAAAAGAGGCTTTTCTTGGAAAGAAATGTCTCTGCCTGTTTAGTTAGCATGTAACCGTCTTCATCGGATTTAACAAAACTAATATCTTCTAATGCACTGAGAATGCTTCTAACAAACATTCCATTTACAGAAACAGTTTCTGCAATCTCACGTGGGGATGCAGGCCCCATTTCAATCATTTTATCAAAAAAACCAAGTTTTAATGCTGAATATATCATCTGGTAATATTTATATCCATCCATTATAGAATCTATAATAGAAATTTCTTCAGGAAAATCAATTTGAGATATATCATTTTTTAAATCAATGTTTGCGTTTTTATTCATATTATTCTCACCTCTATAATGTTTAAAGAACGATTTTGAAAAAAAGAAAAAAGGGGGAAAGTTTTATTTTCCAGGTCTGCTGTGTCTTTTAAAGGTTGCAACAATGATGTCTTTTCCCAAGTAAACGAGTATCGCTGCGATAATGAGGAATATAGTTCCTAATATTGTAGCAATAGGTAGACTTGCAGTTGATGAATTAGTTGTTGTAGTTGTTGCGGGAATGTTCTGTTCTAATGGTAATCCTGGTGTGATTTCATTGGTTGATGTACTGGAGCTTTCTAAACTGTTCCAAACATTTGCTAATGCCCCGTTGATTGTGCTGAATCCATTTCCAGAAGTTCCTGGAGTAGATGGTGTTGGTGTAATTGGGGTTGGGGTTACAGGTACTACGTAGTTCAACAGGAAATCAACTGGGTCACCACCAACTGCAGTCAAAGCTTCGTAGGAATCCTGGGTCAATGGTATTTCACGGACCACACTGAACATGGCATTCAAGTAACTGTTACCCGTGTCAGGGTAAACCTTATCTAAATGCCAATTTCCACCGTTGCTGTAACCATCTGCAGCCATTAACACATTCATCGCTGACAAATCGTATTGTATTAGTGCCGCGATTCCGGTACTGGTCATGTAATTCCATTTAATGAGTATGTACTCTGGATATTGAGTTGGTTGGTTTGTAGTAGTCATTGGGCCTCCTGATGATAGATAGGTGCCTAATGATGGTGAAACACCAAATAATCCCATTCTAACTGCCGCGTTTTTAGACCAATTTTCCTCTGAAGAACTGGCAGCAGTTACAGGTATACTCATTAGAATGTACTGTTCGAACTGTTGTAGGGGATATTTTCCAAGACCAAACTTTGCTGCGTCTAAATCCTCCTGTAAACATCTTGGACAACCGACCTTCATGAACACTCTTAAAAAGTTCCATGGTGCTTTCTGAGCAAACATAAGGGGCATCGTGTTTATATATCCGGGCCCGCTTGTACCATTGGTGTATGTGAATCCTCCAAAACCATCTGGTTCGACTTTGATCATCAATTTATTAATCACAGTGTTAGCAGAGTTGATAGGATCAACATTGACGAGTCTGAAGAACAGTATACCTAAATATCCCTGAGCATGGTTCCAGGGGTGGGTATCGGTCATTAGGGTGTGTATGTTGAATACATTGTCCTGATTTATTCCATCCAATAATCCCACTAAGGACACTCCGTTGAAATTTTGGTAGTAAGGAGTTGCAATAACGCCAATTTTGCCATTTACAAGGTCTTTCATAAACGCTGTTTGCATTTCTACAAGTGTACCAGTGTATCCAAGGTTTGCAAGGTAGGCCGGGTCAGTTGATGCCAGTGTGAATGAATTCTTTCCAATCTGATTCATTGTGTTGATGTCAGTTATTGGTATTACAGTTTTGCTTTGATCAAATGTACCTGCAAAGTTACCAAGCTTGGCAATGTAGGCTTCATCGAGTCCATGACCAGATCCTGTTATTGGATCGTACCAGAGATAGTTGTAGTTAGATTCCCCAATATTTTTCAGCATCAAAACATTGTATAACTGATCTAAGTGGTTGGCCTTCAGATAGTTGTCATAGAGCCAGTTGTTGAATAAAAGTTCGCTTAAAGTTCCACTAACTACGGTACCATAAGTGCTTCTTAGATCATTCATTTTCATCAATGCAAAAAGACCAGTTTTAGTGTTGCTGTCGTACTGCATTATACCTAATTTACTAGGATCACCGCCATTAAGGAGATATAATTCATAACTGAAACCAAACTCTCCTTGAAGCACTGCTTCGTCATTATAACCGCCAGCACTGCTGAAAATGTAGTTACATTTTCCCGTACTGACTGGATAATTTTGTTGGAATTGTTTGACAATTGCGTAGTTGATCATATTTCCCTGGCCAATGGTTTTGGTGCTGTAGGTAGTTGCTAGTAGGTCTGCAGGTGCTCCTTGTGCCCATAGGTTGGCTATTGCCATTATGTCATACGCATTGTTTCCGAGTTGTTGGATGGCGTAATTCCATGCTTCTTGGCTCATGTTAGGGTCTGCAAGGATGTAAACTACGTCTCCAAAGTTTATTGTTCCTGTTGAGTCTACAGTGTATTTTTGTGCTCTGAGGGCTTGGTTGGTGGATTTTGAGACGAATGTGAATTCTAATGGCCCGTTAGGGTCGTTAAGGACAAGTAAGTTTCCTTGGCCGTAGGTGATTTTTTGGCTATTTTTTGGCAGGGTGTTGGTGGTGTCTACTACTCCTTGTACGCTGTCTTCGGTTGTTTGTCCGTTTAGGTGGGCGGTGCTGGCTGTGGTGATTAGTAAGTTGCTTTCTGATGTGTTTAATCCTAGATTTGTGTTTGTCATTGCTTGTTGTGTGACGTTAACACCAATATCATAGGGATCTGCTGCTGAAACGACTCCAGATATAGTTATGGTACAAGTTAACATCACCAAAATCATCATCATCTGTTTTTTCATATTTTCACCTCTTTATTATTTTTTTATGTTCATAACTCTATATCGATAGGATAATATAAACGTATCGAAAATATCCGATTTATAATGTTTATAATGTAATTTTGGGATCAATATGATCTTTTTTAAAAATATTTATTTATCGTTAAGAAATTTTATACATTTCAATAAAAAATCAGGAATTCAATATATGATTAATACTCAACTTATAATGTGATTAATAAACAGGGTGTCTGTTTTAAGTGAAGTTTTGCATGGTGTAGATTTCTTTGATTTCG
>ENA-UOOK01000144-UOOK01000144.1-fermentation-metagenome-genome-assembly--contig:-NODE-144-length-83193-cov-6.564038_pt1 | contig 83193 bp, 88 predicted proteins | sample MGYA00245777_ERZ724023 | MGnify/ENA primary metagenome ERZ724023 (study PRJEB28704, sample SAMN03018312) | fermentation metagenome | biome: anthropogenic terrestrial biome; feature: soil; material...
CCTGGGAGATGCACCACACGGCGGAGTACGGCATCGCCGCGCACTGGAAATACAAGCTCGGCATGACGGACGGGAAGGAGGATTCCTTCGAGAAGCGCCTTTCCTGGATCCGCCAGATGCTGGACAACGAAAAGGACAGCGAGGACGCGACCGACCTGGTGCGCATGATCAAGTCGGACCTTGCGCCCGAAGAGGTCTTCGTTTTTACGCCCCGCGGCGACGTGATCAGCCTGCCCGCCGGCTCGACCGTCATCGACTTCGCCTACGCGATCCACAGCGCCGTGGGCAACCGCATGACCGGCGCGAAGGTCGACAAGCGCATCGTTCCGCTCGATTACAGGGTGAAGACCGGGGAGATCGTGGAGATCCTCACGGCGAAGGAAGCGCGCGGCCCCAGCCGCGACTGGCTGAAGCTCGTCAAGACGAGCGAGGCCCGCAACAAGATCCGCACCTGGTTCAAGCGCGAAAAGCGCGACGAGAACATCGCCGAGGGCAAAGCGGAAATGGAGCGCGAGCTGCGCCGCAACAACATCGGCATGAACGCGGAGGAACTGGACGCGCTGCTTCAGAAGATCGGGCCGCGCAACAACTGCCCTACGGCGGACGACGTGTACGCCGCCGTAGGCTACGGCGGCATTTCCCTCTGGAAGATCATCCCGAAGGTGAAGGAAACCTGGCAGAAGGAGCACGCCGCGCCGGCGCCGGGCGTGCCGCAGCCCACGGAACGGCAGGCCCAGCCGCAGCGGAAAAGCCCGGTCGGCGTCATCGTGAACGGCATGGACAACTGCCTTGTCAAATTCGCGCGCTGCTGCAACCCGCTGCCCGGCGACGACATTGTCGGGTTCATCACGCGCGGCTACGGCGTTTCCATCCACAAGCGGACCTGCTCCAACGTGCCGCGGAACATCGGCGAGGCGCCGGAGCCGGAGCGCTGGGTGAGCGTCCACTGGGCCGGCGACGTGCGCGAGGAATTCAAGACGACGCTGGAAATCGTGGCGGACGACCGCTCGGGGCTTCTGGCGGACATCACCCAGCAGCTTTTCAACATGCGCCTGTTCATCCATTCCCTGAATTCGCGGGAGACGAAGGACGGCAAGGCTTTCATCTCCGCCACCGTCTCCGTCACCAATATCGAACAGCTCAAAAGCATCATGGAACGCCTTTCCAAAATCGGGGGCGTCCTGTCGATCCGGCGCACGTAACAGCCGCAAGGAGGCGTTTTGATTGCGCATCACAAGAATAGCGGGCGGCCCGCTGCCGACGAACTGCTACCTGCTCGAGGATGAGGCGACCGGCGAGGCCGCCGCCGTCGACCCCGGCTTTGAAAGCGGGGAACTGTCGGACCTCGTGCGGAAGAACGGGAACGTGAAGTCGATCCTGCTCACGCACGGCCATTTCGACCATATTTCCGGCGTCCGTGCGCTGCAGGAGCAGACGGGCGCGAAGGTGTACCTGCCCGTGGACGAACTGCTCTTTGTGCGGGACGGCAGCCTGAACCTCGCCGGGCCGTTTTTCGGCGAGACGGTGCCGCCGTTCCGCGTGGACGTGCCGCTGAGCGACGGGGACGAGATCCCGGTGGGGAAGCTGAGGGTGCGCGTCATGCGCACGCCCGGCCACACCTGCGGCGGGTGCTGCTTTCTTGTGGAGGACGCCGTTTTTTCCGGCGACACGCTCATGAAGCTGAGCTGCGGCCGCACGGACTGCCCTACGGGCAGCGCCGGGCAGATGATGGACTCGCTCCGGCGGCTCGCGGCGCTGCCCGGCGACCGGAAAATCTATCCGGGGCACGGTTCCCCCACCACGCTGGACTACGAGCGGCGCAACAACGTCTATCTGGAGACGAGATAAGATGACTCTTGTGATTGACGGGCACCCCTTTGCCTACGAGATGGAAAACCTCTGCCGCCTTTTTTTTCCGCACGGCGGAATCCGGACGGTGCGGGAGGAATCCGGCGACGGGGATCAGATTTACACGGGGGCCGAGCGCCGCGCGGACGGAATCCTGCTTTCCGTCCGCGCAAGGCTCGGCGCTTCGGAGCGCGGGCGGAAAAAGCTGCTTCCCGCCGGCACGGAGGACCGCGAGCTGGAGCGCTGCATGGCGGTGGAACTCTGGGGGATGCTCGCGGATCTGAGCGGCGTAAGGCCGGCGTGGGGCGTCGTCACCGGCGTGCGGCCGCTCAAGCTTTTCGGCCGGATCGCCCGGAAGCGGGGCGAAGCCGGCGCGGCGGCGTATTTCCGCGAAAAGCTGCTCGTTTCGCCGGAAAAAGCGGAGCTTGCCCGCATGACCTGGCGGAACCAGCGGGGCCTGCTCGCGCAGGCGAGGCCGGACGGCTTCAGCCTCTATGTTTCCATCCCGTTCTGCCCCACCCGGTGCGCCTACTGTTCGTTCGTTTCCTCGTCCGTGGAGAAGGCGGCCCGCCTGATCCCCGGCTATGTGGAGCTGCTCTGCCGCGAGATCCGCCGCACGGGCGAGATCACCGGCGGCCTGGGCCTGAAGCTCCAGTCCGTCTACTTCGGCGGCGGCACGCCGACGGTGCTCTCCGCGGATCAGCTCGCGGAGGTCATCCGCACGGTCCGGCAGAGCTTCGATTTAACTTTCTGCCGCGAATTCACCGTGGAGGCGGGCCGGCCGGACACCGTGACCATCGCGAAGCTCGCGGCCATGCGGGTGGGCGGCGTCACGCGCATCAGCATCAACCCGCAGACGCTCAACGACGACGTCCTGCGGGAGATCGGCCGCAGGCACACGACCGCGCAGACGCTTTCCGCCTTTGCGCTTGCGCGCCGCCACGGCTTCGGCAACATCAATATGGACCTGATCGCGGGGCTGCCGAAGGACACGCCGGAGAGCTTCCGGAACACCATCGCCGGGGTGACGGCCCTGTCGCCGGAAAGCATCACGGTCCACACGCTTGCGCTCAAGCGCGCCGCGCGCCTGAACCGCGAGGGGGGCTCGCCCGGGCCGCAGGGCGCGGAAGCGGCGGGGGAGATGATCGCCTTCGCCGACGGCGCGCTGCAGGAGCGCGGCTACCGGCCGTATTACCTTTACCGCCAGAGCCGGATGCTCGGCAATCAGGAGAACACCGGCTGGGCGAAGCCCGGCTTCGAAAACCTTTACAACGTCTTCATCATGGAGGAGTGCCAGTCCATCCTCGCATGCGGGGCCGGCGCCGTGACGAAGCTCCGCGACCCGGGCTCGGACCGGATCGAGCGAATTTTCAACTTCAAGTATCCATATGAATATATTAGCCGCTTTGCGGAAATGATGAATCGGAAAGATCGGGTGACGGAATTTTATGGAACAGCCGGCGGCTGAGTATACCGCCTACCGCAACAGCGCGGAGGAAATCAACCGCGCGGCGCGGGAAGATCCGGAAAATTTCATCCGCCGCTCGGAGGAAGGCTACCACGACGACATCAGGGCCATCGCGCGCCGGATCGCGGGGGAAGAGCCGCTGTGCCGCCTCGTCATGCTGGCGGGCCCTTCCAGCAGCGGGAAGACCACCACGGCGCACCTGCTGGAAAAAGCGCTCAGATCGCTCGGCGTCGGGAGCGAGAGCATCTCGCTGGACGATTTTTATCTGGGCGAAGGGCTGGCGCCGCTGCTTCCGGACGGGAAGCACGACTACGAGTGCCTCGAGGCGCTCGACGCGGAGGAAATTCGCCGCTGCCTGTGCGGCCTGGCGGAGCAGGGGCGCTGCGAGATGCCGGTCTTCGATTTTGAGCGGCACGTGCGCTACCCCCACCGCAGGCGGGTTGTTCTGCAGGACCGGGAGGTCGCCGTGGTGGAGGGCATCCACGCGCTGAATCCGGAGCTGGTCGACTCGCTGCCGGACGTGCGCCGGAAGCGCGTCTATATCAGCGTGAAGCAGGGGGTGGTGGACCGCCGCGGCGTGCTGCTCAGCCCGGACGAGATCCGCCTGGTCCGCCGCATCGTGCGCGATTTCAACTTCCGCCAGACCGGCCCGGACACCACGCTTTCCATGTGGCCGAACGTCATGCGGGGCGAGCGCAGGTATATCAAGCCCTTCCGAAAGGACGCCGACGTGACGGTCAATTCCTTTCACGCGTATGAGCTCTGCGTGCTGCGGGACCAGGCGATCGGGCTGCTGCGCACCGTTCCGGCGGACAGCCCGAACAGGGCGGAGGCGCGGCGCCTTGCGGAAGGCCTTGCCGGCATTGAGCCGATCGACCGCGCGCTGGTTCCGGGGACGTCCATGATCCGGGAATTTATCGGCGGCGGAGCGGAATGAGTTGCTATTTTTCGCCTTTCATGCTATAATCCGGTTATTATTGACTGCCTGATGAAGTATAATCATGTAAAGGAGCGTGTCGTTATGGGAATGTTCGACGATGTGTTAGTCAACGCGAAGTCCGCCGCCAACGCGGTCGGAAGAAAAGCCAGCGAACTGGTTGATCTTTCCAAGCTTCGACTCAGCGCTGCCGACCTGAACGGCGAGATCTCCCAGAGATTTCAGGCGCTCGGCCGCGACGTCTACTCCGCCCATAAGAGCGGGATCGATCCGTCGGCCGCGATCGAGTCCGCTTCCGCTGACATCAGCGACCTGCTGGAGCAGCTGGAAGCTGTGAACGCGCAGCTCGCCGCCGCCCATGCGAAGGTCGTCTGCGGCTACTGCGGGCAGGAAAACCCCCAGGACGCGGCGTTCTGCACGAAGTGCGGCCACAAGCTTTCCGAGGAGAAGCCTCCCGTGGCTCCCGCCGCGAAAGAGGAGCCTGCCGGCGGGGAATCCTGCTGCAAGCCGGACGACGAGTGATTTCAGTCGGAAACCGATCTGGAAAAGGAGAGAGAACCCTCTCTCCTTTTCTTTTGCAAGCCCTGCCGGGAACCGACACACTGGGTGATAGGAGTGCTGCGATGGAACGGAGAAAAGGGCGCAGAATGCAGCGCCAGAGCTTTCTGCATGGGGCACTGATCCTCGTCGTTGCGATCGCGATCGAAAAAGTGCTCGGCTTTATCTATAAGATACCTCTTTCCTGGGTGATTACCTCTCTTGGCACCGGCTACTTTGGCACGGCGTATACGCTTTACACGCCCATGTTCAGCATAGCGACGGCGGGCTTCCCGATTGCGATTTCCCGCCTTGTCTCCGAAAACTACTACCGCGGCCGCTACCGCGATATCCGGCAGATCCACAGGGCCTCGATCCGCATTTTCCTCATTCTCGGCTTTCTGTCCACCGGCTTTATGCTGCTCTGCGCCCGCCCGTATGTCCAGAATGTGATGCACGTCAGCGTGCAAAGCACCATGCCGGCGATCTACGCCATCGCGCCCGCGGCGTTCTTCGCCAGCATGATGTCCATTTACCGCGGGTATTACGAGGGCCTGCGGAACATGACCCCCACGGCGATTTCCGAGGTCGTCGAGTCGTTCTGCAAGCTGGTTTTCGGCCTGACCGCGGCCATCGTGATCGTCAATTCCGGCCTGAAGGAATTTGCGGCAAGCGGGACGGTTTACGGCGTCCAGGTTGCAAATGAGAAATACGCGAAGATCGCCACGCTGCCCTATGCCGCCGCCGGCGCGATTTTCGGCGTGACGCTGGGCGGATTTTTCGGATTCCTGTTTCTGCTTGTCTACCACAAGCGCAACGGCGACGGCATCACCCGCGAGATGCTTGCGGGCGCGCCCCGGCCGCTTTCGATGGGCAAAACGGCTTCCAAGCTCTTTCACACGGCGATCCCCGTCGCCCTCGGCTCCCTCGTCATCAACCTTTCCTCCCTTGTGGACAGCACCCTTCTGCAGAGACGGATCGGCGATCTGCTTTCCACGGACGCCTCCGCGCTGATGAAGATGTATGAGAACATCATCCCGAAGGAATTTCTTACCTCTTCGAACCTTGCCTCGTTCCTGTGGGGTTGCTTCGGCAGCGCGTCGAGCCTTTTCCTGCTTGTGCCGGCCTTTACGCAGGCGTTCGGCGTCAGCGCCCTGCCGAATGTGACGGAGGCGTGGACGAGCGGTGACAAAGTGCGCATCCGCCGCAGCATGGAATCCGTGCTGCGCACCGTTACGCTGATTACCATCCCGAGCGGCATCGGGCTCTCCGTTTTCGCCATGCCGATCGCTTCGCTGATTTACCCGAGCGCCGACCAGGCGCCGTACATCATCGGCCACATCCTCATGCTTCTGGGCGTTGCGTCCACGTTCGCCGCGACGGAAACCCCGGTGGACAGCATGCTTCAGGCGGTCGGCCGCCTGGACATCCCCGTCAAGCTCGTCGCCGTCGGCCTCGCGATCAAGATCGTCCTGAACTATATCCTCGTCGGCATTCCGCAGATCAATGTGCTTGGGGCCGGAACCGGCACGCTGGTGTGCTATCTTCTCACCTGCGTGATGGCGCTTTATCTTCTCCGGCGCGTGACGAAGGTCCGCCTGAACTATTTTGCGATCCTGTTCAAGCCGTTCCTGGCCGCGGTCCTTTCCATCGGCGCCTCGTGGCTGCTCTATCGCGCCGCGATTTCCTTTATCTCCCCGAAGATTGCGGTCTGCGCCGCCATGCTGATTGCAGTCGTCCTGTATGGAATATGCATCCTGTGGTTCCACGCGCTGAACAAGAACGACATATCCATGCTCCCGAAGGGACAAAAAATCCTGAAAATACTTGAAAAACACAATTGGATAAGGTAGAATAATGGCGGTATTCCACTTCCTGGATTTCAGTGCTTCTGCGTATTGCGGCCGTGAGCGGAAGGAAAGCTATGGATGTGTGGATTCCCGCAAACTTCCTTGCATGAGGCGAGAACTCTCCGCTCACGTGAAATGCACTGAGAATCACTGCTGGAGCGCGGCCGTTTCCGATGTGTATTCCGTTTTTTCAGGGAGCTGTTGCGCTTTCCCGGCGGTCCATGTGCGGAAAGGGGCGGCCGGGTATTCCGGAAAGCCCGTTTCCTCTGCCGCGGAAGGCACCGCCGGCGTCCGGACAGACGCTTTCCGGGAACTTTGAAAGATCTTTCCGGATTTTGAAAACAGTTTCCTGGGAACCGGATCTTTTGAAATTCTCAGCGTTTGCTGGTGAATAATAAAAAATCGGAGGTATAAAAAATATGAATAAGACCGAGCTGATTTCCGCCGTGGCCGATAAGGCCGAAATATCCAAGAAGGACGCCGACAAGGCCGTCAATGCCCTGCTCGACACGATCGTCGAATCCGTGGCGAAAGACGAAAGAGTGCAGATCGTCGGCTTTGGGACCTTTGAGCTCCACAGCCGCAGCGCGCGCCAGGGACGCGACCCGAGAACGAATACCCCCATTACGATTCCCGCGTCCCGCGTTCCCGCCTTTAAAGCCGGGAAAGTGTTCAAGGATGCCGCGGCTTCCAAGTAGATCGGCGAAAGTTTCCCTTCCTTGTGGGCCGCGGCGAGGTGTGCTTTGCCGCGGCCCCGCTGATTGTTTCCCGTTTCGGCCGTGACTGGGATCGGCCGGTTTTCCCGCCGGATGGAGAAAGGATTCCGTAACAAATGAGACTGGACAAGTACCTGAAAGTTTCGCGCCTGATGAAGCGACGCACCATAGCCAACGAGGCCTGCGATTCCGGCCGGGTTGCGGTGAACGGCCGCCCCGCGCGCGCATCGTATGAAGTGAAGCCCGGCGACGTGATCTCGATTTCCCTCGGGGCGCGCCGCGTCAGCGCGAAGGTGCTGGGCGTGGACGAATACGCCACCAAGGCCGGCGCTTCCTCGCTTTACGAGATCCTTTCCGAAGACGGGCCTTCGGCCTGAGATCCGGGGGAAAAGTCGCTTCCGGCCTTGCAGTTGTGAGTATATGTCCCCCGTTGCCCGCATAGGAATGATGCAGGAAGAATGCGGGAGGAGGATCATCCATGAGCGAACGGAAGCAGGAACAGCCGAAAGCGGACCAGAAGAGCGCGAAAATGCCGCACAGCCTGATCATCGAGAACCGGAAAACCCTTACCGCCACGGGCGTTTCCAATGTGGAGGGCTTTAACGGGGAGGCGGTCGTCGCTTCGACGGACCTCGGCAACCTGACCGTTCGCGGCTCCAACCTGCACATCGACAAGCTGAACCTGGAAACCGGGGACCTCACGCTGGACGGGGAGATCACTTCGGTGGCGTACACGGAAAACCGTTCCTTCGGGGGCGGGGTGCTTTCCAGGCTTTTCAAATGAGGGAGTGAGGCGGCGTGATCAGCAGCCTCTCGGCCCAGAGCTTCGGTTTTCTCGTGTTCTTCGTGCTCGGCGTGCTGCTCAGCGTGATTTACGATTTTCTGCTTGTCTGGCGGGAGATGTTCCGCTCTGGGCGCAGAGCCGTCTTCCTTCAGGATTTTATCTATATGGCGCTCGCCGCCTGCATCAGCTTCCTTGCGGATCTGAGCGTCTCGTTCGGCGAGCTGCGCTTTTTCCTCTTTTTGGGGGAGGCGCTGGGCTGGTTCCTGTGGCGGGGGACGGTCGGCCGCGCTTCGGTTTATGTTTTTCACAAAATCTTTTCTTTCCTGTACCGGAAGGTTTTCGATCCGGTTGGCAGGAAGCTGCGCCTGGGCGCGGCAAAACTCGGGAAACGGATGCGCCGTTTTGCCAATTTTATGCGAAAACGGATTCAAAAGCGGAAAAAAAGCTTGAAACACCACCGCGCGGTAGTGTATAATCATTATAATGGCAAACGGCCACGGCGAACCGGCAGGAAGGAAGGCGGAAAGCCGTATGAGATTGATCGAAGGAAAAAAATCCAGAAAAAGCGTCCTGCTTCGCCTCGCCATTTTCGTCTTTTCCGTTTACACCCTCGTCCTGCTGATCCAGCAGCAGACGTCGATCCGCGAAAAAAAGCAGCAGCTCGCCGCCATGGAGCAGCAGATTCAGATCCAGGAAATCCAGAACGACGACCTGAAAAGTGCCTTGCAGAGCGGAGAGGCCGGCAGCGGCAACTATATTGAGAAAGCCGCGCGCGAGGGCCTGGATTATTCCAAGCCCGGCGAACGCGTTTATGTGAATATAGCCGGAAAGTGAAATGTGATTTGAGGAGGAAAAGACTGATTTATGCAGCTTGAGGTTGGATCAATTGTCGAGGGGAAAGTAACGGGCATTACGAACTTCGGGGCGTTTGTGGAGCTCCCCGGGGGGAAAACGGGTATGGTCCATATTTCCGAGGTCGCTCCTACCTTTGTAAAAGAGATCCGCGATTACGTGAAGGAGGGCCAGACGGTTAAGGTCAAAGTCCTCAATATTACGCAGGAAGGCCGGGTAAGCCTCTCCATGAAGCGGGTGGAAGCTCCGCACCCCGTGCGTCCCCTGCGCTCCGCGCACCCGGTCCCTTACCACAGCGCCGGAAGGCCGGGAAATTTCGAGTGGCAGCCCGGAAAGCGCAATGAGCCGGCGTCCTTTGAGGATATGATGACGAGATTCAAGCAGACAAGCGACGAGAAAATGTCCGACTTGAAGCGCTGCATGGAGGCGAAACGCGGCGGGTTTTCCAAACGCGGCTCCGGTTCCAACCAGCCTAAATAGGTTCTTTCACTACATCGCCCTTCCTTAACAAGATTCCTGCGGAGTGAAGCTACTCCGCTTTTTTTGTGAAAACCAGGAGGATCTGAAATGCTTTTGATTCACGCGAGAATACATACCATGGCGGAGCAGACCATCGAGAACGGTTCCGTGCGCGTCCGCGGGGAAAAGATAGACTCCGTGGGCGCGGGGAGCTTCGTGCCGGAGCAGAACGAAACGGTGCTGGATCTGCGCGGGGCGGATGTTTACCCCGGTTTCTTCGATGCGCACACACACCTCGGCATGTGGGAGGACGCTCTGACGTTCGAAGGGGACGACGGCAACGAGGAGACCAATCCCCTCATGCCGCAGCTCCGCGCCATCGACGCAATCAACCCCATGGACCGCTGTTTCTCGGAGGCGCTGGCGGCCGGCGTCACATCCGTCGTCACCGGCCCGGGAAGCGCCAACCCCATCGGCGGCCAGCTCGCGGCTATCAAGACCTACGGGAGCTGCGTGGACGATATGATCGTCAAGGCGCCGGTCGCCGTCAAAATGGCGCTGGGGGAAAACCCGAAAAACGTTTACCACGGCAGGAACGAGACGCCGTCTACGCGCATGGCGACCGCCGCGCTGATCCGCGAGGCGCTTTTCAAGGCGAAGCGCTACCGTCAGGACATGGAGAGGGCCCAGGCGGACCCGGACGCCGATCCGCCGGAATACGACATGAAATGCGAGGCGCTTCTCCCGGCGCTCCGCGGCGAGGTGGAAGTCCATTTTCATGCCCACCGCGCGGACGATATTTTCACCGCGATCCGCATCGGGAAGGAATTCCACCTGAACTTCGTCATTGTCCACGGGACGGAGGGCCATCTGATCGCGGACAAGCTCAAAGCGGAACATGTCCGCGTCCTCAGCGGGCCGTTCTTTACCGACCGATGCAAGCCGGAGCTGAAGAACCAGACGCCCGCCTGCCCGGGCATTCTCTCCTCGCACGGCATTCTCACGGCCATCATCACCGACCACCCGGTCATCCCGCTGCAGTACCTGCCGCTCTGCGCCGCGCTTGCCGTGCGGGAGGGCATGGACCATGAGGAAGCCCTGAAGGCCATCACGATCAATCCGGCGAGGATCTGCGGCGTCGACAGCCGGATCGGGTCCATCGAGAAGGGAAAGGACGCGGATCTCGCCGTCTTCCGCAGCGATCCGCTTTCCCTGAACGCGAGGCCGGAAATCGTGATCGCCGGCGGAAAAATAGCGGTCAAGCGGATCGGCTGAGGCCGGAAAGGCAGGTCGCCAGCATGAAGGAAATCACTGTGGAACAGATTGCCCGGACGGTTGCGCGCCTCTGCGTGGAGGCAAACCGCGTCCTGCCGGAAGACCTGGAGCGCCGCATCCGCTCCGCCGCCGGGACGGAGGCTTCGCCGCTGGGCAGGTCCATTCTCCGGGAGCTGGGCAAAAACATGGACGCCGCGCGGGAGATGAGTCTTCCGGTCTGCCAGGATACCGGCATGGCGGTCGTTTTCGCGGAAGTAGGGCAGGACGTGCACATCACCGGCGGCGCGTTCGAGGACGCGGTGAACGAGGGCGTCCGCCGCGGCTACCGGGACGGCCTGCTCCGCTGCTCCGTCGCCGCGGACCCGATCCGCCGGGGCAATACGGGCGACAACACCCCCGCCGTGCTGCATACGCGCCTGGTGCCCGGCGGGCAGCTCCGCCTGACCGTTGCGCCGAAGGGCTTCGGCAGCGAAAACATGAGCCGGCTGAAGATGTTTACGCCCGCCGCTTCGGTGGACGACCTCGTCGCTTTTGTGGCCGAGACGGTGCGGCTCGCCGGCGGGAGGCCGTGCCCGCCCGTCGTCGTCGGCGTCGGCGTCGGCGGAGATTTCGAGCAGTGCGCCCTGCTTGCGAAGGAGGCCCTCTGCAGGCCGGTTTCGCAGCGGAACGAAGACCCGTTTTACGCGGCGCTGGAAGAGCGTATGCTGGCGGCCGTCAACGCGCTGGGCGTGGGGCCGCAGGGATTCGGCGGCTCCACCACGGCGCTCGCCGTGAATATCGAGCGGCGCCCCACCCACATTGCCGGCCTTCCTCTCGCCGTGAATATGGGGTGCCACGTCACCAGGCACAAATCCGCCGTTATTTCGTGATTTTCATAATTTATCTGTTTATTGGAAACAATAATTGTGATATGATGGAGCCGGAATCAAGCCACAGGTTTTGGTAAAGGAGCTGGCAGTATGAAGGTTACCATCATCGGGCGCAAAGTCAATCTGAGAGACAACTTCAAGGAGCTTGTAAAAAAGAAGCTTTCCCGCTTTGACAGGATCTTCGACGAGGACGCGGAAGCGAAGGTCGTCGTCACTTTGGAGCGGAACCGCCAGACTGTTGAGGTCACGATCCGTTCGCGCGGGATGCTTTACCGGGCCGAGTCCACGTCGGACGCGATGAATACGGCGCTGGACGACGCGATCCGCGCGCTCGGCAACCAGATCCGCAGGAACAAAAAACGTTTGTCCAAGCGGCTGCGCGGCGACGTTGCCGGCGCGCTGGAGCCGGCGGAACGGGAGGGCGAGGAGCCGGACGAGCAAACCCGGTATGCGCCCGTCCGCACGAAGCGCTTTGTGATCCAGCCGATGAGCCCGGAAGAAGCGATCCTTCAGATGGACCTGCTGGACCATCAGTTCTTCCTGTTCCGGAATGTTGAAACCGGAGAGATCAATGTCGTTTACCGCCGGAAAGACGGCGGGTTCGGACTGCTGGAGCCGGACGGCGAATAAACGCGCCCGGATTCGGCGGTCGCAGACGGGGACTGTGTGCTGCGCAGCCCCCGTCCTTTTTGGCAAAAAACGTTTCGAGCCCCCGACGGAAGCGAGGCTCTTCGGGGATAGACGGGGGACGCCCGGAGCCTCCCATCCCCGGATTTGGATATGAACCGCCTTTTTTCAGAGGCGGAGAAAGCGAGAAGGCTATTTTTTCATGAGTGATTTTCAGTTGGTATGCCCATGCCTGTTTGGTTTGGAAGGTCCGTTGGGGGACGAGCTGCGCCGGATGGGGGCGGGGCATGTCTCGCCTCAAAACGGCCGCGTTGCGTTCGACGGCTCGGCGGAGATGATCGCCCGCGCCAACCTCTGCAGCCGGTACGGTGAGCGCGTCCAGATCCTGATGGGCGTTTTCCCGGCGCACAGCTTCGAGGAGCTTTTTCAGGGCGTGCGCGGGCTCCCGTGGGAGCGCTGGATCGGCAGAAAGGACGCCTTCCCCGTGAAGGGCTCCTGCCTGGATTCGCAGCTTGCCAGCGTGCCGGATTGCCAGGCGATCGTCAAGAAGGCGGTCGTGGAGCGGCTGCGCGCCAAATATTCCGTCGCGTGGTTCGAGGAGACGGGCGCCCCGCGGCAGATCCAGTTCCTGATCCTGAAAGACAGCGCGAGCCTGATGATCGACACGAGCGGCGTGGGCCTGCACAAGCGGGGATACCGCGCGAACGCCGCGGAGGCGCCGATCCGCGAGACGCTGGCCGCCGCGATGGCCTACTTTTCGCGCGTCCGGCACGACGCGAACTTCATCGACCCGCTCTGCGGTTCCGGCACGATCCCGATCGAGGCCGCCCTGCTGGCCCGGAATATCGCGCCGGGAAGAAGCCGCGGGTTCGCCGCCGAGAACTGGGACGCGCCCGAAAAATCGGTCTGGAAGCGCGAGCGCGAACGCGCCCGGTCGCTGGAGATGCGCGACGCCGCGTTTTCCGCGCACGGGTATGACATCGATCCGGCCGCCGTTTCCCTCACGGCGGAAAACGCCGCCAAGGCGGGCGTTTCCGACTGTGTTCACGCCGAGGTGCGCGACGTCGCCGATTTCCGCGCGGAGGGGGAGTACGGCTGCGTCATCTGCAACCCGCCCTACGGCGAGCGCCTGCTCGACCTGCGCTCCGCCGAAGGGCTTTACCGCACGATGGGCCGCGTCTTCCAGCCGCGGCGCGGCTGGAGCTATGCCGTCATCACCCCCGACGAGATGTTCGAGGCCTGCTTCGGCCGGAAGGCCGCGCACAGGAGGAAGCTCTACAACGGAATGATCCGCTGCCAGTATTACATGTTCTTCCATGAGGCCGCCCGCGAGGCGCAGGGGCAGGATATTTGTTAAATATTTGTGAAATCGCTTTTTTTCTGGCAAAAGCCCTTGATTTTTTGATGGGAAGCAGATAAAATAAGCTTAGCACTCAGCAAGACTGAGTGCTAACCAAACAATATTGGCAAGGAGGATATACTATGACAATCAAACCGTTATTGGACAGAGTCCTGATTAAAATGGAAGAAGCGGAAGAAACCACGAAGGGCGGCATCATTCTCGCCGGTTCCGCGAAGGAGAAACCGCAGGTCGCCGACGTGATCGAAGCCGGCCCGGGCGGCATGGTGGACGGCAAGGAAGTCAAGATGTACGTCAAGAAGGGCGACCGCGTGATCACCAGCAAATACTCCGGCACGGAAGTGAAGCTTGACGGCAAAGACTATACGATCGTTCGCCAGAGCGACATCCTCGCTGTTGTGGAATAACATTTCCCATTCAAATAAATAATTTTTTGGAGGCATTCAGAATATGGCAAAAGAGATTGTATACGGCGAAGAGGCCAGAAAAGCTCTTCTGGACGGCGTCAACAAGCTCGCCGACACGGTGAAGATCACCCTCGGCCCGAAAGGCCGCAATGTCGTGCTCGACAAGAAGTACGGCGCTCCGCTCATCACGAACGACGGCGTGACCATCGCGAAGGAGATCGAACTGGACAACCCGTTCGAAAACATGGGCGCGCAGCTTGTCAAGGAAGTCGCCACGAAGACGAACGACGTCGCCGGCGACGGCACCACGACCGCCACGCTGCTCGCGCAGGCCCTGATCCGCGAAGGCATGAAGAACGTCGCGGCCGGAGCGAACCCGATGGCTTTGAAGAACGGCATCAAGGACGCCGTCAACAAGGCTGTGGAAGGTTTGAAAAAGAACTCCAAAAAGGTTTCCGGCCCGGACGACATTGCCCGCGTCGCGTCGATCTCCGCTTCCGACGAATCCATCGGCAAGCTGATCGCAGAGGCGATGTCCAAGGTCACGGCCGACGGCGTGATCACCGTGGAGGAGTCCAAGACGGCGGAGACTTACTCCGAAGTCGTGGAAGGCATGATGTTCGACCGCGGCTATGTTTCTCCCTATATGGTCACGGATACCGAGAAGATGGAGGCCGACATCGACGACGCCTACCTCCTCATCACCGACAAGAAGATTTCCAACGTGCAGGAGATCCTGCCCCTTCTGGAAAAGATCGTGCAGTCCGGCAAGAAGCTCGTCATCATCGCCGAGGACATCGAAGGCGAAGCACTCAGCACCCTCATCCTGAACAAGCTGCGCGGAACCTTTACCTGCGTGGGCGTCAAGGCGCCAGGCTTCGGCGACAGGCGCAAGGAAATGCTGCAGGATATCGCCATCCTTACCGGCGGCCAGGTCATTTCCTCCGAGCTCGGCCTCGAGCTGAAGGACGCTACGATGGACCAGCTCGGCCATGCCCGCCAGGTGAAGGTCGACAAGGAGAACACCATCATCGTGGACGGCTTCGGCGACAAGAAGCACATCAAGGACCGCGTCGCCCAGATCCGCGCCCAGATTGAAAAGACGACCTCCGACTTCGACAAGGAGAAGCTGCAGGAGCGCCTCGCGAAGCTCTCCGGCGGCGTTGCGGTCATCAAGGTCGGTGCCGCGACCGAAACCGAAATGAAGGAAAAGAAGATGCGCGTGGAGGATGCTCTCGCCGCGACGAAGGCCGCGGTGGAGGAAGGCATCATCGCCGGCGGCGGCGTGGCTCTGATCAACACCATCCCCGCAGTTGAGGAACTGGTGAAGAGCACCGAGGGTGACGAGCGTACCGGCGCGAAGATCGTCCGCCGCGCTCTGGAAGAACCGCTGCGTCAGATTGCCACAAACGCCGGCTTGGAAGGTTCCATCATCATCAACGCCATCAAGACGTCCGGAAAGACCGGCTACGGCTACAACTTCGCTACGGACACCTATGGCGACATGATCGAGTCCGGCGTCGTCGACCCGACGAAGGTGGCCCGCTCCGCCCTGCAGAACGCCGCTTCCGTCGCCGCGATGGCCCTCACCACGGAGTCTCTCGTGGCTGACAAGAAAGAACCCAATCCGCCGGCGGCTCCCGCAGCTCCGGCCGGTGCGGAAGGCATGTACTAATCGTTCCGATCCGTTTTAGGCGAAAGGCCGGGCGGGCGCTTTGGGAAGCGCCCGCCCGGCCTTTGCCGTTGTGTGAAACGCCCCGGCTTTGCCGGGGCGTTTCGGTTGGAGGCCGCCTTTTCAGGCCTCCGCGTCCGGTATCATCGCGGCGTATTCCCCCGCAACCCAGTCGACCGCGGCGTTCCGTCCGCTTTCGTCCATCGGGAAATCGGCGGAGGCTTCCATTTCGCTTTTTTCGTAGCAGAATGGACCAAACCAGACTTCGGCCCGGATCAGGAGCTTTTCGGTTCCGTTTTCCGGCTTTTCGGCGGCGGGGGAGAGCCGGTAGCGGAATTCCCGCCTGCCCGGGTTGTTCACGCTGCCTGTGAAGTCGTTTTTGTTTTTAAAATAGAGCAGTTCCGGGATTAGCCCCTGCGCGTGCCAGTCGATTTCAGCGATCATTCTTTTCCCTCCGCCGCGCGGAAACCGCGCTTTTCTCTGGGGTTTATCATAGCAGGCTTTACCGGCCCGGTCAAGACGGACGCAAAAAGGCCTCCTGCCGGCCGGCGGGAGGCTGTGCTTTATATCGAGCGAACGGATGATTACGAACCGGATCCCTTTCGGAGCATGCTTTCCCCCCGGCAGCATGATCGCCATGGCCATGCTGTCCTGTTCATGCGTCCGGCCGGCGCTCCGGGCCGCTGAGACGCAAACTGCCGAAACCTCTTATATTTCTGTATTGATAACAGCTTCAATATAGTAACCTTCCGGGTCCGTTACATAAGCCGCATAGTAAGATGGTCCGTATTCGGGATGCAGCGCTGGCGGCAACTCCCCAACTCCACCATGCTTTAAAGCGGCAGCATAGAATAGGTCGACCTGCTCGCGGGATTCTGCTGAAAAAGCCAAATGGAATCCCTCTTGCGGTATGGCCAGAGTACCCTTAACCAGCATGATTGCAAATTTATCCCCCTCGCCTTCCACACCATACCCTACTGCGGTCGCGTCCGTCCATACCCTCACGAAACCAAGGCAACCCAAAACGGCGTCATAGAAATCTGCTGCTTTGTCAAGATCTAAAACGCCGAAAGAAATGTGATGGAGCATATGCATAATAAGACTCATTCCTTTCGCTGTGCTCAAGGCACAAACAGTAATGAAAATGGGCGTAGCCCCTCGAATTGGGATTGCTCCCGGCGGTTTTATCCCCTTCCAGGACGTCCGCATCCTGCGGGAGCTCACGCGGTGCCGCTTCAAGCTGGTTTCCTGCAAATCCACCGGGAAAAACCGCCATCAAAATGTGTTTACAGTTTGCAATGCCTCCCTTGATGCTGCCGTTATCGTGCCATAGACATGCCCCCATTATGCCACAATATGCTTGTTGAATTGTACCACAAAAGCCATGAGCGAATCAACGGTTCTCCGCCTTTTCGTTGAGCTTGTCCCAAACTCCGAGGTATTTCGAAAGCATAGAAATGCTCCGGATATCGCTGAATCATCTACCAGGCTATCCGGAGCTGTCACTTTCAATTTCTACGGACTTTGGGACAGGTGGGAGTGCGGACAAAATCTTGGACGAAGCACAAAGCCCCAGATTTTGCCTATACTCCAGCGGGCTCATCCCGCCGAGTGAAACCTGGATTCGTTTTTTCCGTTTCGCGCAACGCAAAGCGCCCCGGCGAAGTTTTTCAGCTTCGCCGGGGCGCGGCCGGGAACCGGGCTATTTGATTTCGATCAGGTGCTGATTGTCTTCGGGCAGCTTCTTCGCCTCGCCGCGGGGAAGCTCGATCTTCAGAATACCGTCCTCGAATTTGGCGTTGACTTCTTCCGGCTTGACTTCGTCGCCGACATAGAAGCTGCGCGCGCAGGAACCGGTGTAACGCTCCTGACGGATATAATGTCCGTCCTTGTCCTTTTCGCCGTTTTCGTGGCTCTTGCATGCCTGGATGGTCAGGTAGCCGTCTTTCAGGTCGACCTTCACATCCTCTTTCTTAAAGCCCGGGAGGTCGACGGCCAGCTCGTAATTCTTGTCCGTTTCCTTCACGTCCGTCTTCATCAGGCCCCTCACGTGCTTGCCGAACGGGCTGCGGACTGCGAGCGCCTGATTCATTTCGGGCACGAACGGATCGTCCCAATACGGGGTAAAGAAATCATCGAACAGATTTTCACCAAAAATGCTTGGCAACATAAAGCATACCTCCAATTTTGGCTGCCGGTTTACAACCCGGTGCGTACCATGTATTTTTGCGGCCCTTTTCGGAAGAGGATTCTGATTTCACTTTTCCGCTTCCCTTTCCGGGCGCAGCTTTATTATAGCACACGATTTGGCACTGTCAATAGCAGAGTGCTAAAATTCACAATTCGGTAATAATTTTGCGCGGCCCGGAGAGCCGTATAACCCTTCGGGAAGCACAATGACCAAGAGCAAATCCCAGAGGAAAAACGAATGGAAAGCTCGGACCGATCAATTTGGCAAATTAATAATAAGAGTGCTAAAAATGGCCGCGGCCTTTCTTCGGGAGGTGCCGCCGCGGGTGAGGCTTTCCGACCGCGGGAAAACGGAAAAAGGGCCGCCGCGGAACCGCCGTTCCGCAGCAGCCCCAGAGGGTTGCAACCGCCTTTTCGATTGGAACCCGGTCAGATGGTGGTCCAGCCGCCGTCGACCTGCAGAAGCTGGCCCGTGGTGTAGCTCGAAAATTCGGAAGCGAAGTAGACCACCGCGGTGTCGAGCTCCCCCGGTTTGCCGATACGGCCCATGGGGCAATATGCCTGGATCAGCTTTTTGCCTTCTTCCGTTTCCAGGGCCGAGCTCGTCATCTCGCTCGAAAAATAGGCCGGGCCGATCGCGTTGACGGTGATGCCCGTTTTCGCCCATTCGTTCGCGAGGGATTTCGTCAGCATCAGGACGCCGCCCTTGGTTGTGCCGTATGCGGACAGATGGAACCCGGTCATGGAAACCGTCGAGTGGATGGAGCCGACGTTGATGATCCTGCCGTAACGCGCGGGGATCATGTATTTCGCCGCTTCGCGGGAGAAGAAATAGACCTGGTTCAGGTTGGTGTCCATCATCCGGTGCCAGTCCTCGTTTGAAATGTCCGTCGCGGCGTCGAATATGGCCAGGCCCGCGTTGTTAACCAAAATGTCAAGCTTGCCGTAGTGTTCGACGGTGTCCTTTACGGTGGCGGAGATTTCATCCGGCTTGGTGACGTCGCATTTGTGGATGTAGCATTTGGGGCCGATCGCCTCGATTTCCTTCTTCACCTTTTCCAGGCGCTCCATGCGGCGGGCGCAAAGCGCGATGTCGGCTCCCTGATTGGCAAGCGCTTTTGCGAACTGCACGCCCAGTCCGGAAGAGCCTCCCGTTACCAACGCCACTCTCCCCGTCAGATCAAAATAATTCTTCATCGTTTACCTCCTGATATTTCCGGCTGAAACAGCCTGCTTGTCCAAACAATTCTATCATAATATATTGATGGGGCAAAAGAAATAGATTTTCATAAGATTGTTAGCTTTGTAACGAAATTTCATAATAGTCACAAAATAAGGTCATAATAATCATGCAACGTGCACATGACCGAAAATCGGATGCGTGACGCGCCGTTTCCCACTTTACGTAAATTTTACATCCTTCATATGATTCGGTGCTTTCACGTTTCACGGAATGGGACTACAGTAGTAGCAGAAATGATATTGAGACACGATAAAGGAGAGAGAAAGATGAGAAAAACAAGAATGTTTTTCCTGCCGTTGCTGGCTGTGCTGGTGGCAGCCACATCCCTTGCGGGGTGTTCCAACACGGAGCCGGCCGCGTCGTCTTCCGGGGCGCCCGCTTCGTCCGCCGAATCGGCAGCCGCCTCCGGATCCACACCCGCCTCTTCCGTTTCCGGCCAGATCACCTGCGCCGGCTCTTCGGCGCTGCAGCCCCTGGTTCAGGCGGCGGCGGACAGCTTCAAGGAGAAGAATCCGGACGTTTCCATCATGGTAAACGCCGGCGGTTCCGGGCAGGGCCTGCAGAATATTGTGGATAAGACCGTCGACATCGGCAACTCCGACCTTTTTGCCGAAGAAAAGCTCGGCGCGGACAAGCTGACCGGGCTGGTGGACCACATCGTGTGCGTCGTCGGCGTTGCGGCGGTTGTGAACCCGAAGGTCAATGTGGAAAGCGTCACGAAGCAGCAGCTGATCGACATTTTTTCAGGGAAGATCAAGAACTGGAAGGAAATCGGGGGGAACGACCAGAAGATCGTTATCATCAACCGCCCCGCCTCTTCCGGAACCCGCGCGCTGTTCAAGCAGTATGCGCTGGATGGAAAAGATGAAGCCACCGGCATCGCCCTGACGGAAGACAACTCCGGCATCCTGAAGCAGAATGTGGCGCAGACGGCGGGCGCGATCGCCTACCTTGCTTTCTCCTACCTGACGGACGACATGGTGAAGGCCCTTTCCATCGAGGGCGTAAAGCCGACCTACGACAACATCTACAGCGGAAAATACGGCGTGTGGGGCTACGAGCACATGTATACCAACGGGGAGCCGACCGGCGCGGTCAAAGCGTTCCTCGACTACATCCAGAGCCCCGACTGCGAAAAGATCATCACGGATAAAGGGTATGGGCTTTCCGGCAAAATGACGGTCAAGCGCGATGCGCCGGCTCCTAAAAAATGAGTATGAGTCTTTCCCTCATCTCCTGTAAAACTTATCGGCAATCCCTGCGGCAAGAATTCCGCCAAACGGCGGAGTTCTTTTGCCGTTTTGCGGAGCCGACCACTTTTATGTAAGGATGTTGTCATGAATAACAAATCGATGTTTCAAAAAGAATATCTGGGCCGGACCATCGTCACCATTGCCGGCCTGTTTATCATCGTTCTGACGATTTCCATCGGCGCGTTTCTGTTTTACCGGGGGACCGCGACCTTTACCGCAAATCATCACAGCGTCGCGGAATTCCTGTTTTCACCCCTCTGGGAGCCGGCGCAGCAGGGGAGCGGCGGAAAGGTCGGCGCGGCCATCTTTATCTTCGGTTCGATTCTCATCAGCCTTTTCGCCCTGGTCCTCGCAACCCCGTTCAGCATCGCCGCCGCGATCTTCATGACGGAGATTTCCCCCAGGCTGGGCAAACGGGTGCTCCAGCCCGCCGTCGAGATTTTCGTCGGGATTCCTTCGGTCGTTTACGGCTGGGTAGGGCTCACGGTACTCGTTCCCTTTATCGCCAAAGTCTTCGATCTGCCCTACGGCTACAGCGTGCTTGCCGGATCCATCGTGCTCGCCGTGATGATCTTCCCGACGATCACGAGCGTTTCGGTGGACGCGATCCGCAGCGTCCCGATCGAATACAAAGAAGCTTCCTACGGACTCGGCTCCACCCGCTGGCAGCTGATCCACCATATCGTCGTTCCGGCGGCGCTTCCCGGCATCCTCACGGGAGTCGTGCTCGGCCTGGCACGCGCTTTCGGCGAGGCGCTGGCCGTCGCCATGGTGATCGGGAAAATGCAGGCCTTCCCGGAAAATCTGCTCCTCTCGCCGACCACGAACCTGACGGCGGAAATTACGGCGGATATGGGAAACACCACGCTGGGCAGCGAGGTCAACAACGCGCTGTGGTCCATGGCGCTGCTCCTCCTGCTGATCTCCTTCTGTTTTATTCTGATCATCCGGATCATCGGGAAAATGGGGGCCAATGAAAAATGAGACAACCAAGCCAGAGGGCAAAAACTGCGGACAAGGCTGCGACGGGCATCCTTTACGGCATCGCCGGATTTTTCCTTGTGCTGCTCGCCGCGTTTACCGGATATATTCTTTATAAAGGGATCGTCGCGTTTCAGCCGGAGTACCTGAGCTTTACCAGGCAGGGAATCGGCATTCAGTTCTTCAACACGGTTTACCTGGTGGTCCTGTCGCTTCTGATCTCGGCCCCGATTGGAATCGCCGCGGGAATTTATATGGCGGAATACGCGGGAAAAGGATGGATGACGCGTTTCCTGCGCACCTGCATCGAAACGCTCGCGTCCCTGCCGTCCATCGTCGTCGGCCTGTTCGGCTACCTTGTTTTCCTCGTGATGACCGGAGCCCACTGGAACCTTCTCGCCGGTGCGCTGGCCGTCTCCATCCTGAACATCCCTTCGCTGGCGACGGTGACGGAGGACGCGCTGGAGGGGGTGCCGGAGTACTACCGGGAAGGGAGCTTCGGCCTGGGCGCGACGCACTGGCAGACCATAACGGGCGTTCTTCTTCCGACGGCTATGCCGCGCATCATCACGGGCATCGTCATGGCGGCCGGCAGGGGGTTCGGCGAAGCGGCGGCCCTTTTGTTCACTTCCGGCATGAGCTCCGACGTGAATTTCAGCAACTGGAACCCGTTCAGCCTCAGCTCTCCCCTGAATTGCATGCGCCCGGCGGATACCCTCGCCGTGCGTATCTGGGCGCTCAAGACGGAAGGGGTGGAGGCGAACGCCGCCCAGCTTTCCGACCTTTCCTCCGCCGTCCTGATCCTGATGGTGTTTGTTTTCAGTCTCGGTTCGCGCCGGATCGGCGCCAGGCTGGAGCGGCGTTTGACGGGTGAATCGAAAGGAAATGAAAAATGAGTGTGAAAATTCAGGTAAAAGATCTGAACCTGCATTACGGCGATCTGCATGCGCTGAAAAATATCAGCATAGAAATCGAAAAGAACCGTATTACGGCGCTGATCGGGCCGTCCGGCTGCGGCAAGTCCACTTTCCTGAAAACGCTGAACCGGATGAACGACCTGATACCGGATGTCCGCATCGAAGGCACCGTCCGCCTGGACGGAAAGGACATCTACTCCCGGGATACGGACGTGACGCTTCTGCGCAAGCGGGTGGGCATGGTGTTCCAGAAGCCGAACCCGTTTCCGATGTCCATTTATGACAATATCGCGTACGGCCCGCGGATCCATGGGATGAAAAGCCGCAGGCAGCTCGACGAGATTGTGGAGAGAAGCCTGCGCGGCGCCGCGCTTTGGGATGAGATCAAGGATCGGCTGAAGAAAAACGCGCTTGGGCTGTCGGGCGGGCAGCAGCAGCGCCTTTGCATTGCGCGCGCCCTTGCCGTTGAGCCGGAGGTCCTGCTGATGGATGAGCCGACCAGCTCCCTCGACCCGATTTCGACCATGAAGATCGAGGAGCTCATCACCATCCTGAAAGAAAAGTACACGATTGTCATCGTGACGCACAATATGCAGCAGGCCACCCGCATCTCGGACAATACCGCGTTCTTTCTGCACGGCGAGATCGTGGAGTACGCGGAAACGGCAAAGCTTTTCTCCATGCCGCAGAACAAGAAAACCGAAGATTACATTACCGGACGCTTCGGATGAAAAATCCGGCGCCGCGGCCTTTCAATTTATTTTAAATGCGATATAATCAGAATCAGGGGGAAGACAGCATGAGTGCACGGAGCGAATTCGATCATGAACTGGAAGATCTGCATTTGGACTTGATCCGGCTGGGCGGGATGATCGAGGAGGCGATCGATCACTCCATCACCGCGTTGGAGAAGCGCGACCATAAGCTCGCTCAGAGCGTGATCGACAACGACCGGAAAATCGACGACCTCGACCACGCGATCGAGGCCAGGTGCCTGAGCCTGCTGCTCCGGCAGCAGCCCGTGGCCAAAGACCTGCGGGCGATTTCCACGGCCCTGAAAATGGTGACGGACATGGAGCGGATCGGCGACCAGGCGGCCGACATCGCCGACATCAGCCAGCGTTTCGACAACAGCCCGTTTATCAAGTCCCTGGTGCATATCCCCATGATGGCCCGCATCGCCTCCGCCATGGTGAAGGAGAGCATCAGCGCCTTCATCCAGAGCGATGTGGCGGCGTCCCGCGAGATTATCAGCCGGGACGACGAGGTCGACAAACTGTTTGAAACGATCAAGCAGGAGCTGATCGCCATTCTTACCCACAGGCCGGAAGCCGCCGACCAGGCCGTCGATTTCCTGATGATCGCGAAATATCTGGAACGGATCGGAGACCATGCCGTCAATATCTGCGGCTGGGTTATCTTTTCGGTTACCGGAGAACATAAGGATGCGAAAATCATTTGACGGAAGGGCCTGGAAAAGAGATCGGGGAGGATTAAAACTTGCAGAAGCAGGCGTTTGTTGTGGAAGATGACGAAAACATCCGGGAAATCGTCCAGTGCGTTCTGGAATCCTGCGGGCTGCGCGTATCCGGATTTGAGGACGCTGTTGCGATGTTTGACGTGATTTCCGGTCAGACGCCGGATATTATCCTGCTTGATCTGATGCTCCCCAAGATGGACGGCCTGAGCGCCCTGAAGAGATTGAAAAGCAATGCGGCGACCGCCTCCGTTCCCGTTTTGATCCTGACGGCCAAAAGCAGCGAAACCGACAAGGTCGCCGGGCTGGATCTCGGGGCGGATGATTATATCACGAAGCCGTTCGGCGTGCTGGAGCTGATGGCCCGCGTGCGCGCGGCGCTCCGGCGCGTTTCCGGCGGCCCCGTCGACCGGGGGGAAGTCTGCGAATACCGCGGGCTCAGGCTGGACAGGGCGCGGCACGAGGTTACCCTGAACGGGAAGAAAATCGGGCTGACGCTTAAGGAGTTCGATCTGCTGCAGTTCCTGATGGAAAACGCAGACCGGGCCTTGGACCGCAATCAGATCCTGGACCATGTGTGGGGCAGCGGCTACAGCGGGGAAACCCGCACGCTCGATATGCACATCCGGAGCCTGCGCCAGAAACTGGGCGACGGCGCAGGCGGCGGATTCATTTCCACGGTCCGCGGCGTGGGCTACAAATTCAATTCCTGACAAGGCTGTTTCGGGAGGGGGGAGACCATGAAGCGGGCTTTTTTTGTTCGGAGCTTCCTCGTGGCGGTCGCCGTTCTGATCCTTTCCGCGATTGTCTCGGCGCTCGTCATGGAGCGGCGGTTTCTCGAAGGCCGGAAGACGGAGGCGCGGGAGCTTTTGGGCGCCATGTCGGTTTCCGGGGAGGCGGGGGAAAGCGTTCCGGATTACGGCGGCCTCGCGAAAAAATTCGCCTCGTCTTCACCGGAGCCCCTGCGCGTCGCATACCTTGCGCCCGACGGCACCGTGCTGGGCGACAGCGGCGCTCCGGCCGGTGCGGCGGAGAACCGGAAAGATCGCCCGGAGGTTGCCGCGGCAATGAAAAGCGGATACGGGGAAGACGTCCGTCTCTCCGATACCGCCGGCGCCGACGCGCTTTATGCCGCGAAAAAGCTCTCCGGCGGCGTGGTACTCTGCCTGTCCGTCCCTGTCGCAGGCTTTTCCGATTGCGTCCGGTCTCTTTTCCCCGCGCTGCTGCTCGGCGTCCTGGTTACGCTGATCGTCCTTCCGCTCTCTGCATGGAAGCTGGCGGAGAACGTCGTCAAGCCGTTCCGCGAAGTGGTCGCCTTGCTGCGGGATGTCGGCGGCGGCGACTGCGGGACGAAGCTCAGCGAACCGGAATACCGGGAATTCGCCCCGTTCACGCGTCAGATCAACGATCTTTCCCATCAGATCGTCGAAGCCCATGTCCAGCTTACCGCCGAGCGCGAGCGGATCACCTACCTGCTGGATAATATGAGCGAGGGCCTCGTCGTCCTCGACCGCTCTCAGCGCATCCTCCTCATCAACCGCTCCGCCTACGCTTTTTTCGGGTCGTCGGTAAAGCTGAACGGGAAAAACCTGCTTTGCCTGACGCATATTCCCCGCGTGGTTGCGGCCGCGCGCAGAGCCTCCGAGAAGGGGCAGCGATCCACCTTCGATTTTGAGCCGAGAAACGGCGAAAAAACGCTGCAGCTGTTTGTCAGCCCCGTGACGGGGGCAGAGGACCGAGCGTCCGACGGCGTCGTCCTGCTGATGACCGACGTCACGGCGGTGCGCAGAACGGAGCAGATCCGGTCCGAGTTCGTTGCGAACGCCTCGCACGAGCTTAAGACGCCGCTGACCGCCATCAAGGGTTTTGCGGAGCTGATTCGGTCCGGCATGATCAAAAACCCTCAGAAGGAATCGGAATATTTGTCCCTGATCTGTTCCGAAACCGAGCGGATGATCGACCTGATCAACGATATTCTGCACTTGTCGGAGCTGGAGTCGATTTCGGAGGATACGGGGGAATCCAACGTCAGCCTCCTTGCGATTGCGGAGAAAGTGAGGGAATCCCTTTCCATTCAGGCGGAAGGGAAAGACGTGACCGTTACGGTTTCGGGCGACGCGGGCATTCTGAACGCCAACCCGGACCGGCTTACGCAGCTCGTTCTCAATCTGCTCGACAACGCGATCAAGTATAATCGCAGCGGCGGCAGCGTCTCCGTCATCGTCAGGCAGCTTCGGAACGCCGTGACGCTCACCGTTTCCGATACCGGCATCGGCATCCCGCCGGAGGCAAAGGATCGGGTGTTCGAGCGCTTTTACCGCGTGGATAAAAGCCGTAGCCGGAAAATCGGGGGGACCGGGCTCGGGCTTTCGATTGTTAAGCATATTGTGAGCCTGTATCACGGCCGGATCGACCTGAAGAGCGAGGTCGGCAAAGGCACGGTCATCGAGGTGACCATTCCGTCGGGAATGCATCCCGCACCGCCCAGAGGCGACTGAGGAAAAGCGCGGTTTTCCCCGGCCTGCCGGCGTCTGTTCCACACGGATCGACGCGGTGAAAAATACACTTTTCTGTCTGAAGACGCTTGACATGATTTTAGAGATATGGTATAGTAAACGAGCGCGTTAAGATCAGAAACGCTGGCGTAGCTCAGTTGGTAGAGCAGCTGATTTGTAATCAGCAGGTCGGGGGTTCAAATCCGTCTGCCAGCTCCAGTTTCAATCGAAAAGGGAGCTTTGCTTTTCCAACAACGCTCCCGCATACGGAGGAGTTCCAGAGCGGTCAAATGGGGCAGACTGTAAATCTGTTGCTTTACGGCTTCGATGGTCCGAATCCATCCTCCTCCACCACAAAATCGATAACAGGGGCGGCAAAAGCGAAATGCTTTTGCCGCCCCTGTTATCGTAGAATATGTATTTGCAAAGGGCTGTTCGGCAGGTAGTTTCGTCAGCTTTGGCTTAAAAAAAGCGTCGGTCCATCAATCATCACCGAATTCAGATCGTCCTTTCATTCCGTCATTTCCGCCATTTCAAAAGTAAGGATGAATTGATGATCACGGCGACCGAACCGGCGTTATGGACCAGCGCGCCGACCACCGGGTTCAGTACGCCGATTATGGCGAGGGTGACGGCGATAAAGTTGAGCGCCATGGATGCCGAAAGATTCGCCTTTATGGTTCGCATCATCTTTTTAGAAAGCTGCAAAAGATGGGGAATCTCCTTGATATCGTCGCCCACCAGCACGATGTCCGCCGCGTCGATGGCAATATCGCTGCCGACTCCGCCCATGGCGATGCCCACAAAAGCCGTTTTCAGCGCCGGCGCGTCGTTGATGCCGTCGCCAACCATGCAGACAGGTTCGTTTCCTGCCTGGTATGCGCGGATGGTTTCCAGTTTCGTTTCCGGCAGGCAGTCCGCACGCACATCCCGGATCCCGGAGAGCCCCGCAATGTGGGAGGCTGCCGCTTCCGCATCCCCCGTCAGCAGAACCGTCTGCACGCCGGTTTCGTGGATCGCGGCGATCGTCTGCGCTGCGTCCGGACGCGGCGTGTCCGACAGAGCGATCAGCCCGGCGGCGCAGCCGTTCCTTGCGAGATAGATCACGGTGCATCCTTTCCGCTTTGCTTTATCAGCCAATATAAGCAGCTCCCGCGGAAGCGGGATTTTTTGTTCCGCCATCAGCGCCTCTTTTCCCGCAAGTATCTCCTGACCGGTTACCCGTGCGGCGACGCCGCGCCCGGCCAGCAACTCAAACGCTTCCGGCTGCCCCGGTAAAGCTCCGTGCTTCTGCCGATAACCGGCCACAATCGCCTTGCCCAGCGGATGCTCCGAGCGCAGTTCTGCGGCGGCTGCCAAAGAGAAAAGCGTTCGGTCGTCCAGCAAGGAATCGACGCTATGCACCTGCACCACCTCGGGCCGGCCGTAGGTGAGCGTACCCGTTTTGTCGAAGGCGATGCGTTTGACCTGGGACAGCCGCTCAAGCGCATCCCCTTCACGGACCAGAATCCCGAATTTCGTGGCGTTGCCAATCGAGGCCATGACCGCGGTCGGGGTGGCAAGCACTAAGGCGCAAGGGCAGAACACGACCAAGATAGTGACGGAGCGGATGATTTCGCCGGTGACGAGCCAGGTGATTCCTGCGGCCAGCAGGGCGGTCACGACGATCCACGTGGCCCAGCGGTCGGCGAGTCCGACGATTTTCGCTTTTCCGGCGTCGGCGGACTGCACCAGCCGGATCATGCGCTGAAGGGAGCTGTCCTCTCCAACTTTTTGCGCGGTCATGTCAAAGGTGCCGAACTGGTTGACCGTCCCGCTGAACACCTCGTCGCCCGCGCCTTTATCCACGGGCAGGGATTCCCCCGTCATTACGGACTGGTCGATCGAGGTTTGCCCTTTGAGGATCGTCCCATCCACGACGACGGTTTCTCCGGCCAGCACGCGCAACACGTCTCCGATCTCCACCTGCTCCGCAGGGACGATTTCTTCCCTTCCATCCCGCACCACGCGGGCGGTCGCGGGCGTCAGATGGACCAGCTTTTCGATCCCGGCGCGGGCCTTCGCCACGGTGCGCTCTTCCAGATAACCGCCGACGGCCATGATAAAGGCCACTTCACCCGCGGCAAAAGTTTCTCCGATCATGATGGAAGCGACCAGTGCGATGGACACCAGGACATCCGCTTTGATGTCGAATCGGGTTACAAGACCGGTGACGGCACCTTTCACGATCGGGATGCCGCAGAGCAGAATTGGCACCCAGGCCGCGTCGATCGGCAGGTTCCCGATATGGAAGAAGCTGACGACCAGCGCGGGAATGGAAAGAACGAGGAAAAGCACAGTCCTTTTTCCCTCGTTTTTCAAGAATGCAATCAAGAAAACGCTCCCTTCTATACCGCTAGGGGTATATGTATATTATATCAATATGGGTATATCGTGTCAATAAAAAAGCAGCGGCTTTTGAAAAAACCGCTGCCCGAATTTTCGGAGATCTTACGACATCCGTGAAAAATGCTCGATCGCCTTGGCAAAATTGGCTATCGTCTTATCCGCGTCGCCATGCTCGATCCCTTCCCGGACACAGTGATTCAAGTGCCCTTCCAGAACGATCTGGCCGACCTTGTGCAAAGCGCTTTTTGCGGCGTTGATCTGCATCAGAATATCTTCGCACGGAATGTCCTTGTCGATCATCTTATTGATCGCGTTGACCTGGCCTATGATTTTATTGAGCCTCCTGTGCAGATTTTCGGAATCCATACATTGCCGCATCATTATCTTCCTTCCAGATACCTATACCGGTATGTATAGTGATTATACCATGACGGGTGCTTCACGTCAAACGCGCAAGTATCCGGGAAACGATTTCGATTGTAGTCCTACATTGTGGACGGAGAGGATATCACGGCATTCAACGACAGAAGGCTGACCGAATATCGTCGCCGTGACGTGGGTTTCGTATTCCAGTTTTACAACCTAATCACCAATCTGACCGCTCTTGAAAATGTAGAATTTGCCGCAGATGTATCTCGCAACCATTTGGATACCCGCGAAACTCTTATAAAGGTCGGTCTTGGGGACCGACTGCGAAATTTTCCAGCCCGGCTTTCGGGTGGCGAGCAACAACGCGTCGCCATTGCCCGCGCAGCAGCTAAAAATCCTTTGCTGCTTCTGTGCGACGAGCCGACTGGCGCACTCGACTACTTAACGGGTAAGACCGTACTCGGGCTTCTGGCCGACATCAATCGAGAATACCGGAAGACCGTTATTATCGTCACGCACAACACTGCATTGGCCACGCTGGCTGACCGGGTTATTCATATCAAAAGCGGTCGGATCGAGGGGGTAGAACAGAACGCCAACAAGAAATCGGTCGAGGAGGTTGAATGGTGATGAAACAGCTTTTACTTAAGCTTCTGCGCGATATTTGTAAAGCAAAAGGCCAATTCATCGCCATCACAGCAGTTATAGCCATTGGAGCAGCTTTTCTTGTGGGCCTTTCGTCCGTTGGCTCCAGTATGGACGGTGCAGTGCAGGATGCATATCAGACGCAAAATCTGGCCGACCTATGGGTTTACGTGCGTGGTATTAATAGCGCGGGGTTGAATTCACTGCGTTCTTTACCCGGTGTTACAGATGTAAACGGCAGGCTTCGGCTGAACGGCGATCTCGCACTCTCCGGGCATTCAGGAAGTTTTATCGTCACGACCCTTCCAGAGAACACTACAATCAATATCCCACAAGTAGAATCTGGTCATCTGCCGCAGAAAAATGACGAGTGTATGTTGGATAGCGCCTACGCGAAGGCCAACAACATCCGACTGGGCGACCGTCTCAGCATTGCTATGAACGGTAAAAACCATAGCTTTGCAGTGAGCGGCTTTTTTTACAGCGCGGAATACATCTACGCCGTCAAAGATGCCGCCAATCCCGTACCTGATCACAAAACCTTCGGTGAACTCTTTTTGAGCAGTGCATTCGGCAAAGACTTCACGGGTGGCACAGATAATGAAGTTCTGATCAAAACCGACGGGAAAACGGATGCGCAAACCCTCCTGAATGAAATCGCGCAAAAGGCGCAGCCCTACGGTTACAGCTACGGTTTTCTGCGCAAAAACGACTTGAGCGTCGCCAGCGTACAAGTTAAAATTGACGCGGTAAAGAAGATCAGCACCGTGTTCCCGATTATCTTCTTTCTGGTCGCTGCTCTCATCACCTTCATCAGCATGTCGCGGCAGATCGAATCGCAGCGCTCACAGATTGCCGTGCTCAAGGCGCTTGGTGCGCGGGACGGTGAAATACTCCTGCATTATCTGCTATACCCTGTGCTGACGGTTACCATTGGCAGCGCAGCTGGAATTCTGCTTGGTGTCACGCTGATCCCTCCGGTGATTTTCAATACCTTCAGCAAGATTTTTGTGTTACCGCTCATAACCCTGCGCGGATACGTTCCGCAGGCTGTGGCGGCAGTGTTGCTTGCCCTGCTATTCGGAGTCGCCGCAACATGGCTTTCCGCCCGCGGCCCGCTCGGGGAAAGCCCCGCGCAGGCCATGCGGCCAAAACCGCCGAAAACCATGACACCTCTGCTATTGGAACGCTCTGCAAATTTCTGGGGACATCTTTCGTATAAGACTAAACTAATTTTGCGTAACATCGGTCAGAGTAAGGTACGCACCGTTTTAAGTTCCATCGGAATTGTCGGTTGCGTTGGTCTCACCATTACGGCGGTGGGAATGAAACACACCTCCCGGTTCATGGTGGATAATCAGTTCCAAGATATAGAACGCTACCAAATCAGCGCGACACTCAAGAATCCGGAACCCTTTATAGGCGATTTTAGATTGCAAAATGGAGATGTCTCTCGTGTAGAAAAATCCGCCTCATTGGCGGTGACGCTGCCCGACCATCCGGACGCCGACACCGTGCACATTATGCTGCTGGAGACAGGAGAACAAGCCATACATATCACCGGTATAGACGGAAATCAGTTGACGCTTTCAAATAATGGCGTTATCATCTCACAAAAATACGCTGAAGAAAACGGTATCCACACTGGTGACAGTCTGAAGTTGAGCATTACATCCACAGCGGACACAGAAACGGTTACCGTTCGAGTGGCGGGAATTTGCAGACTCTATACCAGCCAAGAAATATATGCAGACTTCTCTTATCTCAAAGCGCAGGGGTTGGATGTGCCCGCAGATACTCTTTACATAACAACGCGCCCGGGAACGAATGTTGACGCTGTTTCGGACTCACTGAGAAAAGACGAACGGTTAGAAAGCGTGGTTACTAAAGAGGATGAATTCCGTAATTACCAGACAGCAATGCAGTCGGTCGACACAATTATTCTACTGATGCTTATCGCTTCGGCAGCACTTGCACTCACGGTTGTCTACAACATCAGCTCCATCAATATTTTTGAGCGCCAACGGGACCTCGCTACCCTCAAAGTACTCGGCTATTATCGCAGGGAGGTGCGCAGCTTGGTTTTTACGGAAAACCTTATCATTACGGCTATAGGTTCGGTATTCGGCATAGGTTTCGGCGTGCTACTCTATAAAGAACTGATTGGCCCCATCGCGCCAAAACAGATGATGTTTCCAAACAATATCGGCTGGTATACGATACCGATTTCAGTCGCATTAGGGTTTATATTTACCCTGTTTACAAATTTTCTGTTGCGCGGGCGAGTGGATCGAATTGATATGGTAGAATCGCTTAAAAGTATAGAATAAGAAAACTAATCTTTACGATTTTCAACTTTGATGACAGCAGCAAGACGAACAGCCTATAAAAATATGAAGAGAGTGTTTGAGTAGAAGTAGCCGTTGTTTTGGCAGGCTGAAAAATTTCAAAATAGATTGCCAAACGGCGGTTTTGAAAATAAATTCAAGACCGCCGTTTCCCTTTAAAAAAGTGGGATTGCGAAGAGCGTGATAATTGCGCCTTTTTTTGATCCATACATAGCGACGGCTTTAGGATAGGAGGCCCATTATGTATCCGAGGCCGTCTTCTCGCATTTTCTCGCGAAAAGGCGTTTTTTTCACTTGGGGCTATATATCCATATCCGCCCCGGTTGTCGCCCCCCTTTCATCCTCTGTTTCGATTTGCTCAGGCCCCAAAAATCGAAACGGAGGAAAGTCAAATGACAAAAATCAATCTGAGGGACTACTATCCCGATTCCTATACTGCCGACTGCATCATCGAGGTGCCGGACGAAGTTGCGGCAGTTATGGATTCTTACGAACGCACGGAAGCCGCCTATTATCTGCGGAGGTATCGCCATAAGGCGTATTACTCCCTGGATCGCGGCGACGGCATGGAGAACGACGTTCTGTTCGTCTCCTTCCTGCGAAATCTATGAGCGCAAAGTGACGGTGGAGCAGCTTCACGCCGCTATTGTCTCTTTGCCGGACAAGCAGGCCGAACGCATCTATGCCCACTACATACTCGGTATCAGTTAATCCGATATTGCTCGGGCGGAAGGTGTGGATCCCCGAAATGTACGCAAGTCAATCAACAAAGGAATTTGGAATATGGGAATTTTTTTGAAAAAGCACTGTTAGGTGTATTCTAAAATAAGCCCCCAAAATGAAAAGGCTTATGAAGGGAGATATTTTTCTTTTCCCTATTGCAGCTTGAAAATTAAATAAAGGACAAGCCGGAACTATACCGCAGGCCCTCAAAACCGTTCAAATCCTATTAACAAACCGATTGATGCCCTCGGGACGAAAATCCATACTGCAAAAAAAGTTGGGTAAAAAGAAAAGCACCGAAAAAACTTGATTTTCCGGCGCTTGTGGTGTCCTCGGGCGGGTTCGAACCGCCGGCCTACCGCTTAGGAGGCGGTCGCTCTATCCAGCTGAGCTACGAAGACTTATGAAATTTTAAGACCAAATAGATTCGCAAGGCCTGCCACTTGGGAAACGGCCGCTCCATCCAACCACGCGTAAAAGCCTGTCCTGTTTGGATCTTTGTTGAAAAGGAGGAACCACGTATTTTTTATTATAGATTGTCCGGACGGATTTGTCAATGCGCGACAGGCAATTTCGTGTCCGGACAATTTCATAGGAAAAGGCTTTCTTCCTTTTCAGCTTCCCGGAATTATCTCTTGTGAGGAGTCGGCTTATTGAATCTCTTTTCCAGAGAAGCCAGCGCTTTTTTTTCAATGCGCGATACATACGAGCGCGAAATACCAAGTCGCTGCGCAACTTCACGCTGCGTAAGCGGCTCGGAGCCGTTCAGACCGTAACGCAGGCGGATGATTGCCTGCTCGCGCGGCGTCAGGACTTCGCCTATGTATTTTCTGAGCAGCTCGAATTTGATTTTACTGTCGAGATTGTCGACGATATTATCCTCCTGCGCCATGGTGTCCATCAGCGTCAGGGCGTTGCCGTCCTTGTCGGTGTCAATCGGCTCGTCGATGGAAATGTCCTGCGCGCTTTTCCTTGAGGCGCGGAAATACATCAGAACCTCGTTTTCGATACAGCGCGCCGCATAACTGGAAAGCCGGATGCCTTTTGTAACGTCGAATGTGTTTACCGCTTTGATCAGCCCGATGGTTCCGATGGAAATCAGGTCGTCCTGGTCGCTGGAGTTCGAGTAATATTTTTTGATGATATGCGCCACTAGGCGCAGGTTGTGCTCGATCAGCTTATCCCTGGCGGCCTTGTCGCCCTGGCGCATCCTTTCCAGACATTCCTGTTCCTCGCGCGCGTTTAGCGGGTTCGGAAAAGAACCTGGATTGGTGACGTGAAGGATCAGAAAGACCAGGCCGGATAGAGCTGCCCCGATTATCGCACCAAGCATAGCGGCGTTCCCCCCTCGGCATATTATAACAACAGTATATGCCAAGGGAGAATTCCAGTTGCAAGTCCGCCAGGACGGACAACTTCAAAACCATTGCCGGCCGGGAAAAAAATAATTTCAATCCGTGTTATTTGAAAAATATGGTGCGAATCGTCAGATAAAATGCGCGGAAAGGGTCTTTTGGAGATGCCGGGGGTCATTCCCGCAGAGGTTGTTAATCGAAGTAAAACAGATCTTCAAATTTCATATCCAAAGCGATACAGAGCACCAGAGCCAATTTGGCGGTCGGGCTGAACTGCCCCGTTTCAATCGAGCTGATGGTATTGCGGGAAACGCCGACCATCTGCGCGAGCTGGGCCTGGGAAAGCTTCCTTTTCGCCCTTGCCGCTTTGAGGCGGTTCTTCAGAATGAGTTTGTCATCCATCGCGCGGACCTTACAAAATCCCGGAAGCGGCGACCAGGCGGTAAATATGGGCGCATGAAAAACCCACGGCCGCGGCGGAATAGAGGAGAGCGAGCGCAATCTCGTGTTTGCGTTTCAACCGGACGGCCTTGACGATGAAGGTAGCGGCCAGAACGGAAAATACGATCGCGTAAAGACTGTAATTAAATCCTTTCCCGAGAATGAACTGCAAGGCGACAAATATGCTGCTGACTGCCGCCGCCACGCCGGCACCGACGTTGCCGGCCTCTTTCAGCACTTCCTTTTCAAATATGTCGCAGTCCTTGTTTTCGCCCCTGCTTTTTTCCAGGATTTCTTCTTTTGTCATCACGATGCTCCTTCTTTAAAATGCAAAGTTTTATATGCAAAACAATCATACCATTAACAAGTATACTTGTCAATAAGGAGCTGGAAATCACGAAAAAAAACGACCCGGCCGGAAGCCGGGCCGATCCGCCGGGGCATTCTTCATAAAACGACGCGATAGGTATACTCGCCGATAAACATTTGCTTTTTGGAACTGCTGTATGCGAGATAAAAAATACGATAAGAGCCGTTTTTGCCGGGTAAGGTGTTGTAAGTGCCGAGGTCGGCGTTATAGACCATGAAATGGTCAAAACCGAGGAAAGCGGAAGACTGTGCGGAGTACAGTTCCGGAACGATGCCCGAGAGCGGCGTCGTGACAGAGGTCGTCCAAAGGCCGCTGGTTTTCAGCGACGACTCGAAGGAACGGAGCTGCCCGCTGTCGGAAAACTCGATTTTGCTCATGGCACCGTAGTCCGTTACCCCTTCCTCGGGAGGGGAGGAACTCCGCGCTTTGGAAGAGGAATCGGCACCGGAGCCGTCGGCGAAGCTCTGCGTCGTGATATGCCCTTGGTCCGGCAGAACAAAGTGGATTTCCGACGAGACTTTCTTCAGATAGGCGGTGTCGTTGGAGTAATAGGGCCGGAAAAGAAGAGTGTAGGAACCGAAGATGCAGAGAAGGGAGGTGAAAATGATGCCGACGACAATGTTTTTTGTCGTTTTCAGGCCCTTCCGTTTATAAACGATGCCGAGGATCAGGTTTGCCAGCGGGATGGGAAGCAACAGAAAATCCATCCAGCTGTATTCCGTTCCAAACGAACTGTAGGTGATGCGCGGCCCTTCCAGAGAAGCCGCGATCGGAAAGCAGAAAAAAGAGAGGAGAAACAGCGCGATCATTACGGCGCGCATGATCGCCGGCGGCCTGCCGGGCTTTTCGGCTTTCACGCCGCCGTTTTCCTTTTTGCCGGTATCTGTCTGCATTGCGGCCCTCTCCTTTTCCGCGGAACTTTGAAATAATATTTATGTTATCTTATCATGACCGGCGGCGGGAATCAATCGGGTTTCGCGCTTTCCGGAAACAATATTGTTTTAAGCCTGAGCGGGGGAGGGGAGAAAAGAACGGAGAGCCCTTTTTTCGCGCCGGAAAGTGTGATACACTTAATTGTTATATGAATGGAAGCGCCGAAAGCCGGGCTTTTGTTCCGCTCACCTCGGCGCGGAGGAAAAAAACAGCGAAGAAGGGCAGTCAATGAAATTCGAAGAAATGTTTGGCCCGGCCGAATGGGTCAGCCCCGGGGAAGAATGCCTCACGCCGCTTTTCCGGCGCGTATTTCCGGCGGAGCAAGTCGAAAAGGCGACGCTTACCATCTGCGGCCTCGGCTTTTTTGAGGCGTATCTCAATGAAAAACGGATTGGAAAAGACCTTTTCGTTCCGCTGGACACCAATTATCACGAGCGTCCTATGACGGTGGACGGCCGCCCGTTTTTGGAGAAAATGGGCACCCGCATCCTCTGCCCGCGGTATGATGTGACCGGTTTGCTGAAGACCGGGCGGAACGTTCTGGGCGTGCGCGTCGGGCCGGGATATTACCACTACAATCATACGCCCGCCTACGGCCCCGCGCGCCTGTGCTTCCGGCTGGAGATGGAGACCGGGAGCGGGGGAAAAGAAATCGTCTCCGACCGGTCGGTGCGCTGGCACGAAAGCGAGGTCGTCGTTTCGGAATTTACGCGCGGGGAAGAGCACGACTACTCGCGCCTGCCGGGGGACTGGCTGAAGGAGGACTGCGACGGCGCCGGATGGAAAGAAGTCGTGGAATCGCCGGTGCCGCCCACGGAATACGATCTGCAGCGGTCTCCGGCCGACCGCGTGATCCGGACGGTCAGGCCCAGGATGATCGCGCGGAAGGGAAGCGCGAAGGTATACGACATCGGCGAGAACATATCCGGCCGGCCGCTGGTGCGGAGCAGCGCGCCGAAGGGAGAAACCGTCTCGCTCCGCTTTGCGGAGGAGCGCACTCCGGAGGGCTTTCTCGACGAAAGTTCCGTCAAGGCTCTGCAAGGGATGTACCTGGTGCTGAAGACGGACGGGAAGCCCCGTACCATGACTTCCCGCTTCACCTGGTTCGCCTCGCGCTACATCGAGGTGACGGGCGACGCCGAGCTGACGGGCTTCGAGGAGATCCACGCGGACGTCCGCGCGTCCTCGGCGTTCCGCTGCGCCGACGCAACGCTGAACTGGCTGTACGAAGCGTACCTGCGCACGCAGCTTTCCAACATGCACGGCGGCATCCCGTCGGACTGCCCCCATATCGAGCGGCGCGGCTATACGGGAGACGGCGAGCTGGTGGGAGAGACGGCCATGCTGCTGCTGGATGCCGAATCGTTCTACCGCAAGTGGATCGGCGACATCTCGGACTGCCAGGACCGCGTCAGCGGCCATGTGCAGTATACGGCGCCGTATGTTCCGAGCGGCGGCGGCCCGGGCGGCTGGGGCTGCGCCATCGTGGAGGTGCCGTACGCGTTTTACCGGGTGTACGGGGACGACAGCTTGCTGCGCGGCATGTATCCGCAGATGCTGCGCTATTTCGATTACATGGAGGCGCACAGCCGCGACGGGCTGGTCGTCAGCGACGAGCCGGGGTGCTGGTGCCTGGGCGACTGGTGTACGCCGGAGCCGGTCGAGATCCCGGAGCCGTACGTCAACACCTATTTTTACATCAAATCCATGCGGCGGGTGCTGCCCTTCTGCCGCGCGGAGGACAGGGCACTGCTGGAAAAGCGCATCGCCTCCTGCGGCCGGGCGATCACGGAGCATTATTGGGACGCGGCGACCGGAAGCTTCTGCGGGGGCGTGCAGGGCGCCGACGCCTTTGCCGTCGATCTCGGGCTCGGGGACGGGCGTGCGTTCGACAACCTTGTCGAACGTTATACGGCGTCCGGCGCGTACGACACCGGCATTTTCGGTACGGACATCCTCACGCGCGTTCTGTTCGAGCGCGGCTGCGGCGAGCTTGCCTTCCGCCTGCTGACCGGCAAGGGGCCGTATTCCTACGCCAACTGGATGCGTCAGGGCGCGACGACGCTGTGGGAGTACTGGACGGGGAAGCGCTCGCACAGCCACCCGATGTTCGGCGCCGTCACGCGCTACCTGTTCCAGTACATTCTCGGCATCCGGCAGACGCCGGAGAGCGCGGGGTTCCGGAGCATTCTGGTTGCCCCGGCGCATATCCGGCAGCTTCCGTCGGCGGAGGGGAGTCTGGCGACGAAGAGCGGCCGCGTGGGCGTTTCCTGGCGTCACGACGGGCGGGCCTTCTCCATTTGCGTCACCCTGGAAAAATCCTGCAAAGCCGTGCTGCGGTGGAACGGGGCCGAGTATCGTCTCGCGCAGGGCGAAAACAGTTTTACCCTGCCGTTCTGAGGAAGCGGGCCGCGGAAAGCTGCCGTAAATCCGCAGCGGCCCGAACGGAGCAGCCGATCTGAAATCGCGTAAAAAAAAACAAAGGCAGAAGAAAAAGCGCATCGGATCGCCGATTTCGGCTTTCCAATGCGCTTTTCCCGGATATTTTTGCGCCGCTTGCCCAATTGGATGCAGGCTTCCAACGCGGGCATTTGAGTTTGAGGGGGAAAGAAAAAGCGCCCGCACGCGAATTGCGTGTCGAGGCTCTCGGCATGGTGCCGCCCGCTGGGACTCGATTCGCGGCGCGCCTTGGTCGGTCGCGGAAGATTCCCCCGCTGTGTGGGGGAAATGTCACGCAATGACAAAGAGGGACGGAGCAGTCAAGTTCTGACGTGCCGCCGGCATGTCATTCCTTCCCGCTCCCCTTCGAGTCCCTCTCCGGATAAATAAAAGACCAGAAGTACAATCGCAAAGATTGTACTTCCGGTCTTTGGTGCGCCCGCGGGGACTCGAACCCAGGACCTTCTGATTCGTAGTCAGACACTCTATCCAGCTGAGCTACGAGCGCATATCCAAATTTGTGCTGTGCTGATCTGACAGCTTTTTTATTATAAGCTATCTTTTCGAGAAAGTCAAGCCTAAAAATCATAAAAAATCATCGCTTCAAAAAACGGGGAAAGCGGAAAAGGAACGGCGGCCGTCAGACCGACGCGCCTCCCTTTCCCGGGGGAGTCTGCTTTTTCACGAGCACGGCGGAAGTGGGGTAGGCGAGGTTTATTTTTTCCTTTTCCAGGATTCGGAGGATCTCTCCGTAAAGCCTTCCGCGTTCCAGGAGAAAATCGCCGTAATCGGTCTGATTCGTGCAGCAGATCACCTTATAAACGGGGCCGCTGTCGCCCAGGCTGTCGAGGGCCACGATGGCGCTGCCGCTTTCGACGGTTCCGTCCCGTTTCAGCAGGGCGCGGATCTGCGCGGCGCAGGCTTCCAGCCGCTCCGGCGGGTAGCCGTACTCCAACGTGAGAGGAAACTCGATGCGGCGTTTGCCGCCCATCCGGCTGTAATTGTAAATGGGGGCGCCGGCGACCATGGAGTTCGGCACCGTGACGACCGCCCGGTCGAAGGTGCGCACTTTCAGGCTGCGGAAGCTGATGTTTTCAACCGTGCCCTCCACGTCCCCGGCCCGGATCCAGTCGCCGATGGAAAACGGATGGTCCAGCAGGATGACCAGCCCGCCGAACAGGTTGGCGAGCATATCCTTCGCGGCCAGCGCGAACGCCAGGCCGCCGAGGCCGAGGCCCGCCAGCAGGCCGCTGATGCTGAAATCCCATTCCTGCGCCACGATCAGCACCGCCAGGGCAATCAGCAGGAAGCGCATGACGCCCGAGACGACCGGCATCAGCGTTTGGTCGATCTGAAGGTCCAGCTTTTTTGCGAAAGCGGACTTGTTCAGCTCGACGCAGCCGGCCATGCGGCAGAAGCCCCAGGTGGCGGCGATCACGAGAAAGCTGCGGAAGCAGCGGATGATGACGTTCCTCGCGGCCGCGTTGCCCCAGACGAAGGGGCAGACGCTCAGCGCGACGAAAAGGCCGGTCGCCGCGAGAACGAGCCGGAGCGGCTTGCGGAACCCGTACTCCAGCTTTTCGTTCCAGCTCTTGCCGGATCTCCGCGCCCCCTTTTGCAGCAGGCCGAAGACCAGCCGCAGGAGGGGGACGCTTACCGTGAAGAACAGGAAGAAGACGGCTGTGGGGATCAGAAGGTCTTTCACCCAGACGTTTTGCCAGAAAGCATCCATGGCGCAATCCTCCGGAAATCGGAATACTGGGACGTCACACGACCTGCCAGGTGTTTTCCTGCCCGCGCGAGAAGAGCACGCAGCTTTCGATGGAATGCTCCACCATGTCGCTGACGGCTTGATCGGTATAAAAGGCCGTGTGGGGCGTGACGATCACGTTGGGGTAGGATTTCAGCACCGCGAGCCGGCGGTTCTTCAGAGCCCTGTTGCGCATGTCGTTATAGTAAATCCCCGCCTCGTCCTCCACGACGTCCAGCGCCGCGCCGGCGACCTTGCCGCTCTCCACGGCGTCCGCGAGCGCCTGCGTGTCGATCAGGGAGCCGCGCGCGGTGTTGACGAGGAAGACGCCGTCTTTCATGGCGGCGAACGCGTCCTTCCCGATCATGTGATGATTTTCCTTTGTCGCCGGCATATGCAGCGTGATGACGTCGCTTTCCGCGTAGAGGCGGTCGAGCGGGACGTACTCCGCATATTGCCGGGCCTGGTCGTTCTCGAACAGGTCGTGGGCGATGATCCGGCAGCCGAACGCGGAAAGGCGCTTGGCCACCAGCCTGCCGATGTGCCCGGTGCCGATGACGCCGACGGTCAGCTTATGCAGCACGACGCCCTGCACGCCGGCCAGCGTGAAGTCCTGCGCGGCGCTGCGGAGCGCGATGGCCTTGATCTTCCGCGTGGCCATCAGGATCATCATGACCGTGTAGTCGGCCACGCTGTCCGGGGCGTAGCTCGCGTTGCCGACGTGCATGCCGATCTCTTTCGCCGCCTTTACGTCGATGTGGTCGTAGCCGATGCTCCGCGTGGAAAGAAAGCGCACGCCCTCGTCATGGTACTTTTGCAGCAGGCTGCGCGGCATGGGCGAGGTCAGGACGCTCATGCAGGCGCAGCCTTTTGCCATGTCCGCGTTTTCCGGCGACGGGACCTCCCGCGTCAGCTTCAGGTCCACGCCGTACTTCGCGGCGAATTCCCGGAAGCATTCCAGCTCGTCCGGGCGGCAGTTATATGCGATCATTTTCATGGCTTTATGCCCCTTCCTTCATCGTTATGCTTTCAGATGCGCTCCATTTCGTCCAGCCGCCGCAGCAGGCCGCCGATGCGCGCGAGCTCCGGGCCGTCCGAGATCCTGCGGCCGGAGCGGAAATACTCCACCGCGCCGCCGCCGCGCTCCAGCAGGCCGCGCTCTCTCAGGACATCCGCCAGGTGATTGACGGTGCCCGCGCAGCCGTCCAGAATGTCAGCGCCGCGCGGCAGAAGCTCGCGGAACGTGTCCTTGAAGTAGTTGAAATGCGTGCAGCCGAGCACGAGCGAGGAATACGCGGAGAGATCGTAGCGCGAGAATTCGCGCCGGAGATAGTCCGAGACCTCCGGCGAGCGGAACTCGCCTTTTTCCGCAAAGGGGACGAGCCGCGGCAGCGCAAGCAGATCGACCAGATGCTCCGCGTCCACGCGGGCGATCAGGTTGTGCAGCTTTTCCTCCCGCACGGTCACGGGCGTAGCGACGACCAGGATGCGCCTGCCGTCGGTTTCTTCCACGGCGGGCTTCACCGCGGGCTCGATGCCGAGGATCGGGATGGGGTACGAAGCCCGCAGCGTGCCGATGGCGACGCTTGTGGCCGTATTGCACGCCACGACGACCGCCTTTGCGCCGCGCTCCGCCAGAAAGCCCACGGCCGCCAAAGCGTAGCCGGTGATTTCCTCTTTCGTCTTTTCCCCGTAGGGGACGTGGTCGGCGTCGGCGTAGAACAGATAATCTTCCTCCGGCAGTTCCCGCAGCGCCCGGTGCAGCACCGTCAGCCCGCCGATGCCGGAGTCAAAAATGCCGATTTTCAATGGTCCCAGTTCTTTCGTCAAAATGATGTTTGATTTGCACTTCCTGTGTTATTATACCCGCAATCGGGCCGCATCGCAAGAAAGGCGCGGTTCAGACGTCCCCGTTTCCGTCCGCCAGCGCGGCGGCCGCGTCTTCTTCGTTCAGGACGGTCAGGCCCGACCGGCGCAGGAGCCGGGCGGCCACGCCGTCCCCTTCGGCCAGGGTGCCGGAAAAAGTGCCGTCGTAGATCCGCCCCAGGCCGCAGGAGGGGCTTCGGCTTTTCAGCACGGCGGTCCGGCAGGAAAAAAGTTTCGCGATCCGGAGCGCCTCGCGCGCGCCGCGCTCGAACTGCGCGGTGCAGTCCGCCCCTTCGCGGCTCACGGCGCGGCCCCGCCGCAGCTCCACGGGCGGGCGCGGCGTCGGCAGGCCGCCGAGCTGCTCCGGGCACACGGGGATGAGGCCGTACTTTTCCCGCAGCGCGATCACCGGCGCGCAGGGTTTGCTGTCGCCGCAGTAGCGGCAGCAAACGCCCAGGAGGCACGCGCTTACAAGAAGATTCAAAGGAAAGCCCCCCTTTCAACCGATCTGCGCGATCACTTGGCGGTGCTGCCCGCTGCCCAGCAGGCTTTCGCTGCCGGGCGCTTTTTCCGCATACAACCCGTATTTCTTCTTCAGGGCGAGGATGCGCTGCGCGGACGCGTCCACGCGCGCTTCGCTGATTTCCCCGCTTTCCACGGCGTCCAGCACGGCCTGGAAGGCCGCCTGCGGGTCCTCGGGCATCAGCAGCATGTCGGCGCCGGCCTGAACCGCGCGCACCGCCGCTTCGCCGGAAGCGTAGTGGTTCGCCACGGCGCCCATGTTCAGCGCGTCGGTGACGACCACGCCCCGGAATCCCAGCTCGCCGCGCAGGATGCCGTCGATCACCTTCGGCGACATGGTTGCGGGCGTGTCGTCGCCGTTGATCCGCGGCAGGCTGATGTGCGCCACCATGACCATCTCCGCGCCGGCCCGGATCTGGGCGGCGAAGGGGACGAGCTCGGTCTTTCGCAGCTCGTCCAGCGTTTTGTTTACGGCGGCGTAGCCCTCGTGCGTGTCGGCCTCCGTATCGCCGTGGCCGGGAAAATGCTTGCAGACCGGCACGATGCCCTGGCTGCGCAGGCCGCCGCTCAGCGCGACGGAGAGATCCGCGACGGTCTGCGGATCGCTGGAAAAGGAGCGCGTGCCGATCACGGTGTTTTTTGGATTGGAAAACACGTCGCAGACCGGCGCAAAGTCGAGGTTGAAACCGAAGACGGTCAGCTCGCTTCCGAGCACCTCGCCCACCTGCCGCGCGAGCGCGGCGTTTCCCGTCCTGCCGACCTCCCACATGGCCGGAACGTCCGTCGCGGGGATGAGCTCCGTGTGCCGGATGCGCTGCACGGCTCCGCCCTCCTGGTCCACGCCGACGAAAGGCGGGGTCGCGCAGTCGCTTTTCATGCTTCCGATCAGGCTGCGCACCTGCGCGACCGTGTGGATGTTTTCGCCGAACAGCACGATGCCGCCCGGTTGGATGGCGCGGATGGCCTTGCGCGTCGCGTCGTTGTAGGTCCAGAGGACCGTGCCGTCCGTATCTTTCCGGAAGCAGAGGAAGAACATCTGGCCGACCTTCTGCTTCAGCGTCAGGCCGTCCGGTCCCTCCGCCGGCGCGCTGCTTTCAGTCTGCGAGGAGGCAGTCCGCGGGGTGGAGGATGAGGAGGACACCACCGGGGAAGACGCTGCTTTGGACGATGCCGCGCAGGAAGGAGACGGAGCTTTCGCGGAAGAAGAAGGCCCCGGTCCGCCGCATCCGGCGGCGACGATGAGGCCGATTGCCAAGTAGGCCGTCAGACGGATTTTTCGTTTCACGGCGGATCCCCCCTTCCGTTATATTTTCTTCAGTATACCGCATTTTAACCGGAGCGGCAAGCGCGCGGCCGGCGGCGGAGGCTGAAAAAATGCCGCGGCTTCTTCCGAAAGGGAAGGGGTCGCGGCGGGCGCGGGGAAATTTACAGGTCGAGCGCTTCAAAATTCCGGACGAATTTTCGGTAAGCGGCGGCCGTCAGCAGCGCGAAGGTCGCCAGCCCGGCCGAGAGCTGCGCGGGCGTTTTTTCTTCGTCCAGCGCGAAGCGTTCCAGCAGGTGGCGGTATGCGGCACTGTTCCAGCCTCTATAAAAGGGAGCCGTCACGCCCGCGATGGTTTTCAGCTTCTTGCGGGGGTAGCAGTCGAAACCGCCGGCCACATAGCCGACTCTGCCTTTGACGTCCGTCTCGTGCCCCGCGAACGGCTCGCCGAAAAAGCGGATCTTGCCGCCGTCCGGATGCACGAAGCCGAAAATCGACTTCAGCGTGGTCGTCTTGCCGGCGCCGTTGCGGCCGATAAAACCCGTGATTTTCCCCGGTTCCAGGGAAAAGGAGACGTTTTTCAGCCGAAAGGCCGGGTAGTTCTTGCAGAGGCTTTTCACTTCCAGCACATTCATGGCTTGCGCTCTCCTTCGTCCGGCATGATTCCTCCGAAAAGGCGGTTCGTAATGGTTTCCATCCTGCTTTTTTCCGGGATGGCGATGCCGCGCTTTTCGTCCGCAAGCAGGATCAGCGTGTCGCCGGGCCGGATATGGAGCATTTCCCGGGCTTCCTTCGGGATCACGATCTGGCCCCTTTCCCCGACTTTCACGGTGCCGGCGAATTTTCCTTTCGGATGGTTCATGGCTTGCTCCCCTTAAACGGAATATTATATGATTGGTATGAAAAGTATGAATTTGCATACGATCATACCGCGCTTTCCCGGCTTTGTCAAGAAGGAACCGTCCTGCGGAACGGTTATTTCCCTTTTTCACGGCGGATGATAAAAGCGGCGCCCCGCCGGAAGAAAACCGGAGGGGCGCCGCTTTCCGGGAACATCCTTCAGTCCACGGAGAATTTGTAGATGGTCGTGCTGCGGAATGTTTTCCCGATCCCGAGATTTTTGTACGGGAACTCGGGGCGGTTCACCGAGTCGGGGTAGAACTGCGTCTCCAGGCAGACGGCGTTATGCGCGACCGCCGGTTCGCCGTAGCACTTCCGGTCGGCGGGGTACGAGTTCGCCGTGTAAAGCTGTATGCCGGGCAGGTCCGTGAAGACGAGCATCCGGCGGCCGGCTTCCCCGTCGTACAGGTCGGCCGCTTTGCGCACGTTGTTCGCGAGGCCCATCGCGTAATTCAGGTCGTATCCGCCGCAGTTTTGAAGCGCGCGGTCCGCGGCGCCGATGTCTTGCCCGATCGCTTTCGGGTTGCGGAAATCGAACGGAGTGCCTTCCACGGGGAGAAGCTTCCCCGTCGGGATCAGCGCGTCGTCCGTTTCCGTCACGTAGTCCGCATTGATCTGCAGTTCCTCGGCGAGGATCTCCTTCGTTGGATCGCCGGTCAGGTTGAAATAGGAGTGGTTCGTCAGGTTGAGCGGCGTCTCGGCGTCTGTCTCGGCGCGGTATTCGATGATGAGCGCGTTGTCGGTGGACAGCGTGTAGGTGACGGCCGCGTCCAGATTGCCGGGAAAGCCGCCTTCGCCGGCCGGGCTGCGGTAGGCGAACGTCACGGAGGGCGCCTCGTCGTCGCTCTTGCTGCGTTTCAGGCGCCAGATCTGGTTCTGGAAGCCGGTCGCCCCGCTGTGCAGGCAGTTTTCTCCCTCGTTCTTTTCCGCCGCGTAGTCTTTCCCCCGGATGCGGAAATGCGCACCGCCGATGCGGTTCGCATAGCGCCCGACAAACGCGCCGAACATGTTGCCCGGCGCCTCGTATTCCGCGAGGGTGTCGCAGCCGAGCACGACGTTTTCCGCTTTCCCGTTCCGGCCCGGCACGCGCAGGCTCGCGATGCGGCAGCCGTAGGTGAGAAATTCCGCCTCCATGCCGCCTTTGTTTTTCAGGGTGACGGCCTTTACGCCGCGGCCGTCGGCCAGCGTTCCGAAGATCTTTATGTCGATGCTCATCGTCTTTTATCCCTCCGAATTATTTTCCAAGCAGTGCGGCGCCGAGGATGCCTGCATTGTTACCGAGCTGCGCGCGGCAGATCAGAGTCTGCTTGCTGGAATTGATGGAATAGACTTCGCGGCCGACTTTCTCTTTGAGCGGGATCATCAGGTCGTCGCCCTCGTTGCTGATGCCGCCGCCGATGCAGAGAATGTCCGGCTGGAAGATGTTGATGCAGTTCGCGAGACCGCAGGCGAGGTAGAAGATGTAATCGTCCACCACGGCTTTGCCCGCCGCGTCCCCCGAACGCATGGCCTGAAAAGCCGTACGCCCGTCCGCTTTGGAAGGGTCGCCGCCGGTGATTTCCCAGAGCTTGGAGGAGCGGTCCTTTTCCATCGCCTCACGCGTGGATTGGATCAGGCCCGTGGCGGAGGCGTAAGCTTCCCAGCAGCCGTGCCGGCCGCACGTGCATTTCCGCCCGTTCGCCACGATGACGGTGTGGCCCATCTCCCCGCCGGCGAAATTGCTGCCGGTGAAGATCTTGCCGTCGATGATGATGCCGCTGCCGACGCCCGTTCCCAGCGTGATGGCCACAGCGATTTTTGCGCCGCGGAGCGCTCCGGCTATGTACTCGCCGTAAGCCGCGGCGTTCGCGTCGTTTTCCACGAGCACTTTTTTGCCCAGCTTTTTCTCCAGCAGCCCGCGGAGCGGATAATTGTTCAGGTAAAGGTTGTTGGCAAATTCGACTGCGCCGGTATCGTGGTTGACGGTTCCGGGGCAGCCGATGCCGATGTAGGGAATGTCGTCCAGCGTAAGGCCGGCTTTCCGGAGCGTTTCCACCGCGGAAGAGGAAAGCTGGCTGCACAGTTCGTCATCCGGGCACGGAACGTGTGTCTTCCGGCTTGTCTTTTCAATCAGGCGGTAATTCTCGTCCGCTATTCCGGTGGCGATATTCGTTCCCCCGAGGTCGATTCCGAGATAATACATAAACTTTTCCTCCGCTTGTCCAGATTTCAGTAAAATCAGTATAGCATCCCGCCGGGCGGATTGCAAACCCCCGTTGGACGCGCCGTGAAAATTATCTTTCGTCTTCTGCTTAAGGAAAGGCGATTTATGATATGCTATAATATAATATGTCTTTTCCGGAAAGGCACCGGGAAAATCTGAATGAACGGGGAATCAAATGTGACGTACCCTCAACTGCCGGATTTTATGAAGAATGAATTTACCAGGCGCGCATGGGACAAGCTCGCGAAGGAGCGCTTCGCGCTGGCGGGGAAGCGCGTGTTCGACGTCGTGGTGTCCGCGCTTGTCCTGCTGATCCTCTCGCCGCTGCTGCTGCTGCTTGCGCTCGCCGTAAAACTCGACTCGCCCGGACCGGTTTTTTACCGTCAGGTCCGCGTGGGCCGTTACGGCCGGGATTTCCGGATCTTCAAATTCCGCACGATGGTGTGGAACGCCGACAAGATCGGGCTGCCGCTCACCACGGGGAAGGATCCGCGCATCACGCGCGTCGGCGCTTTGATCCGGAAGTTCCGGCTGGACGAATTCCCGCAGCTGCTGAACGTGCTCGGCGGCAGCATGAGCCTCGTCGGCCCGCGGCCGGAAGTCCGCCGCTATGTGGACCGTTACGCGCCCCGGTACATGGAGACGCTGCTGATCCGTCCCGGCATTACGGCGCCCTCCAGCATTGCGTTCAAGGACGAGGACAGAATCTTGAATTCCGGGGGAGACCCGGAAACGGTCTATGTGGAAAAAATCCTGCCGCCCAAGATGGCGCTGAACCTTGCGTATATGGATCGCATCTCCGTCTGGGGGGACGTCAAGGTCATGTTTCGGACGCTCACCGCCGTTTTTTAGCAATATTTCCCCCGCGTTTCTCATAAAGTATAAAGATGGACAGCGGGGGATGAGCATTGCGAAAAAATTGGAATTGGCTGCGGAAAACGTTTCCGCTTCTGACGTTCGGCGTGATCCTTCTGGCAACTTTCTGCCTGACGGAGGGAAAGCAGGTGCCGGCCCGCAGGACCGCTGCGGAACCTGCGCCCGTTTCGTCGGGATCGGCTGAAAAAGAGCAGTTTATCCATTATGTGGAGTTCAACGTGCCGTACCAGGCGCTGAAAAAATCGATGGATCTCGACATCGCCTCCCACCGGAGCGGCGGCAGCCTGAGCTGGGTGGATATCCTGGCCTGCCTGGCCGCAAAGTACGGCGGGGAGTGGAGCCGCTACAAAAGCGCCGATATGGACGTTTTTGCCAAGCGGCTGCCGGAAGAGGGCGTGGACGCAGTCACCGAAAACATGAAATACTTTTCCTATTACCGGGAAGCTTACGGCGCCGTGCTGAACGGGCTGCTGGGCGAATACCGCGAAAACGGCAGTACGCAGTACGGCCTGACGGCTTTTTCGCCCATTGCGAAAGGATTCCCCTACTCCGGCTTCGACGACTTCGGCGTGCAGCGCACGTATGGCTATACGCGGCCGCACCTGGGCCACGACATGATGGCCGCGACCGGCACGCCCGTCGTCGCGGTGGAGTCCGGAGTGGTGGAGGCGCTGGGCTGGAATCAGTACGGCGGCTGGAGAATCGGCATCCGCAGCTTCGACGCGAAGCGGTATTACTACTACGCGCATCTGCGCCGCAACCGGCCGTATGCCGCCGGGCTTGCGATCGGGACGACGGTTCAGGCGGGGGACGTGATCGGTTATGTGGGCCGCACCGGATACAGCCAGCACGAAAATGTGAACAACATCACGGTAAGCCATCTGCATTTCGGCCTGGAATTGATTTTCGACGAGAGCCAGAAGGAAAGCAACAATGAGATCTGGGTCAACGTCTATCCGCTCACACAGCTTCTCAGGCAGCACCAGTCGGCCGTCACGCGCGACGACGCGACGAAGGAATACACCCGCACGAGCCGGATTGAGCTGCTGGAACCCGCGATGCGCCGTGTTGATTTTGCATTTGGATTATGCTATAATCCAAATGTCCTTTTCCCGCTGCGGTAAATGCGGCGGACGGTATTCGGCCCGTGGCGGCCCGTCTTTTCCGGGGCTCCGCCAGACCGGCCTTCCGCCGTTACGGGCAAGGGAAAATTGAAGATGATACGATCTGCCGCTGTGGTGAAATTGGCAGACACAAGGGACTTAAAATCCCTCGGCAGCAATGCCGTGCCGGTTCGAGTCCGGCCAGCGGCACCACGAGACTGAGCCTGGATGCGATTTGCGTTCGGACTCTTTTCTTTTCCGGGCTTAGCTGCTTGCGCTTCAGGCCCGCGTCCCGATTGGGCTGGTGGCACGAAAAAAGAACGAAATCCGGAATGCGAAACTCTTCGACAAGCAAAAAAGGGGAGGAAAAGAGCTGGTCCATTGACGCCTTTTCAGATGGCTGCTTTAACGTCCGTCGTTTCGCTTTTGCGTGGCATAGCCATTCTGATTTTTGATAGAGCGCTGATTTGAAAGGACTGCTTATGAGGATCCTGATTTACGGTGCCGGTGTTATCGGCAGCCTTTATGCGGCGTATCTGGCTGAATCCGGATATTCCATTTCTGTTTTGGCGAGAGGAAAAAGGCTGGAAGATTTAAAACAAAACGGACTGCGGTATTTTCGCCGCGGGGCAACCCGGCGCGCGGACGTGACGATTTTGGAAACGCTTCAGCCGGGCGATCGCTATGATTATATTTTCCTGACCGTCAGGGAAGAACAATTGCGCTGTGCCCTGGCACAGCTGAACGGAAACATCAGCCCGACGATTGTTACAATGGCGAATACCATTGCTCCCTATGCGGAGCTGGACCGGTTATGCGGAAAGGGCAGGCTGCTTCCCGCCTTTCCCGGTGCGGGCGGCGGTTTTTTAAATGGAATCCTGGATGCCGGGTTGACGCCTTATTTCATACAGCCGACTACATTCGGGGAAATTGACGGGAGAAATTCGGAACGAGTCGAAACTCTCAAACGGATTTTTTCCAAAGCCCATATTCCTCATCAGGTCGTGAAAGACATGCGGCTGTGGCAGATTTGCCATCTTGGGATGGTCGTGCCTTTGGCCGACGCATATTACATGGCGGAAAACCCGCAGGAAGCACACAAAGATAACGCCGCGATGAGAACCACCGCAAGACGATTGCATGAGAATTTTACGCGGCTTCACCAGTGCGGGATACGGATTTCTCCACCAAAGCTGAACTTATTCCGCTTATGCCCCGTCTGCGTTTTAAGCAGGGTTTTGCCGGCCGTTTTTCGCAGCAGATTCGGCAATAGATTCATGCTTCAGCATGCGATAAAAGCAAGAAACGAAATGGATGTCCTGCACGATGAATTTTATTCGTTTTTAGACGAAAGGAAAAAACAGGCAGGATAGACTTCTTGCGCCCCGGCTTTGCCCGCGAGGGAGGGATAGAAGTCCCGGTATCGGATTTTAAAACTCTCCGCGGAGCGGCTGGATGATGTTGACTGACAGTACAGTTTCGACGCCTTTATTCGGGAATCGCTTACGGCAGGTATTACGACCGGCTGCTGGAAACGGTGAGCCGATTGCGCCTGCAGGGGAAGCATGCCTTTGTTTTCTCAACGAGCGGCACCGGCGGCGATGCCAAGTACGATTCCGCCCTGATCGACCGGTTAAAACATGCGGGGGCCTGCGTCGTCGGCAGCTTCGCCTGTGAAGGGTATGATACGTTCGGCCCGCTTCGATTCGTGGGGAATTTCAAAAGGCCATCCCGATCATGACGGTATTGTCTCCGCGGAGGAGTTTATCCAACGCCTTGTCCGATAGATCCGGCCGATGCGCCGATGGGCTCATCCATGGCGTCCGTCATTCGGGCAGCGCATTGCGTTTGGCGGTTTTCCGGCTATGCCGGCAGGGACGGCGGCGTTTCCCGAGCTGACGCCGCGGCTCCTGAAAAACGAAGGGGTGACAGGGTTTGTCAATCCAGGATTTCAACTTTTCCGAAAAGCACATTTTTCAGAGCAATGTCCTGCTTATCGTCTGCTGCGCGTTTTATCTGGCGTGGTGGATACTGGCATTTAAGCCCGCCGGGGCGGTCAAGGGCATGAAAACGGGATGGCTCCTGATTCCGGCTTTCGCTGCGGGGCTGATCTCGATCGTTCTGGCGGTCAAAGGGATTCAAGCCGCTTCGATCCGCGCAACGCTGTTCCCAAGCGGGTCGCTTCTATGGGGCGGCATCGTTGCGTACGCCGTCTTGCTGGGAATCACGGCGCTGCTTTTTCACAGACAGGTGACGACGGAACTGTTTCTCATCGTCGGGTGGGCCGTTTTGGCGTTATCGGAAATCGACGCGTTGTATGGAATGGGCCGGTTCGCCCATGGGCTTGCGGTCGTTTTCGCAGTCGTGGTCTGCGCCGCCGCGTTGATCAGCCTTGTGTGCTATGTGTTGTACTACGATCTTGGGGACCGCGCGGGATATTTCGACGGCATGGTTCCGCTTTTCGTGGTGGCGCTGGTCACGGCCGGCGTTTCCGCGGCCATGGCGGCCTGAGAAGCCGGGCGTCCGCCCGGTTCCTGTATTGCAGGCCCCGGGACATTTATTCTGACATACGGACGCACGGGTATCCGGGCGAACTCATGCCGGGCGGGTCATATGCCGGATGCGGGAGGAGAGAACGCTGTGAGAAACGCAAGAATCCCCCAGTACTACGCATATATGCTGCGCTGTTCGGACGGTACGATCTACAGCGGCTATACGACGGATCCATGCCGGCGCACGGCCGCGCATAACCGCGGGAAAGGCGCGAAATATACCCGCTCCCGCCTGCCGGTCGCTCTTGTTTATCAGGAACGCTTCGACACAAAGACCGAAGCCCTCAGGCGGGAAGCCGCGCTGAAAAAGATGAGCCACGCCGAAAAGGCCGCGCTGATCGGACGCGGGGCAAAAATGCCGGACGAATCGAATTCCCGATAGAAGTCCCGGATCGCCATACCCCGTTTGGACCGCGCGGCATGATATTCTTCCTTGATTCGGATATACTACAGGCGGAAATCGTCGCGGCTTTGGTACATATGCGCGGCCTCTCTCAACTAGGAAAACGCGTATGCCGCCGTTGACTTTATGTCACAAGGCGCCTGAAAACCTTTGAAAGGAGCACGATCCATGCAGCAGCCACAACCCCATAACACATTTCCGCCCCAGCACCAGAACCGCCAGCCCGGCCGGGAAGCGGAAATGAATCCGCTTCCCCAGTATGACAATCCGGCGTACACGGCGTCGGGCAAACTGGCCGGGAAGAAAGCGATTATAACGGGCGGCGACAGCGGAATCGGCCGCGCGGTCGCGCTGGCCTATGCCAAAGAGGGCGCCGACGTCGCCATCGTCTATCTCTGCGAGAACAGCGATGCGCAGGAAACTGCCCGGGCCGTCGAACGCCTCGGCAGAAAGTGCGCCACGATCCAGTCCGACCTTCGTACGGAGCAGAACGCCGCCGACTCGGTGGAGCAGGCCGTGACGCAGCTCGGCGGGATCGATGTCCTCGTCAATAACGCCGGCGTGCAGTATCCGCAAAACAGTATATCGGATATCACGAAGGAGCAGCTTCAAAACACGTTTGAAAGCAACTTTTTCTCCTATTTCTATATGACGAAGGCGGCGCTGCCCCACATGTCGAACGGCTGCGCAATGATCAACACCGCCTCCATCACCGCTTTTGAGGGGAACCCGACGCTGATCGATTACTCCTCTACCAAAGGGGCGATCGTCTCTTTCACGCGGTCGATGGCCCTTTCCCTGATGGGTAAGGGAATCCGTGTCAACGCGGTCTCGCCCGGCCCGGTCTGGACGCCGCTGATCGTCTCCAGCTTCCCGCCGGAACAAGTGCAGACCTTCGGTTCCACCAGCCCGATGCAGCGGGCGGCCCAGCCCTGCGAGCTGGCGCCCGCCTACGTCTTTCTGGGGTGCGACGATTCCTCCAATATATCCGGTCAGATTTTCCATGTCAACAGCGGGACGATCGTAAACTGATCCCCGCCGGCGCCGGCGGACGGATGCGATTCCCGCATCGCGCAAAAATAAAAGCCGGGGCGGCCGATCCCTTTCGGGACGGCCGCTCCGAATTTTTTTGCAGCTTGCCCGGTGCTTATCCCTTCACTGCGCCGATCATAACGCCTTTCACAAAATACTTTTGCAGGAACGGGTAGATGCAGAGCACGGGGACCGTAGTGATGACGATTGCGGAGTATTTGATGGTTTCGGCAAAATCGTTTACCTTATCGTTTTCCGTTGCGGCCGAATTCAGAATGTTGGAATTTGCGATCAGGATCGCGCGCATCACATTCTGAATGGGAAGATTGTAATTGCTCTCGATGTACAGAGAAGCAGGGAACCAGCTGTTCCAGTGGCCGACTCCGTAGTACAGGAGCAGCACCGCGACCGTGGGCATGATCAGCGGGAACACGATGCGGAATATGATGACGATGTCGTTCGCGCCGTCGATGTAGGCCGATTCGATCAGGCTGTCCGGAACCGCGTCGATCGCCGTTTTGCAGATGATCGCGTTGTAAACGCTCATCGCGCCCGGCAGGATCAGCGACCAAAGGCTGTCGTACAGGCCGAGGTCGCGGATGTTCAGGTAACCCGGAATCATGCCGCCGCTGAAGAACATGGTGAACATAATGATTGCGAGAATGGGTTTTTTAAAAAACACGTTTTTGGATGAAAGAAAATACCCGCAGAACAGTGTGAGCACGATGTTGAGCGGGAGAGAAACCGCCAAGACGATCAGGATGTTCCGGTAGCCGCTCAGAAGCAGGGGGTGGGTGAAAGCAAGGCGATACGCCCCCCAATTGAAGCCCCGGGGATACCAGAGCGCGCCCGGGTGTGCGAGCAGCTCCACGTTGTTGCTGAACGACGCGCAGAGCACATAGTACAGCGGGTATACCGTCACAAACATCAGAAAGAACATGATGACGCCGTTGCAGAGGTTGAACGCGACATCCCCAGCCGAAGTGCAGCGGCGCTTTCGATCGAGTCTCTTTTCCATATCCACCTTTCCCCTCAGTAAAGACTCATGCCGGCGAACTTCCTGCCGATCCGGTTAAATACGGCGAGGAAGAAGACGTTGACCACGGAGTTGAACAATCCCACCGCCGCGCCGAAGCTGTAGGCGCCGTTCAGGATGCCTTTCCGGTAGACGTAAGTGGAAATGACGTCGGCTACGGTATAGGTCGGCTCCGAATACAGGAGCAGGATCTTTTCAAAGCCCACGTTCAGGATGCCGCCCATGCGCAGAATAAACAGGATGATGATCGTAGGAAGGATGCCCGGCAGCGTGATATGCCACATCTGCTGGAAGCGCCCGGCGCCGTCGATCCTCGCCGCCTCGTACTGCTCCTGGTCGATGCTGGTCAGCGCCGCCAGATAGATGATGGAGTTCCATCCGATCCCCTGCCAGATGTCCGAGATGATGTAAATCGGGTAAAAGCAGTCCGGGTTCATCAGAAAGTTCTGCGGCTGCCCGCCGAATTGGACGGCGATTTGGGACATCAGCCCGTTGCTTTGCGCGTATGTCTTGATCAGCCCGCAGACGACCACCAGCGAAATGAAATACGGCATGTAGGTGATCGTCTGGACTGTCCGTTTGAAGGCCGTATTTTTGATCTCGTTGAGCAAAAGGGCAAGGATAATCGGGGCGGGAAACCCGAAGAGGATGCTCAGCAGGCTGATGGAAAAGGTGTTTTTCAGCAGACGCCAAAAATAAACGTCATTGAAAAACAGGCGGAACTGCCGGAACCCGACCCACGGGCTCCCCTCGATGCCCAAGGCGGGCCGGTAGTTTTTGAATGCGATCACGAGGCCGTACATGGGCTTGTAGGCGAAAACGATCAGATAGATCAGAACCGGAAGGATCATCAGGTACTTGTACTTATTCTGTTTGAAATCCTCGGAAAGCCGCATGCCAAGCGGCTTGCGCGCGCTGATCGCCGCCGCGCCGGCGAGTGGTTGTTTACGCATCGTGTTCCCCCTATTCATAAAAGAAACATGGCGGAGAAGACACGCCATGTTTCCATCCGCAAGAAAGACTAACGGGCGAGGTATCTGTCGTACGCGGCCTGCCGGATTTTCAGGACCTCGGGCAATCCCATGCTGTTCAGCTGTGAGACGAAATTGTCGAAGCTGTCGAGCGATTCCTCTCCGGTCAGAAATTTGGTGGCCTGCTCGCTGACGTACGTGTCGATGGCGCTGTTGTATTCGTCCATCTTGTCGCTTTCCTCGGTCGTATAGGTCACGCTGGACGGAACCGTCCATTTGGACGTGACGTCTTGGTGTTTATAGAACCACGTGTCGTTGGCCTTGATGGCCGTCTCCGTATTTTTCAGGTGCAGCAGCCGGGTGAGCTGGATGCATGGGCCCTGCCACGTGGCGCCGCCGTACTTGTCGATCGCGTTGTTCAGGCCGTCTTTGTCTTCCGTTACCAGCGGAAGATATTCCACTTCTTTCTTGTCGTTGTATTCCCAGGAGTTGCCTTCCTTGCCGAAGTTCCAGTAGAGCTGGCCCTCTTTGGAATAAGCGTAGTCGAGCACGCGCATGGCGGTCTCCAGCTTGTCGTCCGTGCAGGCCGTGGTGATGACGGTCATGCCGTTTCCGATCCCGTACCCGCCGAACACCGCCGACAGGGTTCCGTCGTCGCCCGTCGGGTACTCGATCCCGGCCCACTCGGCGCCGTTTTTCGCGTCTTTCGCGTCCTTTTCCCAGTTGGAAACCTGGCCCATGGAGGTGTAGGCGAAGCCCGTCTTGCCGTTCAGCGCCTTTGTCTGCACATTGGAATCCTCTGCGGTGAGAATGTCCTGGTCGATCAGGCCTTCCTTCCACCACTTGCTCATCTGCTGCATGTAGGCTTTCCACTCGGGCTGCGCCTGCGCGAGCTGGATCTTGTTGTTTTTATCCACGTAGTATGAGGAATTGATGTTGCCGTAAGCGCCGAACGCTCCCGCGATAAAGACGCTGGGCTTGAACCTTCCTGCGGGCGAACTGAATGTGGCGTTGTATTTTTCCTTGAAAGCCTTCAGCACGGCGTCCCAGTCCGAAACCGTTTTAGGCTCCTTCAGGGACAGCGCCTTCAGCCAGTCCTCGCGGATGAGGGGCCCCTGATACGAGTCGTTCCAGCCGCCGTCCTCGCGGAAGAAGCAGTACCCGTAATACTGGCCGGCGTCGGTTTTTACCGCCCGGTCGTACTCCGGCTTGGTATGGATCCAGGCCCAGTAGTTGGGTGAGTTCTTTTCCAGGGAGCCGCTCAGGTCGCGGATGACTTTTTCATCCATATAGCGCTGCGCGTCGCTCATGATATAGTAGAAAAAAATGTCCGGCAGGTCGCCGCTTGAGAGCATCACATTGAACGCTTGTTTTTCGTCGGTCCCGGCCGTGGGGAAGGACCATTCGATATCCACGCCGACCTGTTTCTCAAGCCCCGAATGGAACGGGGACTCGTCCGCCGTCGCATAGGCGCTGTTCAGCCCGTATCCCGAGCCGACGTACCACTTCAGCTTGACGTCTTCCTTTTTCATCGGGTAGCCGGAAAATGTGGACGCCGTTCCCGTTCCGCTTTCTGCGGAACCGGTGGGGGCGGCCGACGTTCCGGGGCTGTTTCCCTTTGCGCATCCGGAGAACGCTGCAAACAGAAGCGCCGCCGTCAAGATGGTTGCCAGAATCCTTTTTCGCATCTTTACTCTCCTCCTGTGATTGATTGTAGGGTTGCCATATTCCAACGGCCGCTTTGTCGCGGCCGCAGAACGCGGAGGGAATCGTCATCCGCACGGCCTCGCTCCGCCGGCGCTGCGCCTTGCTCTGCACGACAAAGCAGACTTTTTCGTTCAAACGTTATATAATAAGCGCAAGTCATTTTGCACATGGTTTTTCGATTTGTTCTTTTGATTTTATTTATTATATTCTTCTCTGCTTCCCTAATGCCGCTATGGAGGCCGCACTGACGCTGAACTAAATCCTCTACTATTTTCCAATAATTTTTAATTTTATTTTCAATTTTCAACAAAGAACCCCCGGAGAGAACAGTGAAAGAAGAAAGCACTGTTTTCTCCGGGGGTTACCGTATCGAGAAAAGCTATATTTTGTGATGAAGAAATATAATTGCCACGGAGTGCCGGCCGCAAAGAAAAATCAGCGGCGGCGGGAGTTCGGGCATGGCGATCTTCTGCGCAGCGTTTCTGCCGCCGGGCGGCGCGGCAGCGCCTCTTTGCTCGTCAAAACAGACGCGGGACAAAAGATTTCGAGAAGCCCGTATTTTTTAAAATCCAGACCTATGAGTCCACCGGATGAACGGCGACCAGACGCAGCGATTCCATGACCTCCGCTTTCGTGCAAAGCTGCGTTCCCGGCTTGGACGCCGTAACGGTGCCGGCTGCGGTCGTCACGCGCGCAATGTCGGCGAGGACCGCGCCCCGCAGCAAGGCGTCGGCGAGCGCCCCGACCATCGAATCCCCGGCGCCCGTGGCGCTTTGGACGGAGATCTTCCAAGGGTCCGCCTGAAACGCTTCCCGGCCGTCCAGCGCCACGGCGCCGTCCGCCCCCATGGAAACGATGACGATGCGGACGCCCCGGGCCGTCAGTTCCCGCCCCGCGTTCAGCGCGTCCCGCGCGGTTTTGAGCGGACGGCCGACCAGCGCGGAAAGCTCGTGGATATTCGGCTTGACGGCGTAGGGGATTCCCCGGACGCCTTTGCGCAGCGCTTCTCCGTCCGCGTCGAGAATCGCCGCAGCGCCCGCGGCTTTCGCCGTTTTGATCAAACGGGCGTAGATGTCGTCCGGAACGCCAGGCGGGAGACTGCCGCTCAGCACCACGAGCCGCGCGTCCCGGCAGAGGGCCTTGAACCTGGCTTCGAGCCTCGCGAGATCCCCGGCGGCGACGGCACAGCCGCGCTCGTTGATTTCCGTCGTCTTTTTCGCGCTCCGGTCGAAAACCTTCAGATTGATGCGCGTCTGACCGGGGATTTCGAGGAAATCACAGGAAAGCCCCTCCGCCTGCAAAGATTCCGCCAGCATTTTCCCGGTGCTCCCGGCAAGGAAGCCGGTCAAGGCGACCTCCGCGCCAAAGCTGTGCAGGACGCGCGCCGCGTTGATTCCTTTGCCGCCCGGGTCCGATTCGGACTGCAGCACGCGGTTGAGGCCGTAGGGCTGCAGTCGCTCGACCACGACCGTCTTGTCGATGGAAGGGTTCAACGCGACTGTCAGGACTTTGTCCGCCATGGATCCACCCCGTTTCTGATTGAGCTTGTGCGTGCGGCCTTTCCGCCGAGTCAGCAGATGCGCGGGAGGCCCTCTCCGCGCAGGGGGGAAAGCACCCGCCTGCCGCCGACCGCCGTTTCCAGCACGACGCCCGAGCCTTCGGCCACGCTGCCGACCAGCGCGGCGTTTTCACCGTACGGCGCGCTCCGCACGGCGGCGAGCGCCCGCTCCGCCTCCGCCCCGGGCACGGCGAGGAACAGCTTGCCCTCGTTTCCCATCGTGAGCGGATCGAGGCCGAGGATGCCGCAGAGCGCGCGCACGCCTTCCGAAACGGGCAGCGCCGCTTCCCGCAGCAGGATGGAGCATCCGGAGGCTTTCGCCAGCTCGCACGCGACCGTCGCGAGCCCGCCGCGCGTCACGTCGCGCATCGCGTGGACGTGCACGCCGGCGGCGAAAAGCGCCTCCGCCATCTTGGTAAGCGGCGCGCAGTCGCTGCGCAGCGACGTCTCCAGTCCCATGCGGGCCGAAAGGATCACCGCGTGGTGCTCGCCGAGCGTGCCGGAGAGGATCAGCCGGTCGCCGGGCCGCAGGTTCGCCGCGGAAACGTCGCGCCCTTCCGGGATCGTGCCGACGCCCGCCGTGTTGATCAGCAGGCCGCCCGCGCCCTCGATCACTTTCGTGTCGCCCGCGACGATGGTTACGCCCGCTTCTTCCGCCGTTTTCGCCATGGAGGTGACGACGCGGCCGAGCGTTTCGCTTTCCAGGCCCTCCTCCAGGATGAACCCTGCCGTCAGGTACCGCGGCCGCGCGCCCATGCAGCACAGATCGTTCACCGTGCCGCAGACCGAGAGCCGGCCGATGTCGCCGCCCGCGAACTCGAGCGGGCGCACCACGAAGCTGTCCGTCGTCAGCGCGAGCCTGCCCTCCGGGCGGGGCAGCACGGCGGCGTCCTCCATGCGGTTCAGCACGTCGTTGGAAAAATGTTTTGCAAAGACGCGGTCGATCAGCCCGGAGGTGTCCGCGCCGCCCGCGCCGTGACGAAGTTCGATTTTCATCGGCAATCCCCGCTTTCCAGATATGCGATGCGGCACGCGCCCTCCTGGGAGACCATGCACGCGCCCACCGGGTGCTCCGGCGCGCACGCGCCGCCGAAGAGCGGGCAGCGCCGCGGTTCCAGCTCTCCCCGAAGGACGTTCCCGCACCGGCAGCCTTCCGGCGCGCGGTCGTCGTCCAGCCCGCGGCTCCCCGCGTCGAGCGCCGCGTAAGCCCCGCGCAGATACAGCCCGGAATCCGCGAGCGTCCCGAGGCCGCGCCAGCACGCAGGCCCCGGCTCGAACGCGCGCGCGACCGCTTCCTTCGCCCGGGGGTTCCCTTCCGGCCGGACAAACTGCGGATATTCGTTCCAGAGGCCGCCGTTCCCCGCGGAAGCCTCGCGCACGAGGCGGCAGAGCGCCGCCAGCAGCAGGCCGCCCGTAAAGCCGCCCACCACCATCGGCCTGCGCCATTTTTCCGCGAGCGGGCGGAACGCCTCGCTCCCCGTGACAACGGCGACGTGGCCGGGGCACAGGAAACCGTCGATCCGTCCCGAGGCGCAGAGCGAATCCATCGCTGCCGGCATCGTTTTCAGCGCGGTGAGCAGTTTCACGTTCCGCAGGCCGGAGGAGAGAATCTCCTCCGCGACGGCCGCCCATACGGGCGCGGTCGTCTCGAAGCCGACCGCGGCGAGGATGAACCGCGTGCCCGGTTCCCGCCCGGCGATTTCCAACGCCTGCTCCGGCGCATAGAAGAAGCCGACGCTTCCGCCGCGCGCCCGCGCGCCCGCCAGGGACATTTCGCTCCCCGGCACGGCGAGCATGTCGCCGAACGAGAGCACGCGGCAGCCGGGCGTCAGCGCGTACCGGACCAGCCGGTCGATATAGGCCGTCGGCGTCACGCAGACGGGGCAGCCCGGCCCGGAGAGCATGGCGACGTTTTCCGGCAGGAGCTGCCGCACCCCCGTGCGCCGGAGCGCCGAGGTGTGGGTGCCGCAGACCTCCATCAGCCGCAGCGGACGGCCCCGGTAGGAGTGCAGGAAGGCCGCCAGCTCCCGGCGCTCATCCGCGTCCATGGATCGATCCGCGCAGCTCGCCGAACAGGACGCGCAGCGACTCCGCTTCCCCCTTTTCCATTTTCTGCAGGGCGAGGCCCGCGTGGACGAGCACGTAGTCCCCGACCTTCCCGTCCACCATCGAGACGTTCACGTTGGCGAGCGAGCCGGAAAAATCCACCTTCGCGCGCTTTCCGTCCGTCGAGACGATTTTGCCCGGATATGCAACACACATACAAAGGTTCATCCTTTCAAAAGACCGTAATAGGCCTGCCCGAGGGAAACGCCGCCGTCGCCGGGCGGCACGAGGCGGTTGTAATAGACCGCGAAGCCTCGCTTCGCAAGCTCGCTTTCACACCCTTCCAGCAGGATGCGGTTGGCGAACACGCCGCCGGAAAGCGCCACCTGCCGCACGCCGGCGAGAACGGCCGCTCGCACGACCATGCCGATCACCGCGAAGTGGAAGCCGAGCGCCGCGGCTTCCCTGTCCCCCGCCGCGAGCAGCGCGGGGAAAAGCGGCGCCGGGTCGAACACGCCGCCCGATTCGGCAAAGGCCATCGGCACGGGTTCCGCGCCGCGCCCCATCGCGCGGCGCGCCGCGTTTTCGCACGCCACGGCGCAGCGCCCCTGGTGCGTGTTTTCCGCGCACAGGCCGAGCACGGAGGAAACGGCGTCGAACAGGCGGCCCATGCTGGAACTGCGGATGACGTTCACACCGCCCCGCAGCGCGGCGCGCACGGCGGGGAAGCGCGGGTCGGCGCTTTCGCACCCCGCGTGGGCGAGGTGGCAGAGCGCGGATTTCCAGCCCTGTTTCATGGAGACGTCGCCGCCGATCATCGGGATCTCCGCGAGATGGCCCGCGCGGCGGAACGCGGAACCCTCGCAGAGCAAAAACTCGCCGCCCCACACGGCCCCGCCGTCCCCGTAGCCCGTGCCGTCGAAGCACACGCCGAGCACGGGGCCGCGCAGGCCGTGCTCCGCGATCACGGAGAGCGCGTGCGCGTGGTGGTGCTGCACGGAGAGCACCGGCAGGCCGTAAGCGCCCGCCAGCTCGGAGGTATAGTAGAGCGGGTGCCTGTCCCGCACGACGATTTTCGGCCGGATGCCGAGCAGGGCGGAGAGGTCGTCCACCGTGTGACGCAGCAGCTCCCGCGTGCCCGGTTCGTCCAGGTCTCCGGGTACGGCGGCAGGGTACAGCCGTCCGCCGGAAGCGAGGCAGACGGCTGGCTCCAGGTGCGCGCCGAGCGCGAGCACGTCCCCCTCCGGGGCGTTCCGCACGGCCGGCTCCGGCAGATAGCCGCGCGTGCGGCGCAGGATCTGCGGCGCGCCCCGGATGACCCGTGCGACGGAGTCGTCCGCCGGGCGGAGGATCTCCCGCTCGTTCCAGAACAGCCCGGCGACTTCCGGGTGTTCCCCGCAATATGCCCGCGCGTCGGCGTCGCGGAACAGGATCGGCGCGCCGGAGCGGTTGCAGCTCGTCGCGACGACCGGCAGGTTTTCCGCGAGGAGCGCGTACAGGCCCACAGGGGGAAGGAAAGCGCCGAGCGTGCCCGCCGGGTCCGCCACGCAATCGCAGACGGCCTTCCGCCAGCCGGGCTTGCGCCGGAGCGGCACGATGGGACGTTCCGGCGAGAGGAGGAGCCGGCGCTCCGCTTCGTCCGCTTCGCAGACGGCGGCGAGCTCGTCCAGGTCTGCGAACAGGACGGCGAAAGGCTTTGTGGGCCGGCGCTTCAGCGCGCGGAGCGCACGCACCGTTTCCTCGCGGTCCGCCCGGCAGACCAGGTTGTAGCCGCCGACGGCTTTGACGGCGATGATCTTCCCCTCTTCCAGCAGCTTCCGCGCGGCGGAGACCGCCGCTTCCCGCTCCGTATGCGCGCCGCCGCGCGTGTCGCCGAGGAGCTGCGGCCCGCAGTCCGGGCAGGAGATCGTCTGGCCGTCGCAGCGGCGGTCGTCCGGGTCGGCGTACTCGCGCGCGCACAGCGGGCACATCGGAAAAGCGTCCATCGTGGTGCGCTCGCGGTCGTAGGGGAGTTTCCGGATGATGGTGTAGCGCGGGCCGCACTGCGCGCAAGAGAGGAACGGGTAGCGGTGGCGCGGGTTTTCCGGGTCGCGCATCTCGCGCAGGCAGTCCGGGCACACGGCGAGATCGGCGGGCAGCACGGGAAAGCGCGGCCTGCCGCCGCTCTCCGCGATCGAAAAGCCGGAGAACCGCCGCGCGGGAACCTCCTCGGCGGCGATGTTCTCCACCCGGGCCGGCGGGGGCAGCCGCCGGACCGCTTCCGTGAACCGGCGGAGCAGTTCGCCCCCGGCGTTGCAGAAGATCTCGGCGGTGCCGCCGGTGTTCCGGACCTCGCCCGGGACGCCGAGCGCGCGGGCGATGCGGCAGACCGACGGCCGGAAGCCGACGCCCTGCACGCGCCCGGTCACAAAGAGCCGGACGGTCATTTTCCGGCCCTTTCGGCCAGCCACTTCGCCGCTTCGGCGTAGCCTTCTCCCGTTTTGCCGCAGACCTTGAAGACGGGCACGTTCGGGTTCAGGTGGCGCACGCCTTTCAGGAAGAAGTCCTCGTCGAAGTCGAGGTAGGGCGTCAGGTCTATCTTGCTCAGAAGGATCACGCCCGCCTTCTCGAAGGCGAGCGGGTATTTGTACGGTTTGTCGCTGCCGTCCGCCACGGAGACCTGCAGCATCTTGATGTCCTCGCCGATGGAGAATTCGGCGGGGCAGACGAGGTTGCCGACGTTCTCCACGAACAGGAACCCCGGCTTCTCCAGCGTCATGGCGTGCACGGCGTTGTGCAGCAGCGGCGCGTCCAGGTGGCACGCGCCGAACGTGTTGATCTGGCTGGCGAGGATGCCCTCGGCGCGGAGGCGCTCCGTGTCGATGTCGGACTCGATGTCGCCCTCCACAACGTAGCACGGCGCTTTCAGCAGTTTGATGAGGTGCTCCAGCGAGGTCGTCTTGCCCGCCCCGGGAGCGCCCATCACGTTCACGGTGAAAATGCCCTTCCGCTTCAGGTATTCGTTCACGTGCATGGCGATGTGGTCGTTTTCGGCGTTGATGTTGGTCATCACGTCGCGGTTTATCATGTGCATGAGTCAGAAACCTCCAGTTTTACGCTTTTTACATAGAATTCCCGGCCGATCTCCGTCGGCGTTCCGTTGCCGCCGCAGAGGGGGCAGGCGAAGGAAAACGGCTTTTTCTCGAAAAGCGCCCCGCAGGAAGAGCAGCGCAGCTTCGGCCGCACCCGCTCGATCGTCAGGCGCGCGCCCTCGCAGGGCGTCCCCCTGGAGACGACGTCGAAATACATCTGGATGGATTCGCCGACGAAGCCGGCTTCGTCGCCCACCACGAGGTCGATTTCCCGCACGCGGCCATGGGCCTTCTCCGCTTCGTCGCAGGCGATTTTCGCGATCCGCACGGTGACGGAATACTCGTGCATGGGCAAACATCTCCGTTTCTGCCGCCGAGCCTGTCTTTTCCTTTCCATTTTAGGCTTTTCCCGCTGAAAAATCAATCCCGCCCGCCGCCCGAAAAGAGGAGGGGCGCATTGACTGTTTCCCGGCGAACGGTTAAAATGGGAGCGGTGGAAAAAATCAGGATACGGAGGGGTACCATGGACGAGACTGTAAAGGAAGCGTCGTTCGAGAATATCCGGCTTTCCGAAGACGGGAGGAGCGTCGTCATCATCGACCAGACCCAGCTGCCGAACCGCCTGGTCCGCCTTGCGCTGAACACGCCGCGGCAGTGCTACGACGCGATCTATGCGCTGAAGGTGCGCGGCGCTCCGGCCATCGGCATCTTCGCGGGCTACGCGATGTACGTGCTTTCCCTGCCGTACGCCGGGCTGCCTTACGGCGAATTCGCCGCAAAGCTGCACGAGACGGCGGAGTACCTCGATTCCTCGCGCCCCACGGCCGTGAACCTGAGCTGGGGCCTGCGGCGCATGGAGAAGGTCGTGACGGACCACAAAAGCCTCCCCGTGCCGGAGATCGTCGCTTTGCTGAAAAAGGAGTGCGTCGCGATCCAACGGGAGGACGCCGACCAGTGCGCGAAGATCTCCGCGTACGGCCTGACGCTCGTGCATGACGGCGACGGCATCCTGACGCACTGCAACGCCGGGCCGCTCGCCACCTCCCGCTACGGGACGTCCATCGGCCCCATCCTGCTCGGCCGCGAGCGCGGGATGCAGTTCCGCGTTTTTGCCGACGAGACGCGCCCGCTGCTCCAGGGCGCGCGCCTGACCTCCTACGAGCTGCAGCGCGCCGGCGTCGACGTGACGCTCATCTGCGACGACATGGCCAGCATCGTGATGAAGAACGGCTGGGTGGACGCCTGCTTCGTCGGCAGCGACCGCATCGCCGCGAACGGCGACGTCGCCAACAAGATCGGCACCTCCGGCGTCGCGATCCTCGCCGGGTACTACGGAATCCCGTTCTACGTGCTCGCGCCGACCTCGACGGTCGACAGAGCCTGCCCGACCGGCGACCGGATCAAGATCGAGCTGCGCGACCCGGACGAGATCAAGAAAAAATTCTACCGCGAGCCGATGGCCCTGCCGGAAACGAAGTGCTACAACCCCGCCTTCGACGTGACCGACCACACGCTCGTCTCCGCCATCGTCACCGAGAGGGGCATCTGCCGCGCGCCCTACGGAGAGAGCCTCGCAAAGCTCTTTCAGTAAAGAAAAGGAAGGAATGTTACCATGACAAAGTCATCCATTTCCGAGAGCATTTCCGTAACCGACGGGGAGATCGCGAAGGTGGTCCTGCTTCCCGGCGACCCGCTGCGCGCGAAATATGTGGCGGACCATTTCCTGGAAAACGCCGTCTGCTTCAACACGGTGCGCAATATGCTCGGTTTCACCGGCGTTTACAAAGGGAAGAAGATCTCCGTAATGGGCAGCGGCATGGGCGTCCCCTCCATGGGCATCTATGCCGGCGAGCTGTACACGCAGTTCGGCGTGGACGCCATCGTCCGCATCGGTTCGGCGGGCGGCATCGCCGACGGCGTGAAGCTGCGCGACGTGGTCGTCGCCATGGCGGCTTCCACCAACTCCAACTACGGCGCGGCCTACGGCCTGCCGGGGTATTTCACCCCGTCGGCCGATTACGGCATGCTGGAAAAGTCCGTCGCGGCGGCAAAGAAGCTCGGCGTGCACGTGGTCGTCGGGCAGGTCTACACCTCCGATTTCTTCTATTATCCGCAGCCGGACATCAACCGGAAGATGCGCGACCTCGGCATTCTGGCCGTGGAGATGGAGACCGCCGGGCTTTACTGGACCGCGGCGGCCTGCCACAAGAAGGCGCTGAGCGTCCTCACGGTCTCCGACCATCTGTTCACCGGGGAGGCGCTTTCCGCCGCCGAGCGCCAGGAGTCCTTCACCGACATGATGAAGGTCGCGCTGGAGACGGCGCTCGATTATGCGGGCTGAGCGGAAGGGGAAAGAAACCATGGCGAAGAAAAAGATCGGCTTTATCGGGTGCGGCAGCATGGCCCGCGCGATGATCGGCGGCCTCCTCGCTTCCGGCGCTCTGCGCCCGGAAGAGATCGTCGCCTCCAACCGCACGGCGGCGAAGCTGGAGGCCGCGCGGGCGGAGTTCGGCATCGCCGCGGCGGCGGACAACCGCGAGGCCGCGGCGGAATGCGAATTTCTGGTGCTCGCCGTGAAGCCGCAGTCCGGCGCGGAGGTGATCGCGGAGATCGCGGGCGCCGTGCCGGAAAACTGCGTGGTCGTCTCCCTCCTGGCGGGTTGGACGCTTGCGAAGCTGCGGGGGGCGTTCGGCGGGGACCGCAAGCTGGTCCGGGCCATGCCGAACACGCCCGCTCTGGTGCGGGAGGGCATGACGGCGCTCTGTCCCAACGGGCTCGTGACGCCGGGAGAGCGGGAAGAGCTCCTGCGGCTGTTCGGCAGCTTCGGCAGGGCGGAGGTCGTCGGCGAACCGGTGATGGACGCCGTGGTGGCGGTCAGCGGCAGCTCGCCGGCCTACGTCTTCCTGATGATCGAGGCCATGGCGGATGCGGCCGTGGCCGGCGGCATGAAGCGCGCCCAGGCCTACACGTTCGCGGCGCAGGCCGTGCTCGGCAGCGCGAAGATGGTGCTGGAGACGGGCAAACACCCCGCGGAGCTGAAGGATATGGTCTGCTCGCCCGCCGGCACGACGATCGAGGCGGTGGCCGCGCTGGAGCGCGGCGGGTTTCGCTCCGCCGTGATCGACGCGATGCGCGCCTGCATGGACAAGTCCCGTTCCATGTAGCGGACCTTTTCCTTCCGGAGATCCGAGAAAAAGCCGGCGCATCCTATTTTCCGTGAGGAAAAGAGGATGCGCCGGTTTGCCGTTTTCCCGGAAAGGGCCGAAACGGGCAGCGCGGTCATTTTTCCGCCGGGCCGGCAGGATGGTTCCGCCGGTACGCGAGGTGGTTCTCCAGAATCACCGTGGCGGCCACCGCGTCCACGACGGCCTTCCGTTTTTTTCCGCGCGTGTCGGTGTCGTTCAGGTAGTTGTGCGCCGTGATCGTCGTCCCGCGCTCATCCTGCATCACGACGGGAACGTGCACGAGCCCGCGCAGCGCCTGCGCGAATTCGCGGGCGGCGCGGGCGCTCGGGCCCTCCGTGCCGTCCATGTTGCGCGGCAGGCCGACGACGATCTCACCCACGGAAAGCTCGCCGGCCCGCCCGGCGATTTTCCGCAGGAGCGCTTCGCGGTTCCATTCCGCGACGACGCCCGCGGGGGAGGCGAGCACCTCGTTTCCGTCGCAGACGGCAAGGCCGGTGCGCGCCCTGCCGAGATCGACGGCGAGGATCTTCACGGGACCAGGTTCCGGATGCCGCCGGCTGTGCGGGCGCCGCGGTACACGGAAAGCTCCGGCGGAAGATGGGAGGCGTCGTTCATTGAGAGGACGCGCGCTTTTTCCCCCTCGATTTCGACGACGCTGACGGCCGTGTTGTCGCACCAGGGAATCTCGCCCAGCCGTTCCAGCGGCCGGCCGAGCGCAAGGCAGAGGAACGAACGGATCGCGCAGCCGTGCGAGACGGCGCAGACCGTTTTCCCCGGATTGCCGCGCGCGATCCCGAGCACCGCGCCCCACATGCGCGAGGCGACGTGGCGCACGGATTCGCCGCCCGGCGGGTCGAACCGGTACAGCGATTCGTTCCAGGTCTTTACCAGCTCGGGCTCGCTTTGCTGAAGTTCCTTCCACGAGCGCCCCTCGAGGCTTCCCATGTCGATCTCCACCAGCTTTTCGTCTTTCCGGATGCCGAGGCCGTGGTAGCGGTCGATGGCGAGCGCCGTGCGGTAGGCCCGCTGGAGCGGGCTGGAGTAGATGGCGGAGAAGGGCACGTTCCGCAGCCGCAGGCTCACCAGCTCGAGCTGCTTCGGCGCGTTGCCGCTGATGCCGCAGTCCGAGCGGCCCTGCAGCACGCCGAGCGTGTTTCCTTCCGCCTCGCAGTGGCGGACCAGATAGATTTTTGTCATTCTATGCTCCGTTTCTCCTTTTCCCGGCCTTTTACAGGCGGATGGCTCCGATGTGCGCCATGATCTCGTCGCGCGTCCGGATGGCGCTCTCGCGGGCGCATTTCGCAAAATCTTCCTGCGGCGCGCCCATTTTCTTCCACGCGCAGAAGAGCGGGCGGGAGGTGCTCACCATCGCGCCGAGGCCGTTCGCGTTGAAAGCCGGCGTGATGTCGTCGGCGCTGCCGGACTCGTATTCCGGGATCAGGAAGAGCGTATGGGGCATCATGCGGCGCAGGTCTCTCAGCTGGTTCGGCCAGGTCGGCTGGATCACCGCGCCCACGCCGGAGTAGCCATACCGGCCGGGCAGGTCCTCGCCCCACTGCTCGCAGAAGCGGCCCATCGCTTCGTAGAGCAGCTCTCCGCCTTCAAAAGCCTGGTTCTGCAGCTCGTTGGAGGAGGGATTGGATGTTTTTACGAGGACGAAGATGCCCTTGTCGAATTCCCGGCACGCCCTGAGAAGCGGCTTTACGCCGTCGGAACCGAAATAACCGTTTACGGTGAGCGCGTCCGCCCCGAAAACCGGCGTGCGCCCGCCGCCGACGTCCGTCTCGCCGAGATACGCTTCCGCGTAAGCCTGCATCGCGTTGCCGAAATAGCTGCGGATGCCGTCGGCGATGACGAACATGCCCTTTTCGTCCGCGTAGGCGATGGTGTCGCGCAGGGCTTTCATGCCCTGCCATCCGTAAAGTTCATAGTAGGCGCACTGCGGCTTTACGGCCGGGACCACGTCGCACAGCGCGTCGATCAGTTCCTTGTTGCATTCGAGGATCGCCGCGGCCGCGCCTTCCAGCGTTTTGCCGTACTGCTCGAATGCGCGTTCGCGTATTTTTTCAGGGATGATGTCCAGTTTCGGATCAAGGCCCGCGACCATCGGATTCTGAAGCTTTGCCGCCTTTTCGATCAGCCTGTCAAATGCCATGTCGATTACTCCTTACCGGTTTCTATATTTTAGACTGAGCTTATATTATACAGGGAAAATGATTATTTTGAAAGGAGCGGATGATAAAATCCGCGCGCTTTTGCGCGGAACGGGAGCTGCTCAGCCGGGGAACAGCAGGTGCTTCGTCAGAGCGAGCACTTCCCGGGCCCAGCAGGAGGAGAGGATGTACCACGGCGTGCGCGCGGGAACGGCGTACGGCTCCGCGCCGAGGGAACGCGCCGTGGAGCACGCGCGGAATTCGTGGTAATCGTCCGTCACGAGGGCCAGCCGGCCGTCCATGCCGTTTTCCCGGATGATCTTCAGGGAGTTCTCGAGGTTTTCCTTCGTGGAACGGGATCCGCTCTCCGAAAAGATACGGTCGGCGTCGATGCCGTCGGCGGTCAGCGCGCGGCGGATCGCCTCGGCCTCGCTGATGCTTTCGCCGGGGCCCTGCCCGCCGCTCGCCACGCATTTTGCGCCCGGATGCGCCTTCAGGTAGGCGGAGGCGGCGTCGATGCGCGCCTGCAGGTCGGCGCTGGGCGAAGCGCCGTTCACCATGCTTCCGAGCACGACCACGGTGGAGCCCTCCGGCGCTCCTCCGGACGCCGCCGCGGAGAGCATGCAGCCCGTCATCGCGGCGCTCCAGGCGGCCCCCGCGCAGAGCAGCAGCGCCGCAAGGCGGAAAACGGTGCGGAAAGCTCCGGACCTTTCGCATGCTTTGCGGATTTTATTCCACAGAAGCGAACCCGCGATAAGGGCGAGACATATCATGATTCCGAGACCGTTGCCGATGTTCAAAACGCCCCAGCCGGCCGGGATCAGAAACCAGACGAGTCCCGCGGCGCCGACCGCCGGCACGGCCTCGCGAAGGAGAAAAGAAAACTTCTTCACCGCAGCTCAGATCCTTTCTTGTGGAAAGCTTCGCCGCTTGCCGGGAGCGGGTATGGGGGAGGGGTAGTCCCCTCCGCTTTGCCCCGCCCGTTTCCATTATAGAGGAAAGCTCCGGCGTTTGTCAATTTGCCCGGCACGCTCCGGTTGAAGCGCCGTTTTCCGGGAGAATCCATAATGTCTACCAAAATCGTACATTTCAGCGATTGACATTGCTAAATCGTCCCATTATAATGAATTCATGACACGCCGAAAATTCAAAACTGTGTATTGGAGGTCCACCATGAAACGAGTTTACAACTTTTCCGCCGGCCCTTCCATGCTGCCGGAGCCCGTCCTGCGCCGCGCCGCGGACGAGATGCTCGATTACGGCGGCAGCGGACAGTCCGTGATGGAAATGTCACACCGTTCGAAGGTCTTCGAAGGAATCATCCGTTCGACGGAGAGTCTGTTCCGCGAGGTGATGCGCATCCCGGACGGGTACAAAGTCCTGTTCCTTCAGGGCGGGGCGTCCTCGCAGTTCGCCATGGTCCCGATGAACCTGATGAACGGCAGCCGCAAAGCGGATTATGTGCTGACCGGCCAGTGGGCCACGAAGGCGTACAAGGAAGCCGCCCGCTACGGCGAGGCGCGCGTCGTCGCTTCCTCGAAGGAGCAGAACTTCACCTGCATCCCGAAGCTCGATCCCGCGACGTTCACGAAGGATGCGGATTATTTCCATATCTGCATGAACAATACGATCTACGGCACCGTGTACCACGAGCTCCCGCAGACGGGCGGCGTTCCGCTTGTGGCGGACGTTTCCTCCTGCATCCTCAGCCGGCCCCTCGACGTTTCCGGATTCGGCCTGCTGTACGCGGGCGCGCAGAAGAATATGGGGCCCGCCGGCCTCACCGTCGTTATTGTGCGCGGGGACCTCATCGGCCATGCGATGGACCTGACGCCCACCATGTTCAACTACAAAACGCACGCCGACAGCGGCTCCATGTACAACACGCCGCCGTGCTACGCGATCTACATCTGCGGCCTTGTGCTCGACTGGCTGAAAAACACGGTCGGCGGCCTGGAGAACATGCGGAAAATCAACGAGAAAAAGGCCGGCATCCTCTATGGTTTCCTGGACGGCTCGAAGCTGTTCCGCGGGACGGTGGCAAAGGAGGACCGCTCCCTGACGAACATCCCGTTCGTCACCGGGGACAAAGAACTCGACGCGAAGTTCGTCGCCGCCGCGGCGGAAGAAGGGCTCGTGAACCTGAAGGGCCACCGCACCGTCGGCGGCATGCGAGCCTCGATTTACAACGCCATGCCGGTGGAAGGCGTGGAGAGGCTCGTCGATTTCATGGGAAAATTTGAAAAGGAAAACGCCTGAACGGCAAGGGGGATCGTCATGTACCGAATCAAATGCCTGAACAGGATTTCTTCCGCGGGGACCGGGCGCTTCGGCGCGGGCTACGAGGTGGGGGAAACCGTTGAAAACCCGGACGCGGTGCTGGTGCGCTCCGCCTCCATGCTGGAAGCGGATTTGCCGAAAAACCTGCTTGCCGTCGCGCGCGCCGGCGCGGGGGTGAACAATATCCCGCTGGACCGCTGCAGCGCGCAGGGCGTCGCGGTGTTCAACACGCCGGGTGCGAACGCGAACGCCGTGAAGGAACTGGCCGTCGCCGCGCTGCTGCTCTCGTCGCGTCGGATCCTGCCGGGCGCCGCCTGGGCGGCTTCCTTGAAAGGGAAGGGCGCCGAGGTCCCGCGGCTGATCGAAAAGGGGAAGAGCCGGTTCGCGGGGCCGGAGATTTCCGGAAAGACGCTCGGCGTGGTCGGCCTGGGCGCCATCGGCATCCTCGTGGCGAACGCGGCGCAGGCTCTCGGCATGGAAGTCTACGGCTACGATCCGTACCTTTCCGTCGACGCGGCGTGGGTCCTGTCGCGCGCGATCCACCACGCCCGTTCCCTCGACGAGATCTATGCGAACGGCGATTACGTCACCATCCACGTTCCGCTTCTGCCGGACACGAAAAACATGATCTGCGCCGAATCCATCGCGAAGATGAAAGACGGCGTCAGGCTGCTGAATTTCGCGCGCGGCGGCCTGGCGGATACGGCGGCGGTCCTGGACGGCCTCGCCTCCGGCAAGATCGCGTGCTACGCGACGGATTTCCCGGACGACAGGATGCTGGGCGTGGAAAACGTGATCGCGCTGCCGCACCTCGGCGCGTCCACGCCGGAGTCGGAGGACAACTGCGCCCGCATGGCGGCCGATGAGCTGATGGAATACCTGGAAAGCGGCAATATCCGCAATTCCGTGAATATGCCGGCAGTTTCCATGCCGCGCGGCGGATATACGCGCATCTGCCTGTTCCACCGGAACGTGCCGAACACCATCAGCAAGCTTTCCGGCATCCTCGCAGGCGCCGGGATCAATATTGAGAATATGCAGAGCAAGGCGAAAAAGGATTACGCCTATACCGTCCTGGACGTGACGGGCGCTGTGGGCGATTCCACGGCGGAGCATCTCTCCGCGCTCCCGGAGATCGTGCGCGTCCGCGTGCTCCCCGGGATTTAAAGGGCCGGGCGAAAGCGGCCGGTTCCGCGGCCGCGGGCAATGAAAAATCCCCCGGATTCATTCGAATCCGGGGGAACTCTTTTCTGTAAAACCCGCCTGGCCGTAATGTGCTGAATAACCTGCTACGCAAAGCAGGTGGGTGCCAGCCCGGCGGCTTCGCACTCCCTTCGTCCGGCCCGAAAGCCGGGAGGTCTGAAGTCCGCCGTCGGAGCGAAGCTCCCGATTTAAAGTTGTAGGGTTATTGATGCACTCGTCCGCGCACCAGGCAGGATGCGCGTGTTGTTATTTGCAATTTGAAGTTTTTAAGAAGGATCGTCGTCCTGGCCGCCGTTTTCGTCTTCTTCTTCGTCGTCCCCGCCGAAGAATTCTTCGAACCGCGTCTCAAACTGTTTTGCCAGCTTGTCGAGCAGAACGTCGTTTTCCACTTCGGCCAGTTCCTGTTCGCCGTTTTCTTCCACGGCTTCAAAGATATAATAGGTACCTTCCGCTTCTACCTTTTCCTGCGGATCGTCGTAAGTGGGCTGCAGGGCATAAAAACAACCTTCCTCGTTGTCGATCACGTCGAGGACTTCGAACTCGTGCTCTTTGCCTTCGTCGTCCACCAGGGTGAGCAGATCCGCACCAAAATCGTCTTGCATCGGGTTCCTCTCCTTACAGTCGGTCCTTCTTTCCTTGCGCTGGTATTATTGTATTCTGCCCGGCGGGTAAAGTCAACAGGAAAATTGTGTGGATTTAAAATATATGAAAAGAACCAGAATATTTTTGAAAAACTATTGACATTTCCGGTGGACGCAGTTATAATAAAGCCGGAACAAGAAAGGGACAAAAGAGGGATGCGGACCGGACCCGAAGAGAAGCCGCAACGGTTGCGGAGCTGAAGATAGGGGAAGGATGTGTGCCGCATCGGTAAGGTTCCGGAGTTCCGACTTTACAGGAAGGGAGTGAGTCCAATGGGCAGGGAAGATGCCTCACAGCAGCGGCCGGGTCTGTTGGGCCGCGGCCAGCCAGAGTAAACGGAAGGGAATGAGTCCAAAGAACAGTTAAGCGCAGCCGATTCTGAGAAAAGGAGCAGACAACACGAAGTCGTTTTCCAGTCTCTCAGGAGCAGAGTCCAGTTTTGATCCGAGGCCGGCGTGATCTGTCTTTGCAAACCGAGTTTCAGCTTTTCTGAAAAAGCATGCCAGGTTCCAGAATTGAACGGCGGCAGTTTGACGGCGGTTCTTTTAAGGCAGCCAACGCGCGTCAACGGTTTCGGCACCTGAAAATCCGGCCCCGCGATGGGCCGGCCGGCACAATGGGTAGTTCCATTGCGGCAGTGATAAGGCGGTTGGACTGGGGAGTTTGAATTCCGCGTAGCGGCGACCCGGCGTTAGGGCCGGGCCGCCCTTCGGAAAGGAATCCAGCGGCCCCGGAAACGTCAGAATCGTAAGAAGGACACGGGGGCTCCGGCGGTAAGCCGGGGCCCCCGTTGTGACAAGTCCCCGTCGCAACGATAAAGCCCGCCGCGCCTCCTTCATGGGGTGCGGCGGGCTTTTCCGCCCGACAGGGGGAACGCGTGGTCAGGCGAAGGTGCAGAGCGCGCTCTTTACGCCGTCGATATAGACGCCGTGCACGCCGAGGGAGGAGGTCGCCGTCACTTTATAAAAGTACCGGTTTCCGCTGACGCGCGCCGGCGCGATCGTTCCGACGGTGGCGACCTGGAAGACGGGCGCTTTGTCGGCGGTGACGAGGAATTGATAGGTTTTTCCGGTCCTGATCGTTACGGCGGCCGTGTCGCAGGTAAAACGCGGCGCCGTGACGGTGACGGGCAGAGAAGCCTTTGCGCCGCAGGCGGAGGTGACTATTACGGAGGCTGTGCCGGGCGCTCTCCCGCGGATGGTGAAGAGCCAGCCGCCGGAGGAGGAAACCTGTTTGTCCACGGAGACGACCGCCGTGTTCGACGATGAGGCTTTCAGGTATTCCCCGAGGTTCGACTTCGCGAGAATGACGTATTGGTCGCCCGCCGCAAAACGGTAGGAAGACGTGTCCAGCCATACGGTCGCCGCCACGGGGGCTTCCAGCGCATCCAGCTCTCTCCGCGAGGCGGTCGACCAGAACGAAGTGTCCGTGATTGCGGCGGTCCCGTCGGCGGAGGGGATGGAAACCGTTCCGGTTGTGTCGTTGGAGGCGTAGGCGTCGAACTGCGTGTCGGATGCGACAGGCGGAACGAGGAACCACATTTTTTTCCAGAATGCGTGGTCCGCGTCGCCGAGGCGCGAGGAAAGCGCGGTCAGCGCGCCGTCGCTGAGCAGAAAATAGGCGTGATTGCGCATGCTGCTGCCGGAATCGACGATGACCGGATCGTCGAAGGTGCAGTCCACATGATACCAGTTTCCACCCAGCTTTACCATGTTCCACATATGGGTGGAGCTGTGCACGCAGATCGTTTCCACGCCGAGGCGGTCCATCAGAAGCTGGTAAGCCAGCGCGTAGCCCTGGCAGACGCCGGTGCGGTTCCGCAGGAGCCCCTCCGCGGTGAAATCCGCCGCCGGAAGCCGGTCCGCCCGGTAATTTTCATAATCGTACCGGGAGACGTCGATCAGCTTGTCGTGGACGACAAGCGCTTTTTCCAGGGACGACATCTTCGGGTCGGTTGCGGAGAGGATGCCGTCCACAGCCTGTTCCGCGGCGGCGTCGTATTCCGCCGCCGCCGCGGGCATTGCCGTGAAAACGCTGCATACGGCCGCAGCGGCGACGAACAAAGCGAGAAACCTACCGGTTTTCTTCATGCTCTGGGACCTCCTTCTGTCTGCCGGATGTATTTCCTATCATATTGGAAAAGGGGTTCTTTGTCAATTCTCCGCGACCGGCGCGGTCCTTTTTTTCTGCGGCGGGGCGCCCCCGACGGGTTGATTATTCCCGGCGGAAGCTTTATAATGAATCGGTTATCGTTTCCCGTGGAAAAGCGGGGAAATTTTGCCCGGAAACAGGGCTGGAGGAAACATCGTGACGGACACACAGAAGGAGATCGAAAAGAGAAGGACGTTTGCCATTATTTCCCACCCGGATGCCGGAAAGACGACGCTGACGGAGAAGCTGCTGCTTTACGGCGGCGCCATAGCGCTCGCGGGTTCCGTCAAGGGGAAGAAGACGCAGCGCCACGCCGTCTCGGACTGGATGGACATCGAGAAGAAAAGGGGAATCTCCGTCACTTCGTCCGTCATGCAGTTCGGCTATGGGGGCTATTGCATCAATATCCTGGATACGCCGGGCCACGAGGACTTTTCGGAGGACACCTACCGCACGCTGATGGCCGCGGACTCCGCCGTGATGGTGCTGGACGCGGCGAAGGGCGTGGAGCGGCAGACCCGCAAGCTCTTCAAGGTCTGCACGCTGCGCCATATTCCGATCTTTACCTTCATCAACAAAATGGACCGCGACGCGCGCGATCCGTTCGACCTCATGGAGGAGATCGAGAAGCTGCTCGGCATCCGCACCTGCCCGGTCAACTGGCCCATCGGCTCCGGCAAGGAATTCCGGGGCGTCTACGACCGCGAGACGAAAAGGGTGCTGGTCTTCCGCGCGAACAGCGACGCCGTTTTCGGGCAGAAGGAAGTGAAAGCGACGGCCGTTCCGCTGGACGACCCGCAAACGGAACGGCTGATCGGCGGGGACTTCTCCAAACGGCTTGCGGACGACGTCGCGCTCCTCGACGGCGCGGGGGACGGCCTCGATATGGACGCGGTCCGCGCGGGCAGGCTGTCGCCCGTCTTCTTCGGCTCGGCGCTGACGAATTTCGGCGTGGAGCCTTTCCTGAAGGAGTTTCTGCGCATGACGACCCCGCCGCTCCCCCGCGAATCGGACCGCGGTCCCATCAGCCCGTTCGATCCGGATTTTTCCGCTTTCGTGTTCAAGATCCAGGCGAACATGAACAAGGCGCACCGCGACCGCATCGCGTTTATCCGCATCTGCTCCGGAAAGTTTGAAAAGGGCATGGAGGTCACCCATGTGCAGGGCGGCCGCAAGGTGAAGCTCGCCCAGCCGCAGCACCTGATGGCCCAGGACCGCGAGATCATATCGGAGGCTTACGCGGGCGACATCATCGGCCTGTTCGACCCCGGCGTCTTCTCCATCGGCGACACGCTCTGCACGGCCGCGAAGCCCTTCCGCTTCGCCGGGATCCCGACGTTCGCGCCCGAGCATTTCGCCCGCGTGGAGCAGGTGGACACGATGAAGCGCAAGCAGTTCGTGAAGGGGATGACGCAGATCGCGCAGGAGGGCGCGGTGCAGATCTTCCACGAGCCGGATTCCGGCATGGAGGAGGTCGTCGTGGGAGCGGTCGGCGTGCTTCAGTTCGAGGTGCTGGAGTATCGCCTGAAGAACGAGTACAACGTGGACATCCGCATGTCCTCCATGCCGCAGGAGGAGATCCGCCGCGTGCGCTCGCTGGGGGGGCTGGATATAAAGAATCTGGACCTGACCTCCGACACGAGGCTCGTGCAGGATTTCCGCGGCGGCTACCTGCTCCTCTTCACCAGCGACTGGAGCGTCGGCTGGGCGCTGGAACACAACAAAGGCCTCGAGCTCTCCGAATTCGGCGGCTGACCTTCTTTTCCTTTGCAAAAAGAAAAAGAAACGGCGTTTTTTCCAAAGCGTTGGCGTAGATTCCGAAAAAGCGGCGTCCTCCGCCGCGATCGGCCGGCATTCGCTTACTATTGCTATAATATATATTAATGCTATAATATATATTAAGGAATCGACGATAAATGCGCGGTGAAAAAACCGACGGGACCGGAAGCCGCTGGAACGTGGACGTCTGGTTTCGGAAAAAGGCCGACATTGCCGAGACGGAGAAATATTGCGACGCCGTCCGGCGGCGCGTGTCGGGCGATCCCGCGCTGGGACGCGCGATCCTGCGGATCAAGCGGGAGCTGATCCGCAGAAAGCTTTACGGGCCGGATAAAATGCCCGGCAGGCATTACCACAGCGTGGAGATTTACAACGCCGTTTTCGGCGGGGGAATCCTCACCTGCCCCGAATTTCTGGAAAAGCATCCCAGATAACGGCCCGCAGGGAACTGCGGAATGAAATTTTCTGCAAAAAACAGGCAAAAACCTGTTGCAATCGGACTTTCATCGTGGTATTATAAATAAGCACGACTGCGACAGATATGCGTTGAAGCGGGAGGTTGCGGCAGTTTCTGCCGGTTATTTCCGTGGAGTATGTCCGATTTTAAACCGGGCGACAAATATTTATGAGCGTGCATGCGGAGCGGCGTTCGGCCGGGCCGCGGTGTGCTCAGACGTTTTTTGAACCTACCCGGATTTTCGATTCGCAAGGAAATCCGGTTTTTTCGTGCGGAGGCGTGAAACGCCCGGCACGGTGTTTAGGATTTCAGAAAACGTCGCCCGCCAACTACAATAAGGAGGCGATCCAAAGTGGCAGTCAAGGAAAAAATCAGGATCAGGATCAAGGGGTACGATCACCGGCTCGTCGATCAGGCGGCGGAAAGGATCGTGCAGACCGCGCAGCGCACGGGCGCCAGGATTTCCGGGCCCGTTCCGCTTCCCACGGAAAAGCAGATCATCACGATTCTGCGCGCCGTCCATAAATATAAGGACAGCCGTGAGCAGTTCGAGATGAGAACCCACAAGAGGCTGATCGACATCCTCAGGCCTTCCAACAAGACCGTCGAGTCGCTCATGGGCCTGGAACTCCCCGCCGGCGTTGAAGTGGAGATCAAACTCTGATTCAACCGACCGGCGGCCGGGGTCATGTTGGCCGGGGGCCAACCAATAACCTGCCAAGGAGGTAAATCATGAAAAAAGGCATCATCGGCAAGAAGATCGGCATGACGCAGATCTTCGACGAAAAAGGCTCGGTCATTCCCGTAACCGTGATCGAAGCCGGACCCTGCGCGGTAACGCAGAAAAAAACCGTTGAAAACGACGGCTATGCGAGCGTCCAGCTCGGCTACGGAGACATAAAGCCCGAGAGGCTGACGAAACCCATGAAGGGCCACTTCGACAAGGCGGGCACCGCCCCGAAGAAAACCCTGCGCGAGTTCCGCCTGGAGAATGCGGACGCCCTGAAGGTGGGCGACGTGCTGAAGGCGGACGTGTTTGCGGCGGGCGACCGCGTCGACGTGACCGCGGTCAGCAAAGGGAAAGGCTACGCCGGCGTCATCAAGCGCTGGAACTTCCAGCGCCTCAAGGAATCCCACGGCACCGGCCCTGTGGCCCGCCACGGCGGTTCCAACGGCGCCAACTCGAGCCCTTCCAGAGTGTTCCCGGGCATGAAGATGGCCGGCCACCTGGGCGCCGAGCAGGTAACGGTGCTGAACCTGACCGTTGCCAAGGTGGATGCGGAAAACAACCTGATCGCCATCAGGGGCGCGGTACCGGGCCCGAACGGCGGCATCGTCGTCATCCATGACAGCGTGAAAGCTGCCAGAGCGTGAGGGAAGGAGGAACAGCAATGCCTACAGTAGCAGTAGTTGATATGGCGGGCAAGGAAGTCGAGAAGATCGACCTTTCCGACGCCGTATTCGGAATCGAACCGAACAAGCCGGCAATGCACGACGCGGTCGTCGCCCATCTGGCCAACCTGCGCCAGGGAACGCAGTCCGCGCTGACGCGCGCGGAGGTTTCCGGCGGTGGCAGAAAGCCGTGGAAGCAGAAGGGAACCGGCCATGCAAGGCAGGGCTCCATCCGCGCGCCGCAGTGGAGGCACGGCGGCATCGTGTTCGCCCCCAAGCCGCGCGATTACAGCATAGCGCTCAACAAGAAAGAGAAGCGCCTCGCCATGAAGTCCGCCCTTTCCAGCAAAGCGCAGGAGAACGACGTCGTCGTGATCGACCGGATCGCTCTGGACGCCTACAGAACGAAAGACATCGTCGCCATGCTGAAGGCGGTCGGTTCGGAGAAGAAAACCCTTATCGTCCTGCCCCAGGTGGACGACAAGGTGATCGCCTCGGCATCCAACATCCCGGGCGTGAAAACGGCTCTGCCCAACACACTGAGCGTTTACGACATCCTCAACGCGGATAAATTCGTCGTTGCGAAGGAAGCCGTAGCCCGCATCGAGGAGGTGTACGCTTAAATGGCAGCGCAGGATATCATCGTCCGCCCGATCATCACCGAAAAAGCGATGGCCGGAGTCGGCAATAAGAAATATGTTTTTGAAGTGGCGCAGAAGGCCACGAAGATCGACATCGCAAGGGCCTGCGAGGAACTTTTCGGCGTAAAGGTCGCGAAGGTGACCACGCTGCACGTTCGCGGCCATTTCCGCCGTCAGGGGAAGAGCGAGGGCTACACCCGTTCGTGGAAGAAAGCCAACGTCACCCTGAAGCCGGACAGCAAAGCGATCGAGTTCTTCGAGAGCATGATGTAATCTCCGCTTTTGCGGAGGCATGGATGGGGAAGCGGCAGTTCCCCGCAAAGCCGTCATGAGGAGTGTGAAAAATGCCAACCATCAATTTTAAGCCCACAACGTCTTCCCGCCGCAGTATGTCCGTAACGGACTACAGCGCGCTGACGAAGAAAGACCCGGAGAAGAGCCTTCTTGCAACCAAGAAGAAGCGTTCCGGCCGCAACAGCTACGGCAGGATCACCGTCCGCCACCGCGGCGGCGGCAACCGGAAGAAATACCGCGTGATCGATTTCAAGCGCCGTAAGTTCGATACGCCGGCGACCGTCCTCAGCATCGAGTACGACCCGAACCGCACCGCTTTTATCGCCCTCGTGCAGTACGAGGACGGCGACAAGAGTTACATTGTGGCTCCGGAAGGCCTCAAGGTGGGGGACACCGTCGTTTCCGGCACAAGCGCCGACATTAAGCCCGGCAACGCCCTTCCGCTGGAGAACATCCCCGTGGGCACGTTCGTCCATAACGTGGAGCTTTACCCCGGCAAAGGCGCCCAGCTCGCCCGCGCGGCGGGCATCATGGCGCAGCTCATGGCGAAGGAGAACGGCCTCGCGCTGCTCCGCCTTCCGTCCGGGGAGCTTCGCAACGTCCCCATCGGCTGCATGGCCACCATCGGCCAGGTCAGCAACATCGACCATGAAAACGTGAGCATCGGCAAGGCGGGCCGCAAGCGTCACATGGGCTGGCGCCCGACCGTCCGCGGCTCGGTCATGAACCCGAACGACCACCCGCACGGCGGCGGCGAAGGCAAAGCGCCGATCGGCCGCCCGGGCCCGGTTACCCCGTGGGGCAAGCCGACGATGGGCTACAAGACGCGCTCACACCACAACCGCTCGGACCGCTTCATCGTGAAGCGCAGGAACGGCAAATAACGTGCGGAAAGGAGCTTGCAGATTATGAGCAGAAGCTTAAAGAAAGGGCCTTACGTTCAGCCCGACCTGCTGAAGCGGATCCGGGAAATGAACAAGACCGGCGAAAAGAAGATCGTCAAGACCTGGAGCAGATCCTCCATTATTTTCCCGGATTTTGTCGGCCATACGATTGCGGTTCACGACGGCCGCAAGCATGTCCCCGTGTATATTACGGAAGACATGGTGGGCCATCGCCTTGGTGAGTTCGCTCCCACCAGGACTTTCCGCGGACATTCCGGCGTGAAGACGACGGCTCCCACCGGCGGAGCGCCCGCTCCCGCGGCAAGTACTCCCGCGGCGGCTCCCGCAGCCGCCGGCGGGAACAAATAACGGCTGAAAGGAGTGTATCGCATGGAAGACAACATGGAAGCGCGGGCTTATCTCAAATACGCCCGCATCTCCCCCAGAAAAGTCGAAATCGTGCTCGATCTGATCCGCAAGAAGCCGGTAAACGAAGCCATGGCTATTCTGAAGAACACCCCGAAGGCCGCGAGCGAGCCGGTTGCCAAACTGCTGAAATCGGCCGTGGCCAACGCCGAGAACAACAACGGCATGGATACTTCGAAGCTTTATGTTTCCCAGTGCTTTGTATCACCGGGTCCGATCCTCAAGCGCATTCGCCCGAGAGCCCAGGGCCGCGCGTTCCGCATCCTGAAACGGACTTCGCACGTGACCGTGGCGCTCAGGGAAAAAGAATAAGTGAAGAGGAGGTAAATTATGGGCCAGAAAGTCAATCCACACGGTTTCCGCGTGGGCGTTATCAAAGATTGGGATTCCCGCTGGTTTGTAAAGGATAAAGACTTCGGCGACACGCTCGTCGAGGACTATAAACTCCGCAAGATGCTTCTGAAACAGCTTGCGCCGGCCGGTGTGCCGAGGATAGAGATCGAACGCGACGCCTCGAAGGTGCGTCTCCACATCCACTGCGCAAAGCCGGGCATCGTGATCGGCAAGGGCGGCACCGAGATCGAGAAACTCCGCACGCAGTGCGAAAAGTTTCTCGGCAAGCCCGTTACGGTCAACATCGTCGAGATCAAGAACCCCGACGTGAACGCGCAGCTCGTGGCGGAGAATATCGCGCAGCAGCTCGTGAAGCGTATTTCTTTCCGCCGCGCGATGAAGATGTGCATCGGCCGCGCGATGCGGATGGGCGTGAAGGGAATCAAGACGCAGGTTTCCGGCCGCCTGGGCGGCTCCGAAATTGCCCGCCGCGAGCAGTATCACGACGGCACCATTCCGCTCCAGACGATCCGCGCCGACATCGATTACGGCTTCGCCGAGGCCGCGACCACTTACGGCCGCATCGGCGTGAAAGTTTGGATTTACCGCGGCGAGGTCCTTCAGGACAACCGCAGGCAGCAACAGCCCCGCAGGGAAGGAGGCGGCAAATAATGCTGATGCCCAAACGCGTGAAATACCGCAAAGTCCAGCGCGGACGCATGAAGGGAAAGTGCATGCGCGGCAACGTCGTCGACTACGGCGAGTACGGCCTTCAGGCGCTGGAGCCGGCATGGATCACCGCCAATCAGATCGAAGCCGCGCGTGTCGCCATGACGCGCTATACAAAGAGATTCGGCCAGGTGTGGATCAAGATATTCCCGGATAAGCCGGTTACAAAGAAACCCGCCGAAGTCCGCATGGGTTCCGGAAAAGGCGCGCCCGAGTACTGGGTGGCCGTGGTAAAGCCCGGCCGCGTCATGTTCGAAATGGGCGGCATTCCGGAAGCCGAGGCAAAAGAGGCTCTTCGTCTCGCGGCAAGCAAGCTGCCGATCAGATGCAAGATCGTTGCAAAGGACGAAGTTGCGAAGGAAGAAACGGGTGGTGAGCAGTCATGAAGGCCTCAGAAGTCAGGGAATTGAGCACGGAAGAACTCGAAAGCAAGCTGAAGGACCTGAAAGCCGAGCTTTTCAACCTCCGCTTCCAGCTCAGCATCAATCAGCTCGACAACCCAATGCGGATTCAGGCTGTGAAGAAGGATATCGCCCGCATTAAGACGGTTATGAGCGAAAACGAGCTGAAAGACAGCGCCGATGCATAAGGGAAGGGAGGATACACCGTGAGCGACAGAAACATCAGGAAAACCGAGGTCGGCAGAGTCGTAAGCGACAAGATGGACAAGACCATCGTCGTCGCAGTGGAAGACAGCGTTAAGCACCCGATCTACAAAAAGGTCGTCAAGCGCACCATCAAGCTGAAAGCGCATGATGAAAACAACGAATGTTCCATCGGAGATCGCGTGCGTGTGATGGAGACTCGTCCCCTGAGCAAGGAGAAAAGATGGCGCCTTGTCAAAATAATCGAGAAGGCCAAATAGGATTGGCCCCGTGCAAAGGAGGAACGCACCGTGATTCAACAGCAGACTTACCTGAATGTTGCCGATAACACCGGCGCAAAGCAGCTGATGTGCATCCGCGTACTGGGCGGCACGGGAAGAAGATATGCGAATATCGGCGACGTGATCGTCGCCTCCGTGAAAAAGGCGGCGCCCGGCGGCACCGTGAAAAAGGGCGACGTAGTCAAGGCGGTCGTTGTGCGCAGCGCCTCGGGCGTGCGCCGCGGCGACGGAAGCTATATCCGGTTCGACGAAAACGCAGCCGTACTCATCGGCGACGACAAAAACCCGAAGGGAACGCGTATTTTCGGGCCCGTTGCCCGCGAACTGCGCGACAGAGACTACGTCAAGATCCTGAGCCTCGCCCCGGAAGTGCTGTGATTGGGAGGTGCTCTGAGATGAAGAAAAAAATTCATGTAAAGACGGGGGACACGGTTGTTGTCCTCAGCGGAAAAGACCGCGGCAAGAAGGGCAAGGTCCTTCAGGTCAGCCCCAAAGAGGGAAAGGTCATCGTTGAGAAGATCAACATGGTCTCCAAGCATGTGAAACCCCGCAAGGCGGGCGACGAGAGCGGCATCGTGAAGGCCGAGGGCGCCATGTATGCCAGCAAGGTCCAGATCGTCTGCCCCCGCTGCGGCAAGCCAACTCGTGTCGGCCATAAGATCTATGAGGACGG
>ENA-UOOK01000145-UOOK01000145.1-fermentation-metagenome-genome-assembly--contig:-NODE-145-length-83121-cov-52.677461_pt1 | contig 83121 bp, 83 predicted proteins | sample MGYA00245777_ERZ724023 | MGnify/ENA primary metagenome ERZ724023 (study PRJEB28704, sample SAMN03018312) | fermentation metagenome | biome: anthropogenic terrestrial biome; feature: soil; material...
TTTTTTCTGCAATAAGACCAACTGCTCAAGAAGGAAGTGTAAGTGTTTATGCAGGTAAAGGAATTGGTAAACCTCAAGCTAAAGCTTCTGCTATGATGGAAGGTTTTGAAAGATATTCTGCTGAAAAACAAAAAATTGATAATGAAAATATAATTATTGGTACTTTTGATGATATGGTTAATCCTGTTGATTTTGAAAGTTTAGTTTTACCTCAATCTGTTGATATTGAAAGTCTAAAGGGTTTAGAGTTAGAATGGGGTAAAATGACAGATATTGTGTCCGAAGAAGAATTTGATGTTCCTATTAATTTAATTTATCATCCATATATTCCAAGTAATGAAAATGTTAATAGTTTTGTTAAGGGAAATACTAATGGTTTGGCTTCAGGTAATGTTTTAGAGGAAGCAGTGCTTCATGGGATTTTTGAAGTTGTTGAAAGAGATGCTTGGAGTATTTTTGAAGAAACTAAAAAAAATCGAAAAGAAATTGATTTGGATACTATTAAAAGTGAAGATATTAATAATATTTTAAATAAGTTTGAAAATGAATCTGTGAATATAAATTTATTAGATATTACAGCTGATGTGGAAATTCCAACTATAGCTGCATCAAGTGATGATACTTTATTAAAAGATGCAGCTTTATTAACCTTAGGTGTTGGAACCCATTTAAATCCTGAAATTGCTGTTTTACGTGCTTTAACCGAGGTTGCTCAAAGCCGAGCCACTCAAATTCATGGTACTCGTGAGGATACTGCTCGTGCAGATTTTATGAGAAAAGCCGGTTATGGTCGAATGAAAAAAATCAATAGTCATTACTTCAAATCAGAAGGAGATAAGATTAATTTAAGTAGTATTGATAATAATAGTAATATTTCTATTAAAAAAGATATTGATACTTGTATTGAAAAATTAAGTAATGTTGGTTTAAATAAAATATTATTTAAAGATTTAACACGATCTGAAATTGGAGTTAATGTTGTTCGAGTTATTATTCCTGGTGCGGAACTTTTTGCACTTGATCCTTCTAGAAGAGGAGAACGTGCTGTTGAATATGATTTAAATCATTGAAATAAATTTATGGAAACCTTTTATTATGTTAAATAAGAAGATTATAATTTTTACAGGTTTATCTATTTCTTTTGAAGATGCTGAAAAAATTTTGCATGCTGATTATCGATTCCCAGTTAAAAGAGGGGATGTTCTTAATGCTTTAAATGATAAACCTGATATTATTGGGATTATTGATGGTGTTTTTCACCAACATCCTGCAGTTAGTCATAAAGAAATTATGAAAGCAATGAATGAAGGTGTAACTGTTGTTGGTGGAGGCAGTATGGGTGCTTTAAGAGCTTCTGAATTAGATGATTTAGGTATGATTGGTATTGGTAATATTTATAAACAATACAGAGAGGGTATTTTAAATTCAGATGATGATGTTGCTGTAACATTTGATCCTGAAAGTCAAACTGTTTTATCTGAAGCTTTAGTTAATGTGAATTATAAATTAGATTTAAGTGTTGAAGAGGGAATAATTGATAATGAATTGGAGAATCATATATTAAATGTTGCTAAATCAATTTATTATCCTAAAAGAACTTATTATAATATTTTTAAAAAATCTGAGTTAAGTGATGAGATTAAGGATGAATTAATTGATTTTATTACCAAGGTTCCTGATATTAAAACTTTAGATGCTATAGAAGTATTAAATTATATTAAATCATTAGTATGATTTTATGCTTGAGGAGTTTTTATGAGTATTGAAGATAAAATTAATGGGGTTAAAGAGGAACTTAGAGGTAAACATGTTGCTATTGCATTTTCTGGAGGGGCTGATAGTAGTTTACTTTCTAGTTTGATTGTTGAAGTTTGTAGAGATCCTATTGCTATTACTATTGATAATGGTTTAATGCCTACAGGTTTTATTGAAAATTCTAAAAAGATTGCTCATAAAATTGGTATTTCACAGAAAATTGTTAAAATTGACCTATTTAATGTAGATGAGTTTATAAAAAATAAAGGAAATCGGTGCTATCTTTGTCGTCAAATCATGTATGATAAAATTAAAGAGGTAGCACATGATGAATCTATTGATATTATTGTAGATGGAAATAATATAAGTGATCTTTTTGATGATCGTCCAGGGATTTTAATAACTTATAAAAATAATTTTTTAACACCTCTTATAAATGAAGGCATAAGCAGTGATGAAGTAAAAAAATATTTAAAAGAAAATAATATTGAATATAACAAATCAACAACATGCCTTGCAACACGAATAAAAACAAATATTCCCTTAAATCATGAAAATATTAAACGTATTGATTATGGTGAAGAGTTTATTAAAAACATAAATAAGGATGAAACAATTAAAATAAGAGATAATAACAATAATGCAGAAATAGAAATAGAAAAACCATATGAATTAGATGAAAATAAAATCAATTTAATAGGTAATAAGCTTAAAACATTAAAATTTAATAATATTTTACTTAATATCACTCCTAAGACTAATAAAAATAGGATGATAAATTTCAAATCAGAACAGAGTATATCAGAAATTAAATTACCTTACACAATAAATATTTCAAATAGTATTGAAAAATTAAAAGAAATAGGGAAAATTAAAACTTTAAATAATAATACACTTATTTTAAGTTTTAATAATAAAAATGTTATAATCTCTGAGAAAGGCAAAATCATAATAGAAAATGTTAAAGACTTCGCTGAGAGTAAAGAAACATTAATTAATATATTACCTTTTATTAGAAGGAATATTTAAAATAAAATTTAATTTTATTTTATTAACTATTTTTTTTGTTGAAGTTTTACAAAATCCTTAAAGGACATTTTTTCTTGACTAACTAATTTTTTTTCAACATGTTTTTCATGTATATTTGAAACTAGTTCTTCTTTATCTTCAGCAGAATAAGTTTCTTCAGATAAAATTCCTTTTAATGTTATAATTTTACCGTCTAATTTAAATTCAGTACCATCAGCTTTAACTTCAATTAATTTAATTTCTAATTTTGTTGCTTTTTCTAAAACATCATCTGTAAGAATATCATATTTTAGAAATAAATTTTGATGAGGGTATACTTCATTTACAGTTCTTTTTATAACATTTTCAAATAATTCTATGAGATTTTTTATAACTGGTAAATTGTTTTCCCAGTAATAACCTAACATGACACTTAATTGAATATTGTTTTCTTTATAAACTTCTCCCACTCTAACTCTTATTCCTATTGTACTAGGAGTATCTTTAATTATTAAAATAGGTTGTGATTCCATATGTTTTCCACCATAAATTTAGATAAAAAAAATTTTAAAAGGAATTTATCATAATTCTTTTTAAAGATTTATAGAAAAAATTTTTTAGATAAAAAAAATGATTTAAAAAAAAAGGAAAGTGAAAAAAATGGTTTTTTCTCACTTTTTTATAATTTTTCGTTTTATATTAAAGCTTTAATCAAGTCACTTGCTCTAACAAGACCTATAAGGTCTCCTTCAATTCCAATTACTGGTAATTGTTCAACATTTAATGACTTCATTTTTTCTGCACATGCAGATACTTTAGTTTTAGAATTAGCTGTAGTTACTTTATCAGAAGCTACATCACGAACAACTTTATCTGTGAATTTAAGTTTATTTTTTTCAATGTATAATACACTTGTACTGTCCCAAGACCATTTGTCTCCTTCAGTACCTACAGTAGAGTCATGTTGTGTTGTTTCACTTCTAACTTCACTTTCTGCTATGAAATCTGTTTCAGTAAGTATTCCGCTCATTTTTCCTTCATTATTTAATCCGATTAATGATTTTAATCCGAATAATGCCATGTTTTCAAAAGCAACGTTTAAAGGTGTTTGATCCCATGCAGTTGGAACTGTTTTTATCATATAATTTTCCACAGGATCTTTAATATCCATTTCAGTTAGTGCTAATGATACAATATCAAATGCTGTTACAATTCCAGCTAAATCTTCACCCTCAACAACTGGAACTCTTCTTACATTATTTTTTACCATTTTTTTAGCTACTTCTTCAATAGGTTCATCTAATTCAGCAGTAACTAAATCTCTTGTCATTAACATTGCTACTTGTTCTTCATCAGGATTAGTTATTAAGTCAGAACGGGTTAATATTCCTACTAATTTTTTAGAACCTTCTTTAACTACAGGAACAACTGATACATTTTTTTTAACAATTATTTCTAAAGCTTTTTCACGTGTTCCAGGAACACTAACATAAACAACATCTTCAGACAATATGTCTTTTACTAACATTAATATCACCATATACTATTTTTTTTGTATAATATTATTCTATTTATTCTTAATCTGATTTAATTTAAAATAGGTAAAATATCTCCTGTTTTTTCTTTATTTATCTTTTTATTCTTTTATGATTCTTTAAAATATTATATATTTTATACTCTTTACACTAAAATCAGCAAGAATAAAGAAAAAAATTTTATTATAATAATTTTTTTTTAAATTAGTTTATAAAATTTTATTAATTTTTTTAAAGATTTTTACATTAAATTAATAATATAATACTATTAGTTTATTATTTTATTTTTATTTTATATAACTTTTATGCAAAAATGTTTTAAATAGTGTTTAAAAAAAGAATAAAGGTTTTAGTAAAAAAAAATAAAAAAGTTTAAAATTTAAAAATAAATTTTTTTTAGTGGATTACTAAAACTTTACATTTAGCAGCTTTAACTACTCTTTCAGCAACACTACCCATAATGAAACGATCAAATCCAGTTTTACCAGAACTGCCCATTACAATTAAATCGATATTTTCATTTTCTGCTGTTTTTAGTATGACATCAGCTGGAGAACCTTCACCTATTTTAGTAGTTACTTTTACATTTTCCCCAATATCATTTTTAGCATTGCTTAAATTATTTTTAACATCTTCTTTAAGCATTTCAGTTATTCTGAAGGTAGTATCATCTGCAGGTAAACCTACTGAAAATGAGTTTTCCACTACACTTAAAATGATTAATTCTGCATCACAAGTTTCTGCAAGGAATAATGCGTCCTTTTCAGCTTTTTGTGCATATTTAGAACCATCAGTTGGGAATAAGATTTTTTTATATAATTGTTCTTCCACCATGTTATCACCTTTTTTTTATTTTATATAATTTGAATGAATAAAATCTTTTTCGATTAAAATATTATTTTATTAGTTATTAAATTTATGTATTAAAATTTTATAATATTCTTATTGAATAAATATTTAATATGTTCTGTTTCTGTTCTGTTTATTAAACTTAAGTAGTTATTTTTTGATAATTTTTTAACTACCATTAATTGTGCTGTATTACCTTCTGTAATAATAGTTTTATTAATTATTGAATTTAATAATTGATTATTAGCTTGGGCACATATATTAGTTGTTGCAAATTCAAGTATTGTTCGGGGTGGAACATAATGCTTATTTTGTGCTCTCATAATTTTAAGTGTATATTCTAATTCCCTAAAAATATTTGGTGTATTTACCATTAAATTGTCTGTTCCAATTAATGGTTTTAATCCTGTTTTTAAAATTTTTTTTATAGGAGGAGTACCAACAGCTAAAGTTGCATTTGCTCTAGGACACAAAGTTATAGATGAATTTGAATTTTTTAACAAATCAATATCATTTTTAACAGGAATAGTAACATGAACTATTTGTTTAAAACCTGAATCAACACTTAATTCAATTTCGCTCTTACCTTTTTTTTCTATTGACTTTCTTTGTGCATTTTCACTTTCTGCAGCATGAATTGATGAAATTTTCCCTTTTTTATCACATTCGTCAACAATTATATTAGCAACTTCTTGACTTATTTCACCAAATCCACTTGGCGCCAAACCATCTGCTATTTTTAATAATTTCCGTGCATTAATTTTTACTTTATGTAAATCCGGGTTATCCCCGTAAAAACTATTATCTCTTCCAAGTATTATTGGATTTATTGGAATATTTTCAGATGCTTTTTTTAATAATTTAACCCCTTTAATCCCACCTTCACGATAATCAATAAAGTGAGTTGTTCCACTTTTTAACATTGTCCACATTGCATCCTGCATAGATGAAATTAAACTATTTTCATCAGCACTTTCTAATGCTTTATGTTTAATACCATTTGGCGGTTTTACTATCTCACTTAATGATAAACCATCCCCTTCATCTTTAATTATAGAATCCCCAATATGAGTGTGAGCATTTAAAAATGATGGACAAATTATACAATTTGTAGCATCTAATATTTTTCCTTCTTTAATATCCGGTGATATTTCAAGAATACACCCATCATCTATTAAAATATTTTCTTTTGAGGGAACAAGATTTAAACCTTTTAAAACTATCCCATTACTTATAGTTATCATAAAAATCCTTTATTATTAGTTTATTAATATAAAATATGAGAATATTAATTTTTATTTATTTTTCATAGTAACTTATTGCTTCGTCTTGTTTCATATCATAGTAAAATTCCATTTTACCCTCTTTTATTTCCACTACATCAACCATTTCATATATTTCATCTCCTAATGTAGAATCTATATTTTTTAATTGATTTGGGAATTGATCTAACAAGTGTGTATCATAAACTAATCGAGTTTCATCTTCAAATAGTGCTCCATAAAATATATCTGCTTCAACAAGGTCTTGGAATAAATGACTTCCAAAGGATAATTCTGGAACATATCCTACTTCACTATATGATACTTCTAGTATTGCGAAGAAGTCACTAATATCTGCAAAAGTTACAGGTATTCCAAGTTCAGGTGAAGATGTGCCTATTCTTCCAGGGACTATTAACATTAAGTTTATATTTTCATGTTTATAGTAATCATTTATTTTTCCAATTATACGAGCTATGTTAGATTTTTTATTGTAAGGGAATTCATAATATTTATGTGGATCTACAGTTACAATTACATCTATGTTTTCTCTTCTAGATCTTCCCATACTTGCATCTTTAATATGGAATAGAATATTATCTTGTATTTGAGGGATTTCAATATTTTCATTTGATTTGGATATGGATAATGGTCTACATTGTACTAAGTTTACTACAAATGAGTGTTGTTTTCCTATATTTACTGTGAATTCTATATCTACTGGGAAGTTGTAGTTTTCTTCTAATGTTTTTAATATATTTTGCATCATATTTGTGAATTCTTTATTATTCACCATTCCTTGACATGAAACAAATACTACTTCACGAGGATTACCTTGTTCTTTGTATCTTTCTTCTATTTCAGTATCATGTTCTACTACTTCATTTTTTGCATATCTAGGTAAAACTTCTAATCCTTCAGATACTGGGTGTTCTTTTACTGAAACTTCTTTTAAATCTAGCACATCTAATGAATGTTGTGAATATCTGTGTCTGTCTGCCATACTTGTCATTGTAACGACTTTTGGTTTATCTAAATTGATTATTCTAGGGTAATCATTCTGTGTTCTGTCAACTGCTTTAGTTCCTAATCCCATTACAAGTCTTAACATTCCTGCTTTTTTATCCATATCTGGTAATGGGGAGTATGGACTATATGAGTATCCTACACCTGCTACTGTTGGGAAGTAATAATCTTCATAATATGATCCAGATACTCTTTGTACTAAAAGAGCCATTTGTTCATCTATATCTTCTAAGTGATTTCTATTACGGTATTCTAATGCAGATATGTCCATTGTACTTGCATATACTGTTTTTACAGCATTTTCAAAGTCTTGTAATCTTTCTTCGAATGTTCCTCGATTTACACAGAATACTGATTCATATTTTCCAGCGAATGCGTTTCCAAATCCGTCTTCTAAGAAACTACTGCTTCTTACTATTATTGGTGTTTGTCCAAAGTAATCTAATATTCTTTTAAAATTTTCTCGTATTTCTTCAGGGAATATTCCATTTTGAAGTTCTTTTTTAAGTTTTTTAGCTTCAACATAGTATCCTTCTTTAGTTCTTTGTTTTATTCGTAAGTCCCATAAATGATTAGCTACTATGTATGTGTAAAACATGTCTGAACCTATGTAAAATGAATCATGAGGTTCTAATCTTTTATATTCTTCAGGTAATTTGTTTTTTATTATTTTTCGTGCAATAAGCATTCCACATGCTTTTCCCCCTATCATTCCACTTCCTATTAATCTATTATATATTTCAAAGTAGTCTGAAGGTTCTAAGTTTTCTTTTACTAATTGGAACATGTGTGAATCTTTGCTTATCATCATTTTACACATTCTATCACATTTATCTGTGATGTCTTCTCCATTTCTGTATTGGAGGTGTGCTAATGTGAAGAATCTATCCCAATTATCTGTAGTTTGTTCGTTATGGTATGCTGATGATTTGTTTAGTACTTGGTAAAATCTACTTACACCTACACCATCTGTTAGTACTTCGATTGATTGGTCTTCTTTATTATATTTGTGTCCTAAAAACATGCTTTGTGAGTATCGGTTCCATATTTTTAGTGGATGTATGTAAATTTCATCATCTTCACTGTATATGTCTATTAATAATTGTGTTGTATCTCTAATTTTAGCTATTGTTTCAAAGGAATGGCTTCCCCTGTGTAGTGGGAAGTATGCTACTGTATCTAATTGGAATAAGTAAGGACATGTTACTCTGAAGAAGTTTCCCATCATTAAATCTGCTGACCATGCTACTTGAAGTTCAGATAGGGAATCAAACACATAGAATGAAAATCTTCCTTCTTTAGTAATGATGTTATGTACTGCTACTGTGAATGCTTCGAATTGTGTTGATGGATCTACTTGGTATATTTTTAAACCATTTTCTCTTTGAATCATTGTGTATAATTCATCACTATTTGGATCCCTTTTGTTTAACATTTCTTGTTCTTCTGGTGTGATGTCTACAAATGGTTCATGATAAGCAAATCTTATATATATTAAGTTTCTATGGTCTTTTAAAGCTTGGTTGATAAAAGGTTTTACAAATAATCTAAATTCATCTAATTCTGATACATGCCATACTACATTATCCCCTAAACGTATATTATCTAATGATTTATCTAAATCCGGAATTCCGGATTTTATTCTATCAAATGATCTCATAATAATGTTTCCCTCCCCTAAAATTTTTAGGTTTTTATAATAAAGATTTTTAATTTTTTAAATTCAATATTTTTAGTTAACAATTTTATTGTTAATATATTTTTTCAAAAAATTAATTAAATGTTTAAAAAAAGAATATTTAAAAGATGTAATTTTGAATAAAAAAAGAGTTAATAAATAATTTTTGAATAAAATTATAAAATATTTTTTAGTAATAGGAAAAGTAAATGAGAAAATATTAAAAATTAAAAGTTAATAAAAACTTAAATTGACTCGTCGAGATGTTCATTTAAGGATTTAACTTTAATTTCATTATTTTTAATAGCTTCGATTGCTTTTAATGCTGCTCTAGCTCCAGCTAATGTTGTTACATAAGGTATTCCAAGTTCGATAGCTAATCTTCTGATGATATATCCATCTTCAGATGCTTGTTTTCCTGCGGGTGTATTAATAATTAAATCGATTTCATCATTTAACATTTGTTCTTTAATGTTTGGAGATCCTTGTGAAACTTTTTTAATTTTATTAATTGGAACATTTTTTACACTATCTGCAGTTCCAGATGTAGCTACTAATTTGAATCCTAAATTATGTGCTTTTTCAGCTATTAATTGGATTTTCTTTTTATCTTGTTCTTTAACACTTATGAAGATTGTACCTTCTTTTGGTAAATCCATTCCAGCTGCTAGTTGAGATTTGTAGTATGCTAATCCAAATGTTTCATCAACACCTATACTTTCTCCAGTTGATTTCATTTCTGGACCTAGTATTGTGTCTGATTCTGGGAGTTTGATGAATGGGAATACAGATTCTTTTACAGCTACATGATTAATTTTTATTTCTTTAGTTAAACCAAAGTCCTCTAATTTAGCACCTACCATTAACCATGTTGCTATTTTTGCTAAAGGTATTCCTATTGCTTTACTTACAAATGGTACTGTTCTACTTGCTCTAGGATTAGCTTCAATAATGTAAACCATTTCTTCATCTAATTTTACAGCATACTGAATATTCATTAAACCTACAACATCAAGTTCTAATGCTAAATTTTTAGTGTTTTCTCTTATAATGTCTAATATGTGTTCAGGGATTGTTTGTGGAGGTATTACACAAGCTGAATCTCCTGAGTGCACTCCTGCTTCCTCAATATGTTCCATGATTCCTGCAATAAAGACATTTTCTCCATCACATAATACATCTACATCTAATTCTATTGCATCTTCTAAGAACTTATCTACTAATATTGGGTGTTCAGATGAGACTTTTACTGCTTCTTGCATATAGGTTTCAAGTTCAGTATCATCATAAACAATTTCCATTGCTCGTCCACCAATTACATAGGATGGTCTTACAAGTACAGGGAATCCTATTTTATGTGCTGCTTTTTTAGCATCTTCAAATGAATGTGCTAATCCGTATGGTGCTTGATGAATGTTTAATTTGTTTAGTACTTCAGTAAATCTTTCACGATCTTCAGCTTTATCAATACTTTCATAAGGTGTTCCTAATATTTTTATTCCAGCATTTGCTAATGGGACTGCTAGGTTTATACTTGTTTGTCCACCAAATTGTACAATGACTCCTTCTGGTTTTTCATTTTCGATTACTCCCATTACATCTTCAAATGTTAATGGTTCGAAGAATAGTTTATCAGATATATCATAATCAGTACTTACAGTTTCTGGATTGTTATTAATAAGTATTGTTTCTATTTCTTGTTCTTTTAATGCAAGTGAAGAATGTACACAACAGTAATCAAATTCTATTCCTTGACCTATTCTTATTGGTCCAGCTCCAATAATCATGATTTTTCTTTTATCATCAGTTTTTAATTCATTTCCATCATCATAACTACTGTAATAATAAGGTGTTTTTGCTTCAAATTCTGCAGCACAAGTATCAACCATTTTATAGTTTGGTTTAATGCCTGTTTTATTAGCTATTTCAACTATATCTTCTTCTTTTTGATTAGTTAATTCAGCTAATGTATAATTTGAGAATCCCATTGTTTTTGCTTTTTTAAATATTTCAGGATTTTTAATATTTTCTTTTGTTAAGGTTTCTTCAAAATCTATAATGTTTTTTATTTTATCTAAAAAGAAAGTGTCAATATTTGTTAATTCATATAATTTTTTTACAGACATTCCATCTTTTAAAGCAGTGTACATTTGGAATAATCTTTCATCAGTTGGATTAATAAGGTCATCTTCAGTGTATTTGCATTTTTCAAAACCATGAACTCCTATATCTAATGAACGTATAGCTTTTTGTAATGCTTCTTCCATTGTTCGACCGATTGCCATTACTTCTCCGGTTGCTTTCATTTGCACCCCAATTTTTCGATTTATTCCTTTAAATTTATCAAATGGCCATCTTGGAATTTTAACTACTACGTAATCTATGGAAGGTTCAAATGATGCAGGTGTTTCTTTGGTTATATCATTACGGATTTCATCTAAAGTTAAACCTAATGCTATTTTTGAGGATATTTTAGCTATTGGATAACCTGTTGCTTTTGAAGCTAATGCACTACTTCTACTTACTCTTGGATTAACTTCAATTACTTTGTATTCATTTGTTTCAGGGTTTAATGCAAATTGTATATTACATCCCCCTTGTATTCCTAAGGATCTAATAATTTTTATAGAAGCATCTCTTAATCTTTGGTATACTATATCATTTAAATTTTGTATTGGTGCTACTACGATACTTTCTCCAGTATGTATACCCATTGGATCCATGTTTTCCATTGTACAAACAATTATACAAGTATCATTCTTATCTCGCATTACTTCAAATTCTAATTCTTTCCATCCAAGAACGGATTCATCTATAAGAACTTGATTGATTAGACTCATGTCTAATCCATGTGTAGCTATTTCTTTTAGTTCTTCTTCATTGTGAGCTACACCCCCACCAGTTCCACCTAAAGTAAATGCAGGTCTTACAATTACAGGGTATCCTATATCATTAACTGCTTTTACTGCATCTTCAATTGATTCAACAGCATGACATCTTGGAATTGGTTCATTTAATCTGTTCATGAAATTTCCAAATAAATCTCGGTCTTCAACATCCTTAATTGTTTGAACATTAGAACCTAAAACTTTAATATTATCAAGTAATCCTAAATCTCCAAGTCCTGTTGCTATGTTTAATCCGGTTTGACCACCCATAGTTGGGAGTATTGCATCTATATTTTCTTTTTCAATAATTTTTGCAACTAATTCAGGTGTTAAAGGTTCTGTATAAACAGTATCCGCCATATCCATATCTGTTTGAATTGTTGCTGGATTACTATTTACTAAAACCGTTTCAATTCCTTCTTCTCTAATTGATTTACATGCTTGTGATCCAGAATAATCAAATTCTGCAGCTTGACCTATTTGTATAGGTCCTGAACCAATTATTAACACTTTTTTTATATCCTTATCAATAGGCATTATATAATCCTCAAAATAATTTTTTTATAAAGTTTAAATCCGTAAAAAAACTAATTAATCATTTTTAAAAATTTCAGTAATTCAAATAATATTTTCTTTTCATGATTTATTTAATATGTATTCATCATTTCCTTAAACTCATCATATATGAATCTAGTATCATTAGGTCCAGGACCTGCTTCAGGATGGTATTGTACACATCTTAAAACTAATTCATCATGAGAGAATCCTTCAGGTGTTCCATCATTTAAATTAACTTGAGTTAAATTTAATGGAGTATCTTTTAATGAATCTGCATCAACACTAAATCCATGATTTTGTGAAGTTATAAATACATTACCAGTTTCTAAATCTTTTACAGGTTGATTAGCTCCTCTATGACCAAATTTCATTTTGAAAATTTTAGCTCCAAAAGATTTTGCTATTACTTGTTGACCCATACAAATACCGAAAATAGGTAATTTATTTGATAATTTCTGAATAGTATCAATTGTTTTAAGGTTTCTTTCTGGATTTCCAGGTCCACATGAAACCATTAAACCATTTGGATCATAATCCATTATTTTATCACTTGGAGTGTCATAAGGGAATAATGTTACACCCATTCCTTTGTCTAAGAATCCTTGAATAATGTTTTTCTTAACCCCACAATCAATTAAAGCAACATTTAAATCCATGTCTTCCCCATATTCTTTTATTTCTTTAGTAGATACTTTTGGAACTAAATCAATATCTTGAATATTAGGTTGTTCTCTAGCTAGTTTAAGAAGTTCATCATCAACCATATTTTCAGTTGTTAAAGCTCCTTTCATGGACCCAAATTCTCGAATCTTAAGAGTTAATGCTCTAGTATCAATTCCACTAATTCCTGGAATTTCGAATTCTTTTAAAAATTCATCTAATGATTTATCCGCACCAAAACAACTTGGTTGTCTACATAATTCCCGAACTATGAATCCTTCAGTTTGAATTTTATCAGATTGATACCAATCTTCATCTACTCCATAATTTCCTTCTAAAGGATATGTGCTCATTAAGATTTCACCTTTAAATGAAGGATCAGTTAAAGATTCAGTATAACCTGTCATACCTGTTGAAAAAACAACTTCCCCTACATTCGTAGTCTCATATCCAAATGCTTCACCTTTTAAAATAGTTCCATCTTCTAAAGCTATCTTAGCCTCTTTTATCATTGAATCACCATTTATTTATAAAAATATTATATTAATATTATAAATTATAATTATATTTATAAAACTCCCTTAAAATAATTAGCTATTTTTAGTATATTAAAAAAAATTTTTTAAAAATTAATCTTCTATTTTTAAATAAAATTTTAAAATTAATAAATAAATTATCATTGAAATTAAGTATGCAAGAATATCATACCAATCAAAAACACTTCCAGGTTTTAAAAATAAAGAAAGATACTCCCAAAAAAATATTGCAATTAATGTTATTAAAATGATAATTACTGATTTTTTTAAGTATATTGGTGAAATTGTATTGATAAAACTAAAAAGTAGTAATGTAGCTAATAAATCATTAAAATAATTAGAAAAAAAAGAATTTAAAGATATTAAAATAAATTTATTAATTAAATATAAAGTGAAAGCTATAAGAAAAATTATTAAATTTTTCCCACGAAATGTTAACTTTTGATTTTTTATTAAGAAATTTTTTATCATGAACAACCTTAAAAAAATTGGAATAAAATTTATAAATTAATTAATGAAAAGTTAAGGCAATAATTGCAAATAAAATTATAAAAACAACCACTAATAATAGAATTAATGGGTTTTGAGTGGAAAACATAAAATCATTATTATAAGAATCATTAGAATTGTATGTTTTTTCATTATACTGAGTAGTGTTTTCAGTATTTTGATTTGAGGTGTTAACTTCATCATCAATTTCTTCTTTACTTACTACATCATAATCATTAACATCAATGATTTCATCATCACCGCTCATATTATCACCATTTTTTTAAAACATTAATATTAGAATATAATTTATTATATTCAACTTATTATAATTAATTGTTTATTTTTAAAATAATTTTGTATTACTCTTCAACACTTTGACTAAGGCCTAAGTTACTATAATCATTAGAATTTTCTGAATCAACAGATCCATCTGAATCTCCGGAATCAGAACTATAATCATTAGAATTTGAAATTGAAGATGAACTTTCACTATCTACTATATTTTGTTGAGTATCCTGTGATGAATCAAAAGGAAATGTGAACTCATCAGGGAAAATTAATCCAGTAGGAAATGATGATGAAACTTCTTTAACATTGCTTTGTGAACTATGAGTAGTAGTTGAAACTCCTGAATCTCCACTAACATTATTATAACTATTAGAATCAGTATTAATAATAGATGCACTTAATCCACTAATTACAAAAAATATGATTACTATGAGAGTAAAAATAATAATTTTTTCATGCTTTTCCTGTTTTTTACCTGTTTCTTGATTTTTAGTTATATTAATATTTTCCTTATTTATAAAGGGAGCTCCACATTTTCGACAGAATTTTGCCCTTAATTCATTATCTGTCCCACAATTCAAACATTTTTTATATTTCATAGAAAACCTTTATAATTTTATATAATCATTAAATATTATATAATAAATAATTTAAAAGTTTTACTAAATTATTAATATAAAAAATGAATTATAAATTATATATTAATAAATAAAGATATTCTTCAATCCCAAAAAAAATTGAATTAGGAAAAAAAGATAATTATGAAATCTATGGATGAAATTAATGAAAAATTAACTGAGTTAAAAGAAAAAGAAGAAGGAATTATAAACACTACAGAACCAATAACTAATGAAATTAGTGTTATATTAGTAGGTAGTCAACTTCAACAAGCAGTGATAAAAGCTGTTATGAATAAAGATGAAAGTGAAATTGAAAAAATGGTTGAAAAGGAAACCAAAAAACTTAAAAAATTAAATGAAGATTATGCAATAGCAAGTGAAAAAGGAGACATGGAAAATAAAAGAGCACTTCATGCTGCTGAGTGGACTTGTGATATTAAATTAAACACTTTACAATGGATACTTGGAAATACATTAGATTAAAAAAAAAAAATTTTTAAATAAAAAAATGAAAGGATTATAAGATTTTTATGAAGTGGAAAATTATTACGTTTATATTATTAATTCTTTTGATTATTGTTCCAGTTATGGCAGAAGATGTAAATGCTACAACAGTTTTTTTAACATGCGATAACATGCAAGGTAATGATCAAGACATTAACATGTTAAATGAAATAAAAAATTATATTGAACAGGAAAGTAATGGGCAAATAAATGTAATTATTGATAGTAGTGCATCTAACCCTGGTGAAGGTGATCGTGCAATTCAAGCTGATGCCGATGTTAGTGTAGCTATAGCTTATGCAGATGCTGCTAATCTACTTAACCTAGCTAAAGCATCATCCAGTCTTTCAAATAAAAAAATTGTTTATGTTAATGCAGGTACTTTAGATTTAACTAATATTAACTTTTTAAGAAGATCTTATGATGACAATTATTCTAATAGTTCATTTGCTAATATTCAAAAACCTGGGACCCTTTTAACTGAAGCAGGAATAAATTTAATACAACCTTGTCAAGCTTTACCTAATGAAGTTGATGAAAATGGAATTTCAGAAAGTAGTGATACTGTTAATAAATACTTAGCAGATTCTATTATAAAAGTTGTTGAAAGTGGAAATAGTGGTGGTACTCTTGATACTAATTTAATTTCTTATCATAAGATGGATCCTAAGTATATGGCTGAAGATAGTCAAAAAATAGTGGATGGATATCCTGCAAAAATGGAAACTAGTTATGGTAGTTATACCACACAACAAATCTTATATATGACTTCCTCTTACATTGCAGGTTACTCTTTAAACACTCCAGATGATTATTCCCCACCAAGTAATCCTGAGAAATATTCTTCCTTTAATCATAATCAATATTCACTACAAGATTATGTGAATATGTCTGATATTGTTGTTGATTATATGGATGAAAATGGGCGAGCTCCTAATTATATTAATTATGATGGCGCACGTATAGGTTACTATGACTTAGTTTATAATTTTGCTTTATTAACTGAAGATCAAACAAGTTCATCCAAAATGGTACTTCCTCAAGAGGCAGATTTCCATAAGTATTATGATAATACTAATGCAACTTTAGTCACTATTGGAATTGTTATACTTATAATAATAGTTGGTGTTATTCTTGTTCGAAATTCTGTATTAAAACGTAGACGTAAAAAACGATACTCAAGAAGAAGACCTAGGAATAGAAGACATAGATGAAATGTGATTATATGAATGAAAATACCCGAATTTTAACATTAAAAAATGAGGTTAATCTTTTAAGAGATAAACTAGCTGAAAAAATAGTTTTAATGGACCATTTACAATTACATGTTTGTCCTAATTTGGATACAGATTACATTCTAAAATTTGGTAGTTTAAAACAGAAAATAGAAACTAATAGAATAGAATGTGAGAAAATTAAGATGAAAATAGGTTTAATTGAGAAACAATTGAATAGAAAATCTAGGTTGAATCTTTTTGAAATTGATGAACAAATTGAAAATGAATTTGGGAAACAAAATGAATATTTAAAGGAAATATCTGCTAAATTGACTGTGACTAAAAATCATGGACTGAAAGAAGAGTTAAAGGGAGAAGATTTTAAAAAATTAAACCATGTTTATAAGGAAACTCTTCTTCTTTTACATCCTGATTTAGTGGATAATTTTGATTATACTATGGAAAATTATTTATTAAATGTTATAGAAGCTTATGAAAATTATGATTTTAATACTATTAAATCAATAAAAGTTATGACAATTAATAGTAATTTTCCTAAATCTAAAGAAAAAAATATTAAAGAATTATTAGAATTGATTAATTTATTAAAAATTAGAATAGAAATTATTAATAAAGATTTAATTAAAATTAAGGATTCTTACCCTTTTAATCAGATAGACTTCTTAAAGGATGAAGAAAAGGTTAAGGAGTATAAAAATCAATTAAATGAAGAGAAAAATAATTATATAGCAGAATATAATCATTATGAAGATATTGAAGATAGAATTATAAATAATGTAGATATTTAATCATGAAAATTTTTTTTAATAAATGAATTGTGAGGAATTATATTTTTTATGACTAATGAAAAATTAATTAATGAAATGATAAAAATTTTTAAAGGTGATTGTAAACGGATCAATCATTTTTTAAAAGTTTATGCTTTCGGTAAAACTATTGGAGAATTAGAAAATGTTTCTAATGAGACTTTAAGAATTATTGAAGTAGCATGTATTCTTCATGATATTGGTATTAAAGAAAGTGAAATAAAGTATGGGGATTCTAATGGTAAACATCAAGAAGAGTTAGGTCCTGCTTTAGCTAAAAAATTACTTATTAAATATGATTTTTCTAATGATTTTATTGAAAGAGTAATTTTTCTTATAGGTAATCATCATAGTTATAATAAAATTGATGGTGTGGATTTTCAAATTTTAGTTGAAGCTGATTTTTTAGTGAATCTTTATGAAGAAAATTCTAGTAAATCTAGTATTTTTAGTGTTGAATCTAAAATTTTTAAAACTGAAACTGGGAAAGAATTTTTAGAAAATTTATTTTTATGATGGGCAGTCTAAGTGCATTTTAAATGCATTAGATCCATCTTCATAATAGTTTATTTCTTCACGGTCAACTACAAATCCTAATGATTTATAAAATGTTATAGCTTTATAGTTTTGTGTTTTAACTTCTAAATTAATTTTATATATCCCACTGTCTATGAATATATTTATTGCTGTTTGTAATAATCTTGTTCCGACTTTAGTTCCTCTATAATTTTTATCTACAGCTAAGGATATGATATGACCATTATCTATTTCTTTTATCCAAAATAGTATATATCCTACAATTTCACTATCTTCTTCTGCAACTAAAAACCCTACTCCTAATTCATATAATTTTAATAAAATATCTGTATTGTAAGGTTCTGAAAAGGACATTTCTTCTATTTCATACACTTTTTTTAAGTCGGAGTATTGAAATTTTCTTATAATCATTTTTTATATTAACCTTAAAATTTTATTATTAATTTATATAATGTTTTATTATTTAATTTTATTATTAATTTATTTATTTCTTTTAAAAAATTTTATTATACATGGTTTATATACTGATTCTTTAGATAAATATTTTTGAGAGAAATTATTTTTAGGGAGATGTACTAATTTGTGGGATGGTTTAGGAGAATATATTAAAAATTTAGGGGAAGATAGAGAAAATTTTAAAGTGGTTGAAATAGGTGTAGGGAAGTTTTTTGATATATCTAACTATTTAATTGCTTGTGAAAGTATTGATTTAATTAAAGTTGATATTAATCCTGCAGATAGTAGTGTAGTTAAAGATGATATTATGGAACCTGATTTATCTATTTATGAAGGTGTGGATTTAATTTATTCTATACGTCCTCCTTATGAAATTCAACCTTATTTAATTGATTTATCTGAAAAGATTAATTCTTCTATTATTATTAAACCTTTAAGTGGTGAGGATTTAAATGTTAAAGGTAAGAATATGCATTTAAAGAATTTTAAAAAGGTTAGTTTTTATATTTACCCTTAATATTTGTTTAAAAAAAAAGTTTTTTTATTAAAGTTAGGATGGGGTTTTATTTGAATATTTTTTTACTTGGTGGAACAAAGGATGCAACTGATATTATTAAGTTAATTAAGGATAATTTTAATGATTCTTATATTTTAACTACAACTACTACTAAATATGGTGGTGAATTATCTTTGAGTAGGGGTAGTGATGATGTTATTTGTAAACCTTTAGTTAAAGATGAAATTTTAAAAATTATAAGTAATGGGGATTTTGATTTTTTAATTGATGCTACTCATCCCTTTGCTTCACATATAAGTCAAACTGCAATTGAAATTTCTAAGATTGTAGATATTGAATATATTCGTTTTGAGAGACCTCCTTTTAATTTAAAGTGTGTTAATACTAATTCTCTTTATCATGTTGATTCATTTGTTGAAGCTGGAAGATTTATTGTAGAAGATTTAAATAGGGATAATGAAAATGTTTTGCATTTTGCTGGTGCTAACACTATGAGTGATGTTTTAAAGTATGTGAATAAAGACTTTTTTTATCCTCGTGTTTTAAATGTAAAGTCTTCTATTGTGAAGTGTGAAGAATTAAATATTGATCCTAGTCATGTTTTATTTATGGATGGTGTTTCAACTAAAGAAGAGAATATGTTTTTAATTAATAAATTTAATGCTAAAGTTATTATTACAAAGGAAAGTGGTGAAACTGGAGGTCTTTTTGAGAAGATTAGTGCTGCAAATGAATTTGGAATAGATATTGTATTAGTTGATAGGCCCCATATTAATGATTTAGATGAAGAATACATTATTAATAGTTTAAATGAATTACTTATTAAATTAAAACATTAAGTGTTCTCATTATTAGCTTAATACTTAAGGGTTATTTAAATTTAAAGAGTTTAAAAAATTGAGTAATATTTAAGGATTTTTAAAAATTAGAAAATAAAGAATAAAAATTTAAAAAAAGATATATGAAATAAACGCCAAGACTGGGATTTGAACCCAGGCGGAGAGAATCTCCACAGGATCTCAAGTCCTGCGCCTTACCTGGCTAGGCTATCTTGGCAATAGTATATTATTAAAATTATTGATAAATAAAAATGAATGGGGTATAAAATTGTGCTAAACACTTAATAAAAATAATTTTATTTTTAGCTACAAATTATATCTTTAGATTCATTTAATTAACTTTTTAATTCGATTTCGATACTTACATTATCTGGAACATTGACTTTCATTACTTGTCTCATTGCTCTTTCATCAGCACCAATACCGATTAATCGTTTATGAATACGTAATTCCCATTTTTCCCATGATGCTTTTCCTTCTCCATCAGGAGATTTACGGGTAGGCACAACTAATTTTTTAGTTGGTAATGGGATTGGGCCTGAAATATCTACACCTGTACGTTCTGCAATCTTTTTAAGTTGATCGCAAACATAATTGAGTTTTTCAGGGTCTGTTCCTGTAAGCTTGATTCTTGCTTGATTCATCTTATCCTCCAAAAAAAATAAAAAGGCTCAAAAATCTATTATAAAAGATAAAAAATTAATTACATCCTTCCATAATATTGGGAGGATGTAGGATTTTTATAATGTTCTTTTATACTGATTTTAATTGTTATCCAACTTATTTAGCTGGAGTTACTGCAATACATACTCCTGCAGCAACGGTTTGACCCATATCTCTGATTGCGAATCTTCCCATTTGAGGGATTTTTCTTGCATCTTCAATAACCATAGGTTTTGTAGGTCGTATTTTAACAAATGCAGAGTTACCAGTTTTTAAGAAGTCAGGGTTTTCTTCTTCAACTTGACCAGTAGCTGGGTTGATTTTCTTTGTTAATTCAATGAAAGTACAAGCTACTTGAGAAGTGTGGCAGTGGAATACTGGGGTGTATCCTACAGTGATAACTCCTGGGTGTTGTAATACAACAATTTGTGCATCAAATTCTTTTGCAACAGCAGGTGCATCGGAAACATGTCCAGCTACATCTCCTCTTCTAATATCGTTTTTACCTACTCCACGTACGTTAAATCCGACATTGTCTCCAGGTTCTGCTTGAGGTAATGCTTCGTGGTGTTCTTCTACAGATTTTACTTCTCCGGAAGCTCCTGCAGGTTCGAATATTACGTTATCTCCTTGTTTCATTACACCAGTTTCAACTCTTCCAACAGGTACAGTTCCAACTCCAGTAATGGAGTATACATCTTGTACAGGTACTCTTAAAGGTAAGGTTAAAGGTTTTTCAGGTGCATTAAGTTTGTCTAATGCAGGTATGAGTGCATCTCCTTTATACCAAGTCATGTTTGGACTTTTTTCTTTAATGTTGTCTCCTTCAAATGCAGATAATGGGATGAAAGGTACTTGATCAGGTTTGAATCCAATAGATTTAATTAAAGTAGAAACATCTTTCTTTACTTCATTATATTTGTCTTCACTGTAATCTACAACATCCATTTTGTTTACTGCTACGATTAATTGATTGATACCTAAAGTTTTAGATAAGAAAACATGTTCTTTTGTTTGTGGCATTACACCATCGTCTGCAGCTACTACTAATACAGCTGCATCTGCTTGGGATGCTCCAGTGATCATGTTTTTAACGAAATCTCTGTGTCCAGGACAATCTACTACAGTAAAATCATATTTGTTTGTGGAGAATTTTTGGTGAGCTAAATCAATAGTTACTCCTCTTTCTCTTTCTTCTCCTAATTTATCCATAACAAATCTGAATTTGTTTTCACCGTCATCTAATTGTTGTTCCGCGATTGCACCTGCTTCTAATAACATGTGTCCAACAAGAGTGGATTTACCGTGGTCAACGTGTCCAATAAATGCTAAGTTTATATGTTCTTTTGCTTTTGCCATTATAAAAACCTCATTTTAATAAATTAATTTTTTATTAGTATAATTTCTTTATTGGTTAAGTAAAGTTACTTAACAATATATACAATAATTGATATTATTCTTCATAATATATAACTTTAATGTTTATATATATTTTTCATAATATAAATCTTGATTTAATAAATAAAAATCATTACTCTGAATCATAATAATTTTATTATTATTAATCATTTTCAGAATTTATTTGATTTTAATTTTTTAATTTTAATTAATCTAATAATATTAATTTGAAATCTTAAAGTGATTTATCCTAAGTAATGATCTGCCCCATAAGGTTCAGCAGATAATCCTTTTCTTTGTCTAATTTCTCTAATAATTTTAGATTGTAATTCTCCAGGTAATCTTTCGAATCCTGCCATTTCAGTAGACCATAAACATCTACCTTCTGCAGCGGATCTAATATCACCTGCAAATCCAAACATTTCAGCTACAGGTACTTTAGATTCTATGCTGACCATGTCTCTGTCTTGAGTCATGTCAACAATTTGACCTCTTCTGTTTTGAATTTCTCTAGTACATGCTCCCATGTATTCAGATGGAGTGTTGATGAATACTTTTTGCATAGGTTCAAGTAATGTAGGTTTTGCTAACATGATAGATCCATATACAGCTTTTCTAATAGATGGTAATACTTGTGCTGGTCCTCTGTGAACTGCATCTTCGTGAAGTTTTGCATCTACTAATTTGAATTTTAATCCCATTGCGATTTCGTTTGCAACTGGACCATCATCTAAAGCAGATTCGAATCCTTCAATAAGGAGTTCTTTTACTTCATCTAAGTATTGAATACCACGAGTTGCATTTATGAATACACTCTTATTGTAAACATCCCATACTTTTTTAGCTTCATCTTTTTCCATTCCATATTCTTGGAATTCTGCAGCAGATTCTTTACCTTTTACTTTACCTTCTTTTATTTTACCTTTTTGCATTGCTTTGAATAATTCATCATCTAAAGGTTCAACGGTAATATAGAATCTGTTATGTTTGTTTGGTGATTTACCTTCAACTGGACCTGCTTTTGCAGATACAGTTTCTCTGTATACAACGATTGGTTCAGAAGTTTGTATATCTACACCTTTTTCGTTGATTCTGTAACTGATAACTTCTAAGTGAAGTTCTCCCATACCAGATACTAAATGTTCTCCAGTTTCTTCATTAATTTCTACATGAATTGTTGGGTCTTCTTTAGCTACTTGTCTTAATACTTCAATAAGCTTTGGTAAATCTTTTGTGTTTTTAGCTTCTACAGCAACTGTTACTACAGGTTCAGATATGTGTTCTAATCCTTCAAATTCTACAATTTTGTGTTCAGGATCACAAATTGTTTCCCCTGCTATTGCTCCTCTTGCACCAGCAACATATACAATGTTACCTGCTGGTACATTATCAGTATTAACTCTTTCTGGTCCGAAGTAGACACCTACTTGTTGAACTCTAGCTTTTGCATGTCCACCTACTAAAAATACTTCTGTACCTTTGGATATGGTACCTCCGTATACTCTTCCAGTAGCAACTTCTCCTGCATGTTTATCTACAGTTACATTAGTTACCATTACTGCTAATGGTCCATTAGGATCAGTAGTTGTCATGGTTTTTCCTGCAGGGCTTTCAATGTCCCCATCCCAGATATGTGGTACACGATATGCTTGGGATTCTTTTGGACTAGGTAAGTGTTCTACTACCATACCAAGTAATACTTCTGTGATTGGTACTTTGTGAGCTAATTCTTTTTGTTTATCATCATTACAGTAGTCTATGATATCTTTGAAGTTGATTTTAGTTTTTTGCATGATTGGGACATTTATAGCCCAGTTATGATAAGCTGATCCGAATGCTACACTTCCATCTGCTACATCAAATTTCCATGCATCTCTAAATTCTTCTGGAGCTACATTTTTAACAAGTTTGTTTGCTTCAGCTATGATTTTAAGGAATCTGTTTTGTAATTCATCAGGTTCTAATTTTAATTCATTAATTAATCTATCTACCTTGTTGATGAATAAAACAGGTTTAACATGTTCTTTTAATGCTTGTCTTAATACAGTTTCAGTTTGGGGCATAATACCTTCAACAGCACATACTACAACTACAGCTCCATCTACAGCTCTCATTGCACGGGTTACGTCTCCACCGAAATCAACGTGTCCTGGAGTATCAATTAAGTTGATTAAGTATTCTTTTCCATCGTAATGGTGAACCATGGATACGTTTGCTGCATCGATTGTAATACCACGTGCTTGTTCTTGTTCATCGAAATCTAAGAATCTTTGATCTCCTGCAAGTTCTTCAGAAATCATTCCTGCACCTGCAAGTAAGTTATCAGATAAAGTTGTTTTACCATGATCAATGTGTGCTACAATACCAATGTTTCTAATAGATTCTGGTTTGTACATTAAATCCTTGATTTTTTCAATCATTTTATCTCGTCTACTCAAAATAATCACCTATAATAATAATTTTTTGTGTTATTTTAACACTTAATGTGCAGCTTTTGCTACTCTTTCTTTTTCTTCTTTCTTACGTAATGCAAAGCTTCTAGAATCTTCATTTGAAGCCATTAATAATTCATTAGCTAAACATTGTGCCATAGATTGTTTGTTTTTGAATGCGGATTGCATTGTTCCTAAACTTATGAAACCTAATGCTAAATCTACTCTTCTTTGTGGGGAGATATCTACAGCTACTTGGTATCCTATTCCACCGTATTTGATACGGGTGGTTTCTTCACGTGGTGCAGATTTTTCTACAGCTTTTACTAAGATTTGAACTGGATTTTGTTTGGTTTTCTTTTGAATAATTTCTAATGCATCTCTTACTGTAATGTAAGCTTTATTTTTTTTACCAGAATTTCTTTCAGTTCTCATTAATTTGTTCATTAATCTTTCTACGATAGATATTTTAGATTTTGCAAATTGTCTTTTAACATGTCGACCTGATGTATGTGGAACAATGGTTTCATCTAAGCAGATGTATCCATTTAAACCTAAATCAGAAATTTTTACGTCTTCTAATTCATATTTTTCAAAAATTTGACTCATACGGATTACCTCACTTATCTTACTGGTTTTTCAATTTTTCCAGATACCATTTGTTCTAAAGCTACATTGTTAACTTTAGATACTTTCCAACGAACCCCAGGAATATCTCCCATGGATCTTCCGGATGGTCCTCCGATTCCTTCAATCATTACTTCATCGTGCTCATCGATAAATCCTATAGCATTGTCTCCTGGAGCGAATGCTGTTAATTGTTTACCGTTTTTAATTAATTGAACACGTACACATTTACGAATTGCGGAGTTAGGTTGTTTTGCTTCTATTCCTACTTTTTCTATTACAATTCCTCGTGCTTGTGGAGCTCCTTCTAAAGGATCTGCTTTAACATCTAATCTTAAAGCTTTTCTTTTGTATTCTACATCTTTCCATTTAAAATGTTGTCTTTTACTTTTTAATTTTTTTGCAGCAAAAAGTCCTGGCATATTATATCCTCTTTTTCTTTTGTCTGTGAAAGATTATAATAATATAATTCATGATTATTAATTAGAAATCCACCGCTGCGATTTACTATAAAATTTTCTTTCTTCACAATATTTCTTTTTTATAGCAATCTAAATTTCTAATTTATAATAGATATTATAATTATAGAATCTATATTTTTTGTAATAATACCTTATTTTAGTTTTATACTAATTTTAAGGGTTATAAATTGTATTTTTTAATATAATTAGCTAATTATATTTAGTAATATAATTTTTTTGTATTTAGTTTTTGGATTATTTTTTCATTAAATAAATAACGCTAACACTAATTAATTATTAGTTGATTAATTTGAAGTGTTAAAACAAATTGATTTTAAAAAATTAGTATTATTTAATTTTTATACAATATGTTAATTTATGGATTTATTTAATTTTAATAGGTTTTTTGTTATAAAGGAAATTTCTATTGTAACTAAATTGCACACATTTAGTTTCATAGTATTTACTAAATACATTTTTTTTATAACATTAAAATTTGGTTAATGTAACCGTACCTATAATATCAATAATTATGTTTTACCGCATTTATATATGTTATGTTTTTTTAGGTTTATTTTTTGAAAAAAATCTATTTTAAAATAAGTTTTTATTTAATATTTAAAAAAAAGAAAAAATAAGTAATTCATTATTTATTTTAAAATGATATTACTTATATTATGTTGTCTTTTAGCTAAAAGTTTAGCTCTTTCTATGTTAACACCGTTTTTACCTATGGCAATACGTTTATTAACAGAGTCTGTTGCAACTGTAGCTATTTTTTCACCTGTTTCTTTTTGGAGAACTTTAATATTTTTAAGTTCTGCTGGAGCTAAAATATTTTTTATGAAAGTTGTTGGATCTTCTGAAAATTCGATGATTTCAACACCTTTATCTACAGCTTTTTGAACTTTGTTGACTGTGCTTCCACCTTTACCGATAGCTAAGCCCATGTCTCCATTTTTAACAACAAAGGTTACTTTACTATTATCTTCATCAATGATACAATCTTTTACCATTGCACCAGTTAAACTCTCAAAGAGAGCTATGTATCTGATTTCATTTGCATTAAATTTAATAGACAATTAAATCTACCCCAATATTTCTAATATAGTAGAATCTCCTGGATCGTTAATGATTAAAGTTGCTACTGTGAATGGTTTTCCACAAACAGAACCTAATTCTACACTGGTACCTTCATATGTTATGAATGGTATTTCAGAAAGTTTTGAATAGTATTCAACATCTTCTTTAATTTCTTTAGGACTGTTTGCTGCTACTACAGCTAATAAACCTCTTCCTAATTTTAAAGATTGAATTGCTTTTTCTGAGCCTAATGTGACATCTCCTGTGTCTACTGCGACTCTTATTCCTCTATCTACGTCCATCATCTGCCTCCTTTATTTATTTGGTTTCATTATGACACTAGCTGAGCCAGTACCAAGGGGTATTGGTTGTCCAATAATAATATTTTCTATTACACCGGTTAAATGATCAACTTCTCCTCTTATACTTGCATGAAGTAAATGTTTACTAGTTTCTTCGAATGCAGCACGAGCAAGAACACTTGATTTTTCTCCACTAATTCCATGTCTTCCTATAGAGTTAACTACTCCTTGGTGAGTCATCATATCTGCAACTAACATTATGTGTCTTATATCAACACTTAACCCTTGTTCTCCGAGAGTTCTAGAGGTTTCATGTATGATTGCGTTACGAGCTGCTTCTATACCAAGAACATTTTCTATTTCGTATATATCATTAGTAGAGGTTCTAAATTTGTCAATACCTTCTATTTTTAAAACTTGACCTAAATTTGATCCTTCTGTATGTATTGTGAATTCATCTTCTTTACGTATAATTACTTTTCCGATATTTTTAATACCACTTACTTGTAAATCACGTACTTTATCTGAGAGAAGTCTTAGTTCACGAATTGATTGTTTTGAAGGTTCAAATGTAAGCATGTTGTCTTTTATATTTACTTTCTTAAAAGCTTTTTCTATACTTGCAATTATATCATCATAGTCAAGTCTTTTTTCTTGAATTTTTTCAACATCTAATTCTGCTTGAACATTCATTTCAGCATAATTTAAATTGAAATCTTTAATGACATCATTGATTGTACTTTTACCGATTCGGTTTGCTAATTTTTTAACAAATTCTTCATCGTTATTGTATTCTTCTTCAAAGTAAATATCCATTGTTGGAGTTGAAATTTTCTTTCTTGCATCAACAATTTCTATAAGTCTTGGTAGACCTAAGGTAACGTTTAATTCTGCTACCCCTGCGTAGTGAAAAGTACGCATGGTCATCTGAGTACCAGGTTCTCCTACAGATTGTGCAGCTACAGTTCCAACAGCCTCCCCAGCTTCAACATGAGCTCGTTCATAGGCTTCTTCGACTTTAACTATTAATTTATCTAATTCTTTATCAGTTAAATCTCTTCTTACATAAGCATCTGCAAGACTGAGAACATATTTTTCAGGAAAATCGATTTTTCTCTTTTTAAGAACTTTTTCTACTTTAGTTATTGCTTTATCCATTTCTTCTGCCATACTAACCTTACTCCTGAATTTATTTTTTAACTCTCATTTCATCAATTAGTTTATCAAGGTCTGCTGCATGTCCATAATCACTTTTTGCTGGATCTACTCCATCTTCTCCGAACATGGTTTGAACAACTTTTCCTCTATTATCTGTTACTAACCCATTTTCTTTAACTTTTAAATCTTGTAAAGCATTTACAAGTCTTCTTTGCATATAACCAGATTGTGCTGTACGAATAGCTGTATCAACAAGCCCTTCTCTTCCTCCCATAGCGTGGAAAAAGAATTCTATTGGATCTAATCCTTCTTTATAACTTGAATGAACAAATCCTTTAGCTTTAGCACCTAATTCGTTTCTTCTGAAGTGAGGTAAAGTTCTTTCAATATAACCTCTGTGGATACGACCCCCACGAACAGATTGTTGTCCTACACAAGCAGTTATCTGAGTTAAGTTAAGCATAGATGCTCTTGCACCAGTACGTGCCATTACTACACTGTGGTTATCCATTCCAAAGTATGCTTCAGCAATTTCCCCAGATTTATCCCGAGCTTCACCAAGAACTTGCATGATTTTCATTTCTAAAGTTTCTTCTAAACTTCTACCAGGTAATGCTTCTAATTCACCAGCATCAAAAGCTTTAACTAATTTATCTACGTTTTCTTCAGCTTGATCTAAACGTGCTTCAATTCTGTCACTAGCTTCTTCTGGAATTTCTTCATCATTAGTACTTGTTGTGATTCCTGTTTTCATGATTCCACAAATAGCTAAATCAGTTGAACGATCTAAGAATTCTCTAGCTCGATCAGGACCATATTCCTTAACAATTTTATCTAAGATTTTACCACTGAATGAACCATATGCTTTTTCATCTATAGCTCCGTATTCGAGAACCCCATTTTCAATAACAACATATGCATCATTTTCACATGAAGTTCCTAAACATTCATCACAATGTCTACAGATTTCTGCTTTATAATGCATATTAAGATCATCTGGTAGGAGTAAACTGAATAATTCTTTTCCAGTCCAATCTTCATATTTACGTTTAGGTATTGCTAAATGGGATTTTCTGATTATTTGGAAAGCTTGTTCTTCAGTAAATGTTGATCCATCACGGGTTAATAAGTATGCTCCACTAATATGATCGTGGATAGCACCAATAATTGGACCACCAAAACGAGGAGAGAGAATATGTTCTTGTACTCTCATTAATGATTTTGCTTCTGCACGAGATTCATCTGTTTGGAATACGTGCATGTTCATTTCATCCCCATCGAAATCTGCATTGTATGGAGGACATACACAAAGGTTGAGTCTGAATGTTTTATATGGTAAAACTTTTACTTCATGTGCCATCATACTCATTCTGTGAAGTGATGGTTGACGATTGAATAGAACAACATCTCCGTCTTTTAAATGTCTTTCTATAATCCATCCCGGTTCTAAGCTTTCTGCTATGTTTTCTTTGTTTTCATCATAGACTCTCATTTTTCGACCGTCTAATCTGATTACATAGTTAGCTCCAGGATGTTTATTTGGTCCATTAAGAACATGTTCTTTCATTTTGTTAATATTCCATTCATTAACATAAGTTGGAACAGTTACTTCTTTTGCAATCATTTCAGGTACTCCAACTTCATTAATACTAATGTTTGGATCTGGACTAATTACAGTACGTGCTGAAAAGTTTACACGTTTACCTGAAAGGTTACTTCTGAATCTTCCTTCTTTACCTTTTAATCTTTGAGCTAAGGTTTTTAATGGACGACCAGATCGATGTCTTGCTGGAGGTACTCCTGATGCTTCATTATCAAAGTAAGTTGTTACATGGTATTGTAATAATTCCCATAAATCTTCTACAATTAATTGTGGAGCTCCTGCTTCCATGTTTTCTATTAATCTTTGGTTGATTCTTAAAATATCAACTAATTTATGGGTTAAATCATCTTCAGATCTTTCACCAGTATCTAAAGTGATTGAAGGTCTTACAGTTACTGGAGGTACTGGTAATACTGTTAATACCATCCATTCTGGACGTGCTACTTCAGGGTTTACTCCTAAAATGTAAGCATCTTCATCTTTGATTCTTTCTAATTTTTCTCTTACTTCAGATGCAGTTAACTTGTAATCTCCTTGAATGATAGATATTGGTTTATCTATTTTAACAGCTTCTTGTTCTGCTCCACAATGTGGACATTCATCTTTACGTGCTACATTATAGATTTCTTTAATTAAGCCGTTTAGATTTTCCCCATTTTCTTTTAATTCATTCATTTTATTTGTGTAGGTTTCAATTTCAGAATCATCTAAAAGGATTCTTCCACATTCATTACAAGTTGAACGTAAGATTTTATGAATAATATCTCCAAAACCTACATGTATTACAGGTCTTGCTAAGTCGATACTTCCAAAGTGCCCTTGACATTCTCCTCCTCTAAAACCACAGGTTCTACATTTTAAACTTGGGTCTATAACACCTAAATGAGGATCCATTAATCCATTTTCAATTGGGTATCCATCTTCATCGTAGGTATCGGGAGTTTCAATTTTAACAACAGACATTTTCCGAATATCATCTGGTGACATTAATCCAAAATCTATTTCATTAATCTGTTTTATAATTCCTTTTTGCAAAATATTAGCTCCTTTTAATATATTTTATTAGTAATCATAAGTCCGTCTTTGTTAAGTTTCTTATGCTTTATCTCCTAATACTAATTTAGGGAAGATACATAAACTTTTGAGTTCATCGAGTAAAAGTTTAAATGCATATGAAATTTCTACTGGGTAAGATTCTGAATCGCCACATATTGGGCAGTATTTTTTATCTTTGTTTTTATCGTATACTGCTAGCATACCACAATTGTCACAAACGATTGCTTCATACTTATCTGATTCATCTAAGAGTCTTTCTTTTAATGATAATGCTGCTCCGTGAGCTATAAGACAATCTCTTTCCATTTCTCCAAATCTTAAACCACCTTCACGTGCTCTTCCTTCTGTTGGTTGGCGTGTGAGAACTTGTACTGGTCCTCTTGAACGAGCGTAAACTTTATCTGTTGTCATGTGGTGTAATTTTTGGTAGTATGCTACTCCTACAAATATTTCTGCTTCGACTCTTTCTCCAGTGGAACCATTGTATAATGATTCACAACCTGCAGATTCAAATCCATGGTCTTTTAAGGTTTGTTTGATTTCGCCTTCAATATCATCATTGAATGGTGTTCCATCAATACGTTCTCCTTCTAAACAAGCTGCTTTACCTGCTACCATTTCAAGTACTTGTCCTACAGACATTCTTGATGGTATCGCATGGGGGTTTACTATAATATCAGGTATTACTCCATCTTCTGTGAATGGTACATCTTCTTGGGATAATATTAATCCAACTACCCCTTTTTGCCCGTGTCTTGAAGCGAATTTATCTCCGAATTCAGGTTGTCTTGTTTCTCTTACTCGGATTTTTGTTAATTTACTTCCTTCAACAGTTTCGGTTAGTAATACTGCATCGACTATACCTTTTTCACCGTGTCTTACGGTTACACTTGTTTCTCGTCTTTTTTCAGCTACTGTACCGAATTCATCGATTTCTTCTAAGAATCTTGGAGGGCTTGTTTTTCCGATTAATACATCTCCAGATTCTACATGTGATTCTGGGTTGACTATTCCATCTTCATCTAAGTTTCTGTATGATTCTTCAGATCTGTATCCTTTTACTCCTTTTTCTGGGACTTCGAATTTATCTTCTTGTCCTCCAGGGTATCTTCTTTCTGATGCTTCATATGATCTGAAAAATGAACTTCTTCCCATTCCTCTTTCAAGAGAAGATTTGTTTAGGATCATTGCATCTTCCATGTTATACCCTTCATAACTCATTAATGCTACTACTAAGTTTTGACCTGATGGTCTTGCATCATAATTGGTTGCATCAATAATTCTTGTTTTTACTATAGGGGTTTGTGGATGATGTAATAAGTGTGCTCTTGTATCTGTACGTAATGCATAATTTGATACGTATAATCCAAGTGCTTGTTTGGTCATACCTGCTTCCATGGTATTTCTTGGAGAAGAATTGTGATCTGAAAATGGGATGATTCCTGCACATATACCTAACATAGTAGATGGGTCGATTTCTAAATGAGTTATATCTTCATTTAAATCATTTAATGTCATTGCTATGTATGCATTTTCTTCTTCTTCTGCATCTAAATATTCAATTAAACCCATGTTTATTAAATCATTCCAAGTGATTTTTCCTTTTTCAACTTGATCTAAATGTTCTTCTGTAAGTAATGGAAGTCCATTTTCTACTATGATTAAAGGTCTTCGAGCTCTTCCTGGATCATTGAATATGTAAATTTCATCAGTATCATTATAATAGGTTATGTTCATTTCATCAGATACTTCACCAGCTCGTCTTTTTTCTCTCATTTGTTTAGTGAAATCTATAGGGTCGTTTACTGAACCAATGAGTTCCCCATTAATATAAACTTTAGCTTTGTTAACTTGATTTGCTGTTTCTGTCACGGAATTCCTCCTGATTATTTGTTTAATACATTCATTGATTCAATGGTATCTACTATTTCTTGAGTGTCTGAACCTTCGGATATTTTACATAATAATGCTAAGTTTTTAACTAATCCACAATTAGGTCCTTCTGGAGTTTCATTTGGACATATTTTACCAAATTGTGTTGGGTGTAAATCTCTTGCTTCAAAGTGGGGTTGACTTCTTGTTAATGGGGATACTACACGTCTTAAATGTGAAAGTGTTCCCATGTAACTGGTTCTATCTAATAATTGACTTACTCCAGCTCTTCCACCTACCCAATTACCTGTTGCTATAGCATGTTTAATATTTTCTGTTAGTACATCTGAACGTACTGCTTGTTTAATAGATAATGTTTTTCCACGTGATAAGCTTCTTTCTAATTGGTAACTCATATCTCTAGTTAGACTTGTGAAAGCTACTCTAAATAAATCTTCCATTAAATCTCCAGATACTCTGAGTCTTTTGTTAGTGTAGTGATCCTTATCATGGGGATCTCTTTCTCCAGCTATTACTTGGAGTAACATTTCAGTCATTTCTGCAAGGTATATTGCTTTATCATGACGTCTTTCTGGTTCGGTTCCCATGTGTGGTAATAAGTATCTGTCAATAACATCTTCAGCTCTTTTGATTCTGTATTCTTCAGTCATACCTTTTGCTACACGATTTCCTATGAATTTTATTGCTGCTTGAGTTAAGTAATCTTCTTTTTCTTCAGCAGATAATTCTTCTAATTCTTCAGAATCGATTTTAAGTTGGGATGAGGATACTTGCATATCATCTGCAATTACCATTTGGTAGTTGAAGTTTTCAGATATTGCTGTGATGATTTTTTGATCAGTAGATAATCCTAATGCTCTAAGTAAAATCACAAGAGGTATTTCTCCAGGTACATATGGGAAAGAAATTCTTAGGAAAACACCACTTTTACGTGGTTTTTTATATTCTAAAGATATTCTTGCTCTGAAACCACTTTTAATAGAAGTTACTATTGCTTTTGCTCTTCTATCTTCAAATTCTCCAATTCTTTCTAATATGATTTTGTTTGGAGCAATTTCTTCCATTGTAACTACTGCTCTTTCAGAACCGTTTACTATGAAATATCCACCTGGGTCTTTTGGATCTTCTCCTTTAGCAACTAATTCATCAGCATTAAGTCCATGTAAATGGCAAATATCAGATTTAAGCATAAGTGGTAATTCACCTATGTATACTTCATCTTCTTCAGTGAGTGGATTTTGTGGTTGTCCTTCTTCGTCTAATGTCATTTCTAAGTACATATGTGCTGAATAATTTAAGTTTCTTAATCTTGCTTCAGTTGGATAAATCATACTTTTTGATCCATCTGCTTCTTTAGTGAATGGTTTATGGATATGTAATTTACCTGTTCTTACAGTATATTTACCATTTTCTAAGCTTATTGGATCGGTTATATCAATAATTTTTTGTATACGATTGTTAACAAAGTCGTTGTAAGATTTTAAATGGTGATCTACCAATTGGTATTCATCAAAAAATGAGTTTACTAAACCCCATGTATTTTCTTTCATGGACTTCCTCCAGATTTATAATAATTAAAATTTTTTTGTAAATAAAAAAAAATTGTTAAAATTCTTTATAATTATTTTTTTAAAATAGATTAAGTACTCTTAATTATATTATAATAGTTAAGAAGTTTTAAAAAAAAATTTTATCTAGATAATTTTCTTGAATTTAATTATTTTTTTATACAAAATATTTTTTTTATAATTTTTTCCTTGATATTTAATAAATTTAAATATCAATTCGTTAATTTTTCTTGCTTGAAAGGTTTAATTTGTAGTTATTATTGTTAATTAAAAATTGAATCCTAAAAAATAACCAGCTTTGAACCCTTAAATTTTTAATTTGAAATTTTTACCTATTTTTTATAGTTTTATAAGAAAAAATGATTTAGTTTTAGTAAAAAAAATTTTATCTTTTTTTACTCTTCAACTAGTCTGTAGGTTAAAAAGGTTCCTGCAGTTTGACTATCTCTAGTAATTCTTAAAATATCTCCTGGTTTAGCATCTATAGCTTTTGCAACAGGATCTTTTGCTTTAATTTTAGGTAATTCTTCAACATCATATTCTAAGCTTTTTGTAAATTTCTTAGTTTCAGAATCAGTTAAAATTTCATGCTTTGGAACATAATGATGTTCTAGAATATTCATCTTCACAATATTCCTCCAAATAGAATAAATTAAATTCGAAATTCGATTAAAATATCTAGTAATTAATATAAAGTATGTAAAAAATTAGAACGGGCCCGACGGGAATTGAACCCGCGGCCGCTTGGTTAAAAGCCAAGCGCTCTGCCAGACTGAGCTACGGGCCCTTGATTACAAATGAAAATAATTGTTATATTAATACTATAGTATTTACGTTTTTGTAGTATTTAAATGTAGGTTTTAATATTTAAAATTATAAGTTTTTTATGTCCTTTTGAATAGGCATATGCACTCTATAATAGGCTTAAATATTTAAACGCCCTGGCCGGGATTTGAACCCAAGTCGCGGGCTCGACAGGCCCACATGATAGCCCCTACACCACCAGGGCAAATATTACAAATCATGAACAAAAATCTTAAATTTTGCCCATTAATACAGTATTGATTTTACATATATATAAAGGTATTGTTTTTTAATTATTTTTTAAAATAAAAATAATTATTTCACATCTTAAACAAAATAGTTAAGATAGAATAGGATTAAATTTTATCCTTTTCACCAATACAAATATGAAATCCCGCCTGCCGGACTTGAACCAGCAACATTTGGATCTACAGTCCAACGCTCTGCCAAATTGAGCTAAGGCGGGTAGATATTTGATGGGACCGCCCGGATTTGAACCGGAGTCTCAGGCTCCCAAAGCCCAAAGGATCGACCAAGCTACCCTACGGTCCCAAGATATAATATATTATGTTTTCATTACTTATAAATATAACTCTTATTTGATTCAATTTAATAAAATTTATGTTGAAAATTAATTAAAAATTGTGAAAAATAATTTATCTTAATAGATAATATTTTTTTATTAGATAATATATTTATCAAGCCCCGGGTGGGAATTGAACCCACGACCACGAGATTACAAGTCTCGCGCTCTACCAGACTGAGCCACCGAGGCATCATAAATAAAATATTCAACATTAAGTTGTTAGTTTATTTTCATTTAAATACTTTTCGGTTATTTGAAAAAAAGAATAATTTATCATGAATATTCATGACAAATTATTTAAGTTACAATAACAAAAATAATATCTCCAAAGAAAATTTTTAAAATGAGGATAACAATGAAAAAAAAAGCTAAAACCATAACCAATGAAATACTAAAAGCTTTAGAAACTGTAAAGAGTGAAAAACCATTAACAGTGGGATTAACAAATAATGTAACCATAAATGATTGTACTAATGCAATGTTAGCAGTAGGGGGAACTGCAGCAATGTTTGATGACGATGAAGATGGTGCAGATTTTGCAGCAATAGCACAATCCTTTGTAATAAACATTGGAAAATTAAACAGTATGTCCATCAAAATAATAAAAGAATCTTGTAAAAGAACTGATGAGAACAATACCCCTGTAATAATAGATCCAGTAGGAATAAGTGTTACAGAAAACAGAAAAAACATAATTAAATACTTAATAAAAAATCATAAAATTACATGTATTAAGGGAAACATGTCTGAAATAAGAGCTGTTGGAGATTTAATGGAAATAACCAAAGACAGTACAACAGGAGCAGTTGGAGTAGATGCTAATGATAATGATTTAATTAGTGAAAAAAATCTCAGAGAAAATGCTGCAATAGTTAAAAAGATAGCTAAAAACTTAAACATTATTATAGTCGCAAGTGGACCAATAGATTTAATATCAAATGGAGAACAAACTTATAGTATAAGTAATGGTGATGAAATGATGTCATTAATCACTGGTAGTGGCTGTATGTTAAGTATGATAGTTGGTGTCTATGAAAGTGTAAACAACCCATTCATTGGAGCAATAGCTGCAACAGCCCATATGGGAATTGCTGGAGAAAAAGCTAGTGAATATGTTAAAGAAAATAATTTAGGTACTGGTAGTTTTAGAACTATGCTTATAGATTATTTATACAAAACTTCTCCAGAAGATTTAAAGAAAGAAGCAAAAATTAAAGAAATATGTTAAAAAAATAAAGGAAATGATTAATTATGAATAAAGATATTGATTATAGTTTATACTTAGTAACTAATAATAAAAATAAAACTGAAGATGAATTTTTAAACATTATTGAAAAAGCAGCTAAAGGTGGCATTACAATGCTTCAAGTTCGTGAAAAAGAATTACCTTTAACTGAATTTTTAGAAATAGGTAAAAAAGTTCAGAAAATAGCTAAAAAATATAATATTCCATTTATTATTGATAATAATGTAGCTATAGCAATGGATTTAGAAGCTGATGGAGTTCATGTAGGTCAAAGTGATATTGATGCTGCTGAAGTTAGAAAAGCAATTGGACAGGATATGTTACTTGGTGTTTCAGCTCAAACTGTAGAACAAGCAAAAAAAGCTGAAAATGATGGTGCAGATTATATTGGATCTGGTGCTGTTTTTCCATCTCCAACAAAACCTAATGCTCCACATATAAGTCTTCAAGATTTGAAAAATATTGCAGATTCTGTAAATATTCCAGTTGTTGTTATAGGTGGAGTTAATGAATCTAATGTTAAAGATTTTAAAGGTACAAATATTGAAGGGATTTGTGTTGTCTCAGCGATTATGGAAAGTGAAGATCCTGAATTTACTAGTGAAAATTTAAAAAAAGAATTTGATGCTATAAAATAAAAAAAAAGGAAATTAAAATAATATTTAAAATTTAATTTTATTTTTCAAAATTTTTTGCAGAATCTTCTAAAGCTTTAACTGCTGGTAATTTTTTTCCTGCAAGTAAACTTATACAAGCTCCACCACCACTACTTACATGATCCATTTTATCTTCATATCCTAAACTAGTAGTAGCTGCAGCAATATGTCCTCCACCAATTATACTATAACCTTTAGATATTGCTATAGAATTTATTATATCTTCAGTGCCTATTGCAAATTTCGGATTTTCAAAGACCCCTGCTGGACCATTAGCAAATATTGTTTTTGCATCTCTAATTATTTTTGCATATTCTTTAATTGTTTCTTTACCTATATCAAAGATTGAATGATTTGTTATTTGGTTAATAGGTAAGTCTTCTCTTTCTCCATCTACAGTTACTGCTACATCTTTTGGATATACTATTTGATTGGGGAATTCTTTAAGTAGTTGTTTTGATTTATCCACCATATTATAGTAACCTTTATTTTTAATGAAATCTTTATTAACATCTTTAATATCAGTTCCAGCTGCCCATAATAAAATATTTGCTATTATACCTGAAGTTATAACTGTGTCTGCTGTTCCATTTCTTAATACATTTTCCATTACCATTATGGAGTCGTCTGCTTTCATTCCTCCAAGAACAAATACACATGGTTTTTTAACATTATCTAATGCTTCAGTGAGTATTTTTAATTCTTTTTCCATTACTCTGCCTGCTGCTGAAGGAACTTTTTTAGTGAATCCTACAAGTGAAACTTGTGATCTGTGTGCTGCTGCAAATGCATCGTTTATAAATAAATCTATAAGTGGGGATAATTCTTTTACCATTATTGATTTTGATTGTTCTTCTGGAGTTCTTTGAAGTGTTTCTTCTGAGAAAAATCTTGCATTTTCAAGAAGGAGTAATTCACCTTCTTTTAAATCTCTTATTGCTTTTTTTGCTCTAACTGAAAATATTGAGTCTACATATTTAACGTGTATGCTTAGGATATCTGTTAATACTTCAGCGTGTTGTTTTAGAGTTGTGAAATCAGTTTTTCCTGGTCTGCTTTGGTGGGCTAGAATAACTGTTTTTGCACCTTTGTTTGATAATTCTTTTAATGTTTCGGAATGTAATTTTTCTCGGGTGTCATCTAAAATTGTTCCAGATGAGGGGTCTACAGGTGAGTTTATATCAATTCTTATAAGAACTGTTTTTCCTTCTATTTCAAAATCATCTAATGTGTTAAAGTTAATTGACATATTATTTTTCCCTACCTAATTATTTTACTCCTATTATATTTTACTTACTAAATCCAGTAATGCTTCTTTTGGATTTTTAGCTTTTATTATTCCACTAGCTAAAAGAACTCCTTCTGCTCCAAGTTCTATAGCGGCTTTCATATCTTCTCCGGTTGATATTCCTGCGCCACATAAAACTTTAACATTTTTGTTAATATTTTTTACTTTATCTACGGTTCCTGTGATGATTTCAGGTTCTGCTTTAGATACTGGTATTCCTGTTCCTATTAATTCTGGAGGTTCTACTGCTACGTATGTTGGTGAGAGTGTTGCTATGGCTTCACTTGTTGCAACATTGTTTGAGCATACACATGTTTTTAGGTTTGATTCTTTTGCTTTAGTAACTAAAGATTCTATATCTGCTAATTTCATTCTTTTTTCTGAATGATTTAGTAATGTTCCATCTATGCCATTAGCTAAAAATGATTCTAATAGATTTGATCCTGTGTTTCCACCTGGTTTTATTGGATCTATATGTTGTGCATAAACTGGTATGCTTGTTTCATCTTTTATTTTTGTTATATCTATTGCTTGTGGTGATGCTATCATTGGTATTCCTGTTTCATCATAAGCACTTTCTAAGTCTTTTGCTAATGATAATGCTTTGTCTCCACTAGATTCTAAATAAGTTTTATAATTTAATATTACAATAGGTTTATCATTTTTAGACAAATTTAATTACCCCATAAAAATTTTTTAATTTTTGAATTCCTTGAATTTTTTTTAGAAAATAATCTTTTTAAAGAATTCTAAACGTATATAATAAATAATATTATGTATAATTATATTTATAATTAATTTTAATTAGGTATATTTTTAAAAATTTATGGTTTTTATTATGTCATTAACTAAAAAGCAACAAGAAAAATTAGAGTATAGTGGTTATCGTTTTGTAGGTGAACATGGTCATTCTGCAGCCAAGATTTGCCATTGGCAGAAAAAAAGTATTTTGAATGAGGGAGTTTGTTATAAAGAGAAGTTTTATGGTATTGAAAGTCATCGTTGTCTTCAATTTTCTCCTGCAGTTCCTTTTTGTAATCAGAAGTGTAGTTTTTGTTGGAGGGATTTGTCTTTAACTGAAACTGAATGGGATGGGGATTATGATGATCCTAAGACTATTATTGATGAGGCTATTGCTGCTCAGACTAAACTTTTATGTGGTTTTTGGGGTAATGATAAAGCAGATAAAAAGAAATTAGAGGAAAGTAAGAAACCTACTAATGCTGCTATTTCTTTAGCAGGTGAACCTACTTTTTATCCTGAAATTGATGAGTTAATTGGGGAGTTTAATCGTCGGGATTTTAACACTTTTCTTGTTAGTAATGGGATGAATCCTAAAAAATTGGAAGAGTTAGAAAATGAACCTACACAATTATACATTTCCTTAGATGCACCTGATGAGAAAATTTATAAAGATGTTTGTAACCCTCAAATAAATGATGGTTGGAATCGTTTAAATGAAACCCTTAACTTTTTAAATAGTTATGATAGTAGAACATGTATACGGACAACATGTGTTAAGGGAAAAAATATGGTTAAAGCAGAAGATTATGCGAAACTTTTAGAAAAAGCAAACCCTACTTATGTAGAAATAAAAGCGTACATGTGTGTAGGATATTCAAGAGAAAGATTAACACTTGAAAACATGCCAACATTCCAAGAAGTAAAAGATTTTGCAGAAGAAATTTGTCAATACACAGGTCAAAAAATAATTAATGACTCTGAAATAAGTAGAGTTGTATTATTAAAATAAAAATTAAATGGCACCATATAAACTCCATAGAGTCTAAAATATTTAAAAAAAGTGAAAATTAAAAAAAAATTTTAATATTAAAATTTTTTTAATTTTTAAGAGAATTACAAATTTCAACAGCCTTTTTAGCAGCTTTTTCCATACTTGTTTCATATGGAATTCCTGCATCATCTAAAATCTTTTGACCTTCTTTTTCATTAGTACCAGTTAAACGTATTACAATATGAACTTCTTTATTAGTTGCTTTAATAGCATCCACTACACCTTTAGCAACATCATCAGCCCGAGTAATACCACCTAAAACATTTAAAAATACTACCTTCACAGGAGGGTAAGTTAAAACTAAACTTAAAGCTTTTTTAATAGTACTTTCAGATGATCCCCCACCAATATCTAGAAAAGTAGCAGGTTCACCACCAGCAAGTTTAATCATATCCATTCCAGTTAAAGTTAAACCAGCACCATTACCTAATACTGCAATATCTCCTTCAAGAGTAACAAATGCAAATTCTTTCTTTTGGAAGTTTAATTCTTCCATAATATCTTTATGACGGAATAAAGCATCATTTTCAATTTCTAATTTAGCATCAGCAGCAATAAAACCTTCTGGAGTTAAGGCTAAAGGATTAATTTCCGCAGTATGAGCATCATATTTATCAAATACTTGATAAAGTTCCCAAATTACATTACCAATCCCTTGAATATATTTAGAATCAACACCCATTTTAATTGCAATTTCACGAGCTTCAAATGGGAAAAATTCTCTTAAAGGATCAACATGATATTTAATAATTTTTTCAGGATTAGTTTTTGCTAATTCTTCTATTTCCATTCCACCTTCAGCACTAACCATTATAATAGGTCTTTTATTAGCTCTATCTATAGTAATGGATAAAAAGAATTCTTTAATAATATCTGCTTTTTTTTCAATTAATAAATGATTAACTGTTTCATCTTTAATTTTAGAACCTAAAAGTTCAGTAGCTTCTTGGAAAGCTTCACCAGGAGTATCTGCAAATTTAATACCTCCAGCTTTACCTCTTCCCCCAGTTAAAACTTGTGATTTAATTGCAACGGGAACTCCAAATTCTGTAGTAATAGCCATAGCTTCTTGAGGAGAATATGCAACTTCTCCATCTAAAATTTGAATACCTTCCTTTTTAAAGATTTTTTTTGCATTATTTTCATAAAATTTCATGATTATTCCCCAATAATTTTTTTTATACTATTTATTTAAATTAAATCAAATTATATCCTGCTTCAAATGCTTCTTGGTTTTTCTTTTCAGTTCCCTTAGGAACACTAGATAAAATTGCTTTTAATGCAGCATCTTTAGAAATTATTTTTGTAGCTTTAACTATTGCACCAACCATAACAATATTAGCAACTACTCTTAAACCGATATCATTAACAGCTGTTTCTGTTGCAGGTGCTTTGAATAATTTTATATTATGGTCTTTGATAAATTTAACAAGTACTGGATCATCTTCTTCAACCATATCTGGGTCTATAATTAATATTCCACCATCTTTTAAATCACCCATATATTTTATTAAAGCAGTATGTGACATTGCAACAAGGATATCTGGTTCTTGAACTTTAGGATAATAAATTTCATCATCACTAATTACAACTTCAGTTTTAGATGCTCCTCCCCTAGCTTCAGGACCATAGGATTGTGTTTGAACTGCATTTATATTATCATATAATGCTGCAGCTTTACCTACAATGATTCCAGCCATTATAACTCCTTGACCACCAAATCCAGCAATTCTTATTTCAGTTCTCATATTAATCATAACTCCTCATATGCTGTTCGTTTTTTATATGGTTTTTTAGAAGTTTCCTCATCTAATTTTTGAACATTATCTGTGAATTCAGGTTCTTGTCTATTGATAAATTCTCCAATAATAATTTTATCTTCAATTTCTTCTGGAGTCATTTTGTCAGCTTTTCTTTTATTAATACTATTTTCTTTTAAGTATTCGAACATTGAAGTTGCAGTTTTCATTTTGTTTTTTCTTCCATAGTATGTTGGACATTGTGTAACTACTTCAATGAATGCAAATCCATTAGTATTTAATCCTTTTTTAATAGAGTTAACTAATTGTAGTGGATTTGTTGATGTCCATCTAGCTACATAAGATGCTCCTGCAGCAACCACTAATTCGGATAAGTTAAATGGAACATCTTTAGAACCGTAAGGTGCTGTAGTTGCATAACTTCCTTTTGGTGAGGTTGGGCTGATTTGTCCTCCAGTCATTCCATAAATATTATTATTAACACAAATAACTGTTAAGTTAATATTACGTCTTGCAGCATGAATTAAATGATTTCCACCTATAGATGCACCATCCCCATCACCAGTAAATACTATAACATCTAAATCAGGATTTCCTACTTTTAATCCTGTAGCAAATGGTAATGCTCTTCCATGTGTTGTGTGTAATGAATCACATTTCACATAACCTGGTATTCTAGATGAACATCCTATTCCTGAAACCATAGCAATATTATCAAAATCAATATCAGTACCTTCTAATGCTTTAAAGAAAGCATTCATAACCATACCATTACCACAGCCTGGACAGAATATGTGAGGAAGTCTATCTTCTCTTAAATATTTTAAAAATGGACTTTGTTTTTCTTCAACCATTATTTATACCCCCTTGATTTCCTTAATCTTTGTTAAGATTTCATCAGGTTTGTGGAGTTCTCCTCCAATTTTTCCAAATAAATGAACATTTGCATCTGATTTAGCTACTCTTTCTACTTCATGAACCATTTGTCCAAGATTTTGTTCAAGTACTAATAAATCATCTGCTTGTTTTGCTATTTTTTCTAGTTCTTCATCGGGGAAAGGCCATGGTGTGTTGATTTTTAATGAACCTACTTTAAGACCTTCTTCTCTTGCTTGGTTAACTGCTGTTTTTGCAGATCTGTATGGTGAACCATAAGTTATTACTATTAAATCTGCATCATCACAATCTTCTTCTTTAAAAGATACGATATCTTCCCGGTTTTTTAATATTTTATCACATAATCTTTTAACGAGTTGTGAGTGTGTTTTTGGATTATTTGTATCTGGGTATCCTTTTTCATCATGTGTTAATCCAGTTATTGCTACGTTGTATCCATCCCCAAATGCTGGCATTTTTGGTGTGCCATTTTCTGGAGCTTTAAATGGTAGGTAATCTTCTGGAGATTCTTCAGGCATTTGACGAGTTTGAACGTTAATATCGTTAGGTATTGACATTTTTTCTCTCATGTGTCCTACTGCTTCATCTGACATTACAAATACTGGGCATCTATATTTTTCGGCTAAATTGAATGCTTCTATTGTGAAGTCAAAGAATTCTTGTACTGATGATGGTGCTAATGCGATTGGTTCATAATCTCCATGTGATCCCCATCTTACTTGCATCATATCTGATTGACTGGACATTGTAGGTTGACCTGTAGATGGTGAACCTCTTTGTACATTTATTATTACAATTGGAGTTTCTGTAATGAATGCATAACCAATGTTTTCTTGCATTAATGAGATTCCTGGTCCTGATGTTGCTGTCATTGATTTAGCACCACTCCATGATGCTCCAACTAGTGCTCCTGCAGATGCTATTTCATCTTCCATTTGTACAAATGCACCATCAACTTTAGGTAATTCTCTTGCTAATGCTTCTGCTATTTCTGTTGAAGGAGTTATTGGGTATCCTGCAAAGAATCTGCATCCTGCATAAATTGCACCTTTAGCACAGGCTTCATTTCCTAATAAGAAATATTCTTCAGACATTTTAGTCCTCCTTTTTATCTACAGCAATTGCTTGATCTGGACATGAAAGTTCACATAAGCCACATACATTACATTTTTCTTCATTTTTTGGGAAAGGTAAATAAACATCTTTTGAGTTTTTTTCTTTAGATTTCTCAAAAACATCCTTTGGGCATGTAATTATGCAAATGTCACATCCTTTACATAATTTTGAGTTTATATATATCATAAAATCGTCCTGAAATAAATTTTTTTTAAATATCTTATTTAATCCTATAATAATTTTTTTTTAAATTTCTAATTAATATTGATTTATTAATTAGACAAACACTTTATTATATAGATTTAATAATTAATAAAATTTATTAAAAAAAAAGAATTGAAAAGAAGTGAATTTTTATTTTAAAACGTGTTTTAATTTGTTATATTTAGTATTTATTTGATTATTTATACTTTTATTCAAATATATCTTCAACATACATTAAAGGATAGTTTAATTCTTCTATAAATTCAATACGTATTACTGCTAAAATATCCTCAATTTTAGAGTATATTTTAATGTCTAACATGTCACCATTAAGTGTAGTATAATCAAAATCTGTCATTGCTTCATCTAATTTTGATAAATCTATTTTAACATCTATTTTTTCTATAGCAGGTTGTAATTCTAATGATTGTTTGATTGCATTTTCTAAACTAGGTGCTGTTGCTTTACTTATAGGAGTTCCTACAAATTGATGGAATAATGCACCCATTGTTATTGCCCCTTCAAATATTGCTCTTTCTCTATTAGTTATATTATTAAAATATTCTTCATTTACATCCATTATGTTTACTCTCCTTTTTTATTAAAGCATGCCTTTTTTAGAAATTATAAAAACTATTTAACCATCCTAATTTATTAGCCATAATCTGTGAAGATATTGGGAAGAAATTATAATAGAATAATATTGCTGACAATATCAATATAACAATTAATATAATCATTCGATATTCTTTAGGATAGAAATATGTGAATAATAATCCTAATGCTAAAAATATAATACATATGTACAATCCATAATCTTTTTGAGGATTTTCTTTTAATATTGTATTATTTATTTCACCTACACTGGTTAAATCTCCTGAAACTATTAATCTTTCACTTGTTGATCCAATTGGATTACATGTTATTAAATCTATTTTTTGCAAAGTATTGTTTACTTGCATTTTATATGATGCTGGAACTATTTTTGTTGAATTTACAGTATAGTTTGCTTCACCTATACCTGGCCAATCTAATGTAATAATGTCTCCAGGTTTTAATTCATTTAACCTTAAGAATGGTGATCCTTGAAGTGTTCTATGTCCAAATAATATTACTTCCCCATGAGTTGGAGTGTAAGATTGTTCTTCTTTATAAACTCCTTGAGATATAGAAACATTATTAATTTTTTCTTGAACACCTAATTCTGGAATTGTTAATACTGGAGATTCAATATTTCGTTCTACAACTATTTTTGAAGAAAAATAGGTTACCTCTGTAAATGCATACATAGCAAGGATAATTAATGCTATTATAACGATTAATGTTTTGATATCTAATTTATTATGTAACATCTGTTAATGATTCCCTTTTTACAAATTTATTCATTTAAATTATCAATTGTGTTATTTAGATTATAATAAAGAAATATGATTAAATAGATTAATACAATTATAAATAAAATTAATGCGGGTATATTTATATTGAATAATGCTAATTTTAGTGGTGTTAATATTATTAATATTACTGAAATTGCAATCATAGGATAATTATCCACTTTTGGATATTTGAAATTACTAACCATCAATGTAGCAACAATAATCATTAAAATATATGCAAACCATATGTTGAAAACTCCTGTTAAATATAACGCTGTTAGTAATAATGCTATTCCTGGTATAGGGAAACCTATGAACCCTTTATATTCAATTTTTTCACCGATTACGTTGAAACGTGCTAATCTTAAAAGTCCACATAGTACCATGTATAAACATATGATAATAGTTAAAATTTCAAGATTTGGTGCTAGTTTCATTCCTAATGTATATAATAGTACTGCTGGAGCAACACCAAATGAAACGATATCTGCTAGAGAATCAATATTTTTACCAAATCCTAAATCATCATGAAAACCTAATTTTCTTGCAACCCATCCATCAACACTATCAAAAATTATTGCAATGATAATAAAAAATGCTGATAATGAGAAATAATTATTTATTGCCATTAGAATCCCTAAAACTCCGAATATCATGTTTAATGATGAAATTAAATCAGGTATTCGGATAAAATTAAAAATTCCAGTTTCTTGTAATTGCATTTTATCTTTTAACCTCTAGAGTAATTATATAACCCTAACCTTTTTTTTAATAAATAATATTTAAGTTAATTGTATACACAGATTTCTTTAAACTTTTATAAAAATTTTTTTAAAATTTTATATAGTAATGTAATGTAATAATATATATAATATAGAAATTTTTTTAATTAAATTAAATTTTTAAAACTTTTTTTATAGATTAATATATTAAATATAAATATTAGTAAAATATAGATAATTATTAAATGTTAGCACTATAAATTTAATTTTTATTAAATCGTTTAGAAATTGTTATATTATCTAAAAATAGTGTAACATATTTAAAAAATTAATATAACCTTATATTTTTATATAAATAAAATATGCTTAATTTAATAGGGTTAGCATTCGAAAAAGAATGTTTTATGATGTGTATATGATGATAGAAGATAAAATTCAGATCCTCAGACAAGCTGCAAAAGTTTCATCTGAAGAAGATGTTGAAAAAGTATGGTGTGTTATAGCTGGAAATGATAAACTAGTTAATGACATAGTATACACAGCAATTGCATCTAAAAAAACTGTTAAAATTCTATTTAGAGAACATATCTCATTTACTGAAGGTAAAATTAATAAAAAATTTGATTTCATCATTTTAAAAGGAGATTCCTATAAAATTAGAGAAATCAGTAAATTATCTAAAGAACAAGGCAGTGCATCTATTGTAATTGCCCCTTACTATATTGAAAATGAAGATAATTTAATGACATTAGTAGGTCCTGAAGATAGAATAAAAAAATTTGTTAATGATACTGGAAGAGAAAATGCACCCATTTCAATTTTATTAGAAGATCAAACTACAGGGTTTATAGAAACTGAATTAAATATTTCAAAGGATATACCCAAATTTTTACAGAATATCGTAACTCCTCTATTCAATATGGATGAAGCAGTATTAAATACAATTCTCATTTCAATTGAACATGACGAGGATGTCGCTAAAATTCAAAAAATCGCTACATCAAATAAAATTTTTGTTATAGACTTTAAAGACATTATGGAGGAATAACCGTGAGTATTTTTGGAGATACCGAGGTACAAGAATCAGAACCAAAAAAAACAATAGTTAAAAATAGCTTAGGAATAGATTTAGGAACTTTAAATACAGTGATTGCAAAACCATCTGGAGACAAATTTGATTTATATCAAATCCCTTCCGTTGTTGCTGTTAAAAAAGATGATCCAACAGCAGTTTTATCTGTAGGAGAAGAAGCAAAAAGAATGTTAGGCAGAACTCCTGAAGATATTACCGCAGTAAGACCATTAAAAAAAGGAGTTATTGAAAATATAGCTCAAGCTCAAGCTTTATTAATTAAAGCCATGGAAATTGGTATTAAAGATGGTGAAAGTGTTGGAAGAATCGTTATTGGAATTCCAGGAGATTCATCTGAAGTAGAAAAAAATGCTGCTGAAGAAATTGGTAGAAAAGCAGGAGCAGAATATGTTCTAGTTATTAGTGAAGGATTAGCTGCAGCAATAGGTGCAGGATTACCTATAGCAGAACCTAATGGAACAATGGTTATTGATATTGGTGCTGGTTCAAGTGATTTAGTTGTTATTTCTCTTGGAGGAATTAATGATATTGAAACCGTCCGTTGGGGTGGAGACGATATTGATGCAAGAATTGTTGAATTAGTTGCAGAAAAATTCAATGTTGCAATAAGTATCCATGATGCTGAAGCTGCAAAAATTGAAGTTGGTATGGTTCATTGTAGTGAAGAAATGGAAAACTTAAGTGTAGAAATCATTGGAAAAGCAATGGATACTAACAGACCTAAAAAAGTAGTTATTGATTCAATGTTAGTTGCAGATGCAGCTGAACCAATAATGATTGAAGTAATGAATGGATTACAACTCATATTAGAAAGATTACCTCCTGAATTAATGATGGGAATCTATTCAAATACTGTTGCTGTAGGTGGAACTTCCAGATTACGTGGAGTTAAAGAAAGAATATTTGATGAAGTAGAAATACCAATCAAAATATCCGATGACCCAATGACTGTTGTTGCAAAAGGAACTGCAATCGTAGCTGCAGAACCATTAGCTTTAGAACCAGAAGTACGTCTTAAAGCTATGAGATAAATTTCTCCTATAAACACGGGAAAAACTCAATAAAAGAAATTTGAATTCATTGAAAGATATATAAAACATAATCTTTTAATGAATAAACAAATTTTTTTTTAACTATTTTTTAAATTCTTTATATAAATCTTAAAAAAATAATAATAATTTTTATTTTTTAGAAAAAATTTTGTTTAAATGTTTGGTTATAGATAATTATGAATATTCTAGGATTAGATGAAGCTGGAAGAGGCCCTGTATTAGGCCCTATGATAGTAGCAGGTATTGTGATTCCTGAAGAAAAAACAAAAATATTAGAACGAATGGGTGTTAAGGATTCTAAAAAATTAACTCCTAAAAGAAGAACTACTCTTGCTCGTAAATTAGTGAAAATGTTTGAGTATGAAACTGTTGAGATAACTGCAATGGATATTGATAATTTACGATCTAAAGATGTGAATTTAAATGAAATTGAAAAAATTGCTATGATTAAAATTATTGAAAATTTGAAACCAGATGCTGTTATTATAGATTCATTAGATGTTAAACCTAAACGATTAGAAAATGAAATTAAAAGCATAGTTGAATGTGATAATATTACAGCAGAACATAAAGCAGATGATAATTATTATCAAGTAGCTGCAGCTTCAATTATAGCTAAATGTACTAGGGATAAAATTATTAAAGATATTAATGAAGATTATATTCAAATGGGTGGGATTGGTTCAGGTTACCCTAGTGATCCTAAAACTAAAGATTTTTTAACTAATTTTACATATGATGAAATGCCTTATTTTGTACGTAAAAGTTGGAATACTGTACAAAAAATGAGAAGTATTAGATATTAAATTTTTAACTTCTTTAATTACATACTTTTTTTTAAATTATTCGTTATTTTCCTAAACAATATTTTTTATTACAACATTTTAAATAAAGATAAATATTATTAAATCACTAATTAAATTATTGAATATGAATTTATTTTTGAGGTGAATATATAATGAAACATTTTCAAAATATTGTTATTGGATTTGGAAAAGGTGGTAAAACACTTTCAGCATATTTAGGTTCTAAAGGTGAAAGTGTTGCGATGATTGAAAAATCAGACCAAATGTATGGTGGAACTTGTATTAATGTTGGTTGTATTCCATCAAAATCTTTAGTGACTAGTAGTTTAAAATTAAAAGGTAAAGATTTAAATTTAGATGAAAAAAAGAAGTTTTATAAAGAAGCAATTCTTGAAAAAAGAAGATTAACTGGTATGCTTCGTGAAAAAAACTTTAATATGTTAGATAAAAATGAAAATATTACTGTTTTTAATGGTTTTGGAAGTTTTATAAATGAAAATCAGGTACAAATAAAAACCAATGATGAAACTTTTAATATTGAAGGAGATAGAATCTTTATTAATACAGGATCTAGTTCTGTAAAACCTCCTATTGAAGGGATAGATAATAATCCTTATGTTTATTTCAGTGATAGCTTAATGGATCTTGATGAGTTTCCAGAAAGATTAGTTATTGTTGGTGGTGGATATATTGGTTTAGAATTTGCTTCTATGTATTCAAATTTTGGATCTAAAGTTACTATTATTCAACATGGACCTTTGTTTTTAAAACGTGACGATAGAGATGTTGCAGATGAGATTGAATCTATTTTTAAGAATAAAGGTATTGATATTATTTTTAATGCTGAAATCGAATCTATTATTAATAAAGATGATGAAGCTGTGATTAATTATACTATTGATGATGTTAAGAATAGTTTTTGTGCTGATGCTGTTTTAATTGCTACTGGTAGAAAAGCTAATACTGTAGGGTTGAATCTAGATCTTGCAGGTGTTGAAACTACTAAACGTGGTGCGGTTAAAACAGATGATAATTTACAAACATCTACTCCTAATATTTGGGCTATGGGTGATGTTGTAGGTGGTCTTCAATTTACTTATATATCTCTTGATGATTTCCGTATTGTGAAAAATCAACTTGAAGGTAAAATGGATTATAATTTATCTAATCGTAAGAATGTTCCATTTAGTGTTTTTATTGATCCTTGTTTTTCTAGAGTTGGTTTAACTGAAAAAGAAGCTATTGATAAAGGTTTTAATGTAAAAATATCTAAAATGCCTGCTGCAGGTATTCCTAAGGCACAAGTTCTTAAAAATCCTGTTGGCTTATTAAAAGCTATTATTGATGAGGATTCTAATAAGATTTTAGGTGCTGAGTTAATTTGTGAGGAATCTTTTGAAGTGATTAATATTATTAAATTAGCTATGGATTTAGATTTAGATTATACTTTACTTAAAAATCAAGTTTTCACCCATCCTACTATGAGTGAATCTTTAAATGATTTGTTTAATATTTAATTAATTTTTTTAAAATTTTTCTTTTACTTTTTTTTTAATTTTTTTAAAAATAAATATATATTACTTTAAATAAAACTACAGTTATTATTAAGTGAATATTTTTTATTATATTATTTAATAATTTTTATACATAATTTTATAAAATAATTAAAGAGGAAAACATGTTGATTGAAGCATTAACTGGCGGTATTAATGGTATTATTGAAATGTTTCAAGATGGTGGAATTATTACCTACATTATTACTTTTTTAGGTATTTGGGGTTTATTAATTTCATTACAGAAAGTATTCTATTTAAGACGTATTAGTAAAGTTGATGCTACTGAAATTATGGGTACTGTAACTGTTTCTATGGAAAAAGGTGGAGCTATTGAAGCTCTTAAAAATATTAGCCATTACAAGAATCCAGTATCTAGAATTATATCCGAAGCTTTAAAAATCGGTTATAAAAATAAAACCGAAGTCGAAGAAAGTATGGAACAGATTTTTATTGTTGAAGTTAGTAAAATGACTAAGAATCTTAGTACTCTTAAAACTATTATTGAAATTGCTCCTTTTTTAGGATTGATTGGTACAGTTTTAGGTATTTGGATGACTTTTAAAAGTTTAGGTGTAAATGTTAGTAGTACTACTATGGCTCAGGGAATCTATGTTGCATTAATTACAACTATTGCAGGATTAGCTGTAGCTATTCTTTTAATACCAATAAATACTTATATTAAAGGTTTGATTGATGAAGAAATGGATAAAATTGAATTAGCTACTAAAATGACTAATTGGAGTTATGCTGTAGTTAAAATTAGGGTTTATGAAAAAATGCCTTGTGTTATTGAAGCTTTACAAGAAGCTGAAGGTATTGTTAGTGTTAGAGAAATTTCAGAACCTTATTCTAATGTCCAAATTTCATTTAAACCTAGTATGCTAGAAAAAAGTATTAGTAATATTATTTTGGAAAAATGTGATGTTAAATCTGAAATAACTGAAAGTAAACTTAAACAATGAATTTATGAAATTTTAAAAGCTTGGGAGAATTTATTTTCAATTCTTTTTAGTTTTTCAAATTTTTTTATGTATATGAGGAAAATAAAATGGCAATTGATATTAAGAAACATAAAGAAAAACTTAAAAATGATGAGCCTGAAATCAAATTAGTGCCATTTATAGACATTTTATTTACTTTATTAATTTTTATAGTTGTAACTAGTAGTTTTGGTGCTGCTGATGTGAGCCATCAAGACAACGGAGGTACAGGTAAACCAAATATAACTGATAGTTCAGGGAATAATGAATATTATATGATTCCTGTAGCTGGTTTGCAAAAAGTTACTGTTAATGGTATTGATATGTCTGACCAAATTAAGGATAATGCTATTGGTGTTCAAGCTCAAGTTATGGATCAGGGTAGAATAGATATTAACCCTCAAGATAAATCGATTACGATTAAGATACCATCGGGTATGGATCCTAATAAGGCAGTTCGTAGCCCTGAAACGGGTTAAATAAATTTTTTTTTATAATATTTTTTTTTGAGGTTGATAAAAAATGTATTTAGGTAGAATTTTATCTGTAGGTATGAGTACAGATGGTAAACCTTTTGTAGCTTATAGAGTTTCTAGTAGATCTTTTCCAAATAGACAAGCTAAAAAAGGTGAAGATGAAGCTGCAATAATTCCAAAAGAAGGTTTTGAAACCGATATATTTAAAAATACTTATATTGCATATAATTGTATTAAAATTGTTGGTGATACTGCAATAGTTTCTAATGGTTCACATACTGATGTTATTGCAGATAAAATTAGTTTAGGAATGAGTATTAAAGATGCTTTAGGTTACTCTCTGTTAACTATGGATTATGAGAAAGATGATTATAATACTCCTAGAATTGCTGCTGTAATTAATTGTGCATGTAGTGAAAATGATTATGAGTGTTATGTTGGAATTGTTACTGATGAGAAATTATTAGTTGAAAAAGTAGGTTTTGGTGAAGCTGTATTTATATCTACATATGAATGCAATAATCCTGAAATTGTTAAATTCAGTGCTGAAAATGCTGATGAAGCGGCTCAACTAATATTTGATGGTGGAGCATTTGAAGAATTTGAAAAACCCGTAACATCTGCAGCTAGTGTGTATGATGGAAAATGGGATATTTCTGTTTTAACTCCATAATTTTAATAAGAATTTTTATTTTTTTTCTATTTTTTTTATTTATTTATTTTTTACTTATTTTTTTATTTTTTAAATTAAATTTTAAGCTTTTTAAATGTAATTTTTTCATAAAACAATAAATTTTTATATTATTAAACATTATTTTATTAACATGACACTCGAATTAATTGGACTTGAAGGAATTCCTTTAGTAAAAAAAGGGGATAATATAACTAAATTAATTTTAAAAGCTTTAGAAGAACAAAATATTGAACTTGAAGATAGTGATATTTTGTTAATTGCTGAAACTATGGTTTCTAAGGCAGAGGGTAATATTATAAATTTAGGAGATATTTTACCATCTGATGATGCTATTATTATAGCTAAAAAAACTCAAAAAGATTCTAAATTAGTTGAAGCAATTATTCAAGAGTCAAGAGAAGTTGTAGCGGTTGGTCCTGATTTTATTATAACTGAGACTAAGGACGGTTTTGTGTGTGCTAATTCTGGAATTGATGAATCAAATGTTGATGAAGGTTTAGCTACACCAATGCCTAAAAATGCTGATAAGTCTGCTAGAGATTTAAGAGAAGCCTTAGAAGATGTTACTGGTAAAGAATTAGCTGTTATTATTACTGATACTCAAGGTAGAGCCTTCCGTGTTGGTGCTATTGGAACTGCTATAGGTTGTTCTGGTATTAATCCTCTTTGGAAACGAAAAGGTGAAAAAGATTTATATGGTAGAGAATTGAAATCTTCTGAAATTGCAACAGCTGATGAATTAGCTGCAGCTGCATCATTAATCCAAGGGCAAGCTGATGAAGGTTTACCTGTTGTTATTGTTCGTGGATTTACTGGTTTTAATTTATTAAGAAATAAGGACAGTAATATTAATCCTTTATTATTACCTAAACAATATGATGTATTTAGAAAATAAAGAATAAAATTTTTAAGAAGATGAGTTTATGGTTGAGAATGTAATTGATCAAATGTTTGAAATCCCATTACCTAAGTTAAGTAAAGAAATTAGACAAAAGATTAATAAAGCTTCAGATATCACTACAATATCTAAGAGTAATATTAATCAATTAATTTTGAATGAAGATGTTCAAAATGAAACTGGTTATAAATGCTTAGATGATGGTACTTATCTACTTTCAATGACCTTAAACTTTCCGAATCTTACAGTTGATATGATTGAATGGTGGTTTTGGTGGTACTCACAAAGTAGTACATATTACAGATTATGGTATCCTGGTTACCATTCAAGTATTATTAATTTAGATGATAAATTATATAAAGGAAAATTTCATGGTTTTGAACCATGCACTCATCATGTTACAGAAGATTTTGGTAAAGGTAATGTGACATTAGCTATTAAATTTCAAAATCCATGGATATTTGGATTTGATAAAACATTATTTAAAGATAATAATATTGGTACTGTTTTTTGTGCAACCATAGGTACTATTGGTGGAGTAATTGGCCATAGTAAAATGGTTCATGTAATTAAGGAGAAAGATGAAGGTATTCAAATTATTAGTCGTTTTTGGATTGGAGATAATATTCCAAGATTAATAAAAAGAAGATTACTTAATGAGGATACTGCTTATTTAATAAGTAAACATTATTTTATAGAATATACTAGACTTAATGAGATTTTACCTCCATTATATGATACATACCGAGAAAAATTCTATAAAATAGATATTGGAGAATAACTAGAATGGGTTCTATTGTTAAATATGAATGTGAAAATTGTGGTTTTAAATTTACTGATAAATCATTGATTTTTTATTTAAATGAAGATAAAGATGAAATAGTTGAAGAAAGTTTAACTATGAAGACTTCTAAGAAAATGGATAATTCTGAATTAGCAGGATATCTATATGTTGGATACTGTAAAAATTGTGATAATTTTATTAAAACTTATGTTCCAGAAATTAATAACACTAATTTAAATGAAAAAGAAATTTATAATTTAATACCTGATCTTATAGGTAATGATTTAAAATTTAATAAGATTTTAACTTTTGATTTTAATAAAACAAGTTTCCAACATAGAAGAAAAATTTTATTAGAAAATAATTGTCCTAATTGTGATAATCAAATGGCTCTTTTAATTGATGATTTACATCCATGTCCTCAATGTGGAGAAGAATCTGTTAATGCGATTGAAACTATAAATATTAAATAAAAAAAAATATTTACTATTTTTTTTATAGAGGCTATTTAAATGATAATTACTATACTTTCTGGAGGTACAGGAACTCCAAAATTAATTCAAGGTTTGAAAAATATTGTTGATGCTGAGGATATTAATATAATTGTTAATACTGTTGAAAATGATTATTTTTCTGGAGTTTATGTTTCTGCAGATATTGATACTGTGCTTTATACGCTTTCAGATATTATTAATGAAGATTTGTGGTATGGGATTAAGGATGATACTTTTATAACTAATGAACGTCTTAGTGAAATAGGTTCTCCTGAGTTATTGAGAATTGGGGATAAAGATCGGAGTACTAAAATTCAAAAAACATTATTATTAAAAGATTATAGTTTAACTGAAGCTGTTGATATTCAAAGAAAAGGTTTAAATATTAAATCTAAAGTTTATCCTATGAGTGATGAAGATTCTGAAATAAAAATTTTAACTGATAAAGGTGAAATGGAATTTCATGATTTTTTAATTAAAGAGCAGATGAAACCTGAAGTTTTAGATGTGATTTATAGTAATGTTAAACCTGCTCCTGAAATTATTAATACTATACAGAATTCAGATATTGTGATTATAGGCCCATCTAATCCTATTACTAGTATTTTACCTATTTTAAAGTTAGATGGAGTTATAGATGCTTTGAAAAGTACTTATGTTGTTGGGGTTTCTCCTATTGTTGGTGGTTCTGCGGTTAGTGGTCCTGCAAATAAGTTTATGAATGCTTTAGGTTATGAAACTAGTTCTTATGGTATTGCATCTATTTATAAAAGTTTTCTTAATAAGATGGTTATTGATTTAAAAGATGAGAATTTAAAGAGTGAAATTGGAAAGATTATTCCAGAAGTAACAGTGACTAATACTATTATGAAAACTATGGAAGATAAAAAAAATTTAGCTAAAAATTGTTTAAAAAAGATTTGATTTTTTAATTTCTTTAAAAAGACTTAAATTTTTTTTTAAATTTATTTAAAATATAATGAAAAGTTTTTATACTATTTAGTTAAAATCTATATATTAATAATATAGGTGAAATTATATGATACAAATGACATTGATACAAATTGATAACTATGGTCCTTGGACAGTTACTCCTCGCCCACGTAATGAATCTGACCTTCAAATTTTACAATCTGAATTATTTGCTGATGTGCAAAGACAATTTGCTATGAAGAAAGGTTTAGTGTTCTTTACTAGATTTGATAATATGCTAGCCATTACTAATGGTTTAGATACTGAAGATCATTTAAGAATTCAAAGATCTATTCGTAATAGATACCCAATTACAATAAGTATGGGTGTGGGTGCTGCTGAAACACCTCATGAAGCTCAAAAATTAGCAACAATTGCTTTACAGAATAAAGGTGGAGCTCAACAAAAAGAAAGAAAGGAAATTTTAGCTGTTGATTCTTTAGCTGAAAATAGTGAAAATTATGTTCAAGTTGCCCATGTGGATATTAATAGTGTGACTGAAACTTTAACTGATATTGAGTCTGCTTTTGATACTAGTTTTATGGTTAATAAGGCACAGCATTATTTAATGAGTAAGTTAATTAAAAAAGGCGGTTTAGTGTTCTTTATTGGTGGAGATAACTTTATGTGCCCATGTAATGGTATGAGTGCTGAGGAAATTGAAGAAACTTTAAAAGAATTATATGATGAGATCGGTATTGGTTTAAAAGCAGGTATTGGAAAAGGTAATAATGCTGAAGATGCTGCTTATATGGCGGATATTGGTTTAGAAAATATTCGTGAATGCAACAATGAGAAATGGATTGACATTGTTGAAAAAGAATATAAAGATTAAATTTATTTAAATTTAATGTATTTCACCTATAAAAAAAGAAATTCCGTATATTAAAAACCATCCATTTTTTTTTAATTATTCTTTTTTTATTAAGTTTTTATTGAATTTTCCTTTTTTTTAAATTATTTTTTTATAAATGAGAGATTGATTTTTTATGATAAAAGTGATAGCTCCTATGGCTGGAATAAGTGATGGAAATTTTTTATTAAAGTTAATTCCTTATGGATTTAATGTTGCTACTTTAGGAGGTTTTAATATTGATGAATCTTCTATTGATGCTGGTAAAAAAATTATTTCTAGAGGTAGGAAAGAGTTTGATTTAGAAATGTCTAATGTTTTTTCTTTTATTAAAGATGAATCTGAGTTGATTCGTGAAAATTCTGATGTTTTAATTTCTTGTAATGTTCGTTCTGTTAATCCTGAGAATGTTATTAAAGTTAGTGAATTAGATTCTGTTGATATTGTTGAGATTAATTGTCATTGTAGACAAAAAGAGTTAACTAGTATTGGTTGTGGGCAAAGTATGTTAAAACGTTCTGATTTATCAGATTATATTGTTAGTGTTGTTGATAATGCTAGTTCTAAGGTTTCTGTTAAGATTCGTGCTAATGTTAATGGTGTTGATACTTTGAGTATTGCTAAATTGGTTGATGAATCTGGTGCTGATTTTCTTCATGTGGATGCTATGAATCCTGGTGTTGCTAATGCTGATTTGGATTTGATTCGTAGAATTTCAGGTGAAACTGATATTTGTTTGATTGGTAATAATTCTATTAATTCACTTGAGCGTGCTGAGGATATGGTTAGTGCTGGTGCTGATGGTGTTTCTTTAGCTAGGGCTTGTATGAATGGTAAATTAGATTTTGATTTATCATCTTTGTAATTTTTTCTGTTTTTATTTATGTTTATAGTAAGTTTTATAAAGGTGTTATGAATATATATTCATAATATATAATAAAAAATTATATTATAAAGGTTGAAAATTATGGTTAGACCAAAAATCAAACGTCAAATAAGTAAAAATCCTGAACAAAGGTGCTTCAATCAAAACAATAATAATTTACCAGCTATAAAAATGGTAGCTGATGAATATGAAGCAATTAGATTAAAGGATTACCATAATTTTAATCAAAAAGAATCTGCAGAATTAATGAACATCTCCCAGTCAACTTTCCATAGAATACTGAATTCTGCTAGAAAAAAAATTGCTAAATCCTTAATTGAAGGGAGAAAAATCAATATAATTGAAACTGATAATATTAACGAACCAAATACTTATCATTGCAAAAAATGTGGATTTCAATGGAACAACAATAATAAAAAGTACACTGAATGTCCAGATTGCAAATCTAAAGATATTGAATTATTAATAGAGGAATAAAAAAAAATTTCAAATAATGTTCTAAAAGATTAAGGTAAAAAAAATAGGACGTGTAAAAAAATGGATGAACATGAAGTTTACCATTGCCAAAATTGTGGATTAGAATGGAAAAATAATAATAAAAAGTACACTGAATGTCCAGAATGTAAATCTGATAAAATCATACTCTTAAAAAATGATACATTGAATAAAAGAAGATCTTTTGGAGGAGAAGGTAGAGGTATTGGAATTCCTCCTTCTTCTTGTAAATGTCCTAAATGTGGATATGAAATCCCTAAAATTAAGGGTGAACCTTGTAAAAATACTAAATGCCCTAAATGTGGAACTCCTATGCATGGTAGTGGAAGATGTATTAATTAAATTAAAAATATTAAATCTGTTATAAAATAAGATAATAAATATTATAAATAAGAAATATAAAATCTAATATATAAGAATTTTATAAATTTACGATTATTAATCAAAAAAGGAATAATATTCATTATAAAATAAATTAAAAAAAGGAACAAAAAAATTAAAGGTGAACGAATGTCTTTTATTACATTTAAAAACATAGGAAAAACATTTAATGATGTCCCCGTTCTTAAAAACATAAACTTAGAAATTGATGAAGGAGAAACTTTAGGAATATTAGGTAGAAGTGGTAGTGGAAAATCTGTTTTAATCAGTATGTTAAGAGGTACAAAAGAATATGAACCAGATGAAGGTCAAATAATATTCCATGTTGCAATGTGTAAAGAATGTATGCATGTTGAAGCACCCTCTAAAATTGGTAAAAAATGTTCATGTGGTGGAGAATATGAAGAAAAAACCATTGACTTTTGGCATGCTGAAAGATTAGAATTTGCTGCTATTAAAAGAAGAATAGCTATAATGCTTCAAAGAAATTTCGCATTATACGATGAAGAAACTGTTATCGATAATGTTCTTAAAGCTATGGGTGATGAAGGTAAATATTTAGAAGAAAATATTTATAGAGCTTTAGAACTCTTAGATATGGTTCAAATGAGCCATCGTGTAACTCATGTAGCTCGTGATTTAAGTGGAGGAGAAAAGCAAAGAGTAGTTTTAGCTAGACAATTAGCGAAAAATCCAACTTTATTTTTAGCTGATGAACCTACAGGTACATTAGATCCTCAAACTGCTGACCGTTTACATGATACTCTTGAAAAAGAAATTAAAAATAAGAATATTACTATGGTTATTACTAGTCATTGGCCAGAAGTAATTAATACTTTAGCAGATAAAGTTATTTGGTTAGAAAAAGGTGAAATTAAAGAATGTGGAAAACCTGAAGAAGTTGTTGATAAATTTTTAGCTACTGTTCCTTTACCTAAAAAAGTTGAAAAACATGCACATGGTGGTCCTGAAATAGAAATTAAAAATATTAAGAAATATTATTATTCTATTGAAAGAGGAGTAGTTAAAGCTGATGATAACATTAATTTAAGTGTTAACCATGGGGAAATATTTGGAATTGTTGGATTAAGTGGTTCTGGAAAAACAACACTTACTCGTATGATATTAGGTTTAACTGATCCAAGTAGTGGTGAAATTAACATTAAACTTGGAGATGATTGGATTGATATGACTAAGGCAGGTCAATTTAATCGGGGAAGAGTGACTCCTTATATTGGATTACTTCACCAAGAATATTCCTTATATCCAAGTAGAACAATTCTTGGAAATTTAACTGATGCTATAAGTTTAGATTTACCTGGAGAATTTGCAAAAATAAAAGCTAGTCATGTTCTTGTTGCTGTTGGATTTGATGAAAGTACTGCAGGAAATATTTTAGAAAAATATCCTGATGAATTAAGTGTAGGGGAAAAACATCGTGTAGCACTTGCACAAGTTCTTATTAAAGAGCCAAATATTATTATTTTAGATGAACCAACTGGTACTATGGATCCAATTACAAGAGTTATTGTAACTGACTCTATTCTTCGAGCAAGAGATGAATTTGATCAAACATTCTTAATAGTATCCCACGATATGGATTTCGTATTAGATGTTTGTGATCGTGCTACTCTTATGAGAGGCGGAAAAGTTTTAGAAACTGGAAAACCTGAAGAAATCGTTTCATCATTAACAGTTAAAGAGAAAGAAGACATGTTAAAAGACGAATAATAATTTATCATACTTTTAATTCTTTTTTTACATTTTTTTTAAATAAAACCGTTTACATTATATACTTTAAAAATCATATTATTAGAATAAAAATATTAGTTTTATATAGAATTAAATTTTATATAGATATACTAATTAAAATGTAATTATGTCTTAATTTTAGGCATTCTTTTAATAGTGAAAAACTAATTAAATATAAAATTTTAATAAAATAAATTTAAGGAGTAATAATATGGGTTGGGATGACGCACCATCACATATATGTCGAGGGGGAGATGTTAGAGGATTAGCATTTTGTTGTCCTCCAGTTAAACCATGTCCTGTGATGAATGCTTTAAGAGAAGTAGGAATAACACCACAAGAATATATAAAAATTAAAGAAGATTTCGCTAAAAACACTAGATTGGGCGAAGGTGCTGGAACTTGTTTTGGTTCATTAGTTTGGTGTTGTAAAACATCTAAACCTTGTCCTTTAAGAGATATGGTATTGCGAAATATTAACATGAGTCCAGATGAATATTTAACTTTGAAAAAAGAATTATCCGAAGCATTAGTTGGTAATACAGAAGATGATTGTGAAGAAAATATTAATGCTCTTGTTGATGCATTCGAAATATCTGAAACTGAAGCTAATAAAGTTTTAACTGATTGTAATAATGATTTGCGTATGGCTATTAAGTTACTTAGAGTTAAAGCTTTAGAAAATGGAAAATAAAATTTATATGTTTTATTTATTTTTTATGAATTTTTTTTTATTAAAAAAATTCTACTAATTTTTTATTTTTTTTATGAAATATTTTTTATTAAACTAGTTTTTAATTAATAAAGAAAGGTAATTATATGGGTTTAACATCAGTTTTTTTAGAAGTGAAAGATAAAAATGTTTTTATTTTAGGAACTGGAGAGGTAGCTACACGTAGAGCTAATCGTTTTTTGGATAAAGGTTCTAATGTTATTTTAGCTGGAGATTTTATTTCTGAAGAATTATTAGATAAAGGAGCCATATTAGAAGATTTGAGTAATGTTGACAAGTTAGTTAAATGGTGCGATATTGTTATTTTAGCTAGTGGAGATAAGGATTTATCTGATTATGTTTCAAAAATTAGTGAGGGTAAATTAGTTAATCGTGCTGATTGTCCAGATGATGGTAATCTTGTCATTCCTTCAAGTTTTTTTATTGGTGATGTTGAAATTTCCTTATTTACTGGTGGTAAAAGTCCTTTGATGGCTAAGGAGCTTCGAAAAAAGATTCAATCTACAATTAGTTCTAAAGATATTCTTGAGATTCAACTTCAAGATTATTGTCGTAATCTTTTAAAAAATAAGATTCCTAATCAGAAAGATAGGAAGAATAAATTGTATGATATTTTAAAGGATGATAAAGTTAATATGCTTTTAGAGGAATCTAAATTAGATGAAGCTAAAGTTTATGTTGAGGGTTTAATTGAAAATATTTAATAATTAATAGTAATATAATATTAATAGAATTTCTTTTATGTTTATTTTTTTTAGGGAGAGAATTAATTGATAATCAATATAGGTGTAGATCATAAAATTGCAGATATTGAGACTATGGAAATAGTTTCTAATGATTTAAAAAATTTATTTAATCAATTAAAAGAAAAGTATGATATTAATGAATATGTTGAAATATCTACTTGTAACAGATATGAATATTATATTCATGATGATTTTATTTCTTATGATGAGCCATTATTAGATCATGATAATAAGAATATTATTATTCAATATGGTGATGATAGTATTATTCATCTTTTTAGAATGACTTCTGGTTTAGAGTCTATGATTGTTGGTGAAGATCAAATTTTAGGTCAGATTAAGGATTCTAAAAAAGTTGCAGATAAGGAAAATCATTGTGGTAAAATTTTAGATACTATTTTTTTAAAGGCTATTCATGTGGGCCAGGAAGTTAGACAGAAGACTATGATTAATCAGGGTAGTGTTTCTATTGGTTCTGCTGCTGTTGATTTAGCTGAGGAAATTATTGGTGATTTAAGAGGTAAGTGTGTTCTTGTTATTGGTGCTGGTGAAATGGGTACTTTAGTTGCTAAAGCTATTGCTGAGAAAGATTTGAAAGCGATTTTTGTTGCTAATAGAACTTATTTCCGTGCAAATAGATTAGCTAAAGAATTAGGTGGAGAATCTATTTTAATTGATGATATTGGTCATTATTTGGCTAATGCTGATGTTGTTATTAGTGCTACTGGTGCTCCTCATTATATTTTAACTAAGGAACGTGTTGCTCCTATTATTGAGGATAAAAATGCTGAAAATATTTTAATGATTGATATTGCTAATCCTCGAGATATTGATGAGGATGTTAAAGATTTAAATGTTAATCTTTTAAATATTGATGATTTAAGAGGGGTTGCTGAAAAAAATAAGGCTTTGCGTAAAAATGAATCTGAAGCTGCTGAGAAGATTATTTCAGAAGAATTTGATTTATTGGAAAATTCTTTTAAATTAATGAAAGTTGAAGATATTTTACGTAAGATTAGATCTAATATGGAAGATATTCGTCAAAGGGAAAGTGAAAAAGCTATTGTGAAGTTAGCTGATAGTGAAGGTAGTGTTAAGATTATTGATAATCTTACTAAATCTATTGTTAATAAAATTTTTTATGATATTTCTGTTAATATTAAGAATGCTGCTGAAGATGAGGATGAGTATTTGATTAATGCAGCTGAGAAATTTTTCATTAATGAATGAATTATTTTTATTAATTTGAATAAAAAAAAATAGTAGGGTTTGTATTTATTAAAGAAAATTCTTTTTTTTATACAAACATGTTTTTTACTTCGTTTTGTTTTTGTTTTTTCATATCTATTGCATATTTAATGTCTTGTTTTGTTACTGTTTTTTTATCATTAGATATTGCATTGTGTAATCCTGTTTTGAGTAGTTTTTCTTTAATGTCTCTTCCACTCATGCCTTTTGATATTTGTACTAATTTTTCGGTTGGTACTTCCATTTTTAGTGGGAATGTTTTCAGGTTGTTTTCTATGATTTGTTTTCTTTCTTGTTCTGTAGGCATTGCAAATTCGATTTCTTGTTCGAATCTTGATCTGATTGCGTAATCTAATGTTTCTATGTTGTTAGTTGCACCTATGGTTATTACCCCCTTATTTGGGTTTATTCCATCCATTTCTGTTAGTAGTGCGTTTACTATTTCAGATACATCTCCTCTTAGTGATTGGTATGATCTGTGTAATGCTACTGCGTCTATTTCATCTATGAATATTATGGATGGTGATGTTTTTTGTGCAAGTGTAAATAGTTCATGGATCTTATATGCACCATCTCCAACATGATCACCAATTAATGATGTTGCTTTGATTAAATATAATGGAACTTTGATTTCATTAGATAATGCTTTGGCTAACATTGTTTTACCAGTACCTGGAAGTCCATAAAATAGTATGTTTCGTGGTGCCCATTCTCCAAATTTTTCAGGTTCATGTAAATATTTCATTATAACTTTAGCTTTTTTCTTAGCACTTTCTTGACCTACCACATCACTAATACTGAAATTAGTTTTTATAGATTTCAAAGTAGGTTTAACTTTTTCTTCTTCCACAATAACTATGGAAGTATTTTCCCCAATTACAGAATTGTTTGGAAATACAGTGATAACTTTAAATGCAAAATCTGGGATTATTTTTTGGTCAAAAAGATAAGTGCCTTCACTTACATCCATACCTATCCATTGATCTCGTGCATATTGTTCAAATAGCACCTTATCTGATATTTCTATATTTGAACCATCCATTAAAGCAAAATTAAATGGATATCCAACACCTTTTAAAACAACTGCTTTAGCTTCTTTATTATTATTTACTTTAGAAGTGGTTATTGTATTCGTAGATTTATTAACGTCATTGTTTTGATTATTCGTTTGCAAAATTTCACACCAACTGAAAAAAATGGTTATTTAAACTTTTTATCCAAAAAAAAGTTTATTAAAAAAAAATTCTATAAAAAAAGATTCACTTTTATTTAATATTATTAAATTTTTGAATAGATTTATTAATTTGTTTTAAGGATTTATTCCCTTTTCGTGTAGGTTTTCTTCCTTGGTCAATTAATAATTGATCTTGAATCTTTTTAAGACTTGCATATTCTTTAATTTCCATAATATTTAAACCTTCTTAAAATAATGGTAGATTGTTTGAAATTAATTAATATTAACGTTTATCTAATTTTTCTTGAATATTATCTATTCTTTGAACTACAACTTTAAGAGCTCTATCTCCTTCTCTTGTAGGATTTCGTCCTTGTAATACTAATAATTGATCTCTTATATCTCTTAGTCTGTGTACATCGTCTATACGCATAATTGTTTTATAAAACATTTTTTAATCACCTGAAAATGGAATATAATTAGATTATATGATAAAAAAAATTATTATAATTTTTTATTATAAAATAATATGTATATTTTTTTATAAAAGTATAATTGTTTTATGTAATTTAAAAAAATATAATTTACACAAAAAAGTTTTATAGTTTAATTTTAAATTATTTCGTATTTATTAAAATTATGTAAAAAAAGTAGTATTATTAATTTTTGAAAAAAAGTTAAAATAAAAAAAATTAAATTTAATAAATTTAATCTTTGCAGCAAATTGCACTTTTAGCTAATTTAATATCTTCAGCTTTGATGGTTTTACGACCAGCATGTCTTGCTAAAGCTACAGCTTCTTTAGCTACTTCAGTTGCGCATTCTTCTAATTTTTCTGCTAATGCTTCTTTAGCATCTTCACTTACTCTTTCTGCACCTGCATTTTTAACGATTCTTGCAATAGGTGCAAGAGGTAATTCATTGTTCTTCATTATTAAACATCTCCACAATAATTTTTTTTATAATAAATATTTTCTTACATATATTTATTATATATTATAGTATTGTAATCAACATCCTATATAAATATATTGTCATATTAAGCAAAAAATAAGCATTATATTACTATTATGTAAAAACATTCCATCTAATCATAATAATTTTAAATTACAATTAAATTTAGGCATATTAAAAATTTATCTATCCAAAAAGTAAAATTGAACTATTTATAAATTAAAAATTTTATATCTAAAAAAAAAGTGAAATCAAAAAAATTTTATTTTAAATTAAAGATTCATAAATTTGTTTCATCTTCATAGAATCTTTATCCCTAAGAGGTGTTTCACAAATTATTGTAGCTTTCCAATCATTTTCAATAAGATTTAACAATAAATCCTTAATATACGGCCCATATTCAGGATATTCATTTAAATTATGATGTTTTCTCTCACCATTATGAGTATACTCTATAGTTGTGAAATGACAATGCAATCTTTTTATATCTAAACCATTTTCTAATTTAGAGAAAATACAACTATAATCCTCTTTTTTATTCAAAATTCCACGTCCACGAGCATGAACATGAGCAAAATCTATAGTGGGTTCAAAATGTTGAAAACCTTGACACATATTAATAATTTCATCAAGATTACCTAATTGAGATTTTTTACCTGTAGTTTCAGGGGCAAAAGTATAATTTTCAAACCCCTCTTCTTCACATCTTTCAAGTAATCTTTTATAAGATTGTTCACATATCTCTAAAGCTTTTTCTGGTTTTTGATTAGAATAAAAACCTGGATGGAACACTAAACGATATGCACCCATCCATTCACCTACTCTTGCAGAATCAACTAATCTTTCTATGGAAGCATCAATTTTTTCAGGTTCCTTAGAACACATATTAATATAATAAGGCCCATGCATTGATATTAAAACATCTTCTTTTTCTGATTGTTTTTTCAATATTTTAGCACTTTTCTCACCAATTCTAATTCCATGAGAAGATTGATATTCAAATGCATGTAAACCCTGTTTTGAGAGATATTTTGATGAAGTATAAGCACTTCCATTATAATCTAATGGTTTTCCTGCTGGTCCAAAAATTATTTTATCTTCCATGATTAATCACTTCTAAAAAAAAAAGGTTATGAATTATTTAATTTATAAAAAAAATTTAAAAAAAAGGTTTAGAAATTTTAATATAATGTGTATTTTTTTTTATTTTATAATATTCCCATTGCTTTATTAGTTTTTGCTATGGATTTTTCATTATCTGATTCCATTTCAAGTAATGCGCGTATTGCATCAACATTTTCAGGAACAACATCAGATTCTTGATGAACAGCTTGCATATAAAATAATTCATTATCTACAATGTTTATTGATTCTCTCCATACTGGGATTTCATAGAAATCATTTCTATTTCTACCTAATTCTTTAGCAAATTCCATTAATTCTGCAGTAGATCCTAATCCTTCACTTGCATCTACAAGCATTACACGGGAACGTTTTTCAAATGCATCTATAATTTCATCAATAGTCACATCATTATTAATTTCAACCATTAAATTATGTTGATGCATTAAAGTTGTTGGAACTAATAATGCCATAGTTGTAACATCAATATCTCCCATAACAGTTTTCACATCAGGTCCATGATGAGAAGGTACTTTAGGAGGGTTAGGTACAATTGAATTTATTGGTCCTTTTTTCACTTCGTTAGGATCTGCTCCTCGACGAACCATAACTGCTCTTACTTTTTTAATGTCACATATTGGATCTATAGTTGATAAAGTTCTTGTTAATCCTGTTGTATTACATGAAACTACACGTGTATAATTTGCTCCAAATGAATCATCATAATTTGCAAAGGAATTAAATGATAATCCAGTTAGTTCATGATCTTCTCCACCTTGGTAAATAGCTTTAACTCCAGCTTTTTTATATTTCTCTAGATTTGCTTTTCCAAGATTTCCAGGGGTACAGTCAACTACAACATCAGCTTCTTCAATCATATCATCAACAGTACCTGCTATTTCAATTCCTGATTCCTTAAATAAGTGTTCACGTTCAGGAATACCAATATATAAAGGATAATCTTTATTTACTGCTGCTCTTGCTTCAAATGTTGGTCGTGTTTTACTTACACCCACAATTTTCATATCTTTTTGAGCTGCAACTGCATCAGCTACTCTTTTACCAATAGTTCCATATCCATTAATAGCGACAGATTTCATAATTTTTTAACACCTAAAAAAAATTTTTTAAAATTTAATAAAAACATATTTTATTAATTATAATACTATTTTTCTTTTAGTAATATAAGTAATTTGATATAATCTTTTAAAATAATTCCATACAAATCTTATAATACTAAGATTTTAATTAATCAAGTAAAACTAAACCATAACATAAATATGTTTTTTCAATTTCATCATAAGCTAAAATATCATATCCATTATTTGCTATTGTTTTATGAATATCTACTCCTACTGCAGAAAGTGAAGGTCTAGCTAGTTCAGGTTTTAAACATTCCTCAAGATTACATTCTTTACAAAATTTACAAAATCCTGCACCTAAACCAAATGCTTTATAAAAACCTTCTCTTGCACATTCATTTTCTACTTCCACAACAAGATTATTAATTATTTCAAAATTTTCATGAAATTCTAATAGGATAGCTTGAGAGTAAGATTTCACTATTTCTCGCATTTCACTAGGTTTCGGTGGGTAAGGTGAGCAGGTTAATGACTTTTTATAATGGGAGCATCCATATTGACATTTTAACCTAGTCCAAGGTTCAATAACTATAGAATCTGTAGGAATATAATCAATATTTATTCCATTATACTCATTAATTATATTAGATAATTTGATTTTTAATTGTTTTAAATCTCTCATAAATAAATCCAACACGTATTATTAATTGTATTATAAAAAAAAAGTTAAAAAAAAGAAGAAAATTTTAGAAAATAAGAAAAATAATATTTAATTTATGATTATAAATTGTTTATTCTTCTATTCCTAATTTATGTGGGAAGTATGTATCTACAATATATTCTAATCCATATTTACTGAAAGATTGCTGTTCTGCTTTTTTACCTATTTTAAGCATCTTTTTTATTTCAGTCTGCCAGAAATCTGTTTGATATCTTGGATCTTTAGATAGTTCTTTTAATCTTAAAACATCTATATCTTTTAATGGATCAGTTGGAAGATCATAATTTATAATATCACTTGCGGTTACACCAATAAATTGTGCATTTGGAGTTGCAAGGTCATAGTTTACATGTGCTAATTTAGCACTTCCAGATATGATAACTTGTGCAATATGGAATCCCCATGGATCTCCATCGTTACAAATATATACTGGTAAATTTAATTCTGTGTTTAATCTTTTTATGAATCTTCTTGTTGCACGTGCTGCTTGTCCTTTTAATCCAACAACTAATGTGTTGAATCTGTCATAAGCGTTTTCTTGAACTAATCTGTGAAACATTCCCATTGTTTCCACTGCGAGTACTCTTTCTACTCCACAGTCAAGAAATTCTACTTGGTCAATTGTTGGACTTATAGTGTAACCTGATTTTCCAGATTTTTTAGCATTTAATTCAACATCATCATCTAATAGGGTTAAATCACCGTATACTGATGCTCCATCTTCTTCGGGCATTAATCCAAGGTCTTCACGAGTTGTTCCAAGTGCTACTTCTAAATCTTCACCTACAGTATTTGATTCCTGTTGTGTGTTAAATTCTACACCCCAACCTTCAGATACATAATACATTTCCCGTATTGTTGCAGTTTTTTCTCTTTGAACTAAATCTTTACAGAAATTTGCAGTGAATACCATTTGTCCCATTTTACGGATTTGTTTAACATTTCCTAATGATCTTCGACCGTATCGGTCTCCGAGAACATAATATTTTTTAGCATCATCATATACTATGTTTCCTGTTCCTCTAGAAGGGATTTTTAATGAAGGTACTTTTTTTTGTTCTACATCAGCAACAATTCCTTGACCTAATTCTTTGAGTTTATTGAATGTGTATTCTTTTCTTTTTTCTTTATGGGATAATCCTTTTTTCATATCTTCAGGTCTTTCTTCTTCAGCCATATTTAGTCACCTTCATTTTTTGTTAAAGTAGATTGTTTACTTTCTGATTGTGTTTTTTTTGCATCTTCTTCTTCAATGATTAGTTCATCTTCTAATTCTTCTACAACTGATTTATTTTCAATATTTGTCATGTTTGAATGTTCTTCATCTACTTTGTATCCGAATTCATCTAGTTCTTCCATTAAAGCATCTTCTTCCTCTTCTTCAACTTCTTCTACAGTTTCACCTAATAAATCTGCAATGGATCTTTTAGTTACTTTGGATAATACTTCTTCATAGTCTGGTACTTCAACTTCTCCAAGTTTTGCAGCTTCTTCTAAGATTACAGGTACGTAATCTTCGAATATTTTAGATCTCATTTTCTTTTCTTTAGCTGCTCGTTTCTTTCTTAAATGTTTTTGAAGTCTTCGTGCTAGTTTCATTGATGCTTGTCTTACTTCATGAACTATTTCAGGTTCTGGAGCAATACTTTGTTTTCCTGTAGATAAGTATGGTACTTGGGTTGAGATTATGTTAATGAATAATGTTATTGGAGCATTGTCAAGGTCTCTGATTCCGTATCGTTTCCAGTCTATACTTTTTAATGCTTCTGTTATTGCACATGATCCTTGATCGAATGATAATGGTACTCGATTTGCGAATCTCATTATTTCTGCTTTTCTTTGATCACTGATGAGTCTTCCACAGTCTCCTCCATATGCTATTCCTGCTTCTACAATGAAAGCTACTCCTCCTTTGTAGGTTACTGGTTTTCTTGTAATGGAAGTTATGAATTCTGGTTTAAGTATTTGTTTCATACCTTTTTCGATTTGATCTGAACCAATTGGTATTAAACCGTTTGTTGGTGGGGCCATGAATTTCATTTTAGAGAAAGCATGTACTATTGCTTCTGCTTCAGCCCATTTCATATCTTTTGGTCTTTTGTTTAAGTCGATTCCAGTTAGTTCTTCAACTTCTTTAATTCTTTTAGCAGACATTCTGGAAAGTGAACTTGTTAGTAAACTTTTAAATCGTCTTTTATCTGTGTGTTTAGCCATGAAGATTAAATCATCTGCGGTAACACCTTTTGGATGAGGTAATACTTCTTTTGGTAATGGAGGTACAATGTCTGATGCTCTATTGAATATATATTTGTGTCCTGATGGGTCTCTGAATATTATTTTTGCATGAGGGTTTCCTATCATGGTTCTACGTATATATTCAAATGCTCCTTGTTCTGCTAGGGAATATGAAACATCTTTAAATTGGAGTTCTATGCATACTCCAGTATGGTCTACAGGATATTTTTCTTTGTGTAGTAACATACCTTTGTTCTTTTTAACATCCATTTTAAAGTCCATTTTAATTCCTTTTAGTTCCCCGTTTTCTTGGTATCCTGAGATTACATGTGCTGGTTCACCTGTAGTCATTTGGGATAAAAGTACACATCCACTACATCCTAATCCTTGTTGTCCTCGGGATTGGATGTTTCTAAACTTGGATCCTGCAAACATTGTACAGTATACTTTCATTATGAATTTTTCTGGGATTCCGGGACCGTTATCTGAATGTCTTAGAACATAATGTTCTTTATCAAGTCTTTTTAAGTCTATTTTAATTTCTGGAAGAATTCCAGCTTCTTCTGCTGCATCAAAACTGTTAGTTATAAGTTCGTGGAATACTACGGTTAATGATCTTATTTTTCCACTGAATCCTAACATTTGTTTATTTTTTCTGAAGAACTCTGACGGTGTCAATTCTTGGAAGTTGTCAAAGAGTTCTGATGCTTGTTGGGACAAATTAATTTACCTCCATTAAAAAAATTTTTTATATATTTTGTAATTATGATGATTTTAATATTTTTTTCATAGCATTAGCTAAAAAAAATTTTAAATAAAATTTTTTTATAAAAAGAAAAAACCTTTTTTTATAAATTTGAAAATTTATATTTTATTTTTTGGTAGAAAAAAATATTATTTTGTATAAAATTGAATAAACTCTACTAAATTTATCAATAGATATACCTATAGTTAATATTATATATAAGTTTTATTATAAAAAACTAAAATTAATATTTTTAAGATTAATTATTATTATGGAACTAGTGTAACTAATAAGTTTAATCAACAGAGTATGCCTAATTTTTGATAATAAATTTAGTAATGTAGGGAGTTTTTAAGAAATAGGATAAAAAAAAATGGAAAAAATCTTAAAAATTAATTAAATAATAAATTCAAATTAATCTTTAAAATAAAATAAAAAAAAAGAATGGGAATTAAAAAAATAATTATTCTTCTAAATCTTCATCTGATTCAGATTCATCATCTTTATCATCTAAATCATCACGAAGTTGAATTTCATCATCATCAATTCCAACAATAGCCTTAAATTCTTTCATTTTTAAGTCTTGCTTTTTATTTTCTAAAAATCCATATACAGATTTATGTCTTGATCCATTAAGAATCATTTCAACAGCTTCTTTTGCAATCTCCACATTATCTAGAAGACCAATAATGGAAACTGTTTTTCCATAAATTGCCATATCCACTTCTGCCATTCCAACAATGATTTCTCTAGTTTTACCATCTTTTCCAATGATTCTTCCTTTATATCTAGCTAAAGCTTTTTTAGATTTTCCAACAAAAAGAGGTAACTTAATTATTTCTAAGTACATATCATCATCTAATAATTTTAATGCAGTTTCAGGATTAAAACCTCTACCTATAGCTTTGACGATATGATTAGTTTTCCAAACACCTAATTGATCTTCCATATCAGGAGTTGGATTTATTGTTACTAAACCTTCTTCTCCATCAATATCTAATTGGGTTTGAGTTACTTTCTCAATTTGTTCTTTAGTTTCACCGTTTTTTCCAATTAAAACTCCTACTCGATTGTTAGGAATTTTAAGATAGTCAGTTTCTGGCAATTTATTCACCTCAAATTTTATTATAATAGTAGAAAAAAGTTTTATTTAAACATTTTTTCCAAATATTATTAAATACATTATTCTTATATTATTTTAATCTTATTTATTCATTTTGAAAAAAAATGAATTTTTATATTTTAAAAAATTAGAAACTAACTTCCTATTATTTTTTTTGGATATAAACAAGCGTTATTATTAATATTGAAATTAATTATTAAAAGAATATTTTCCAAGCATTTGAAAAGTAATCTTCTTTTATAAAAAAATAGTAGAAAGTAGTTTTATTAAATTTTAAGATTTAAATAATCTTTAATTTTACTTTCAGAAGTTTGAACTCCTAATTTATTGAATTCTGTAGAGATATTTTTTATATCTCTCAACAATAATTCTTTAGCTATTGGATGATCTCGAACTACAGATTGTGAAACATCAATTATTACAGGATTTTGATTAAAATTCATGATATTGAAAGTTGATAGGTCACCATGGATTAAGTTAGATTTATTTATGAACCTATCCATTTCTAAAAGTAATCTTTCATAAAAATCTGTAGGGTCTTCTGGAGGATCGTATCGTGCAGTTTTTGCAGGTTCTCCTTGATCATTTCCTATAAATTCTAATAATAATACATTATCTAAGGCAACAATAGGTTTAGGTACATTTACACCATTTTCATATAATCTGTTTAGGTTTCGGTATTCTTTATTAACCCAAGCTTTTATTAGTTGTCTTTTATTTGTTGATTTGACATTGAAACGTGGATCACCATCAATGTAATAATGCATTTTTTTAAAATCAGATGTGGTGATTCGATAAATTTTTACAGCTATTATGGATCCATCATCTTTTATGCCTTTAAGGACGTTTGCTTCTTTACCTGTGCTAATGGCCCCGTTTAAGATGTCTAAATAGTTTTGGTTAGCTAGTTTGTATAAGGTTTTTAATGTTTTATCATCGAATACTTCACTAGCTACTTTTTTATCATCATCATCTTTTATTCTTTTTTCAGAGATTAATTTTTGTAATTCTGCATCAGCTTTATTTATTTTAGAATCCATTTTTATTAACCTTCTGAAATTATTTTTTTTGAAATATTTTTTATTTTTGGTATGGGAATTAAAATTTACTTAAAAATAGATGGTTTTACATTTTTAAGTAGCCTTTTCTTTCGAGCCAGTTAGATTCTGTTCTAGTGTATCTCCAAATTACATCCGCTTTTTCATTGGTTTGGAAATCCCATGGTTTAACGAGTACAACATCTCCTTCTCGAATCCAAATACGTTTTTTCATTTTTCCAGGTATACGGGTCATTCTTATGTATCCATCTGAGCATCTTACTCTGATTTTTCCATGTCCCATGATTTGTTCTACTACTCCTGGCATTTCTCCTCTTCGAGGTGTTCTTACTCTGTGATACTCTTGTGGGGCATTGTTGTTATTATGTTTTTTATTAGTCAAAAATTTTCCTCCTGTTTATGAACCTTAAATGATTTATAAGTGTCTTAATAATGATTTTAGTTGTTAAGAAAATAAATACTGGGTTTTTTTAATATTTTAAAAAAATTGTAAACATACAATATTTTATAATATGAATATTATTTTATAATTCTTTATATATAATATTATATATAATTGGAATTAATGATATACTAATTAATAATAAAAAATTTTTATTTATTTTTAAGAAAATTGTGATTAAAATGGGAAAGGAATTTTTAAAGATTAAAGAATCTGGTGATGCTAAGAAGATTATTGGGGATTTATTTGAAAAGTATTATACTCCAGAATCTGAAAGTGTTAAATTAAGTGATAGTCTTAATCGTGTTTTATTTAATGATATAGAAAGTAGAATAGATTTTCCTCCTTTTAACAGAGCACTTAAGGATGGTTATGCTGTTAAAGTAGAGGATACTTATGGTGCTAGTGAAGAAAGTCCAAATATTGTTAAGATCGTGGATGTTGTTGAAGCTGGGGATTTTAGTGACAAAACATTGAAACTTGGAGAATGTATCCAAATTAGTACTGGTGCTCCTATGCCTGATGGTGCTGAAGCTGTTGAAATGGTTGAGTTTACAGATTTAGATGATGAAGGTAATGTTAATTTATTTAAAAGTTTAACACCTACTCAAGAAATTGGGCAAAAAGGTTCTGATATTAAAAAGGGTAATAAGATTTTAAGTAAAGGTGATCTTTTAACTCCTTCTAAAATTGGGGTTATAGCTGCACAAGGAATTAGTGAAGTTGATGTTTATAAAAAGCCTAAAGTTGGTATTATTTCTACAGGGAATGAATTATTAGATAATGATGAACTTATTATTCCTGGGAAAATTTATGATGTTAATAGTGATATGTTAAAAACTGGGGCTGATGCTGCTGGTTCAGATGCAGAAACTTTAGGTATTATTAAAGATGATTATGATTCTATAAAAAATAAGATTAATAGTAGTATTAAAGATTTTGATGTTGTATTAGTTTCTGGTGGGACTTCTGCAGGTGTTGGGGATAATTTAAGAAGTATTCTTGATGAATTAGGTTGTGTTTATATTCATGGGATTACAGTTCAACCAGGTAAACCTACATTAGTTGGGGTTATTGATGGTAAAATTGTGATTGGTTTGCCTGGAAATCCTGTTAGTGCGCTTGTGATTTTTAACGTGTTTGTAGTTCCAAGTTTAGAGAAATTAGCTGGTATTAAAGTGGATGAGAATAAGAATACTTTTACCGGACCTATAACTAAAAGAATCCATTCTCCTATTGGTAGAATGCAATATCAGTTAGTTAGAATAAAGAATGATGGTGTTGAACCTATATTTAAGGATTCTGGTGCTATATTTTCTTTAGCTACTGCAGATGGTTATACTAAAGTTGATAAAAATATTGAGTTAGTAGATGAAGGGGAAATTGTAACTGTTACTTTATTTAAATAAAAAAGTTAATATTTAATTAATGAGGAAATGATTATTATGAATGTTCAAGAAAAAATTGTACCTGATCATAAAATTGCTGTTATGAAACATAAAGGATCTTTAAGTGATATGGAAGTTATGATTTCTAAGTTAACTGGATGGGTTGAAGATAAAGAGATTAAAACTATTGGTAATTATTTTGTTATATTTTATCGGATGCCTGATAGAGTTAAAGAAGATGATGTTGTTTATGATTTAGGTGTTCCTATTTCTGATGATGAAGTGGATAAAACTCCTGAAATAGATATTGCTGATATGGTTGAACACACTGTTCTTTCAGGTATTCATCAAGGGTCTCGTGATAATATTCGGGAAAGTTATGATGAAATGATTGAATTTGCTGAAGTGAATCATTATGATATTATTGGTTCACCTAAAGAAATATTTTTAAATAGTCCTTTTGAAGTTGAAGAGAAGGATTGTTTAAGAGAAATACAGTTACCTGTTATTAAAATGTAAAATATTAAATTAGAGATGAGGGATTTTTATGAATGTGCCTTATAGTGAAAAAGAGCAAGATAAAAAGGTAGATAGGATTTATAAAAAACTTACAGAAACTTCATCTAAAAAGGTATCTCATTCTTCTAAGGATGTTTATGATTTAATTGATAAATTTAATTTGAAAAATGATAATGTTCTTAAGAAAAGAGAAAAAGAAGAAGATGCTAAAATTGATGAAATTTATGAAAAGTTAAGAATTCGTGCTAAGAATTGATTTTAACTTATATTTTTTTCATTAATTATTTTTTTAAAAAATAGTTTTATGTGTAAGTGTGTACACGTATAATTATTTATATACAGTTAATTTATTAGATAAAAAAAATATAAAAAAAATTTTAAATATGATAAAATAAATCTTTAAAACTTAAAAATTGAGACATTAAATGATTATCCAAAACACCAGGCATTAATACAGCAATAAAAATACCTACAAGACCGAAAAAGATTCCAATACCCCAAATCATTTTAACAGCAGTCTTCTCATCAACAGGTTTTCTTAAAACAAAACGAATCAAAGATTTAAAACCTTGATCTGGACTGAAAAGAGTACCATCAGATGAAACCTGAGTAGGCTTTTGATCTGCACGATTCATAACACCTGCACTATAAAACTTCAATGCAGCATCAATAATATTAGGTAATAAAATAATAAAAGCAATGAACTTTAATCTTCCAATAAATGCAATAGCTGCAATAGCTGCACCAATAATTAATGTACCAGTATCCCCTGGAAATACCTTAGCAGGATGCTTATTAAAGTATAAAAATGCAATTAAAGGACCTAACATACTCATACTTATAATAGCAACATCATACTTACCAAGAACAATACAAGAAATAGTAAGAGAAACCATTGCAATAACACCTAAACCTGATTCAATACCATTTAAACCAGCAAGCATATTAGTTAAATTAGAACAAATACTAACTGCAATAGGAATACAAATAATATAAAAAATTCCAACATTCGGAGGAGCTGCCCAAATTAAAGGTATACCTGCAAAAAAGAGCAATATTAACTTCTCATAAGATGAAAGCATTATTAAATCATCTACCATACCAATAATACCCACAAGTAGAATAACCAATAATACTATAATTAATTGAAATGTAAGTGTAGAAAATAAATAAACACCACAAAACATACCAATAACAAAACCAAATAATATTCCCAAACCACCCATTTCTGCAACAATAGGTTTTAATGATTTATGAATATCCTTACCTACAATATGAGCATTTTCTAAACGATGAATAAGATGAGGCATAATATACCAAGTAACTGCAAATGATACAATACCACAAATCAATGCAATTAAAACCAAAGGCAAATGTGGAGGTGTTAAAACTGAAATCATGAACTTTTATTTCTCCATTTAAATTTTTTTTAATAAAAAACATTACTTAATTAAAGTAAAAATTAATCTTATTATATTATTATTAATATTAAAAATTATCCATTTAATTCTTTAAAAAAAGGATTATTGAAAAAAATAATAAAACTAAAAAAAAGATAAAAAATTATTAATAATAATTATTCCCCCCCCCTTTTTTGTGGATACGTCACTTTTATAAGTATTTAACCCTAAGTATCTTTTTCTTGTTTATTAAACCTTTAAAATTTAGGTGTAAGATGTGAGAGTGTTATTATTTCTTTTATAATGAAATTTACATATAGAATATTAATTTTATCTTAGGAGCATTATAGAAAAAATATATTATTTAGTAAAACACAATTAATTTTAAAGGTTATTACTAATATGTGTAAAAATTTTATAAAAATTAATTAATTTACATTTTTAAACAAAACAAAATGGAGTTTTAAAATATTATGAAGATTAAAAAAACCTTAATTAGTACTATATTATTAATGTTAATGGTTTTAATCTTAGTTAGTTCATGTTCGGCTGAAACTAATTAAACTGATAACTTATTAAATAGTAGTACTGATAATCAAATATTATCTGGTAATATAGTTCAAAGTAATGAGGACCCTTATTTAGTAGGAAATAATTTTCTTAAAGAAAATTCACAAATAGAAAATCAAACATTAAGTGTAACTGGAGATAATAATGAATATTATGTTAATTGTAATGTGAACACTTCTGGTAATGGATCCATAGATAATCCTTATAAAACCGTTGATGAAGCTGTAAACACAATTAATTTAGATGAAACCAATAATTTCACTGAATACATTATAAGTATTGCACCTGGGACTTATAATGAAAATAATATCATAATTTTAAAGAATATTACATTCACTGGAGATAATAAGGACAATACATTTATTAATGGTGATTCAATATTTCAAACCCTTGAAGATGAAAACATATACAATATTAATTTAATCAATTTAGGATTTACTAATAATAATATTACAACAAACACAAGTAGTGCACTTACAATTCCTTTATATGGTAATGTTAATATTCTGAATTCTACTTTTACTAATTTTAACACACAAAATGGAGTAATTAATGTGAATACTGGTAATATAACTTGTATTAACTCTAATTTCACTAGTAACATTGCATCATTAAATGGTGGTGGGATATATTTAAATAATGGTAATATGTCTTGTGTAAATTCCATTTTCATAAATAATAAGGCAATTTATAATGGTGGAGCATTATACATTTATCAAGGTAATTTAACTTGTAAAAGATGTATTTTCACAAATAATCCAGCAAACGAAAGTATGGGTTGTGGTGGAGGTATAAGATTACGTCATGGTGAAATAATTATCATGGATTCTCTATTTACTAATAATCAAGCTAGAACTGGTGGAGATATCTATTTATACAATGGAACCTTAAACATGAATAATTCTAGTTTCACCAATTCAACAAGTATAGTTTACGGTGGTAGTATAAGTATAGAAGATTCTAATGCAAGTATACTTAATTCAAAATTTAATAATACAAAAACCATAAACACTATTGGTGGATGCATATATTCCCAAGAATCTAATTTAACATTATTTAATACAAGTATAAGTGATTCTAATGCAAATATAGGTCCAGGGATTTGTCAATTAAATGGATCATTAAACATTGCAAATTCTAGTTTCATAAATAATCATGGAAATTCTTATGCAGGAGCAGTATTCGCTATATACTCAAATTTAAACATAACCGATTCTAATTTCATAAATAACACTGCAAAATATGGTGGAGCTTTAGATATAGATGGATTAAGAAATATTCAAATCATAAATAATAATTTCACCAATAATAGTGCAATTAATGGTGGTGAATTCTGGTCATATAATAATGACTTTAATTACTCAAATAACAATTATGAGGGTAATACTGCTGAATATGAGGACATGATTTTTATTAATTTATAGAAGTTAAAAAAATGTGAAAATAAGTTATTTATCATTTAAAATATTATAAACAGATCGAAGAGGAATATTAAAGTCTTTTGATATATTCTTTGGTTTTTCACCGTTTTTAACTAAATTTTTAATTTTTAAACGTAATTTATCATCATATTTTCTTTTATAGAAATTATAATCTTTTTTAGAATCTGTTGAATATTTTGATCTGAAGTAATATACTCTATTTAAAGGAATATTGAACTGTTCACTAACACTTTTAGGTGAATTTCCTTCTTTTAAAGAGTCTAATACTTTATCTATGTCTTCTTGAGGGTGTACTCGTTTTCTTCCCCAATTATATTCCACTTCTACTTTTATGTCTAATGAGTTTAATGCTTCAAGATATTTCGGAGAAATATTATCATATAAACTCTGCGAACATGTTATTCTTCTAAGACTAGGATAATTGTCCATTAATTCTATTATTTTTTCTGAAGTTAATGGATGAGTAATATGTATCTGCCAAGCATTAATATCTAAGTCTGTTGAATTTTTTTGATCCTCATTAATCATTTGAATTTTAACCCTTTTTTTAATTTTTTATCATTTCTAAAAACTTTTTTGATTTTTTACTTCTAGGTCTTTTATTATTTTCTAAATTTTTGATTTCTTTTTCCACACGTTTTTGGGATACAGAGAATACTTTAGCAGATTCTTTTATTGGAATATCTGAGTTAGTACTTATCATTGCTGCACCTAGTGCGGTGTAATCTAATTTTATATTAGAATTTTTTATTTGTTTTTCTAAATTAAATTTTTTGTAAAGTAAAAGATCCATGTCTGGTACTGGTATGATTTTCTCATTTTCCATGTCTTGTAATATTTTGATTGTTTTGTTTGAATATTTTTGGAAAATTTTTCTTTGTTGTCTATCAATATCTCCTCTAATGTATGGGAATGGTCCTCCATATCTTTTTCTTTTATCATTGGAGGTTGTTATGTAATATTTGAAGATATCCCATCTTATTAATGTTGGAGCTATTTCTGAGAATATTGTTTGTTCTATTTGGTCTCTTCTTTTAATATCACTTTTTAATGTTCTATCTAAGTGACCGAATTTATCCATTAATCCTATATCTTGTAATATTTCACTTACTTTATTGTTTCTCCATTCTTCTAATGTGTCAATTTCTTCTATGAAATTAGGGTTGTCTAATTTAACATCTTTGACTACTTCGTCATAGATTTGTAAGTGTTCTAAGTTTCTAATATTTTGTTCTAGGATTGTTTGTTTGTGCTTTTTAACTATGGTTTCTGAATGTTTCACATAAGCTATTGCTAGAGCAGTTCTTGTGTGTTTATCATTTATTATTGTTGGTCTTGATCTATGGAAATCTAATCTTTCTATTCTGAAGTTTCTTCCATAAATTCTTCGAAGTTCTTCTTCATAACTATCTACGAATTCAGAATCTAAGGATACTCTTTTTGTTATCCATCGATTATTTTCTTTTACTGATATTACAGGAGATACATTAGTTATTACTGTTTTTCTTTTAGTTTTAAGTAAATTTAGAACTTTTTTAAGTGAATCTCTCCCCCATTCTGATAGTTCACTCATTAATACCATGTAATTACCAGATAATGGTAAGTGTGGTATTATTTCTAGTCTGTAGACTCCAGATTCATCTACATCAAAATCAAAGTTTTCACTACCACAGTCACATTTTATATTTGGATTATTGAAGTTTGTTGGTCTGTAACTTTTTCCACAGTCTTTACATTTAAATTGACCATAGGATTCAAGGTTGCCCATTGCTATTTTATGTGAGTCTATTGCCGCTTTAACTCTATCTAGAATGTTTCGTTTTGCTGTTGCTTTTAATCTGAAGTGTTGATTATGACGATTGATTTCTGATATTTCATCAAATCCAACATCTGAGGTGGATGAAACACCATAACGGTTTAATGATCTAAATGGTGCAGTGTAACCATTTGCATCCATTTTTTCTTTTAAATCTTGTAAGGTGTTTAATCTTTCCTGAAACCTGAAGTAGACTGTTTTAAACTCTTCAATATTGTTAATGTGTTTTATATCAATTTTTTCTTTATCTATTTTATTTAAATACTTTTCAGCATTTGTTATGAGCATGGATTCATCCATTTTATTACTCACCTGTGAGGCTAATTTTTTTTCATAAAAAGACTAAATAAATGGGGGGTATTTTTTTTATTAATTCTATCTTTTAATATTAAATATTTTTTTTATTTAAAGTTTTTTATACGCCGAATATTTTTTAAAAAAGGGGGTAGAATTAATATTTTATAAATTATTTTTTTATTGTATTTCTTCACCAACATCAACTGGTTCTTCTGGTACGAGTAGTGCTGCACTTTCACCTGATGCTAAAAGCATTCCTTGGGATTCTACACCGAATAGTTTTGCAGGTTCTAAGTTTACTAGTACAGTTACTTTTTTATCTATTAATTCTTCTGGACTGTATCTTTTTGCTAATCCTGCAACTATTTGTAATGTTTTATCTCCAACATTTACTTGTAATTTTAATAATTTATTAGATTTTTCTATTTTTTCTGCTTCTTTTATTTGTCCAATTCTTATTTCTACTTTATCAAAGTAATCTATGCTGATTTTTTCACTCATTTTCTTTTCTCCATTATTTGTAGTTTTTTCTAAGTTTTTGTATAATTTTTCTTTTTCTGCTTTGATTGTTGAATCTTCTATTTTTTGGAATAATGGTTTTGGTTTGTTAATTTCATGACCTATTGGAAGGTATTCTGTTGCTTTATCCCAAGTATCATTATCTGTGATGTTAACTATTTTTGCTATTTTATCTGCAGTTTTTGGGATGTATGGTTTTGTTAATGTTGCAAGGCTTTTTGCTAATTGATCACATAAGTATACAGTGTTTGCTGCTTTTTGTGGATTTTCTTTTATTGCTTTCCATGGTTCTTGGTCATTAAAGTATTTGTTAGCTGCTTTAGCTACTTTGAAAACTTCAACTAATCCTTCTCTGAATTTGAAATCGTTTATGTAATTTTTTTCTGTTTCAGGTAATTGTTTTATTAATTTTTCAAATTCAAGGTCTTCTGGACTTGGATTTTTGTATTCTGGTACTTTTCCATCAAAGAATTTGTGGGTGAATGTGAAAGTTCTGTGTAGGAAGTTTCCGAGTACATCTGCAAGTTCATCGTTTACTCTTCTTTGGAAATCGTCCCAACTAAAATCTGTGTCTTTGTTTAGTGGTGCGTTTATTGTTAAGTAGTATCTTAGTAGGTCTGAGTCGAAGTCACGTACAAAATCAGATACCCATATTACCCAGTTTTTACTGGTACTCATTTTTTTACCTTCAAGGGATAGGAATTCTCCGGCGAATATGTTGTCTGGTAATTTACAACCATAACCTGAGAGTAATGCTGGCCAGAATAGTGCGTGATGGTAGATGATATCTTTACCTATGAAATGTATTGCTGTGTCATTCCAGTAGTCTTCCCATGGTTTTCCTGTTTTTCTTGACCATTGTGCTGCTG
>ENA-UOOK01000146-UOOK01000146.1-fermentation-metagenome-genome-assembly--contig:-NODE-146-length-83101-cov-8.645136_pt1 | contig 83101 bp, 67 predicted proteins | sample MGYA00245777_ERZ724023 | MGnify/ENA primary metagenome ERZ724023 (study PRJEB28704, sample SAMN03018312) | fermentation metagenome | biome: anthropogenic terrestrial biome; feature: soil; material...
CATTAGAAAGTGCTGCAAAAAGTATAGAGCAGAGTTATATTAAAATTGGTGCCCAAAATATGTGTTGGGAGGACGAAGGACAGTTTACCGGTGAAATTTCTCCCCTCATGCTAAAAGAATTAGGTATTAACCTTGTTATGATTGGTCATTCCGAGAGAAGACATGTGCTCGGAGAAACAGACTCCGACGAAAATAAAAAGGTTAAAGCTGCCCTGAATCACGGCTTTACAACACTTCTATGTATTGGTGAGACTGCCGGTGAAAAGGATTTTGGCATAAGCACAGAAGTTCTCCGTACACAGTTAAAGATAGGCTTTCATGATGTGCCTGCCTCACAGACCAAAAATATATGGGTTGCCTATGAGCCAGTATGGTCTATCGGCGTAAATGGGACACCGGCTTCTGCAGATTATGCGGAAAGTATGCATAAAGAAATTAAAAAAGCACTGTTGGAAATTTTCGGCGATGCCGGAAAGGATATCCCTGTGTTATATGGCGGGAGCGTAAATCCCGGAAACGCAGACGAATTAATTATTCAGCCATCTATTGACGGATTGTTCACAGGAAGGGCTGCATGGCAGGCAGATAAATTTAATATCTACGTAATAGTAATAGACTGCTTTTATTTTCCGAAAAAAGCTCCGGAAATTTTTTTAGTGGGCCCGCTGAGATTCGAACTCAGGACCTCCGCCATGTCAAGGCGACGTCATAACCGTCTAGACCACGAGCCCTATAATGCGTATTGCTTCCGTTTCTCACACGGAAGTGCAACACCATAGTACGCATCATCATTTATATAAGTTTTGGGTGGTTCGGGTTCTTTCTACTCGAATCAATCCTCAGAAAATCAAAAATTTTACAGATGCTTCAATTATTTTAGTTCTGGCTCCGCTCTACCGGTAAATAACTGTAGATATTTATAGTATGCATCCTCTGTACCTGATTTCTTCAAATATTACACATATTTTTTTCATTTTTCCAGTTATTTTCTCGGTATTTCTCAGTATATTATTTCATGTAATTTGCGCAGGTTTATTATGATATTAGCCTGGAAAACTTGTCTTCTAAAATAGAATGATGAATAATAGAATGAATATTTTTCTAAAACATTATGAATACAATATTTCTGCTGAGGGTAATATGAACGGAGCATCAGATAATACAGAAAACCGCAGGACGATCCCGGAAATCCAAGCAAAAATAGATGCAAGAGAGGCTGTTGTCCTTACGGCAGAGGAAATCACAGCAAGGATCAGGGCAGGAGAGAAAATAGGGCTTGAAGATGTCGATGTTGTAACTACCGCAACCCGCGGGATCATGAGCGGAACTTATGCAGTTCTCTCTTTCAAGGTCTCCGAGCCCGACTTTTTTATAAAGGCCTCTGAAGTTTTGCTGAACGGGGTGCCGGCAGTCGTAGGGCCCTGTCCCAATGAAAGGCTTGGAATCCTGGACCTTATTGTACTCGGGACAACTCATAGCATATCAGATCCTCGTTATGGAGGAGGACACCTTTTCAGGGACATGGTGGAAGGGAAGAGCATTACTGTTGAGGTTACCACGAGCGAAGGCGATAATTTCTCAGTGGAGACACACCTATCCGAAATTCCTTTTGCACGGCTTTATGCAACCAGGCACGCCTTCAAAAATTACCGGGCATTCGTAAACCCCGGAAAAGAGCCCATCAAAACTATTTTCCATGCCCTGCCCTTTGAAGGAGAGTTCAGGGAGATGACCTTCTGCGGCTGCGGCGAGTTAAACCCTATAGAAAATGACCCCAAACTCGAGACAATAGGAATCGGGACAAGAGTTCTGATCAATGGAGCCAAAGGGTTTGTTACGGGTCAGGGCACCCGCAGCGCTCCGGACAATCCAAACCTTACAGGTTTTGCAGACCTTCACGATATGGTCCCCGAATACATGGGCGGTTTTGTAACTTCAGCAGGACCGGAAATCATCAACACATGGGCAGTCCCCATTCCTGTCCTCAACCAGGGAATGCTTGAAAATATCCTTAAGCTGGACAGCCAGATCCCACTCAAGCTGGTAGACCTTGCAGGCAGGATTCCCCTCTGTGAGATCACTTACGGGGATGTCTGGGATAATGCAGACCTGAACGTAAAGTACGAACCAGGAAAATGCATTAACTGTAAAACCTGCCTGGTAGCCGAGGCATGTCCTATGGGTGCCGTAAGCAAAGGAGAGAAAGGAGCTGAACACAAGCCTGACCTTTGCTTTAACTGCGGCCTCTGCATTAAAAGGTGCAGAGGAGAAGCCTTCAGCGCAAACCTGGGTTCAGTCAAATGTGCGACCGGTGGCTGCCTCAGAGACATCAAAGTGACCCTGCGCCAGTCAGACCGCGCCAGGGCGGTAAAAGCCGCACAGGAGCTCAAAGAACAGATCCTTGAAGGGAAATTCAGGATCAAAGAACCTGTGGAGAAAATAAGCTGGAGAGAGTGAACTACCCTCAGCTAAAGACTCAGAGGTTTTACACTTATTCCTATAAAGTTAGAGAAATGAAACCAAAATGAAACTAAATATGAAAAATTAAACGATTAAATTAAAGAAAAAGAAGGTGGCAAATAAAGGAGAAGGTGGCAAATAAAGGCGGGAATAGCAAAACTATTGCTTCCCCCGTTTATTTGCCTCGCTTTTCAGCCCAATTATTTAAATCACTATATTATTTAAATCACTATTTTAGTTTTGGATGCTTATTTCTTTTAATAGTTTTAATTTCAAAGTTTTTTTGCTTCCAGTGCTTCTATAAAGCGTTTTGTGGCTTCTTCCGGGCTCATAGGTATATTCGGGGCTTTTGTGTTCCCTGGCTTCAGGATCACATGGATAAAGGAAGTCTGCCTGGCACTCATGGAATCTTTGTACTGGTATACGAGCTCCTCTACCGTGTTGACCTTATGTGTGTTCTGGATCCCGCAAGCATTTGCCAGGATTTCCAGGTCGATGTAGCGGAGGGCACAGGTCTCCTGAGAGCCTGTTGAACCGTAGGCGCCGTTGTCCAGGGCGATGATGGTCAGATTTTCCGGGGCTTCCCTGCCGACTTCCAGGAGGGCATTAGGGTTCATGAGGAGGCTGCCGTCCCCGTCGAAAACCACAACCTGCCGGTCCGTGCGCAGGGCAAGGCCAAGCCCTATTGATGAAACAAGCCCCATGGACCCGAACATGTAAAAGTTAAGGTCCCGGTCTCTGGCAGTGTAGAGTTCCTTGCAGGGGACTCCGAGGTTTGTTACGGTGATTTCTTCGTCCAGTTCGGCTGCCACGGCGGAGATCGCATCGTTCCGGATCATGCGGGATTCGAGGACTTTCTGAGTCAGGCGGAATTTGCAGACCTTTTCTTTCTTCGGTAGATCCGGAGACTTCTGGGCTTCCCAGGCACAACATTCCGAAGCTTCCCAAACTTTAGGAGAGACCAGGGCAATATGGGGCCTTGAGTTTTTAAAGGCGTCAAGAATTACATTTTCAAGAAGAGGAAGCTTTTCAGCTTCATCGATTATCGTGTATGCGAGCCCGGCTCCTTCCAGAATATCAGGGAGATGGACTCCCAGGGGGACCTGCGCTTCTATGGCTTCTTTATAAACGCCGCGCCAGCTTGTCAGGATAGGCAGGGGTATTTTACATGTTACGTTCAGGGACTCAAGGACATTGATCATATTCCCGAGCCCTGTGCTCTGGATAAGCATCATTGGCTTCCCGCCTGCAAGATAGATGCCTGCACAGATTCCCACTCCGTTTTCTTCCCTTGTCAATTTGATTTCAGGAAAATTTTCCGAGACAAGGGGAAGCAGGTTCTTGATCCTGTCACAGGGAAGCGTTGCAGCAAGGTCAATACCTGTTTTTTTCATGATTGCTATTACTTCTTCTTCCGGGTTTACCATGCATATACCTCTTACCATGATATATTTTGAGCTTGCTTAATCTTTTTCTTACTGGTTATACTTGTTATACAGGTTTACTGGAGTTCAGCCTCTGACCACAATATAAATTCAAATATTCAGCTCATCAAGTGGAACATCAGAGCTACTGACAGTAACCTCAGGTTCGATCTGGAATAGTGAAAAATCTTTTTTCAGCCGCTTGAAACCCCCGCCTGCAATGTTTAGAAGAATAACGTCGTCTTTTCCGACATTTCCTGCTTCTACAGCTTTTAACAGGGAGGCAGCCGCAACTGCAGAAGGCGGCAGTATATCTATTCCTTCAAGTGACTCAAAAAGGGCTTTTACTTCAAGAGCTTCCTCTCTTGTAACTGCATACATTATCCCGTCCGTATCAACGAGCGCATCATAGAGCCCTCCAGTTACGGAGTACGGTGGAGCCCTGTTGGTAAGCACGGTGGCATATGTCTCTTCTATCTGCTTTTTTGCGTCCTTCATGTCAATTTCAGGGATGATCTCTCTTCTTCCTGCCTTCCATGCATTATACATAGGAACAAAGGGGAGGTTCTGAGCAAGCTGGAGCTTTGGGAGCTTTGAGCCGAAACGCCCGTCAGCCCTGAGCCGCAGTGAAGCCTCCCAGGCTGAAATTCCTCCTGTGCCGCTTCCCACTGCCTGGAAATAGTGGTCAGGCATTTTTCCTATGGTCACGGCTGCGTCCAGCATCACAGTGCCCATCCCTTCTCTTCTGGCGACATTCCTGGCTCCTCCTTCGGGGACCATACCAGGAAGTTTTGCAAGCCTGCCTGCAAGGTTGATAGCATCGGTGTAATCATTACCCGAAGCCATGCTGATAAGATGAATTGAATCAGTCGGTTCTTCAGGAAGCCAGATGCTTGAAACGCCTGAATCCGGAACTACTATATAAGCATCCATGCCTGTAAGGGCTGAAGCATATGCAAAAGCCCTTCCGGTATTACCTGCAGAGGCAAGAACCAGGGCTTTTCCCCCGGATTCTTTGAGGAGCTGCATGGTCGGATGGGCTTCAAGTTCTTTGAAGCTGCATGTTTTAATAAAAGCCCCTCTTTCGGGCCAGTATCCGCTGAACCCTATGTACAGGTTAGAAAGCCCGAGTTCCTTTGCAAGGGCTTCGCTTTTGTATGTGACTGGTCCTGCTTCGGTGGTAAGCTCTTCCTGAACCGGAAGCCAGGAATGGAACCTTCCTATTCCAGGCTGGTTTCTGAGCTCAAGCCTTTTTTCAAAATATTCCGCCCGCAAAAAGGAGTCGTCATTCTCACAGTTTAGCCTGTATTCCTGGCCGTATTCCCTTCCGCATTTCAGACATTTTAATGTGAATCTTCCCATTGCTATCAAAGAAAATTGGGTTTCTTTTGCTAAATATAGATTCCGAAAAGTCCAACTTATTTTCCTTTTTGTACTATTTATTAAATGAAGTTATCCAATTGGGTTGATTTACTATAATGAATGGAAGATTACTGAAAGTAATTAAGCTAAAATTGGATGTTGAAATCGCATAACTTGAACACAGATACAGGAACAAAAATAGTGACATGAACAGGAATAGGAAAAAGAATAGGAAAGGAATAGGAAAAAGAATAGTACTGAAAATTATGCAGAGAAAACGCTGAAGAAAATAAAGAGAAACAATTACAATTAAGAAAGTATCTGGAAATTTTAAATTTAACATTTCAATTATAAAAATAGATGGGGCAGCCCTTGCGTATTATTTTTTTGCCGGATCTTCATAAAAAACATCTCGAGTAGCTTTAGCGTGCTCGATATTTTGCCTGTTTTTGTCAGGGAAAACAAGAGTGAGAACGTCTGGACTCATCCCTAACTCTCTTGAGTCGTGAAGATAATATTCATCGTTTTGCCTGGAAATGTCCTTTACATGGATCAAAGCACTTGTTCTCCCTATATTCTGGATCTCTATTTTTTCGAAATCATAGAAGATTTCCTCTATTTTTGGCTCAAGATGCTTGCTCCCGAACATGAACATATAAACCTGGGCAAAGGGACTCAGACTATATTTTATCTGGACATCCGCATCCGTCTTATTAAATTTGATTACCATACTGTCAATATGGATATATTTTCCTTCCCTGAACTGCTCAGTATTAATTCCTGGTGAGACTTTTGTAGCCATTAAAACAGCCGAGATGATCAGAGCAATTGTGATTATAGCTTTTATTTTCATGTGTCTAACGCTGTATTGGTTTTCTTTTCTAATATATTTATTTACTACAGGGTTTTGCTCCTTATTAAGGGATTTCTCTTTCACGTGTCTTTCTGCAATAGTGTTAAATAACGTAAAAGTGAAGCTATTCTATCCTTCATACTATCTAAAAATAAAAGTGAGGTAAAATATGAGTAAAAATATTAATTTCGTCTGCCCCAAATGCGGAAATAATTCCTTCGAAACTGGCGAGATCCGCACAACAGGCGGCTTAATCAGCAAACTTCTAGATATACAGAATAAAAAATTCACCCACGTCACCTGCAAGCGCTGCAAATACACCGAATTCTACCAGACTGACAGCAGCATGCTCGGGAACATTTTCGACCTGTTTACATAACCCGAGTTGCGCCACCCGAATTGCGATTCGGGAGACCGCGGTCCTTTTCACTCGCTGCGCTCGTTCAAGAGGACTAATTTATGGTAAAACAGTATGCTTTGCTCAAGAGGACTAAATAAAAAGTTCCAAAGTGATCTGAGCTCAAGCAGACTAATTTATAGATTCTAACAATGAGCTGCGCTCAAGAGGACTAATTTAGGGGTTTATTTTAGTGAGCTAAATTTAAGGGAACAAAAGGGATAAATTACAGAGAATTTCGACCAGTGCAACCTTATTCACTTTACCGGGTCGTTCTTGTCACGCTCGACGGAGGAGAGCAGTCTTTAATAAAAAAGTCCTGAAGTATAAAAAAGCGACTTATTTTTATGGGGGGTGTTTGATTTTTGCTCCAGAATCCAAATTTCAATCATTTCCTGCTTGAGGCTAATTTCTTCTTTGAGCTTCTTATCTCTGGGGTCTTTTTTCTCAGGGTTTCCAGGATCTCAAGAGCTTCTTTGAAGTTCTTTTTTGTCTCTGTTTTTTGCCCTTTTTCTGAAAAATTTGATAAAAGGCGTTTTTCGGGTAGGGATTAAGAAGGTTCTGGCAGGTTTCAATTCAGGTCTCATAAAACTGCCTTGAGAAGACAAATTTTATTGTCTTACAGATTGTGTTATCGCTCGTGTTTTTATACCTGTTGTCCTCTGTTTTTTCCCAGCTTCCTTATATATAATTAAAAGCTTAATTATAGATGTCCGAAATTTCATATCTTTCTTTAACCCACTTTTTCTGTATATTTTGCTGTTATCGACTTTAAGGGGTATGTACAGGCAGGGGCAGTATGGGACTGGAAGCAGAGAAAGAGAAAAGGGATAAAAATTTGGACCTGAGCAGTAAAGTAGCTGGAAAAAGCAGATACGAAAAACTCCTCATTATACTCATTGGTATCCTGCTCGTAGCTATATTTTTCTATACGCTCTACACAGGTCAGCTCCTCTGGGGCATAGTTATCGATATTCTGATCCTGAGGCTTTACTTCCTGGTGCAGCAGGAACGGCGCTGCTTCAGGGAGTACGACCTGAACGAGAATGAAGCCGGAACTCCTCACGACCCCGAGACAAAGAGAAGGATCAGGCTGGCAAATATCCTGATCACTTTATTTGTGCTCGGGCTTGTAGTTTACTCGTATTTTACTTATCAGTTTGTCTGGGGAGTTGTGGTCGGGTTGATGGTCCTTCTCTACCTTCATATGCTGCTGTTTTCGAATAAAAACCTGTGACAGCACCCTCAAAGCCCTTCCAACCTTTCCTTAGTCAGGCTGATAGCTTCTTTAATTTTTTCATTTTCAGGCTGCTGAGCAAGCAAATTTTCCTGCATTTCCAGAGCTTTTTCAAGGCTTTTTTTCGCAGTTTCCATATCTCCCTGCTGTTTGAGGCTACTTCCTAACTGGCTGAGCGCGACTGAGAGTTCTGCCTGATAACCAAGGTTGCCTGGTTTTTCATTATAAAGTTTTTGATAAACTTCAACTGCTTCTCTCAGGACTTCACTGGCTTTATCGAGCGAGCCTGATTCTATGAGAAGTGCACCGTAATTGTTCAGGTTTTCTCCGGCATAAGACCGGAAAACAGCATTTTCAGAATCCCTTGTGGTTAGTTCAGAATAGATATTACGGGCTTGAGAATAGTATTCGGCAGCTTTATCCATCTCGCCTTTATTTTTAAGGAGGTTTCCTGTGTTGCTCAGGGTTGTACCCATGTAATGCTGGTAATCAACATTTTCCGGGTCGGTTTTCAGGAGGTCAGAACCTGCATCAAGGGCTCTTTCATAGGTTTCAAGAGCCTGGTCATACTCTTTTGCTGAGTAGAGAATACCCCCACGAGTAAAGAGGATATAGTAGAGTGCATCTTTTGACTTTGCCTGCCTCGCAGACTTTTCTGCTTTATCAAGGGTTTCGAGAGCTTTATCCAGTTTGCCTTTCTTAATCTGGCTTACAGCACTGTGAATCTGCTTTAGAAGGATAAGATTTTTTACCTTGTTTCTGGACATGAGAGGAAATTCCCTTTTGTTTTTTTAAATAGCTGTCGATATCGATTAGCAGGCATCATACGAATCCATTTAAACAAATTTCAGGATAGAATGATGTTTAACTTTATATAGGGGATATAGCATAGGTATGTAAAAAATATCTTGCAAATTATACTGTATATTAATTTTATACTGTATATTAATTTAATAGTTAATTTTCTAATCAAGTTTTCGGATCAAATATTAGCCAGCAAATAGATATAATGAAAGGCTTCTATATACTGTGTATATAGTGGCAGGTTAATTTTATATACAGTGAGTTTATATAATTAGCCGAAGTATGGATGGGGTTACAGTAACTTCAGGAGTCTGTTATTGTAACAACCGCTTTTGCCCGTTATTCTACTATTAAGTTGTTATTTTTTCAAAAGCGTCAAGTATATAATCTCGATCAGATAACGTCTATCAAATAACGTTCGAATATGTGAGCTAACCATGGTGTATAATAATAATCAGAACATAGACGGATCTTCGGAGAATATGAACAGGCAAGCCCATGAAATGGGGGAGGTTGTTCCGAATGCAGATCCGTCTGCGGCCGACAAGACGAAGGATGAGCCTGCCAAGGTCATGGCCGAGTCTGAGTTACATGAAGATATAGATGAAGATGTCGATATCGGCTTCCATTTTGAAGACACTTCTAACATAGAGGTTCCAAAACTCCTTATTGACCAGGTACTGGGGCAGGAACATGCAGTAGAAGTCGTAAAAAAGGCTGCCAGCCAGAGACGTCATATCATGATGATCGGGACTCCCGGAACAGGAAAGTCCCTGCTTGCAAAGGCAATGGCAGAACTTCTTCCCAAAGAAGAGCTCAAGGATATCCTTGTATATCCTAACCTGGAGGACCTTAACAACCCCAAGATAAGAGAGGTCCCGGCCGGAAAGGGTAGAGAAATTGTCATGGCTCACAAGATGGAGGCAAGAAAGAAAGCCCAGGCCCGGAACATGCTTATGATGCTCTTTGTTGTGGGCATTATTATCTATTCTTACTTCGTCTCCCAGCTGCTCTGGGGCATTATTGCAGGCATAATGATTCTCATGTTAACCCGCCAGTTCCTCCCCAAAGAGGAAATGATGATTCCGAAAATGGCGGTTTCTAATTATGACAAGGAACACGCACCCTACATCGATGCAACCGGGGCCCATGCAGGAGCCCTGCTCGGTGATGTCAGGCACGACCCCTTCCAGTCTGGAGGGCTTGAAACCCCTGCCCACGACAGGGTAGAAGCAGGAGACATCCACAAAGCCCACAAAGGGGTGCTTTTCATTGACGAAATCAATACTCTCAGGCTTGAGTCCCAGCAGAGCCTCCTGACTGCGCTTCAGGAAAAGGAATACCCGATTACCGGGCAGTCAGAAAGAAGTTCTGGAGCTCTTGTAAAGACCGAACCTGTACCCTGTGACTTTATCATGGTCTCTGCAGGGAACCTCGACGCCGTGCAGAAAATGCACCCTGCGCTCAGGTCAAGGATAAAAGGTTACGGGTATGAAGTCTTCATGCGGGATTCCATGGAAGACACTCCTGAAAACCGGAAGAAACTGGTCCGTTTCGTTGCCCAGGAAGTCGTCAGGGACGGGCACATCCCTCACTTTGACGAGGGAGCTGTAGAAGAAGTGATCAGGGAAGCCAGAAGGCGTGCAGGCAGGAAAGGCCACCTTACCCTTAAGCTCCGTGACCTCGGCGGGCTTGTGCGTGTTGCAGGCGATATTGCCCATTCCGAAGGGGCTCCGCTCACAACTTCCGAGCATGTGCTTGCGGCAAAGAGGATAGCAAGGTCCATAGAACAGCAGCTTGCAGACAGCTACCTTGAACAGCGCAAGGAATACGAGTCCTTCCTGAGGAAAGGTTCTGCTGTGGGCAGAGTCAACGGACTTGCAGTCATGGGTGGAGATTCGGGAATAGTGCTTCCTATCGTATCCGAAGTTACACCTGCAATCTCAGGGTCAGAAGGACGGATTATTGCAACCGGTAAACTCAAGACCATTGCAAAAGAAGCTGTGCAGAACGTGTCCGCAGTTATCAAGAATATGACAGGCACGGATATTTCCCGCCACGATGTCCACATTCAATTTGTGGGGACATATGAAGGTGTGGAAGGAGACAGTGCATCTGTTTCCATAGCAACTGCTGTAATTTCTGCCATTGAAAAGATTCCTGTAGATCAAACTGTCGCAATGACGGGTTCGCTTTCTGTCAGGGGAGACGTTCTGCCTGTTGGCGGAGTCACCTACAAGATTGAGGCAGCAGCCCAGGCCGGCATGAAGAAAGTCATTATACCTAAAGCCAACGAGGCAGATGTCCTTATTGAAAAGGCATACAGGGAAAAGATCCAGATCATTCCTGTTTCCTCTATTGCAGAAGTAATGGAACACAGCCTTGTGGGCCCAAGAAAGAATACCATTATCGAAAAACTAAGAAATATTACAAAACTAAGTTTCGATATCCCGGAAGTATCACCCGCTTCCGTTCAGGCTATTAATCTCTTTGGGTGCAGGAACTGATCATGAATAGTATTATGCAGGACATTAAATTTTATGACTGCAGGGTGATAGAAGGCAGTTCCACTTCTGTCGTCCTGGATAACGGAAAGATCGAAGAAATATCCAGAAACTTCACAAAGGGGGCCGGAATAAGGGCCCTCTGCGGGGGTTCCTGGGGCTATACGGCTGTTGAAGGGGATATCAATCTAAAACGTGGGGTCGAAGCGGCCTCAAAACTTGCTTTTTCTATGAATGCGAACACCCATAAAGAAGAAGTAGAACTTGCAGCCGTGGGCTCTCCTGAAGTAAAGGACCTTCCTGAAGTCAGGATTGACCCGAGAGACATTGCGATTGAAGAAAAAGTAAGCCTTTTGAAGAGTATTGAAGAACACGCAAAGCTTGAAGGTGTTCACAGTACAAAGGTGATGTACCTCGAGTCCGAGTTTAAGGTTGAGTACCGAAACTCCGAAGGTCTTGAATGTGAATATGAACTTTTGAACGTCGGTTTTGCAGTCTCTGCTGTTGCTTCGGAAAACGGCGTATACCAGGCAGGTAGAGAAAGCCGTTTCGGATACGGGTATGAACTTTTTGAGAAAGAAAACGTCCTCGAACTCGCCGAAAAAGCAGGAAAGAGCGCACTTGAGCTTTTGAAGGCTAAAACCCCTAAAGGCGGAGAAATGCCCGTAGTGCTTAACCAGGAGCTGGCAGGCGTATTTGCCCATGAAGCCGTGGGGCATGCCTCGGAAGCCGACCTTGTTCTTGAAGGGGACTCTATTCTTGAAAATAGAATAGGGGAGCAGATAGCATCCCCGCTTATTACCATTATTGATGATCCGACCCTGCACGAGTTTGGATATTACCCTTTTGATGCAGAAGGTTCCCAATCAAAAAGGACTGAGATTATCAGGGACGGAGTTTTTAACTCATATCTCCACTCACGGGAAACCGCAGCCAAACTCGGGGGAACTCCCGGGAACTGCAGGGCCCAGGGCTATTCCATGCCTGTTGTCAGGATGAGTAACACTTTCATTGACAACGGGGACTCCAGATTTGAAGAGATGCTTGAGGAAGTCCGGAACGGCATGTACCTTATAGGGTCAAGAGGCGGGCAGGTAAATACCGGAGAAGGTATCTTCCAGTTCAATGCCGAAAAAGGGTACCTTATAAAGAACGGAGAACTTACCGGGCTCGTAAGGGACGTTTCTCTTTCAGGAAAGACTCTTGAGATCCTTAACCATGTAACCCTTGTTGGGAATGACCTTAAAATGACTGCCGGGAGATGCGGAAAAGCCGGGCAGCTTGTACCTGTTTCTGACGGGTCTCCGCATATTGCCATATCAAAAGCTCTTGTAGGAGGTGCCTGAATTGTACGAGCTTGCAAGAAAAGCCCTGAAAATAGCAGAACAGGCAGGAGCCGAAGAAGCTGAAATTTATTATGCTGCAAACCACTCAACAGGTGTCAATTTCAAAAAGGATTCTCTTGAGAACGCCAAGGACCGTTTTTCGGAAGGGATAGGAATCCGCGCCATTATAAACGGGGCAGTGGGTTTTGCCAGCACCAATTCTGCAGCAGAACTCGAGAACGCCGTAAAGATCGCAGTCGCAGAAGCCCGTGTCCGGGAAAATGACCCTGATTGGGTAGGACTTCCTTCCAATGGGAAATACCCTCAGGTCTCAGGCATTTTCGATAAAAAGGTTGAGGCTCTTGAACTTGAGGAATGTATCGGCTATGCCGTAGAACTCGTTAAAGGTACAAAAGAGGTTCCAGGCACGCTTCCTACCTCGGGAGGCTTTAACCGTTCAAAAGGCAAGAGGCTTATCCTGAATACAAACGGGATAGAAATTGAAGAAGAGTCCACAGCAGTTTCCGGTTTTGTCGATGTGATCACCGTAAATGGAGATACCTCAACAGCTTATGACTTTGCTGTTTCAAGGTCTCTTGATATTGACTTTTTTGCTATCGGGAAGAATGCTTCAGACCTTGCCCTGAAATCCAGGGGCGGAATAAAAATTGAGCAGCAGAAAACCGATGTTATCTTTCACCCATTTGCCTTTTCTGACATTCTCGAAGAAGCCCTTGCTCCTTCGATTGATGCTGACAATGTGCAAAAAGGCCGGTCAGGTCTTATAGAGAAACTCGAGGAAGAAATCGCTGTCCCTGAACTGTGCATTTACGATGACGGGCTGGTCGAAGCAGGCATAGCGACCTCTGCTTCGGATGACGAAGGTGTTCCTTCACAGCACACTACAGTTATTGAAAACGGCGTGCTTAAGTCCTACCTCTATGACAGCTACACTGCAGGGAAAGACGGTGTAAAAAGTACAGGAAACGGCTCAAGGTCTTCTTATACAAGCCCTCCTTCAGTAGGGCTCAGGAACTTCGTTATCGATTACCCTCAGGAAGATGTTATCGCAAGTACCACCTCAGGAGTTTTCGTAAACACAATTATCGGTGCCCATACCGCAAACTCGATTTCCGGAGACTTTTCCGTAGAAGCCAGAAATGCCTTTACAATTAAAGACGGAGCCCTGGATAAGCCAGTAAAATCCCTCATGATTTCGGGCAATGCTTTCGATCTCCTGAAGAATATCACAGGCGCAGGCTTTGACGTCAGGAAAGTAGGGGAAATAATCACGCCTTCAATCCGGGTTTCCGGTATGAGTGTAATTGGGTAAAAATAGGACTGTTAATCTCTGAGCCACTGAAACAGGTTTTTTGCTTCAAAGGCTCAGATGCCTTAACCCCGAATTAAACTCTGAGGCTTACTTTTTTTATCTTTTTTAATTTGATCCGGTTTCTACCTGTTATTCTTGAATCCAGGATGCATATAGTGCTTCCACCAGTTCTTACAGCTGCGGAGAAAGAGATAATTAAAAAATTTGGAAAAATTAAAAAATATAAATAAATTAAAAAAGAACTTTTTTGATTAGAGGTTGACCTGTTTTATCCGTACCAGTGCAGGTTTTTCAGGTTGCTTTTACTCTCTGAGTCCCCCTTATTGTCTTCAGCCGTCGTTTTTACTGGCTTACAGTTATTTATTTCTGTTTTGGGGCTTATCCCCTGACCACCATTACGGGCGTCTTTGAATGCCTCACCACGTTTTCAGCTACGCTTCCCAGGAGAAACCTGTCGAGTCTGGATTTTCCGAGCGTCCCCATCACTACCATTTCAATGCCCTGCTGTTCTGCAAATTCTACAATTTTATCTGCGGGGTGTCCTTCCAGCAGTACAGATTCCACTTTTACTCCAGCAGGTTTTGCGACGTCTTCCACATATCGAGTAGCTGATTCGCCCTCCTTCCTGAAGTACTCCATGGAAGCTTTTTCCCAGCCGAAGTCCCTTGGAGAATGCGTTGTCGGGACTATAACGTATACAGCGTAAAGTTTAGCTCCGCTGAGCCTGGAAATTTCAACAGCAGTATCAACCGCTTTTTTCACAAGCTCTGAACCATCGGTTGCAACCATTATTTTTTTATAAGTTTCCTCTATCATACCATATTCCTCTCTTTTATGCTCCTGTCAGCCTGAATCAGCTTCAGTTTTCTGAAGAACAAACCTGACAGATTTTTCTTTTCTTACCGGCGCATATGTGCCTGTGCGTGCATATTTGCTCCATATTATAATATAATAATTATTGTTTAAATCTCTTTTTCACATAATCTTTTTTCACATAATCTTTTTTCACATAATCTTTTTTCACATAATCTTATATGATTAAAAAAGTGGAAAGAAAATCTTGAAATCTAAGATTTTTTTCTCAATTTCTGGTACAAAAAGGTATGGGCTTTTTATGTAAAAAAAAGTTTATATATTGCTTAATCATCTATTAGACTTGTGAACGGGTGAAGCTCAAAATCAAGTATTATTGCTCATAATAAAATCCAACATATTTTAACCTCCTTCAAAAAGCCCCGTTCACTAATTTGCTCATAATATCTTTTTTAAGTATATACAACTAAACTTTAGTTATTATTTTGTCTATATCCCCCCTAAACGTTCTTCTAATATTTTTATAAATATTTCTATATAAAGATGTTTTTCTCAATAAATTCTTAATCGATACGAGTCTCGGCACTATCCAAAAAAATTATTTTTGCGTTGTACCCCCACCCCTGTACAGTTCCTGAAGGACAAAGATGAGGTTGTTGCTATAAGGTAAACTCCAGTAATCTTCAAAAAAGCCTGAGCTCTTTCTTGAACGCAAGTTTAAATGCGGTCTTCAAAGATACTTTTTCTTTACTCTGTTTATCTTTACTCCTGGCCTCAGGGACTTTATAGGAATTGCCTTTAAGAAAAAGCTTGCTTGCAACTGCAATTACCAGGACCCTGAACATAGCAGGACTTCCCTGTCATTAATCAGTTTTCTTTTCAAGTACCGGAAGCGCAAAATCCAGTACGGTGAGGAAGAGTCCTACCATTGAAAGGTATTTGAGTTGGGCAGGTAAATCAATCTATCCAGAAACAACCTGGAACCCCTGCCCAGGAAAGTTTCAAGTTTATATTTAACATTTTAACATTCTGTATTTATGCTTAGCATTTTTACACTCAGTATTTTACGCCTGGTGTTTTACATATGTATTACTCGGCTTCGAATCCTCTTACAACCATTACGGCTTTTCTGGAATGTCTTACCACATTCTGAGCCACGCTTCCAAGTAAAAATTTCTGAATTCCAGTCCTTCCGAGTGTTCCCATTACGATAAGGTCAATATCATTTTTTTCTGCAAAATCGACAATCTCGTTTGCAGGGTTTCCTTCAAGGAGGACGGATTCTACCTCGACATTCGCGGCTTTTCCGGCTTTTTCGACAAAAGCTGTTGCTTCCTTTCCTTCAGCACTGAGTTGCTCTTTCATTGCCCTTTCCCATCCTATATCTTTAGGATGCCCGGTCATATGCTCGGCAGCAACGACATATACTGCATAGAGCTTTGCCCCGCTCAGTTTTGCAAATTCAACAGCAGTATCAACCGCCTTTTTGACGGGTTCCGAACCATCGGTTGCAACCATTACCTTCCTGTAAAGATTACTGTTCACACCTGACTCCCCTTTTCTTTTTTAGTTCTTTATGTTAATAGCGCGATAATCCTTTATATAATATTTTCCCGGAAAATTGACTGGCTAAAAGGCAGCTAGCTTCCTTTTAGAATTTTCCCCAGGAAAGAAGAAAAGACAGAAGTAAAAGTGCTGTGTGGCACAAATAAGCTGGTAAAGGTGTTATCAAGTAACGATGGAAAGCCACATAGGTTTAACTCTGGACCATAAAACCAGTATCAAGCTATCATTTTCTCTGTTCTGAATTAGAGCATGAACAAGCCCCGATACCTTCAGCGGGGCCTGTCATTGCAGTATTATTCTTACAGGTTTCAGGAGAAACTCAACGCATTTGTTCCCTGCCGTCTTTCTACCTCTAAAAACGCAAGAGCATGTGTGGGGCAGGCCTCCACGCATGCAGGCAGTTCCCTGTCTCCGCATAAATCACATCTTATGACGGTCCCTTCTTCAGTCCGCCTGTCGATTACTCCGTAATTGTGGGCCATGGAAGAGGTCCAGCACCCTGAAACAAGGATTAACCGGTACAAATTAGAAAAACGGGTGCAGACCATAGAACAGGTCCAGCAGTCCACGCAAAGCTCACGGTTGTGGTTTACAGTGCCTGTAGCTGTGTCTTTAGAAAGAGCTTTTGTAGGGCAAACCGAAACACAGGGTGCATCTTCGCAGTGGCGGCAGGTAATCGGCAAGGAGACTTCAAGGGCAGACACGTGCTCAACAGAAATGCGCTTTTTCGGGGATGGTTCTTCTCCTAAAGCCGAAAAAAGATTCTTGCTCTCTGAATGGGAAACTGCACAGGCAACCTCACATGAGCGGCAACCCATGCATCGTTCAGGCCGTATAATCAGGTCTTTCATTACGAATTACCTCCATTATTTCAAGCCCAGTGCTTTTCTTTTTCCTTCAATGTGCTCAAGCATCAGGTTTGCGGCTTTGAAGGGGTCAGGCTCAACAGCAAAAGTTGCCCCAACAACACCATCCAGACCTTTTGTCAGAAGAGCCGTAACTGCCTGGCTGCCAAGAACCGGCGGGATAGTACCGAGCACGGTAAATACTCCTGAGGAAACAACATAAGCTCCTATACTCACCGCCTTTTCACTCATCCATTCAGGGGCTGCTCCAGCTGCAGGGAGGGCGCTGATGTCCACACCCAGGCGATTTGCAATTGCCGATGCAAGTACCAGGATACGGCTTATATCAACACAGGAACCCATATGAAGGACAGGAGGAATGCCAAGGGCTTCACAGACGCCTTTAAGTCCATCTCCTGCCAGGGCAGCAGCTTCAGGCACAAGGAGCCCGGCTTCTGCACAGGCAATAGCATTGCATCCTGTAGTCACTACAAGGACATTATTTTTTATCAGTTCCTTTACAAGGTTCACGTGCCCGTAATTGTGCTGAATCTTTACGTTATTGCATCCGACAACTGCTCCGATTCCCTTCACCGCACCTCCTGCAATAGCTTCAATGAGTGGGTCAGGGCTTCCTCCAAGAGCTTTAAGGATTGCTTCAGCACTGAAACCGACCATGCATTCCTGCTTCTCTTCCGGAATATTTACCTTTTCGATGTTCCGGTTAGGGAAGTTTTCTACAGCTGTTCTTACAATTTCTTTTGCGGTATCATAAGCCTTCTCTTCGTGGAATTCCATTCTTAAAGTTCCCGGGAAATCGGCTTTTGGAGATGTGGATATAAATTTCGTGTGATAGCAGCCTGCAAGTCCTCCAAGGGACGGCATTACACACTGGACATCCACTACCATAGCTTCTACAGCCCCTGTAATCACTGCAAGTTCCTGCTGGAGAAATGTGCCGGCAATAGGGGTCCCGTGTCGCATAAGGGTCTCGTTTCCGGTACAGCAAATCCCTGCAACATTGATGCCTGCGGCTCCTTTCTCCTTTGCAAGTTCAAGAAGTTCCGGGTCTTCTGCAGCTTCCACTATCATTTCAGAAAGGATTGGTTCATGCCCGTGGACGATTATATTTACCTTATCAAGGGAGAGAACACCAAGGTTTACAGTACTCTTCTTTGGTTCCGGGGTCCCGAAGAGGATATCCTGGACGTCGGTTGCAATCATGGAACCTCCCCAGCCGTCCGAAAGCCCTGTACGCAGTCCCTGAAGCAGAATATGAGTTGCATCATTGTCCACTCCCATATGAGTCCTGTGCATACATTCCACAATTTCCCGGTCAATACCTCTGGGTTCTATCCCGAGGTCCAACCAGAGCCTGAGTCTTGACTCAGGTGCTCTTTTTGTGCATAAGAGAGGTCCGTTCTGTTTTCCAAATTCCAGAAGCAACACATTTGCAAGTTCGGCTGCGACTTCTTCATTGCTCTTTTCCTGTGAGGGAATCCCGTACTCTGAGGCAAGAGATAACAGTTTTGCTTCATCTTTTATCCTGTAGCTTCCTGCTTCTCCCTCACTCATTTTCTTAAAAGTTAACACCGCATCCCGGGCATGGTCAGAATGTGCAGCTGCTCCTGCTGCAATCATCCTTAAGAGGTTTCGAGCAACAATAACATCTGCTGTAGCGCCGCATATCCCCTTCTCAGCTCCTTCACCGAAGGGATCTATCCTGCAGGGACCCATGTTGCAATTTCTGCAACAGATCCCCAATTGCCCAAAACTACATTGAGGCAGCTGCTTCTCATACCTGTCCCAGGCAGTTTCTATGCCTTCGTCTTCTGCTTTCTGAAGCATGGCCTGGCTTGCGGGGTCGATACTCTTCTCTAATGCCGTCTGTTTCATTTCATATCCCACATCATCATTTGTAACTTTTAGAGATTACTCAAAATTCCAGATATCGTTTCCTGGCTTAAGGAGTATCTCTAACACCCACAGGTCTTGTAATAAACTGAGTTACTAACACTCAAAGTACAGAACCAGTAACATCAGTAGTCTCTAAAATCCACAGGTTTACAATAAGCTGAGTTAACGTATTTTTTCTTGAGACTCAACCTGTCCAGTTAAACATATTATGTAAACTATCAAATGTTATTATTTTATATACCTTTTTAAAAAAAGCAACGTGTTAATATATATATAAAGTCATTACTTCAGCAGAGTACTAAAACCCAACTCATAAATAGGCTATAAAATGATAGGTTACCTGTAAGTACTTAGATTAAATTAAAATATGAAGAGATCTTGAAGAAAGATTTATCGAATACTAAGTATCTGACTTAACAGTTATCAAAGGATAAAAATAAGCCAATAGGATCCATAAATTACATCCGAATTAAAAGTAAATAACAGGTTCAGGTTCTCATATTAAAATAAGAAGCAGGAAATTATGAAAATAGAACCTTTAACTTTTCCGGTAAAAAGTAAAATTCTGTCTCTCCTATCGCAAAAGTGGCTTTGATGGTGAAGTTTTGTGAAAAAAGATCTTATGGATATTCTGGCCTGCCCTGTATGTAAGGGCGACCTGATTTTGAACGTTGTTGAAGAGAATGAAGAAGAGGTCATATCCGGAACCCTCTACTGCCCTGTATGTAAAGAACATTACCCCATAGACGAGGGGATTCCGAACTTACTTCCTGCAGACCTAAGGAACTAATGAGAGGGTTAAACTTGGAGCAGATATTCCAGAATGTTATTATCAATAGGCAGGAAATAAACTCAATTGAGTTCGAAAAAGAAAGTATTGAAATTTCTCTTTATCCGGGCGGAGAGCAGACCTTCGAAATCCTTATTACAAACTATGGGTCTCCAACTCATATTCACCTTTCCGTTAGCGATGAACTGAAAGGTCAGATCACATTTTTGCGGGATAACCCCTATGTGCTCCAGAAAGAGTATGTTTCCGCAGTTGCAAGAATCCCACAGGAAGGCAGGGTACTTACAAAAGGCCAAATTTATATTACTGCAGGTTACGGCTCAAAGAAAAAAGGCTTTCCAGTCCAGCTGGGAAAGGTAGAGGCAAAGCAACAGGAACCTCCAAAAGATGAACCCGGTAAATGGGAAGAAGATGCTGAAGATTTAAGGCCCTCAAGACCTTTCGTAGCAGAGCCTGTAAAAAAAGTTTCTCGTCCCCGAATATCAGGCGGAAGCAGGCTTAGCGGGATCTCAACGTCAGCTTTCAAGAATTTTAGGGGAGGGATCTCAGTCTCCTCCGGAAAAAGGACAAGAAAAAGTACTGGACAAAACGAAAGATCTCCTCTGACACTGGCTCTGGGAGGATTTTTACTGCTTGTATCCTCATTCTTCCTTTACTTCATGCTGCCAGCTGATCTCCAGTTCAATGTAGGTTTTGCTCAGTCCCTTTTGTTCTCAATTCTGTTTGTAACATGTACGACCTACATCCTGTTAAAATTCATGGACGAAATTTAATTCTAAGGTGGGAAATCCCCTTTCTCGAAAGGTCGGATTTCTCCGGTCTGGCAGAGGGGATGAAATCCTTATATTGCAAAAAGTTTTTGAAAAGCTTCAGGTGAATACTCACGCTTTGGTGATATATTCGTACCTGATATCTGCCCTCGTAATCTCTGGCAATTCTCCCCACATTCCAATGTACTTACCCTGGATCACGAGTGCGCCTTTTATTCCCGGAATCCCTTTCACAGCTTTAAAAGAAGCCTCTACTGATTCCTTTCCTATTCCTACTTCATTTCCGAGTGCCGTTGCAGCCGCGTCCGCAAGAGAAACATCGTCTGAAAACACTGCAGCCGCATCTGCCATCCCAAAGCTGATTGAAGGACCTACTGTCCCTGCTGAAGTGCATACGCCTGTTATGGAGTCCCGCGGTTCGAATAAAAGCCCCAGATTTTTGATAGGGGACTGCCCTGCATAGATCCCGACCACAATAGGCCTGTCATTTATAAGTGCAATATCCCCGCCGTTATCAACTATAGCATATTTTGCTCCGGCTTTTACCATTGCTTCAACTGCAAGGGCAGAGATTGTGCCTGCAACTGCACTCATTGGCCCTATTCCCATCGTATTTCCTGCTTTTACCATCCTCCTGACGACCTCTGGAGCATTTTCAGGACATTCGTATGGTTCGAGGGTGATCTGGAAATAAGGGTCGGAAAGAATATAAGTTTCAAGAACTGACCTGTGGATGCGGATAGCTTCTTTTGCAGCTTCTATATGAGCCTGGTCGCAGGCTGCTATAGTAACTATGGTTTCCTTGAGCTGGAAATGTTCTTTTATCGAGGTTCGGGCAGGTTCTTTAACAGGCTCTCCTGCGTAATCTGGCATATTGATTCTCCTGAATTTATCGCTTAAAAAAATGCTTTTCCGAATCTGGTATTTAAGCCTTAACTAAAAAACCGGCATATCCGGTAAATTTGATTTAAAAAGAGATTTTTGGCGGCTCTTTCAAGAATGCCGCCTATTGTGGTTTTTTTGATTTACTTTGGTTCTGGTTTAAGCTCTCTGGTTTAAGTTATCTTTTGGAGAGGTTAAAACTGCAGTTTCTTCATCCTTTCCACAGCTTCTTTGATCCTTTCAACCGGCTTTGTCAGGGCAAACCTGATGTAGCCTTCACCGGCTTCTCCAAAGCCAACACCAGGAGTTGCTACGATCCCTGCCTCTTCGAGCAGGACTTTTGCAAAACTGATAGAGGTAAAGCCTTTCGGGACCGGGGCCCAGATGTAGAAGGTGGCTTTTGGCGGCTTTACTTCAAGGCCCATGGCAGTGAGCCCTTCGATAAGAGCATCACGCCTCTCTTCGTAGATTTTGTTTGTTTCATCAACGCAATCCTGGGAGGACGAGAGGGCCGCAATGCCTGCAATCTGGATCGCATCAAATACGCCTGAGTCAACATTGGACTTAACTTTCCCGAGCCCTTTTATGAGAGCTTTGTTTCCTACAGCAAACCCAAGCCTCCAGCCTGTCATGTTATAGGTTTTTGAGTGGGAGTAAAGTTCCATACCGATATCCATTGCTCCTTCAGCAGCAAGGAAAGAAGGAGCTTCATAACCGTCGTAAGTCATCTGGCAGTATGCGTTGTCATGCACGGCAATGATGTTATGCTTTTTGCAGAACTTTACAACTTTCTCAAAGAAAGCCATATCAGCAGTTGCTGCAGTGGGGTTGTTCGGGTAGTTAAAGAAGAAGAGCTTTGCCTTCTTCAGGACATCTGCAGGGATTGAGTCCAGGTCGGGCAGGAAGTTATTTTCAGCTTTCAGGGGCAGCGGATATGGTTCTCCGCCCGCAAAAAGAGTCCCGATCTTATACACAGGATACCCTGGATCGGTATATAGCACGATATCTCCGGGATTAATAAATGCGAGCGGGATATGGGCTACAGCTTCCTTTGACCCTATCAGGGAAAGGACTTCGGTTGCAGGGTCAAGCTTAATTCCTTTATATTTCTTACACCATTCAGCCGCAGCCTTCCTGAATTCGGGCATCCCGGCATAAGAAGGGTACTGGTGCGTCTTGGGGTCGCAGACAGCCTTCTGCATGGCCTCAACAATGTGAGGGTGTGTGGGCAGGTCGGGATCTCCCACTCCAAGATCTATTACGTCCACTCCCTTGGCAATCATTTCATCCTTTGCTTCATCGATAGCTGCAAAAAGATATGGGGGTAATGCATTTATGCGGTCTGAATACATTGGAAAAGTCACCTGAATATGAATTTACAGTGTTAATTCTGCATAATTACAGCAGTGGGGATATTAAAAGGTATGGTTAATAGACCCGGTATAGTCAAGTGGCTGAGGTAGAACCCGGCAACCTGGACATGCCCGAAAGGGTTTCCATGTGTCTACAAACCAGGCGACAATATTTAAAATGCCCTCCTAAAATCGAGATTAACTGCAGATTTTAGCTTGTTAATTCTGGCTTTTTGCCGAGGTGCGCAGATTTCTTCAAGCTAATAAGAAATAATTGGGATAAGAAATGATTGGGTATATATTGATTAATATTGATTAGAAAAAATGGGTATAATTGGGCATTGAGTTACCCATTTTTTACTGATTTTTCAGAATGGGGAGGAGAGTTTTCCGGGCGTTTCAGGGATATAAGGACGGTTTTCAAGAAAAAAACTAAAACATTGGAAAGTTTTATAAGGTTTGATTGTGAATTTTTATAGCATGTCCAAATTTAAAACCGTTTTTTTAAGTTTTATTGCATCTGAAATATTTATTATAACTATAGAATTAACATTTGGAATTCCACTTAATATCTATTATTACCTTGACCTTAATCTTACAAAATCGAATGATGTTACTTTTCCACTTCTGCTAAGTAGCGAGGAGCAGGCTGAATCTTCTGGAATATCGATATTTATGAAAAGTTTACTCAGCGTATTATTGTGGTTGCTGACTTCTCCTGCCCTTTTGATTGCAATTGTAGTTTACATTTTAGCACCTGATGAAGAATGCAAGCCTGTACCTGATCCACACCCCCATACATAACAATGTTTTTTAGCATAACTATATAAATAATTATTGCCTGAAATATCCGGCTTCTAATAAGAAAGAATGGAAAAAAGGATTTGTTAAAAAACCACTTTAAGCAGCAAAGTAAACTGCTTCAAGCAGTTTGATTATTCTATTCTCCTGCTTTTTGCAGTCTCAGGCTTCAGCTTTTAAGAACCTCAACAGCCAGATCGGCGTTAATGATATAATCAAAATTAATAACCTCATCCCATTTATACTGCATAAACACTGATTGGAAGCATACCCCTATAATTTTTCTTTTCTCCGAACCTTCCAGAATCTTCTCTGCAATTTCTTTAGCTTTTTCAGAGCCCAGACTGGTCTTTGGCATCGCAAGCCCGCCGAGCAAGACAACAGCATCTGCGTGGGCGTCTACGGGTTCTCCAAGCTGCATTCCCTCAGGAGTCATAGAGATCGACCTGGCTTTTTCAAAGTCCATATTGGGAATAAAAGCAAGTTTTCTGTCCCTTACCACAAAACCCATAAGTTCCGCAAAAGGCGTACAAAAGCCTGGAGTCCCAACAAATGTAATCTTTTCTACTCCGTCCATGAGACCTTTGAAGCTGTTCAGGATGCCTCCTACTCCCTGTGAGGTATTTATTATCCGCATGAAACTCTTCTCCTTTGATCTTTATTAATTTCTGCTGCTTTTTGAATACTTCCTGTTTATCATCTACTTCCACAATAAGATTGGAAACATTCCCATAAATAATTTGAGTTTAGATTCAGAAATATTTTAGAAAAAAGAAGGGCTGACAAATAACACTCTACTTTGGTTTTTATTATTTCTTGCTTACTAAGTTTTATTCTTTCTGCATTTCTCCTTTTTCTTATTTTTGAGGTCAAAGGAAGTATTTCTATGGCGGGCAAGACCAAAAGTTTGAAAAGATAGCAGAAAAAACAAAAGGAGTATGAGAAAAGGCAAATGCCCTCTCAAACTTTCCTGATCCCGAAGGACTCAAGTAGGATTTCGGGATAGAGCCCGCCGCTTGAAATAGTTTTCGTGCTCTTAAGGTCGTTTACGGTCACCCTTGCAGGAGCAAACATGCCTGCGTCAACTTTAAAGAAATCAAAGTTTGCTGCCTTGAAGGTCTGGTAGAAGGGCTTTCCGAAATCGCTTGAGGTTGTTGAGGGGACTTTCTTTACGAAATCTTCGAGTTCAGCCAGTTCGCCTTCAAAGCGGACGGTATAGTTGGTCTCGCCACAGTAAATAACACAGTCATTGGTTGAGCCCATGCACTGGACGTCCTTTCCAACAACAGGGGCGATAGGGGCAATTCCATACCCGCTTTTTATGCAGTTGATGTCAAAACCTACGGATTCGAACTTATGGATACCGGTTTCCACAACACGGGCTGAAATCTGGACAGAACCTGCAATGGAGGCTGTAGGTGCAACAGCGATCATGACGTTTTCTGGGTCTACGCTGCAGTGTTTTGCAATATACTCGACCACTTTTTCATCAGGTATCTTGTCGGATTCCATGACAAGGACCGCAGCTTCGAAATCGTCTTCGTATCCGATTTCTTCATAGAGCTCTTTGGGCTTTAAGCCAAGGGCACGTGCTGGGCCTGAACCCATTCCAAAGTAATTTCCTACGGAGATTCTCCAACCTGCGTACTGGGAAGCCATACAGGCAATTACAGGGTTGTCGGTTGCTACCTGAATAGCAGGCCATTTAATCCCGTTGAGGTCAAAGGTGCTGTATTTAAGGTCAGCAAGGTCAGCAAGGCAGAGTCTTGCAAGGTACATTCCTGCTTCATATCCACCTTCGGCTTTAACTCCACAATCAATGATTGTGGCGCCGTTTTCAAGCTTGATTACTTCCGTTTTCAGGTCTTCACTCCAGTCGAGCATCTCTTCGATGACGTATGAGCCCATTTCGTTGACGCTTATCAAAATATCACCTTTATTGATCAGATGGCTGGCTACCAACCGAGCTAACTTTGCCGGCTGGAAGTTTGTCCTGCCAGATGAGTATTATACCGGATAACTGGGTACCATACTAGATAATTAAGTACCGAATAATCAGGTAACGAATATTATGTATTGAATAACTAAACCAACTAGCTCAGGTTGTTTCCCTGATATTCTATCCGTATAAGGAAGAATCCAATATATAGATACTGTTATAATATTTTATTGGATCGATATTAGTTATTAGATAACATTGTCAATCAGATTATAAAGATCCGGTCATTTTTTCGGACAGTGCTGTCAACGGCAAGCCCGACTTCGTCCCCTTTTTCAGCTGTTTGCAGGCTTACGCCTTTTTTCATAAGAGAACGGACATGCTGCTTCAGATAAGTAGTGCTTCCTTCTATCAGGATCTCATCTCCTGTTGCAAGCCCTCCTTCAAGCAGTCTTATTGCCGCAGCCTGCTGTTTTGGGTAATAGTTTTCAACAACTCCTACAGCCCTGCGTTTTTTCTCTGAGGCGTTCATGCCTTTTTCAGGAGAGAAACCTTCCAGACCGGGAACTCCAAAGTAAAAACCAGTAGAAAAGCCCCTGTTATACACCAAAGCCAGTTCGGATATCCATTTTTCAACTTTTTCGCGGGTATAAGTGCCTTCTTTACATGCATCAATTGCTTCTCTGTAGCATCGCGAGACTACTTCCAGATAACCGGAGTCACGCAGCCTACCTTCCACTTTAAATGAATCTATCCCGGCTTCGAGAAGCTCCGGAATATGGCCAATCATACATAAATCTTTTGCACTGAGAAGGTATTTTCCCCTGCTTTCCATGATAAGCCCATTTTCTCCATGTAGCTCCCACTCCCAGCGGCAGGGCTGGGTGCATTCTCCGCAGTTTCCGGATTTTCCAAGGGCATATGCCGATAGGTGACACCTTCCTGAGACTGCCATACACATTGCACCGTGGACGAAAGCCTCGACTTCTATCTCGCTCTGCTGTTTTATTTTCCTGATCTCATCTAAGGAAAGTTCCCTTGAAAGCACTATACGCTCTGCCCCAAGGGCCCTGTAAAACTCTGCAGTTTCATGGTTCGTAACGTTTGCCTGCGTGGAGATGTGGACCCTGAGCCCTGCTTTGCGTGCTTTCAGGATAACAGCCGGGTCCCAGGCGATAACTGCATCTACCCCGGCTTTTGAGGCTGCGGTTATCACAATTTCTGCTTCCTCAAGCCTGTCTTCATTTATTGTTGAATTTATAGCCAGATAGGATTTTAACCGCCGTGCTTTAACTTCAGAAACAAACTCACTGAGATTTTCAAGAGTGATCGCTTTTGCTTTTGCCCGAAGGCTGAGCTTATCAGTTGAGAAATAGACTGCATCGGCATACTTATAACAGGCTTCAAGCCCTGCAAGGTTTCTGATACCCATTATGAGTTCCGGGTTTGGACTATTATGCATGAGAGAGGGAATGCCTGAACTCTAATTTAAAAATATCTTTATTGCATATATCAACCTCCTGTGTTTATCAGTCTCATAAATATTAATCGGAGATGTGAACTTTATGTATTTAGTAAAAGGACAACCAGGTTGACGGAAATCTATATATAAGCGTATTGTAGTTCTCAAAATGGGGATGGAGTAAGATTTAAATAGAGGATAATTCAGTGTATAGACTAAAAAAATAAATGAAGACTGTTAATGTCTAAAATATGGGGGCATATAAATGGAATATGAACTCGAAGAAGTCGAAAGAGATTATGTGGAATTCCTCAAGGAAATGGGAGAAGAATAAACAGAAAAACATTGTGCATTGAAAAGTGCATAATGATCACATATGATCACATATTAAAATTTAATCAATACCTTTTTTCTATTTTTTAATTTTTAGAAAAAAATTGCTCGTCATTGCTTCGGCATTTTTAGGAAAAGTTGTGGCCTATAACTTTTTAATTTATTCTTGACAAGCAATTAATTCAAACATGCCTATTTCTGAAGTAAAAACATTTCGCAATTATTATATATTTTATCGTAAATAGGTGCCAAAAGAGAGAGTTTGAAAACTTAATCATCATTGAAACTAGCTCTATTTCTTTATGAAATCAATTTCTGGGACTTAATAGACACATATGTAGGGCAGATATGAATGAAAAACAAAATAATTGCATTTGACTTTCTAAGAGCGTTAGCAATAATTATGATTATTCCAGCTCATTTGAGTAATTATTTATTTTCTACTTATAGTAAGTTAGCGCTTTATGCCTTCGATCCTTATTTTGCGAATATGGGTCTGGGACTTTTCATATTTATGAGCGGGTACCTGATATATTACAACAATCATTCAATAAACTCGCTTGAAAATGTATTTGACTTCTATAAAAAAAGGCTTCTTAGAATCTATCCTCTATACTGGGCTGCACTCGCCGTATTTATTATAGTATTTTTTATATTTGCTCCCCGGTTAAATTCAGGATTTGTATTTCCTAATTCTGAGAATGTGTTCAGTTTCTATAATGTACTTGTACATTTGCTTGGACTGCAAATTTTGCTTGCTCCGACTTATGCAACTCCTATGTTAACGCTCTATTTCGTGGGTTTGATTGTTATATTCTATGCCATTTATCCGTTTATAATCATGTACTCAAAGAGTACAAAAAGCCTCCTGATTTCCTCATTTATCGTATACTCTGGTTTCTTTTTAATCTCCAAAACTTTCAATATTATTGATCACCGTTTTTTCATGTTTTTCCTCGTCTTTATGTTTGGAATCCTTACCTGCAGGGAAAGCATGTTTGAAAAAACCGTAAGAATACCCGGAAAGATACCCTTTGTTCAGGTCCTGCTGGCAGTTCTTCCTGTCATCTTCGTGCTGATAATTGTTATAGGGTTGAGAAGTTCAATGTTTCTGGATCCAAAAATTTCCGTTACTATTGATACAAGTAGCGGGATAATTGGTTCTTCCACTGTAAGGTCTATACTGGACAGTATAGCAGGCTTACTGGGTGTCAACTCGCTTCTTTTACAATTTGTCATTGACACAGCACTTCTTAATATTTTTATATTAATCTTCTGTGTTTTTGAATATTCGCTTGCTATGAGGTTTATCAATGATAGATTCTCACGTTCTTTAAGTTCGTTTTTTACGTATATTGCTACATCTTCTTACTGCGTTTATTTATTCCACAGACCGTTTTTTGTTCTATGGAACTCGGGAACAAATTTCATAAGTTCTCCAATTTTACGTGATGTCATTATGCTGTTTGTAGCTATTCCCCTGTTATTTTTCATTTCGTATCATATTCAAAAAATGGAACTAAGCTTGAAAAACAATTTCTCGCTAAGGAAATTCCTCGGAAAGAGATTACATCATGCAAGATTTATTGTGCATTCAGGTAAATGAGAAAAATAAATTTCTCTCGGATACATAGAAAGTATTTATTATTGGGTTTTCCAGAAGCAATCTGGAAATATCCGGTTTTTGAACACTTTAGTGATCTTACCTATTTTTATTAATCTGTACTTTTTCAGTAACTTATTATATATTTTACAAAATTTATTTCATTCCTTATATTTTCGAAATTTACTACTCTAATTTTAAGGCTAAAAACAAGTTAAATATGTAGAGAATGGGTCAAGAGTCAGGTAAAATGTCTTTTTTTTCGTGTAACTCCCCAGTTCTTCAGTCTCAGCAAAATAAAGCCTTTTTCTGTCAGGGCAATACATATCAAGCTCAAGCTGGATTCTTTCTATAAGATCCATGCAGCATGCTCCTGTAACTCCGTAATTTTCCTCCAGAATTCCTCTCAAGACCTCTACCTCAATTCCATCATAAATGATTTTTTGCATGCCTTGCAGGATACTCCTGATAAAATCCTCTTCAGGAAGGGAGCCTTTTACCTCGATGTTTTCAATTATATACCTGTAAGCTTGCTTCTCCCCTTCAAAATTCATGTGTTCCAGAGCGGACAAACTTATGTTGTGATACGCTTCACTACCACAGACCGGACAATTTATTTTTACGAACATTATCAACCCCACATCCTGAAAAGTAACTACCTTTAGATATATAAGAATGAATCAAGCGTGCTGAAAGTGATCAAAACCCTGACGAGGGAGCCAGTTTCATTATCCGGGACAATGGTAGTCATTATATAAACTATCAGTTAACTGAAGTAAAACCAGTTAAACAAATTTGCCTCATCACTTTATCAGAAAATTTTAAATATTATAAAACTAATTAAGATATTACAAGTTATATATCTTATATAACCTGGAAAAACGGAAAAACGGATTTTCAGATAATAAGGTGTCCATATATTGGAAAAGAACCTCAAATCTTAATTTTCAGTATTTTCTTAATCAGTTTTTCTTAAAAGTGCACCTTTAATCGATGCCTGAATACCGAAAAAATATTTAATTGAAACTGTTCCATAAATTTTTATTCAAAGAAAACCTTTCTCAGATTTTCCTCTTTATTTCCTTTCTCTTTTTCCGGTTCCCGGATATTTTTACTTATACTTTCCAACTCTTTATATAACAGGACTCCAAGGGTATCTTCAGGATTGAGATTTAAATCTTTAGAGATCCTGGTAAGAATTTGAACATTCTTTTTGGATAAAAAAACCGGTTCTACCTCTTCTTTACCCCAGTGTAAAAGCACAACTTTCTCGATACTCATTTTTTTGATCTGCTTGACACAAAATTCTATTCCGTGACTTCGACTGCTGAATATTTTTTCATCGCATAATCTGTCAAGCCATAATGCGAGATCGTCATCCATTGAGATAGTGAACCGTTCTTTCATCGCTAAATCATACAATTGATTATAATATAAATGGTTGTATGAAAATAGAACCAATAATAAGCTATTTATGAGAATAATTAATAACTTATATGATAATTTCACCAATTAGAAGTACAGGAAAAAAACGAAGTGCAAAAATACGGGAATAGAATGAAAAAAGGAGGGAAAATGCTGGATAATATGAGAGGTACAAGAGAAGGACTCTTCGGCATAGTTTTCCGGATATCTATCCGACATATGAAAAGTATAGTCCTCCTGTTAGTTTCCTTATTTTTAACGGATAAAGAGGCGAAAAAAACAGAAATAAATGATGGATCCTGGAAAGAGACAGTTTTTCTCTGGAGAGATGAAACTGAAAGCAAGTATTCGGTGGAGAATTTGCAGATAGATGAAAGTGATTACCGTTTACTTGTTCAGAACATAGACGGTTTCATAGGGCTTAGAGTAGATGAAAACTTTATACCCGCATTCATTGATGGAGCAATTAAAGATGTAACCGGATACAGTAAAGAGGACTTTTTATCTTGCAGGATAAAATGGTTGGAAATAGTTATAGATGAAGACCTGCCTCTGATTTTTGAAAATATCAAAAAGGCTCTGTCTGAACCGGATGTATCAACTGAGTTTGAATACCGGATACGGAGCAGAGATGGAACAATAAAGTGGGTCATGCAGGTTATTCAGAAAACTCCGGCAGGTTCCGGAAAAACCGGGGAAATACAGGGATTTGTTCGTGATATTACAAGTCACAAACTGGCAGAAGTTTCCCTTGAAAAAATTGAAGATGCACGCATAAAAGAAATCAACCACAGGGTAAAGAATAACCTCCAGGTGATCTCATCCCTGCTCAGCCTCGAAGCTGAAAGGTTTACTGATCCAGAAGTCCTTGAAGCCTTTCGGGAAAGCCAGAACCGTATATATTCAATGTCTTTAATCCATCAGGAACTTTATATAAAGAAAATGGATACAATTGACTTTGCAAATTATCTTCGTAACCTTGTAGCGGGTCTTTTTAATTCATATAGGGTAGCAAAGGACAGGGTTAGTTTGAGACTGGATCTTGAGCAGGTTTATATGGAAACAAACACCGCAGTAGCCCTTGGTATTGTTGTTAATGAACTGGTTTCAAATGCCCTGAAGCATGCCTTTCCGGCTGGAAATAGAGGGGAAATACGGATAAGATTTTCTCGGGTGGACCATTATGAAAAAGATCAGGAAAACTCTGAAGAGTTAGAAACAGTACATGGCAACTTGAACGAAAAAGATATGCTGTACATGCTGACTATCGAAGATAACGGGGAGGGATTACCGGAATGGGTGGATATTCAAAACATGGATTCACTTGGCTTGCAGCTTGTAAATATTTTTGTTGAGCAGATAGAAGGTTCTATTGAACTTAAAAGAGATAGAGGGACAAAATTCAATATCTATTTCAATAATCTAAGAATATGAAGACTGAAACTTATGGAGAGGATTTCAGTCTCCAGACGTGAGAACAAGCTTATGTTATCTCAGATTGCAGGTGCGGCAACTACGTGGCCTACCTTGCAGCAATAGCCGGGTCCCGGTGAGTAGCCGAAATATGTTTACTTAAGGAGAAAATCTTGTTTTGAGAAACAAAGCATAAAAATAGAATAATTTATCCTGTTTAGTATTGGTAAGGTATTTACGCTGAGGAGGAGATTCGAACTCCCGTAGCGCGTAGCGCTACCGGTTTTCAAGACCGGCGCCGTGGTCCGCTTGGCTACCTCAGCACGATGAAATAATAAATTCTTCTGGCTTTCCGGATAGAACCTGGCGAGTCGCCCCGACATTCCGGAGAGCGTATACAAGAACCTGGTTATTATATATAAAATTTGCGAAGAGAAAGAACTCTTCGCTTATCCGTAAAGTACAGTCAGATTATTCCTGCGGCTCTGAAGATTCTTCTTCAGCTGCGGGTTCAGCCTCGGCTTCAGGCTCTGCAGGTGCAGGGGCTTCAGATTCGGCTGTAAGTTTTTCGATGAGCTGGACTTCTTTAAGGCCGGCATACTTGAAGATTTCGGATGCCACCCTGTTCTTTGCCATGAGCCAGCGCTGGTTGAAGGTCAGGCCGGTGGGGACATTGATTTTTGCGACACCATCAGCAATTTCAACTTCCATGTCGCGAATGCCGGTATAAAGGGCGAGAAGGCCCTGTACTTTCTCCACATCGACTTCAAGGAGCTTTTCAATGGTGTACTCGTAGGTAACGGTCTTACCCGCGAGAGGGCTGTTAAAGTCTATAGTGACCCTGCGGCCGATAACCCTGCTGACAACTCCTCTCCTGCCTTCAAGTTCTACGGGCATGCCCGGGTGGACATTCCTGTCCTGAAGCTTTGTTATAGAAACTGTTTCTATAAACTTGGAGTTGATCGGGCCAAATGCCTTTTCCGGCGGGATTGATACTGTACCGGAATAACCAGCTTCCTTTCCTTCAAGGTCCTCATCAAGACCCTCAATGGTGTGCCCTGCCCCGACAATAACAACGTCTCCGCCGTAAAGTCCGTGAGGGTTAAAGATATCTTCCTTTTTGGCAAGTTCTTCGTCTGTTGTATCGAAAATCCTGCCGTCTTCAAACTTACCTGTGTAGTTTAACTTTATGAAATCGCCTTTCTGGATTGCCATAATTCTCAACTCTTCTATTAAATTAATTAAACGTGATAAGCAAGGAAATTATCCTTTATAGCTAAATTCTGGATTATTTTAAGTAAACGCGTTCCACGCTATAGAACTCTTGCTTTAATAAGCTTTTTGGGAATCAACAGAGTTGCTTGAAACCTCACAGGTCATTGCAAAAATATTAACCTGCAAAAAATTATATTCAAATATGCACCTGTTGCCACTATAAATAAACTCATTATATATATTTGGCTCGGATATCGGAGGAGAAATAATTTTCATTTTTTACTTTAGGAAGTTATCATTTGGGGCAAAGACACTTTTCTCGAATTACTGTAAGGCAGATAAGGTCAGGCAGGAGGGATTTTGTCTGTACAGATCTATCAAATGTATCTCGTAAATTAAGTTTTTTGTACCAATCTCTCGATAAGGCGAGAGGACTCCTTCCTCGACAGCCGCAGGCCGGCGGTACATTCCATGATAGGGATGTTAATGCTGAAATCAACATCAAAAAATTTGCATTAATACATCAGAACCTGATAGTCATATAATTCACCTGTGGAATGCGGGGTTAAGCTTGTGGACTCACCTGCGGAACGCGGGGCGGAGCTTGTGGACTCATGAACAGTGGTTCAGGGAATGAAGCAAGAAGCTCCTTCCTCGGCGGCTATCAAGCCGACAGGGAGGAGTAGTTCACATTTCATCGTCCTCTTATGCTCATTTTCTTCATTTTTATGCATTTGAGTGCGATAAAACGTTAAATATACCCTTGAATATTATATTTATAGGAGATTGGGAAATAAGTGGATTTTATCTTTTTGGGCAGCTTGTTTCGTTTTTTCATTCAGTTAGATATCTGAAGCCATTAAAATCTGGCAGAAAGGAGTTTTCACATTCAGGAGGAGTATATGGAAAAAAGACTTATGAGAATAGGGGTTTCACTTCCAGGGGAGCTTCTGGATAAATTTGATAAAACTCTTATGAAGAGAGGATATTCATCTCGTTCGGAAGGGATAAGGGATGCCATAAGGACATACAACCAGTACTATGAATGGATGCAGCAGATAAAGGGTTCAAGGACTGCAACAATATCTATCGTATATGATTGCTCAAAAAAAGGCGTAACAAGCACCCTGGCAGAGATACAGCATGAGTATATGGATATGATAAATTCTTCTATACATTTCCATATGGAGGGAAATCTCTGTTTTGAAGTTATAATCCTGAAAGGAGAGGGAGAACAAATAGTAGATCTTGCCCAAAGAATCCTGAGTATAAAAGGAGTCAAGCATTCAAGACTGATAACTGTGCCTGAGGAGAAAAAAGAATAATTGATATTATAGAAATCAGGCATTATAGAAATCAGGCTTATCCTGTACTTCGATTCCCATCTCAATCCATAAATAACTATATTGGTTTTTTATAAAATGACCTTGTGCCTTGTGTTAATTACCGTCTAAATTAGTGTTCACTTCAAAAGAGTTAGGTTATCTAACCAGGTTAAACCGCTCTAGAAATTCAGCTGCAAGTGTTATTGAAAGATCCAAGATAGTACTTTTTGAGTTATCAGGAAAAAAACGATACTGAGATCTCCAGAGAGTTGAACGTAGATTCCAAAACTGTGAAAAAATGGATCAAAAGAGTTTTAGATCTTGGGGTTAAAGAATGTATGGTAGATAAAATCATGAAGTGGGAAACCCCAAACATTAGCGCCGAATCATAGGTTAAGGTAGTCTCACCTGCATATATGAAATCAAAAAAATTTGGTCATCCTCCTGAAGCCTGACGGAATTATAATCTATATAAATATGAATTAATCAGGAATCGAAGCAACTATTTTAGAATTCAATGGATATATTTATATAAATAATAGAAGTGACTTTCCGCTTAAAGGTGATTCTATAAACCCCAAAGAAAGTTATATAAGATTAGTTTCGTTTTTAACAGGTTTTAAGAAACTGCTGCGTGACACTATCGGGGCTAATCTTCTAAAAGAATGGAAATATATTGAGAAGGAAGATATTGTTCCTGTAGATGAAACTATACTTCCGGAAGTTCTTAGAATTCAGGCAGAGGCATTTGATAGTAAAAGCTCGGAAAACTTAACAAAGTACTCAAGGAAGCTAAGAAAAATCTTTTATGTGATTAAAAGCCAGGATAAAATTGCAGGCTACTGCGCATACTACCTGAAACCGGAACTTTCATTCAGAGGGCTGAGAAAAAAATCTGTGATTCACTCAATTGCAACTGACAATAAATTTCGTGGAAAAGGGTACGGAAGAAAGCTTCTTGAAGAAAGCATAAAGGAAATGAAGCTAAACGGGATATATTCTATTCTGCTGTATGTAAATGTAAAGAACATCCCTGCCATAAAGTTGTACGAAAAAATGGGTTTTCAGATCATCAAAAAAACAGAGGACATATGTGGCCAGAATGAAAAGTGCTATATTATGGAGTTAACCCTTTCCGACTAATTTCCTGTCTTTTTTAAAGCGATATTTTCATGCAGAGGTATCTAACTCCAGTAAAATATTACTCGATGATATTTTATCCTTAGTTGCAGGTTATTGTTTTATCCTGTTTATCTCTTAAGGATATGTTAAATAAAACTCGATTCCACACTTCAATGTGTACTTAACTGACGTCCTTATTTTTGTTGTAGGGTTACTGCTGCTTGTAAAAGGTGCAGACCTTTTTGTGGTATCCTCATCCAGGATTGCTGAAAGGTTTGGAGTCTCTGAGTTTATAATAAGGTTAACTCGGGTCTCTATCGGGATATCCGTGCCTGAGCTTGCCTCGTGCCTTACTGCATCCTTCGAACATGCAAGCGGGATAGTAATAGGTAATGTACTTGGGTCAAATATTACTAATACCCTTTTGATTCTGGGCTGTTCGGGGCTTGTCTACCCGCTAACGGTAACCAGAACCAGTATTTATTATATAACTCCTTTTATGCTATTTATCAGTCTCCTGCTCCTTCTATTTATCCGGACAGGCTGGAGAATCAAAATATATGAAGGACTTATCCTTTTTCTTCTCTATTCCGGATTCATGGTTTTTATCTTCCGCCTCGGCTAAGAGGCTGCCCTTAACTAAGATTCATGCAACCGTACCCACCACAAAGGCCATTCCTCGAGTTGCGATGTAATCGCAACAATACGCGGTCCTTTTCGCTTCGCTCAAGAGGACTAATTTTGGAGTTGTTGTAGTCAACTTCACTCAGGCTTACCGAGTTACAATACCTCTGAACTTCTAACCAATTCAACGTTATTAGCTATACTGAACCTTTCTTGTCACGCTCGACGAAGGAGAGCGGCCTGTCCTAAAAAGCAGAAAAAGAAAGAAGAATAAGATATGCAATAAAATTTACTTTTGCACTTTATTTTTTATTACTACTGTTTCAAGCTTCTTTCTACTTTTTCCTTCCTTCAACTTCGTTCTTGTTTTGGAAAGAGCCGCCAGACAAGTTGGCGGAGGCATTAGATAGCTTGTTGGCTCGCAATCGGCTCCAGGGATTAATAGAATGCTTTTCTGCCATATTCTGGAATAATATTACCCAATTAAAAGAACAGGACGTATAGTTCAAAAACAGTTTTCCTTGTTAAACTCAGGACTTTCGGATTTCATAACCACCTTCTATAAGAGCTCTTACTGCACGTACCAGATCTGTTTCCCTGACCAGAATATAGTCGGTATCGTATGTTGAAACGGCAAATATGCTGACCCCGTTCTCAGCCAGAATACTGCTGATTCCTGCAAGGATGCCTGTCAGCCCAAAATCAAGAGGTCCTTCAACTTTCAGGCAGCTCCAGTCCCTTTCAGTTAGGATGCCTGCAGGAATGTTTAAAGGAATACTGCTTTCCTGGCATACGATGGAGAGTTCTTCTGGTGTTCGCGTAATCGAAAAGAAATTACTCTCATATATCCATTCAGGCACTTCAGAGCCTTTCTCCAGCCTTAATATGCCGAAGATGCCTTTAAGGACGCTTAAAGTGAGCTTTTTTTGTTTCATACAGGATTCCTTTTTTGTATTGATGTTTTACATTAGATTCCGTGTTTTGCTGGATTTCTGTTACGCATGGTGCCCAAAAGGTCCCAGAAATTATTTCCTGATCTTATGAGGTGTCAGCATCAACTTTTAAGACCAACCTCAAATAAATACTAATTCAAAATCACTTCCTTATCTTTTGGTCTTTGGCTTTAAAGTTTAATTTATTTTTAACCGGAATTGGCTTCGATGGAACTGCTGGGTATGGACTTGCTTTACACCCTTACGAGAATAGATGAGTTTATCTGGGGACCTCCTCTTCTTTTCTTGCTTGTCGGGACAGGGGCTTTCCTTACATGGCGCCTTGGACTGATTCAGGTTTTCAGGCTATCCCTTGCCCTCAGGTACGTCCTTAACTCACGGAAAGCCGAAATTGGAGTTCAGGGAGATGTTTCAAGTTTTGCCGCACTCAGCACTGCACTTTCGGCAACCATAGGGACAGGAAACATAGTAGGGGTTGCAACCGCAATAAAAACGGGAGGGCCAGGAGCTCTCTTCTGGATGTTTCTTGCAGCTTTTTTCGGGATGGCGACCATGTATTCTGAATCTCTCCTTGCAGTCAAATACAGGACAGTGGACGCAAACGGGCAGATGTCAGGGGGTCCCATGTATTATATCAAAAATGGGCTTGGGCATAAGAAGTACAGCAGGATTCTTGCCTCTCTTTTTGCCATATTCGGAGTAAATGTAGCCCTTTTCGGGATAGGAACCTTCCCGCAGGTCAATGCTATTGTTGACTCTGCCAGAATTGCTTTTAATGTCCCTGAAGTCCTCAGCGCGGCTGTAATAAGCCTGCTTGTGGCTTTTGTGACACTTGGCGGAATTAAGAGAATTGCGGCTGCCGCTCAGCTTCTTGTGCCTTTTATGGCAGTGGGTTATGTGCTGAGCTGCCTTGTTATTATCGGGATGAACCTTGAAAAGCTCCCGCAAACATTTGCCCTGATATTGAGTTCGGCTTTTACAGGGACTGCAGCAAGAGGAGGTTTTCTTGGGGCAGGAGTAATGCTTGCAATCAGGATGGGGGTTGCAAGAGGAATCTTTTCAAATGAGTCCGGTCTCGGGAGTGCTCCCATAGCAGCCGCAGCCGCAAAGGTCAGGGAACCTGCAAGGCAGGGTCTAATTTCCATGACAGGAACCTTCATCGATACTATTGTTATCTGCATGATGACGGGACTCGTGCTCGTTATGACAGATTCCTGGACAAAGGACCTCGCAGGGGCATACATGACGAGCTACGCCTTTTCGACCGCACTTGCAGAAGCCGGGAGCTATATCGTAACAGTCGGGCTCATACTTTTTGCCTTTACAACCATCCTGGGATGGAACTATTACGGTGAACGCTGCACGGAATTCCTGTTCGGGGTAAAATGGATCCTCCCCTATAAAATAATCTATATCCTTATCGTTGCCTCAGGCGCCTTCCTGACACTTGACGTTATCTGGGTCCTCGCAGATATTGTAAACGGACTGATGGCAATTCCAAACCTTATAGCCCTCCTGGCATTGAGAAAAGTTATTGCGGCAGAGACGAGAAAATACTTTGAAAAACTCGAGTAGGGGAACTCGGAGCCAAAAAACTGAATTTCTGTGAATCTTGAAAAATAAAGAATATAGCCGGAAAATATACAACCTTATGCAGGTTGCAAACAAAGTGCAACGGTTATAAGTCAGGCACAGAGATTGTTAATCATAATCATAATCATAATCATAATCATAATCATAATCATAATCATAATCATAAAGTCCACCAGACCAGACAGGGATTGTTACCCATGAAGTTTACCTTTCTTGGAAAATCAGGGATTATGAAGACGGGATATTCAAAGTTACTTTTTGTATCCATGGCACTGCTAATATTTACCTTTCTGGCAAATCCGGCATCTGCGGTTGTCGTTTCGGGAAACACACATCTTCAAGTTGAGGTCTCGGAAATAACCCCCAACCCTGCAAGGCCCGGAGAAGACCTGCTAATAAAAATCAATATTGAAAATACCGGTGACGAACCGGCAGAGAACGTGAAAATTGGGATTGAAGAACTTAACCCTTTTATCTTTAAGTACAGCACCTCAGGCGTGTACGGCTCCGGGACAAATACCGAACGCATTTTTCAAATCGAACATATGAGGCAGCGTTCGAAGGTTGAGCTGGATTTCCATTTCATTGTGAGCTCGGAAGCAAAGTCGGGGGTTTATCAGCTTGAATTCACTATCAAAGATAATGACGGAACAAGCTTTTCAAGAAGGATTCCTATCCGGGTGGAAGGAAACCCTGATCTTGTACTTATTGGCACCGAAATCTTTCCTGTAAATGAGGACAATTCCTCTTCAGGAGCTCTCGTGCCTGGTGAGGAATTTTACCTCATGACTGCAGTTAAAAATGCCGGGAACGGGAATGCAAAAAATGTCCGCGTGATGCTTGGTCTGAATGACTCTTCTCCCATGATCCCTCTGCAGGACAATGTCTTTTTTATTGAAAATCTGAGTGCCGGCAGTTCCGAAAACCTGTCTTTCAAGCTCCTTTTAGGGAGTAATGCAGGAGTGCAGCCTTACAGGATCCCTCTCCGCATAACTGCCTCAAATGAAGCTGAAACCCTTCAGATCAATAAGTCCCAGGAAGTAGGGGTAAATGTTCTTAACCAGGCTAAAATTAATATTGCGAGCCTTAAATTCGACCCTGAAATGCCTGAGAAGGGAAAGCAGGTTTCTATGATCCTCAGGCTTGAAAACGTAGGGGAAGGGGAAGCCCGTTTTGTGAAAGCAAGGCTCGAAGGGCTTGAAGGAAGCGGCAGCACAGACGCTTTTCTAGGACGGCTCAATAAGGACGATGACGCCCCTGCGGTCTTTACTTTTATTCCCGAAAAATCAGGAGAACAGAATGTTACCCTGCTTGTTGAGTATGAGGATGATTTTGGAGACCACCGGCTCAGTGAGGACCTGACGTTCAGTGTTATCAGGACGAGCGACAGTATTATCCCGTTTGTACTGGCGGCAGTCCTTGTCCTTGCAGCTGCAATCTTTTATCTGAAAAAGAAAGGTAAATTCTAAAGGTAAACCTGATTGGATAAAAGGAAAGAGAGGTTTCAATATCCGGTAAGGATGTCCTATTATGCTCGAAAAGGCTAAAGTCTCCTTTTTTCTTGCCAGCCGTTCAATTGCGCGAGGCAATAAAGGTATTACAATCTTTACTATCTTCGTCCTGACCCTGATATTTGTCCAGCTTGTGCTTTTCTCAAGTATGCTGGCAGGAGTTACGCTCAAGTTCAACGAGCTCATGGTGAATTATCAAACAGGAAACGTTGTGGTTGAACCGAAGGAAGAAGAACGTTACATAGAGAATGCATCCGCCCTGCAGAAGAAAATAGAGAGCCTTCCCCAGGTAGTCGGGACTTCTGCCCGCCTTAAGACAACAGGAAACTTCTGTTATAAAGAAAAGGAAATGGGAGGGACTGTCTATGGAATAGACCCTGCGGATGAAGCTTTTGTGACAGGACTTGAGGGTGCCGTAATAAGCGGGGAATTCCTGAGCAGGCCTGACAGGGGTGAGATTATTCTGGGCAGGGAGGTTTCAGGAGGTTTTGGAGCCCTGATGGAGTCAAGGTCCCTGGGAGGAGTTGAGGTGGGAGACATAATTGAGCTTACGGTCAGCGGCAAAACCCGGGAGTTCAGGGTAAAAGGGATCTATACCACTCTTTATTTCATGGCTGATGCCGGAGCATATATTAGCCGTGCAGATATGGAAGATATGCTGGATATCGAAGGCAGAGATCTTGCCCAGGAAATAGCTATCAAGACTACTGCAGGTACGGACGAGTACGAGACCCGCACATCCCTCCTTTCTCTGGGAATAAAGGAAAATATCCGTACCTGGCATGAATTTGCAGGCATACTCCGCCTGATTGAAGCTACCCTTGGCCTTGTCAGGAATATTATGAATGCAATAGGGCTTTTGATAGCTTTTGTGATAATTTTCGTGGTTATCTACGTTAATATAGTGAATAAAAAGAGGCAGATAGGGGTACAGAAAGCAATAGGAATAGAGCAGAATGTGATCGTCGCTTCTTTTGTACTTCAGGCAATGCTTTATGCCGGCACAGGAGTCATACTTGGCTATGCTTTTATGCGATTCGGGCTCGTCCCTTACACCGTTTCCCATCCTGTCCAGATTCCCCTTGGAGCTATGAGTCTCAGGCTTGACGATGCCGAAGCTATAAACCGGGCAGTCCTTCTTTTCCTTGCCTCCATAGTAGGCTCTGTAATTCCTGCCTATAAACTGGCTCAGAAAGACCTTCTTGACCTCATCTGGGGTAAGTGAGGAGGTGAAATAATGGTAAATGAAATGAATAATGAAATGAAAAGCGAAACCGGAAGTGAGCCCAAAAAAGTGACAAACAAAACTGCGCCCGGGATTGAAACAAAAACAACTCCTGAAAAAGCCGGCGATATAATTATTGAAGGAGTAGATATAGTCCGCACCTTCAAAATGGGGGAGGTGCTGGTTAGAGCTCTAAGAGGCGTAAATGTAAAAATTCGGCGCGGAGAGTTTGTTGCAATTATGGGCGCCAGCGGCTCCGGAAAAACAACTCTCTTGAACCAGCTGGGCCTTCTCGATACCCCCAACTCAGGAAAAGTCATCATAGATAAAATCGATACTTCTCGCATGTCTGATACAGAAAAAGGCAAATTCCGCCTCCATAACCTGGGCTATGTTTTTCAGGACTATGCCCTCCTTCCGGAACTGGATGCTTCGGAAAACGTCTATATCTCTCTCATGATGCAGGGCAAAACAAAAGAAGAGTATGAATCTGCTGCCGCCAAAATCCTTAACGCGGTCGGGCTTGGTGACCGCCTCCACCAGCTTCCCTCCAAAATGAGCGGGGGTCAGCAGCAAAGGGTTTCAATCGCCCGAGCCCTTGCTCACAACCCAGGAGTCCTTTTTGCAGACGAACCCTGTGCCAATCTGGATTCTCAAACCTCAAAGGAGGTGCTGGACCTTTTCAAGAAGTTTAACAAAGAAAAGGGTCAGACAATTGTAATGGTCACACATGAGGAATGGCATGCGGCATATGCCGACAGGGTGATAAGATTAAGGGATGGGGTTGTTGTAGAGTAATTACTATCTTTTTCGCTTTGCTCGTTCAAGAGGACTAATTTATAAGTTATAGTGTGAGCTAAGCTCAAGAGGAAAAATTTTGGGTTATTGCAGTGAATTTTATTCAGGCTTATAGAGTGACTAATAATTCTGATCTTCTAACCAATTCAACGTTATTCCCTATACCGAACCATTCTTGTCACGCTCGACGCAGGAGAGCGGCCCGTCCCAAAAATGCACATGGAATTTTCCAAATAGCAGGCACAAAAAATAACAGGGTTAAGCCATACTTTAAAATACTTTTTTACGTACTTTTTTTATTTCTAGCTATTTTTTCAAATTTCTTTTCTTTCTTTTTGGGCAGAGCCGCCAGACGAGCTGGCGGAGGTTTCCTATACAATCGAAATCAAAAATCTGTTTTCAGGAATATAAAGTTGAAATTTTCCTCAAAGTATTATACCTCAAATATTTCTTTAATAATGTCCCTTCTGTTTTTTCTTTTCTTTCTACTTTTCTACCGGACACTGTTTATCTGGCGGGGAGCACTACAAGATAAATTATGAGACTTTTTACAGATTAAGGAAGTACTTCTCAATTTTAAGGCACCGAGTCAGACATTATTTAGTAAATATGTAATAATAATCATAATAATAACAATAATAATGACAGCATGAAAAATATGCTTCTCATACAATTATATAGCTTTTTGATCATACAGGATATAGCAGGAGAGTAAAAGGGGAATTTTATGGGGATCCATCCTGTTTATTTATCTTTATATTAGTCAGGTGGTTGCTACTAAACTGCTGAATAATTCACCAGAACTAAAATTAAATATTAGAAAAGTTTTATTAGTAACACCCACAATATAATTACTAAAAATTACAAATGTGGTTCGAGATTATATGCTTGTAGTGCCTCTTCTGGAGAAATATAAAAAGTACCTTACGTGGTCTTACCGTACCCTTGGGTTCTTTCAAACAGCCGGAAAATTTGTATTTTTATTCTTATTAATGATCTTATTCAATCTGTACGAACTTGCTTATTATGTCCCGGGCGTGGACAAACTGAGCAGGTCGCAGACCTACCTGAATACTTACTGGTTTAATCTCTGTTTAATGGCCACAGGGGCACTCTTTCTAACTCTTCTTATCAGTTTAATTTACAGGTTATTTGGCAGAAGAAGCAAGTTTAACCTGATAAATCTACTTGAAACCAGTTTTCCAGAGTTCAGGACAAGATTGAGTACGGCATATGATAACAGTCATAATATCAACATAGTTACAAAGAAACTGCTTGAGGATGTTCATAGTCAACTTGCGGGCATTAAGGTAAGGAAAATAGTCCCGAAAGACCAGATTTTCAGGTCATTTATAATATTTCTCCTGGTTTCGGGAGCGGCCACTTTCTGCATATATGAGGGCTTCAGCTTTAATGTCTCCCCAGGCCAGCTACTCGATAATCTCTGGGACAATGTCCACAATATGAATGCCAGAGCTTCTTATGAAGAAAATGAAGAGGTCGTCCCGGATTCCAGGTATAAGGTAGAAGCTGTCGTCATAAAGAATGGAGAGCAGGTTGAAATGGAAATCAACCCTACCATGGGACTCGGCTTCACAAGCCAGATAGATGCGGACACGGAACAAAGATTTAACGAAAGTTCAGCCAGTTTTAATGAAAATTTCAAGCACAGCCAGACTTACTCTGAAAACCTTCCAGAAGAATATGAACCTTTGATTAAACAATATTTTGAGGAGCTCTCCTCAAGGTAAATGTCCTCAAAGCATCAAGTATGTCCAGATTTGCAGTAAATTCATGATTTACGTAAAAAGTAGTGGAGTGGAAATATGCAAGAATTACAGGAAATCCAGCTTGAAAATTCAGAACTTAACTTGAAACCCACTTATGAAAAAGCCCCTAAAATTTTTGAAATTATTTTTAGAGAAATTGGCAATTCAATTGTCGGCCAGAAAGAGATGATCCGACAGATTCTCATAGCCATGTTATGTGAGGGGCATGTTCTCGTCGAAAGCAACCCCGGGCTTGGCAAAACCCTTACCATATCCACTATTTCCCAGATCATGAGCATGAAGTTTAGCAGGATACAGTGTACGCCTGACCTTATGCCTGCAGATATCACAGGAACCGACATTATAGAAGAAGATGAAAGAGGCTCAAAACACTTTAAATTCAAGCAGGGACCTGTTTTTGCAAACATCGTGCTTGCAGATGAAATTAACCGTGCCTCCCCGAAAACCCAGTCTGCCCTGCTCGAAGCAATGCAGGAAAAACAGGTAACTGTGGCAAGTACTACATATGCTCTTGACAGACCTTTCTTTATCCTTGCAACTCAGAACCCCATCGAAATGGAAGGGACCTATGCCCTGCCCGAAGCCCAGCTTGACAGGTTTCTAATAAAGATCCGCCTGGATTATCCTGACCCCGAAGAAGAATTCGAAATTGTAAACCGTTATGCTGAAGCTTTCAGACCAGTTGTAAGGAGATGCATAGAAAAACAGACATTTATCGAGCTGCAGCAAATAACCCGCAGGATTCCTATATCAAATAAACTCAAAAAATATGCAATTGATATCGTGAACCAGACCCGAAAAATGCCTGATCTGATAGAATCAGGTGCATCTCCACGTGCTTCAATTGCACTAATTCTCTGCGCAAAAGCAAATGCGTTTCTCGACGGCAGAGGGTATGTCGATAAAGGGGACATTGACTCCATGGCTCTTCCTGTACTTCGCCACAGGGTAATTCTTTCTTTTGATGCTGCAAGAAACAACATTACGAGCGACAAAATCATACTAAAAATCCTGGAGGACAGAAAAACAATTATCTGATTCAGCCAGCGGAAAAAAAATGGCTGGAGGCAATGATCAGACATGGCTGGCGCAAAACATACGATAGATACGTCATTCCTGACCCAACTTGACAGATATGCAATCCCGCTTAGCAGGAGAGTTTCAGCTATCCACACGGGAGGTCACCAGTCAACAAGGACAGGTGCAGGGATTGATATTATAGATCATAGAAAATACAATCAGGGAGACTCGTTTAAAAGGATAGACTGGAACCTTTATGCCCGCACGGAAAAACTCTATATACGCAGGTTCGAAGAAGACAAAAATCTTAACATGGTCATACTGCTTGACGCCAGCAGCAGCATGCTTTTTCCCGATAATACGCCAAACAAATTTGAGTTTGCAGCAACAGTAGCCGCAGGAGTTTCTTACATTGTAATGAAACACAACGACATGTATACAATTGCAACATTTGCAGACGATGTGGACTACACAAAAGCCCATAAAGGAAGGGATGATTTCCTGCGGACAATAGAGACTCTTACCAGGATTTCGGTCAGCGGAAATACAAAACTCTCAGATTGTGCCGACTCTATGTACCCAAGAATCAAATCGAAATCAATGGTTCTCATAATTTCAGATTTCCTGGATAACCTTGATTCTGTCCGCAATGCAGTTAACAGGCTGTCAAGGCACGAGCTTGTCCTTGTACATATTTATGATGAGAGCGAAATGGACCTTCCTGAAACCGTTGATGGAGCAGTAAAGTTTATTGACAGCGAGACAAACGAAGAAATTAGTTTTATAGTGGGACCTAACTTTAAAAAAGAGTATGCTGCCGAATACTCAAAACATATGGCTGAACTGGAGAAAATCGCATACGACTTTAAAATCCCTTATTTCCGTGTCAGCATAAAAAATCAGCCGTTTGATACTGTTCTCAAAATTATAGGTGAAGGGTGATCTGGCCTATGGATTTTGAATACTCTCAGGGCCTCATCGCACTTGCAGGGATAATCCCCCTTACAATAATATACCTGTTAAGGCCCCGCCCAAAAAACATTATTCTGCCTTCCCTTATGTTTGTCCGAAGGATAAGCCAGAATATACTGGATTCCAGGCGCACTCTAAGTAAAAGAATAACAGACCCTTTATTTTACTTACAGTTGCTGGCTCTTATTCTCCTATCAACAGCATTAGCTGGTCCGCTTATAGATGATGCCAAAGCAGATGCTCAAAAGGTAATAATTATAATGGATTCGTCTGCAAGCATGACCTCTCCTGACCGTTCCAGTGAAGCGAGGTCAATAGCAATAGACAGCCTGGGCCAGGAAAATACAATTACTGCAGCAGAAAGCATCCCTGTGGTGCTTGCAAAGGATCTGGATGCAAACGATGCGGAAAAAGTAATTAACGGCATGGAGGCAAGAAATACCCCCTCGGATATTCCCAGAGCCATTTTGACAGCCATAAATGAAAAGGAAAACGAGTACGGGAAAATTGTAGTCATATCCGATTTTGAAACCTGGGAAGGAAGGGCTCCTGAAACATACATAAGAATCGCAAACACGAAAAATATGGAGCTTGAATTCAGGCAGGTAGGCAATAAAACTGCCAACTATGCAATTGTAGACGGTTATTTGAAAGACAGTAATGACGGGACATATGAATATACATGCACTATCAGAAACTTTAATGACAGAAGCGCAAAACTTGATGTCCAGCTGGAAAGTAATTCTGATACAGCTTCCAGTTCAAAGGTAAGCAACTCTGTACAGCTTGAAGAATACGGATCACAACAGATTAAGTTTTCAAATGTCCCTCAGGGCATATCAACCGTGAAAATTTTCAATGAGGATGCAATACCCTGCGATAATATTGCCTACATTTCAATTCCTGAGGTCAAGCCCAAAAAAATTCTGGTGTTAACCGATGCCGATCAGAATGTCAGCAAGTCCCCCCTGATAACAGCAATGTCCCTGCTTCCCGACGTTGATGTTGATGTGCGAAAGGATCTTCCGGATGAATTTGCAGAGTACGATACCATAGTCGTTAACTCCAAATACAAACCTCTCTCAGTCCTCACTATCAAAGAAATCTTAACATATGCAAAAAGCGGGAAAGACCTGATAGTTATAGGAAACGAGTGCCTGTACAGTTCTCCGATAATGCACGGCCTTTATTCCATTCTTCCAGTAGAAATAAAATCCGTAGAAAAAGAAGGCAGCCATACAATTGAGACTGTGGGAAGTGGAAATAATATTTTTGATGATGTTTCTTTCAGTGAGGTATATCTGCGCAAACTCCTTGCCACTCTCCCGAAAGAGGATGCTTCAGTCCTTGTAGAGGCTGAAGGAGCCGGACCCTTAGTCTGCATGCAGAACATAAATGATGGGACAGTAACCTATGTCGGGTTCAGTGACACTACTGAAACCGATGCATGGAACAATTTCGCCACTACTCCTACCTACCCTGTATTCTGGGCAAAGCTCCTCAGGTACGTGTGGGGAGTTGAGGATACAAGCGAAACAAATGTGAACACGGGCCGCTACCAGGCATTTGACCAGGCCGTCAAAATAAAAACACCAACAGAAACTATTAGCAGTGATTTTGTCTATTATGATGAATGCGGGCTGTATGAACTTAACCAGAAAACCATTGCTGTCAACCTGTATGATTCCAGCGAGTCAAATACCTTTACGGAAAAAAGGCTTAACCTGACAGGTGAGAATGGAGCCATCCAGAAAAAGGACCTGCACACGGTATCCCCTGACAAGCCCCGGAAGTACCTTATTTATCTCTTACTGCTGGTACTTATGGTTGAGAGTGCGGTTATGTTAAGGAGGAGGATCATATGACCTTTGATTTTCCTTATGGTTTTAATTTTTTACATATGAGTGAACTAATGTTACTGGTCCCTCTTGCCTTTCTTGTGCTTTTAGGACTATGGAGAAAAATCGATAGAAGACATCTATTCATCCATTCCCTTGTGATCTTTATCCTTATTCTGGCTCTTGCTGCACCTTATTCTGTGGAAATGAGCTCTCCAAAGGCCAACCAGTCAAGGATAACCATAATCTCTGATGAAAGTGCCAGCATGGACCTGCTGGAAAAAGGGGTCTCAAAAGAGGTTGCAGATGAGCTCAATGCCAGAGTCCCTGTTACAGTTACAACGGTTTCAGGGATACATACCTCTCTTGGAGACGCCATTATTCAACAGGCTTCACCTGATAACTATGTGCTTGTTGTATCGGACGGGCAGAGCAATTCCGGGACACCGGTTGAGGATGCTCTCTCTTATTGTTACAAAAATAATTTTCCTGTTTCGGCTCTTATCCCCAGGACTATTGAAAAGGATCTGAGTGTGGAAATTGAAGGGGAAAATGAGGCTGTAATCGATAATGAGGCATTTTTTAAGGTCAATGTCCGGAAATCAATTGAAGACAAAATGAGTTACCGGGTAAGGGTTACTGTCGACCACCAGAAAGTGATGGAGAGGGAAATTACCCAGACAGAAAGAATAGAAAGTATAGAATTCAATCATACGTTTGAAACGCTTGGGCCTCATACCGTAAAGGCGACCCTCCATCCTGCAAGCATCAGTGTTAAAAACCTGGATTATTTCGAGAATAATAACCAGTATATGAAAAGCGTATACGTGACCCCAAAGCCAAAAGTCCTCCTTTTTACAGATGAGCCTGACTCTCCTCTTGCAAGCACTATGAAGGAGATCTACGACGTAAGAGTGGCAAAATCATTCGGCTCCCTTAACGGTACGGATGCCGTAATTATTGATGATCAGGCTGCATCAACGATCTCTGACACCGAGGTCAGAGCCCTCAAAGATTATATTATTAACGGGGGTGGCATGGTAGTGGTCGGAGGCGATTCTTCTTTTGATTACCCCGCAGAAGATACATATCAGAATACAAAGTTTGAGGAGCTCCTTCCTGTTACCTCAAAGCCCTCTAACTGGAGAGGGGGCAGAAATGTTGTCCTCATACTTGATGTTTCACCCAGTACTCTGCAGAGCAATGGTGCCGGAGGGCGGGTTCTTGACGATATTCTATCAAATGCAATTGTACTTCTCGAAAGCGATCTACTTAAAGATGCAAGAGTCGATGTAATCACATTCGGCAGCAGGGGGCAGGACATTACAGACGGATTTATAGATTTGTCAAAAGAATCCAATAGATTATGGCTCGAAACCAAAATTAGTGAAATTGTACCTTCAGGAGACTCAACTTCTCTTGAGCGAGGACTGTTAACTTCACATAATTTGCTTAAAGCACAGAACAGTAGTGCCGAAGCTGAAATCATAATTGTGTCTGATGGAGGGATAGGCAACAGGGCTTCAGGGGACTTAAGGTTTGAGCGAGCAATTCAGTGCGCAGAAAACCTTCACGAAAACAGCGGCATTGACATCCATTTTGTCCACATATACACCCAGACTATCGACGAACTTAAGGTTACTTCCAAGGGAAATTATTATGCAGAACTCTTCATGAACAAAATAGGCCTGTCAGAAAATTATTACAGAATAGAGCCTGGCAAGAGGGTAAAAGTAAGCTTTTCTGAAGATCCTGAGGAGTCCGAAGACCGGAAAGACGAATATTCAAGCGGGTCAATTGTTGTTTATGACCCAAAGCATTTCATTACCCGGAACATTTCCGATATACAGAACGATATTTACGGGTATAATGAGGTCACTCCTAAACCCGAAGCAAACCGCCTGGTTATAACAAGGCTGGGCAAACCGATAATTTCAGTCTGGAGGCTTGGACTGGGCAGGGTTGCTACGGTTACAACCGACAACGGAAACGGAAACGGAGTTCCCTGGGCTGCATCCCTGTATTCGGGAAACGACAGCCTGATAATTACCAGGACCCTGAACTGGGCAGTTGCAGATACCGATATGTCCGAAGGTATCCGGCTGGAAGTTCCTGACCTTAAAATGAGTCAGCCAGGTAGAATCCTTATTACAACGAGAAAATCAGGCGCTCCTGAACTTTATTTTGACAAAAAACCAATGGAAATTACGTCCATCGGAAACAATATGTATGAATCATATGTCACAGCCGACACTTTCGGGCTCCACAAAATTTCTGAAACTCCTCTTGAAGCAAACATGACCGAGGAGTTAATGTCTGAAAGTGCTGGCGTTAAGAATTTATCCTGGAGACCTGCTGCCGTAAACCGTCCGGACGAATATACGTATGTAGGAGAAAACGTTCTTTTCAGGACAGCAATACTTGAAAACGGTGGAAAAATCTATACTAAAGGAGATGTTTACTCAAGGATAATAGAAGACTCTTCAACCAGTACAAAGAAAAAAATCCTGACAAAAGTCTTTTATACAAAATATCTCCTTGCCCTGGCTTTCCTGATATACCTGCTCTATACCCTGCATCATACATACAATACACGCATAAAATGATGGTATCCGGAAATTGATCATGAACCGGGGAAAGCATGAAAGTGGAAGTATGGTGATGTCTAACACACAGTGGAGTAATAAACCCGGAGAGATAAGTAATTCGCAGTTAAATACATCAGTAATAAAGACATATAGTCATATCTGAAATTCATATGGTTATATCTGAAAATTACATGGTTGTGTCTGAGTATTATTAGTTTAATGATATAACCTTAGACTAATTAACTAAAATTATAGAGATAGACTAATAACTGAGACATTAATCTAATACTATACATTAAAAATATTATATATGATGAAAGTATATTATAAATTGCGTTCTCATCTCTGAACACCCCACTAGCAAACACCTACTCAAAACCTACTCCATAGTAAAGAGATGAACTAAAACTCTCAACCCACAAATACTAAAACCTCTTCCCAAACTAAAAATCTCTTAGTAACATTCGGAACTTCCAGATATATTCGGATGGGAACGCAACCTCTTTTTAAATAAAACCAGGTATACCGTGTGTTTTGCCTGTTTCCAGCATCATACTTTTGTTTTCGTCAGAAACTGAAAAGCTCTATTAGAAATCCGTTTGATCTTAACCAGTTGAATCCTGGTAAGGTTAACAAAAGATTGATGAGAGCAATTCGATCCATCCATTTTATAATTAAAGTGACTGCTTAAATGAAGCATTGAATGTAGTGAATAAGAATGCCTTGTCGAAATATGGAGAAGTAGAATAGAAAGAAAAGCAAAACTGGGATACAATATTTCCTTATTTGATTCAAAATGACCGCAAAACAGGTATTCCTTCTCTGGATAGATTATTTCTAACGGTTCGGCTAACGTTTGTGTATTGTTGTTTCCTGTATAATTTTCGAGGCTTAGTAGAAGGGGATCTTTTGAGATATAGGGTCCTGCAGGATATGTTAGTACACCTCCTTTTATTACAGTCCCATGTGGCGCAGCACTGGCAGAGCATGCTGTTATCAGTATACCAATAGTCAGCATCAAAATGAGATTAAGTTTTTTTATGCCTCTTCCTCCTCAGGTTTCGGAACAATATTAGAGTAAAAAGTAATTTTTGCCTCAAAGTCTTATACAAGAAATAGGTTATGTAATATATATCGTTTTTTAAAAATTTAACTAAATATATTTCTACTGATTTTATCAAATTGAACATGTATATATGTAAATTACCTGATAGTATAAGGTTATATTAGTAATAATACAATATATCAATGGACTAATGAATATAGAAGTTAGATTATATTATTTATTGAAAATATTATATACAGTTAGTACATAGTATAATTTGCGTTCTCATCAAGCACCTAACTAGTAAAAGACCTATTCCAAAAGACATACTTCAACATCCACTCCGAAAACTACTCCACAAGTAAAGAGATATACAAAACTCACAGCCTATGAGTCAAGTACCTCAAACCTCTTCCCAAAAACAAAAGCATCTCTTATAAGTATTCGGAACTTCCAGGATCCAGGTGGGAACGCAACCTTTTTTAAAAAAATAAAATAACTATTAAGTATTTTTTTATAAGCTCTTGCAGCTCTGTTACAGATATTCTGGGATAAATAATATCTTGCGTGATCAAAGTTGTTCTTAGAAGGATTGAGTAATTGCTATTCTCCTTAAGTATCATTAAATTCATACCCTTTCCATCAGTCAACCGGCAATTCAACTGATTTTTCTACCGCTCTTTTAGCCGGACCTTCAATTGCACCTGCAGTCGAGCTTTCCGTCTGGACAGGTGAAGTCCCAATTATTTTCTTTGTCCTTAAGGCTGCAAGCAAAAAGCCGTATGTAAGGGGGCCTATAATAATTCCAATCGGGCCTATAACGAAGACAGGAGCTGCAAAGGCTATGAGAGTAATTGCCGGGTGGATTGCAGCCCTGCTCCTGGCAAGTTTTGGTCTTATTACAAAATCAGGGATAAGGTTCAGGAATATGATTCCCAGGAAAAACAGGGCCCCTGCTGTAAAATAGTCCGCAACCAGGACATAGTAAATGGCAAGTAGGCCGTAAACCGTACCTGCTCCGACAACAGGCAGGAGAGCCATTATGAAAGTCAAGATTCCCCAGATAAGAGAATAAGGTACTCCAAGCACCCAGTAAAGTAATCCTGCGATTATGCCGGTTGCCAGACAGGTAAGTAAATAAACTACGAAAAGGCTCTGGTAAATGTAATTTAGCTCTTCAAGGAATACCATTCCTACTTTTCTGTCCGGAAAGAGACTGGTAAGTTCGGCTGCGATAGTTTCGCTTTCAACAAGAAGGTAATAGGTCAGGACAACGATTACAATCAGCTCTATGATCAGGACCGAAAGGTCGGTTGAGATCTGGACGATATTATTCTGGATTTCAGGAACATAATCCGTGACAAGAGTGTTCAGGTATTCTCCTATGCTATCTGTTAGTTTCCCGGGATGAGTCTGGATAATTGGCTCAAATAGCCCGACCATCTGCCTGAGATCCATATTTGCAAACCCGTTAAGGGTATTAGGAATTTCTAAAATTCTTGAGATCTCACTCATTAAGGCCTTCAATATCACAACGCCTGAGGATGCAATCAGAAGAAAGACCGCGACAAGAGGGATCATAGCACAAATCTGCTTGCTCTTTAAGAACCTGAGGCAGAATGAGTACACGGGATGAATAACGTAAGCAAAAAGAGCACTGAGAATAATAACGTAAAAAAAAGCTGATGTTATATATAAAGTATATAAAGAAACCAGTATGAATATAACAACATAAGTAGCTTTAACAGGATCATAATTTTTCATATACATAAAATACTGAAAAAGTAGATAAATAACTTACTATCATTATAAAAGAACTTATCTCTACAGTTATTAAATTTTATTTGAAAAAAATAAACTTTTTGTATTGAAATTATCTAATTGTTTATTAAAAATTAATAAGGAAATATTTTTAAAAATGAAAAATGTTCAGTGAAAATTTTTATCACTCAGGTACGACTTCTTTCTTCTCCCGTTTAAAAATCGCGGTTACTGTTCCTTCATCATCGATGTCATCTTTTATCAGAACCAGTTCCCAGCCTTCATTTCCAATTCTTTCAAGATCGCTCATCTGCTGTGGCATGTGCACACCATGAATTCTGCGAGAATCATACTCCCATAGCTTCGTCATTATCACCCCTCCTGTTAACGATAAAGAGAAACTTTATACTTAAATTGTGATGAAACTATAAATAACCCGGACAAACGAAAAAAATGGCTGGACTTTTATCTCAAGCTCTTGAGGACATCCTGACTCTGGGAATCAGGCTTATTAACCTGCCGACCCGCCTGTAGCGTTCAAGAAGGTCCTGCTCCTGCCTGATATTTTCAAGATTCTCAAAAATAAACGTATTTTCAGGAACATAAGGTATCTGGATTATGAGGATATCAAGCAGGGATTCAAGCTGTCTGTCCAGCTTTTTTCTATCTCTTTCCAGATCCTGAAAAGTCCATTCCCTTACCTTTTGACTAACAATACATGCCATTTTTTCTGTAGGCTTGCCTTTTGCCTGAAGGCAGGCCGTCCTTGCTTTATACCGGATTCCGGAAAGAACATCTTTTAGTTTCTGTTCCTGAATAACTTTTCCGCTTTTTGGATACTCTTTTTTCAAGGTTTTTTGCGCTAGAATGGCATCTTCTTCTACAGCCCCGAAAAATCCTGAAGACCTGTCAAAAGCTTCAATACAGGCCTCAAGAAGTTTCTTTCGGGCAGGCAGATCTCCGGGAGCCAGTTCTCCTGCTGCTCTGAGGAGCCCTGTGAATTCTTCAAGAATTTGAAGAAGCCTCTGGTTTTCTTCCAGATCCATGATCCCATGGGTTACCTCTGATAAATACCGTTCACTTTCGAGTCTTGAAGACCTTTCAGCGAAAAGGACCTGTAAGAGGGCCTCATAAAATGGATAGTAAAATTCGGGAATAATACCAGTACCTATAGAGGTTTCTGCCCCCTGTTTAAAGTATTTGACTGCCTCTTTAAGCCCGAAAAGATAAGTAGCTTCATTTTCCGCCCTGAACGCCCTCCAGAGAGAGGCCCTTCCAAGGGATTGGAGTGCATACCTGCGTACATAAATGTAAGGGTTGTCGATAAGAACCTGCAGGTCTCTCCATGCCTGCGTTTTATCAGGCACATAAAAAAAGGCAGGCCCAAGGGATCGTGTTGCAACTCTCTGCACAAAACTGTCACTGTGAGCCGAAAGCCTGATAAGGTCACTCCAGACTTTTTCTTTATCCGGAACCTCCGAATAGCCAGATGAGAGAGCAAGTACCGCCCCTTTCCTGACCTCCCTGTCTTCAGCGGACGTAAGTCTCAAAAGGTCATCCCATGCACTCTGCTTATTATCGGTATATGTAAATGCGGAAGCAAGAAGCTCTGCTGCTTTCTTTCTTAGCTTGGTGTCCTGGCTTTCAGTGAGCCTGACAAGGTCAAAAAAAACATCAGGCTTTTCTTCAACTGCCGGAAAGACATGCGAAAGCAGTCCAGCAGCGTCTTTTCTGAAACCTGTGTCCGCATCTCCAGACACTTTCAGAAGTTCGCGCCAGATATCCTGTTCTTTGCCTGATTTTCGCGAATAAAGAACAAGAAGAGATTCAATTGCACCTCTTCTCATCTGTGGGTCAGGGTCCGAACTGAGTCGAAGGAGCTCTTCTACAATTTCTTTGTCAGGACGCCCGGAATATACTCTTGAAAAAGGTTCTGCTGCATCTTTTCGCACATATTTGTCTTTTTCCCCTGTCGGTCTCAGGAAGTCAAAGGCAGGCTTTTTGATTCCTTTTTCTTTATCCTGTTCATATTTTTCATCCAGATTTTCAAGGTCAGAATATGCCTGATTTTTATAAGACATGTATGGAAAAACTTTGCTAAGTGCATCAGCAGCTGTTTTCCGAATATATTCATCTTCGTTTTCGGTAAGTCCTATAAGTTCTTTCCAGGCAGTGTTTTTATCTTCAAGGTACGGGAAAACACTAACAAGGGCATCTGCAGAAGTATCCTTTACATACATGTCCCGTGCTCCTGTCAGCTTAAGAAAATCAGACCAAGCCCTGTTTTTATCTGACATGTCAGGAAAGATAGAAACAAGAATGTCTACAGCCTGCTTTCTGACAGGCTCTCTATCGTCTTCTGTAAGCATGAAAATGTTACTCCATGCTCTTTTTTTATCCGGGACCGAAGAAAAGACGGAAGGCAGAGAGATCAGGATTTCCTTTTGCACTACCTGATCCACGGTTTTTCCTGCCAGATTCAGCATCTCTTCCCAGCCATCATCTTTTTTATCATCGGGCAAAAATGGAAAAACCTTTCCAGGAATCTTTGCAGCCTGTTCCCGAACATGTATGTCCACGGCTTCGCCTGCCAGTTCAAGCAGGCCTTCCCATGCTTCACCTTTTTTTTCCTCAGGAAGCTCCGGAAAAACCATGCTTAAAAAAGAAATCGCCTTTTCCCGAATATAGGGGTCGTCTGATGCTGTCATTTCCAGCAAATCCTTCCATGCCTGTCCCTTATCCAAGAATTCGGAAATGACATTTGGAAGAGAGCTAATAATCCCCCTGCCTACGTCCTCAAGGCTTGACTTTGAGTTTGCCAGGTCGATCAGGTCTTTCCATGCTCTGTTTTTATCCGGCATCAGGGGAAAAACAGTAATCAGGGCGTCAACTGCCGCTTTCAAGACCTGTTCAACAGGATAAGCCGTCAGGTTTTCAAACCTCTCCCAGACCAGTTCCTTTTCCGGCACATTGGGAAAAACAGTTTTAAGGGAATTAATGGCCTCTTCCCTGACCTCACTGTCCATGTCGGAACAGAGCCTTAAAAGGTCTTCAAACGCCTGCCTCCTATCTGGAAATGCCTCAAAAAGGGCTCCCAGCTGTCTTGCAGCTTTTATGCGTTCATCCGGCAACTGACTGAAAGTTTTATCATGTATTCCGGGCTGGCTACTCAAGAATTCCCACCAACAACTACTCTGGTCTCTTCCTGTTATGATATATTCCAGTTTGGCAGTTTATATATCTTATAACTATTGATTTTGAATTTTAGCTGGCAGTAAAAAGGATATTAGGCGTTGCCCTCATACTCCGGGCATTCAACTTTTCCCATGAAAAGGATGCAGTTTGTCCTTCTGTCCTCTATGAAGAACATGAACGGGTGGTCGGCTTTGAATTCTTTTGGTTCTGAATCCCATGAGTCCATACCCTTATCCATTTCAACCATTGTTGCTGCAGCAGCTTCAGTACCTTCTTCCTTCACATCTATAAATGTTTGATGAATCACTCTGGATATTGCTAATGGACTGTCGCTAATTCCTGAAAAGTCCGCCTGCCCAAAGGCATCCTCAACGCCCATTTCAATAAGGGAATCGGAAAGCTCTGTTTTAGTCTCAAACTTGAATTTCGGGATAGAGACCTTTACTTCTTCAACGGATTCCATGTCATTTTTAAGTTCTGAGTAATCGTTCAATGTGAATTCCGTTTCAAACTTTCCAATACTATTGCTTTTCGGGAGCACGATGTACATAGATAAGTTATTGCCTTTATAAGGCAATTCTATGATTTTTGCCTTTAAGTTTTCGCCATAATTAAAACTTTTAGACATGTACATCATGTCAACAGAGACTTCTTCTCCTTTTGATGGATAAAAAGGTTTTTTGTCCGTCAGTTCCTTATCAAATTCATACACCCATTTTCCATTGAAGTAAATTGCATTTGTAATAATTACCCGAGTATCAGGTGTAATCATACTTATTGGAACCAGATCCTTGATTTTATCGCTGGTTTTATTTTCAACCCATTCATTGATGGTATTTCTGGAATTATCCGGTTTTCTCACAAAATCGAGATTTGTTACTTCTCCGTCATAGTATTTTTTCACGTTGAAAATATAATCATCTTTTATGGGATATCCTTCCTGTACCCAGAGAGCATTTGCAGTTTCAAGCTCGTAATCTTTATTTTCGGAATTTATCTTGTCGTTTATTCTCTCCAAACGAACTTTTAAAACTGTTTTATTGGAGGGGAAATGAAATACGTTTGAGATCTGTTCCTTCGTGGTATTTTCCGCCCCTTCATAACAGACCGCCATGGCAGCAGAAATGCTGTGCGGCGAAAAAAAGATGTTTTCATAATCTCCGGTTTCCGGTTGCGTCAGTTGTGAATACATGTCAAAAGCAAAAGCATTGTTTGCAGCTGCAATATCATAATCTTCAACTGAGTCCGCATTTATTGAATTTTCCTCAACTGCATCTTTTTTTTCTTTGACTACAGCCGCATCTTCGAGGCAGCCTGTGAACAGTAATGTTAGAATAGATATAAGAAAAATAATTTTTATTTTGGTCATATATTAGAATATTTGGAAACACCATACTAAAACATATTTATATATTACATAAAGAATATTTAGTTTTTTGAAAAATAAAGATGTTTTTTTACAACCACAGAATGCATTATCAAGTATACATGCATCCTGTACTCATGGTACATTATTATATTCTTATATACAATAGTAATAATACTGAGCTTTCTAAGCCTCCAACGAAGTATTTATCTGTTATCATATTTATTCCAGTATAGGCATTACATTTACTGATATCACTTTATTCTGGAACTAGTCAACGAGAGAATACACAATATTTTGTAAATGAAGGATGAAATAATGCGACAACAGGATGTAACAATCATACAACTGGCACAAACAGCCACGGATTTTCTTGAGCCTGTAATTCCCTACCTTGTCATTGGGTCTAAAAAAGCGGATGCAGAAGCCGGCAAAAAAGCAGGAACTGATTTATGGGCAGTTAAGAAAAAACTGTGGGGAAAACTTTGTTCTGGAGAACGGCCCGAGTTAAAAGAAGCCGCAGGAGATATGGTTGTTGCACCTGCTGACCCGGAGGTAAAACAGGTCTTTATTCAGGAGATTCTAAATGCTCTTGAGCAGGACCCCGATTTGGCTCTAGAAATTTCATCTTTTATGGAAGATGAAGCAATTCAGAAGATGATCGAAGAGGATTCTGCCAGGCTTAAAATACAAAGTACGAATGATAGATATAACATATTAAAAAAAATTTATAATTTGCTTGACGAATTTCTGGCAAAAAAGAGTACTGTTCAGGAGTTAGAGCAGTTAGAACTGTCGGGCACTGAAATAAATTCCTCTCTCCAGGGGCCCGAAGCCAATCTCAGTATTAGAAAGCTGAGGAACCAGTATACTCACATTCAACTTAACCAGGGAATTAGAACTGAAGAAACTCCCAGTGCAAAAAGAATGGCACAAATTGCAGAAATGAATATTGTAGGTCAAAGTGAAGCCCAAAGGTTTCAGGCCCGTCTTTCGGTTCTCTCCCAACTGGAGGGGCCAGGAAAAGATGAGTTTATGGAAAAAGCCATTGATTTTGCCTCCAAAATTGAATATGGGGATTTAAGGTCACAGGCCCTTTCCTTGCTTGTTCCTTATCTGGAGGGACCAGGAAGGACAGAACTTATAGAAAAAACCCTTTTTTCTGCATCCAATATTCAGGACGAAGGCGAAAGGTCCCTTGTCCTCTGTTCTCTTGTCCCACATCTTAGAGGGCCAGGAAAAGAAAGGCTTATTGAAAATATATTTTCCTTTGCCTTCCACATTCAATACAGTGATGCAAAATTCCAGATCCTTTCCTCGGTTGTACCGCATCTGTACGGTTCAAAAAATGAAAGAATTATGGAAAAAGCTCTTGACCTGGCACATGGGATTCTGTCTGAGTATCTGAGGGTACAGGCACTTTCTTTGCTTGTCCCATACCTGAATGGGCAGAGAAAAGAAGAAATCATAGAAGAAGCCCTTCAGTTAGCTTTCAACCTTAAAGATAAAGACACAAGGCCTGAAGCTCTCTCGTTTATTATTCCACATCTTGATGAAGCGAGAAAAAAAGAAATTCTTGAAAATGCCCTTGAGATGGCCACCGGAATTCAATCAGAATACAGGAGGGCACAGGTGCTTTCTTCGCTGGATTTGTACATTGATGAGTCTACAGGACTGGCTTAATTTGCTGGTTTATTACTCGAACGATATTTGAACAATATTTTATACTGTTTTTGGATACAAAACAACCTCAAGGTTGTTTTGTTTTTTGGGTAACCGGGCTTTCACCGGCCTGTGAAAAAGCCGGCTTTTACCGAAAATAAATAAGAGAAATAGAGACTAAATTCAAAAAGCAGAACTGTTATTTTTTCTTGCTTATCTTTTTCTCTGCTTTTATTTTTTCAATCAAAACCTCCGCCGTCTTATAATCCCTGCCTTCCCTTCTTGCAATCTCAGCCTCTGTTTTTACAAGTTCACCTGAAAATGCCTTTGCAAGAATGGACGGCCTGAATTTTTCTGTGTTTTCTCTTGCCGTTTACATCTAAAATGTAATTTCCTAATTTCATCGTCTTATTACGACAAAATTACTAAATTTTATAGACTATACTCGATAAGTATATAAATGAGAAATTCCTGATTGTTCTTTGTGGATACAAGGGAGAAACTGAAAAGTGCCATTATCGAGTGGCAGGGAAGAGTATTACCGCCATTGCAGAAGCGCAGGCATGAGGCAAACATCGATGCTCCGCATGTAAATGACATAGTGGGTGTGAGGAGATGCGGCAAAACATACTATATGTATCAACTGATATCGGAACTGCTTGTGAGAGGCGTGCCAAAGAGCAATATTTTGTACCTGAATCTTGATGATGATCGCTTGCAGCCGCTAAACGGGGATGAACTGCAGTTGCTGTTGGAAACTTTCAGGGAAATTCAGGAGATATCCGAAGTAGACCGTTTGTATATTTTCCTTGATGAAATTCAGAACTTCCCGTCATGGGAACGATGGGTTAAAGGAATCTACGATAGAAAACAGAATGTAAAGTTAGTAATAAGCGGCTCGAATGCATCCTTGCTTTCACAGGAGATATCGACCTTATTAACAGGCAGGCATCTGAGCACCAGGATGTTCCCTTTAAGTTTTGCAGAATTCCTGGATTTTCATTCAATAACCTTTGATATGAAGACACTCCCTTACTCGGAAGACAGACCAGTTTTCAAACGCAGATTCAACGAATACCTGGAAAAAGGAGGATTCCCCGAGACCACAGTTTATCCGTCGGTGCAGCATCGGGAAACATTGCAGTCATATTTTGACGACATTATCTACCGTGACATCATTTCAAGGTACGGTATACGCAATCCTTTGATATTCAAGGACCTGGCACTATTCTGCATATCGAATATTGCAAAACCGCATACCTACAACTCTCTTAGAAGGCTGTTTGCCAGTTATTCCCCCCTCAGCACGGATGCTATTATCAATTACATTGCATACATGGAGGATGCATTCCTGCTTTTTAGCGTTAACCATTACGATGACTCGCTAAAGCAACAGATGAACAAACCCAGGAAATTATATTGTATCGACACAGGCATGATTAATGCAGTTTCCTTCAAGCTGTCCTCTGATATCGGAAGATTATACGAGAACCTCGTCTTCATCCAGCTTTTACGCTCCGGAAGTGAGATCTACTACTGGCAGGACCAGAAGGGTCTGGAGGTTGATTTTGTAACAAAGGATGGACTTGAACCCACCCGATTGATACAGGTCTGTTCGGATTTGTCCGACCCGAAAACAAAAGAACGCGAAGTGAACGGACTGCTTGCCGGGATGAAGAACTTCAGAATGAAAGAAGGGACAATCATCACATCAGATGTCTTCAATGAGGAAGTTGTTGATGGGAAGAAGATAAGGTATGTGCCCTTGTGGTACTGGCTGCTAGAGGAAAATGGCGGGGAGAGGAGTGGTCGCTAAGGAAAATGGGCTTTTTATGGTTGTGTAACTGGCATACTGGGAAAATCGCAGAGTTATTTGATTTCTTCTTGAGTATAGGGTCCTCACTGACCATGAGCCCATAGAGGGGATGACTTTTCCCAAAAAATAAAGAGGAATGTCAGTCATTCAATACAATGAATGATTATTCAATATCTTGAATTATATTCCCTCTGCTAGATCTATTATTATCTTTTCTTCCTACCCTTCTTCCCCTCTGCTTTTATTCTCTCAATCAAAACCTCCGCCGTCTCATAATCCCTGCCTTCCCTCCTTGCAATTTCAGCCTCTGTCTCAACAAGTTGGCCGGAAAAAGCCTTTGCAAGAATAGACTGCCTTAGTTTTTCAGTTTTTTCTCTTGCCGCTGCAACTTTTACTTATATCGAATCGGTAAAGGCAAAGAGGACATTAATACACGGACGGTTTCTTGATTTTTGAGGATAGTGGAAGTTCGATTAATAAATTGTCCACACACATTACATAAAAGATGAGATAACACACTATCGACTTTATTTGGAATTCTTGCCCATTTTTTAAAAGGAAAATGTCATTCTACTCCACAGCGAAAAATGGCAGTATACACGCTATTCTATTCATTCCGGCTCTTGATCCGTCCGACCAAAAAAGACCGCAAAATACCGAAATACACTTCAACAATTTCAACCCGGTCTGGAGAACCTTAAAATTTCATACATCAAACCGGGTTTTCTTTTGATTAAATCAGATATTTATAGGGCAGGCCTGAAAGGCTACATTATATACTATATAAAGGCTCGCAGAAAGTGCAATAAGGGCTTGAAAAGCTGTGAATTTTCTCATTTTGCCGGTGGTCACCGTCCTGTATAGGGGGATGGGAAGCCCGGGAATGAGAGGGGCTCTTCTTTTAGAGACCCCGAATAACATAGCTCCAATAAACAGAAGTACTGTCGAAATGATCAATATTTTTAAAAAGAGAGGCTGTTCGGATGGGTGACTCATTCCTGAGACCAGCTTGACATCCGTATTAAAATCTGCATTACTTATTTTCATCTGGTGAATTCCTGATGATTTCGGGGAAAACACAGTAAAGTCATCTATAAATTCTCCGGATTGATTGTGTCCACCAAAACCTTTTTGCCAGGAATATTCTGTATTTTGCGGGTCAACAATAGTTATGTTCAAAAGTTCTGTTCTGGCCTGTTCAGTTGTTGAAAAAATAAAAGTTACCTTTTCGTTTTCTGTGAACATGACACTTTCGTCAATATCACTTGACGGTCCTATCGAAGCACTTAAAATCTCTTCTCCTGTAATAGATCCTGCTACAAAAACAGAAAGTATCAAAAATGAAAAAGTAAACATAGAACCCATTAAAACAATATTAATAATTGAATTGATGGATTTTCCAATCACTGACATTTATTTCGCCACCTGGACACTTGAAAAAGATTAGACATCCATTATGAAATACTCTATTCATACACTCCATTTGTATTTAAAAATATTACACTGTATTCTCATGTGTTGAAGCAAAACCAGATAACTGGAAAATTTATCCCGGACGTCGTAACGAAAGATTTAACGGCTTTTCAACTAATCCATATCATATGAAAGTCAATTAACGGGTGGTCAGGTAGAAAGAGTAAAAGAAATTTACTGGATATTTGCAGGATAAAATATAATTTCCGGAATATAAGATTATCACTGTTGAAACATGAATGTTTTCTAATAATAAAAATATATTATAAAGATAAAAGTATTTTTTTATGATAAAAGTATTTTTAACACATTACAACCTTTTAATACATTACAACCTCTTAATACATTATAAGTTTTATAATATATCATACATCACTTTAAATTAATTGTGTTCAGACGAATAATCCAGGGCGAGTGTTATACATGAAAGAATCAGTTAGAAAAATTGGGCTCATAGGAGCTGGCCTGTGGGCAATGACTGAAGAAAGAGTAAATGAGCTTGTAAAAGACCTGGTTGATAAAGGGGATATTAGCAAAGAAGAAGGCAAAAAAGCTGTTCAGGACCTGGTTGAAGAGAGTAAGAAACAGAGGGTTGACCTCGAAAAGAAAATTAGTGACAAGATACAGGATGCCATCTCAAAGGCCGATGTCTTTACCAGAAAAGATATGCATGAGCTTGAATCAAGGTTAGAGATTCTGGAGGGTGAAGTCCAGAAAATGAAAAATAAAGAAAAGATGTTCTTCAAATGAGAGCATCTTTTTTATTCTTGGAGCTTTTTCCTCATGTTCATTAATCACTTCAACTTTTTTCCTTAGAATTCTTCAATATCTATCTCTTCTTCAAGGCTTGAATTCTTAAGCAGATCTTCAAGGTCTGTAACGTTTTCATCAAACTCCTGAACATCTGCTTCGGTAAGCCCCTTATTGGCTGAAGTATTTACAGAGGCATTTGAGGCCGGACCTTCCTCTTTCGCATCAGTCTCATTTCCAACGCAACCGGATACTGCAAGCCAGAATACTAAAATTGACATTACAAACAAATGTGTGAATTTTACCATTCTTTTCCCTCTTAACTGTTAAGTTTCTTTCTCAGAGGAATTCGTAGTCACGTCATTAAGCGTCGTCTTCATCTTCTGTATCGTCTGCGCTGTCGTCTACGTCCTCGTTACCTATTTGAGAACTTTCCTGGTTTTGTTCTTCGAGCCTGTACTGTTCTCTGTATGGTTCCAGTTTACCGAAGATTTCTTTCAAAACCTCATTTGCTTCATGTATTTCTTCGAGTGCATTTTGCAGGTATTTGTTTGCTTCTTCCAGTTCTTCTGGAGTTGCATCTTCTTTTTCGAAGATTTCTTCGGCTGCCTCAGTCTTTTCTTCGGCTGAGTCCATAAGTTCATTATAATTAGCAAGTTTTGCTTCGAGTTCTGCAGTCTCAATACCGGCTTCTTTCATTGCGTCGATTTCATTTTCAAGACGTTCGGCTATATCTTCGGATTTGTCCAGTAATTTATCTATCCTCTCACTGGCAGTTTTTCCTGTTTCCGCAACTGCGCTTTGCTTTGCATTATTCCAGGTTCCGCGTACCGAACTTGCTGCAGTTGCAAGTTCTTCAAGCCCTGATGCATTTCCAATTGCTTCTTTTTCTTCCTGCAGCTGGCTTATCCTGTCCTGGACAGCAGTAATTCTGGCTTCTGTCCCATTACCGTTTGACTGTTCAAGGTTATACTGAACTTTTTCAAGATGAGCTATCATATAGTCAATGCTTGCGTTCAAGTATTCCCTTGTAATTTCCAGGTCTCCTTCATCGTAGTTTCCTGACCTGAGCTGTTTTCGGACTGCAATGAAATTCTTTTTAGCCATTTGATAGTTGCTTTTCTGGGTCTTGAACTGCTCTTTTAACTGTGCCCTCTCCTGAGTTATTTCTCTAAGCTGTACTCGTTCCAGAGTTTTGTTTTCGGATTGATTTCTGACCTGAGTTTCTCCACTGACGAGGTCTTTTTTCTGAGGAGCTTCAGGAATATTTTCATATTTAGCATTATTACCTGCCCCAACCCCATTACCTGCAAGAGCTGCTGGAGACAGGATACTAAAGAGTATAAGTGTTAAAGTTAGATAAGAAGCATAGCGGATGATTTCCCCTAATTTTGTCATATGACTTACCCCCTTTAAATTATTTAGTTGTAATATTACTGAGATAGGAAACTATATAAGTATATTTTTTATAAGGGTGATAATCAACAGATAAATATGAAATTCAAAGTTTGAAGTTTTTCTACCCTCTGTATAACGTTTTATAAGCCTTTATATCTCAAGAGATATTAAAGGAAGATAGTTTCAGCTATGTAAGGCGCAGAAGAATAACAAAAGGTTCAATCATCTGTTTTTGGAGTATATAAGCCAAATAATCAGAGATCATCAAACCGAATGAAACTAACAAATTAGAACCGGATGAGCAAATTGAATAGAAGAGGCTGGATGTAATATTAATGCTTGAAAAGAAGATTTTGAGAAGACAGGAGTAAGAAAGGATATTTTTCAAGTTAGTTATCTTCCAATCAAATTTATGTTATTTTACTTTTTATTTTGTTTTTATCTCTTCATGTTTTTATTCCAATTTCATCTCTTATTTTTTCATCTCTTCTCACTAATTTTAGTTTCTTTCACCGTTTTTCGCTCACTCTCGCGGCTCTTCAAGTACTATTTCTTCCTCAACGCTTGCATTATTCAGCAGGTTCTCAAGCTCAGCCATGTCACCGTCAATTTCCTGAATCTCAGCTGGAGTAAGTCCCACTCCTGAATCTGGGACTCCATTCTCTGCCTCGGCAACTTCAGGGACGATTCCTGCCTCCTTTACATCAGACGTATTATTTCCAACACAACCGGACCCTGCAAGCCAGAAAATTAAGGCTGATAGTACAAACAGATGAACGAGTTTAACCATTTTCTGTCTCCTTAGTTTAAAATCTGTCCTCAGAGAAATTCTCAGTCATTTCTCCGGGTGACGTTGTTTTTCTCCTTTGGGATAGAATTCATCTTGTTCACAGGAGTGCCGTTTTTACAGATAAATTATTAGTTAATACAGATAAATATTAATTTGTACTTTTAGTATTATTAAGTTTTGTTTTTGTGCTATTTTTACTATGGATTTCATAAATTTCTTTGAAGTCATATTCTTTCAGTTCGTCGAAAATTACTCTGAGTATCTGATTCGCCTTATTCACATTATTCAGAGATTCGCGCAGGTAATTATTTGCCACTTTCAGATTTTCCTGGGTAGCGTTTTCATCTTCATAAATAGAATCTGCGGCTGCTTTTTTCTCCCGGGCAGCTTTTATATATAAATTATAACTTGCAAGCCTTGTCTGAAGGGCAGCCGTATCAACGCCTTTCTCGTTCAGGCTCTGAATTTCAATATCGAGTTCTTCTGAGAGATTTTCGGACTTATCAAGGAATTCCCCTATTCTCTGGCTAACAATTTGTCCTGCACCTATCAAACTGGTTTTCTGCGCATTAGTCCATATTTCGCGCACGGATCTGACCGAATCAATAAGTTCTTGCTGGCTGGAAGCATTTACAACTTCTGCCTGTTCAGCCTCAAGCAGTTTAATACTCTCTTTTATGGCTACAATTTTCTCTTCAGTTCCATTACCGTTTGAGTACTGCATGTTGGTATTTACGTTTTTCAGATGGACAATCATATAACTAATACTGGAATTCAGGTAGAGTTTTGTGGCATCTACACCTTCTTCAGAGTTAGAATTAAGCTTTCCTGCTTGAATTTGCTTTCTCACCTTAAGAAAATCCTCTTTTGCTTCCCTATATTCACTCTTCTGTAACTGGAGATCTTCCCGTATCTGTTTTCTTTCAAGCATATATGCAGAATAGTTACCATGATCATGTTTTTGGGCTCTGCCTTGATCATTCACATTTTCAGGATCGGAATTTTCAGTGCTACTACTATCCTTTACACTGTCTTTTCCATTATTATCTGAACCTGTAATACTCTCGCCTGCATACTGGGCTCCATTTCCATGCTCTGAAGAGCCTTTGGCAGCAAGTGATCCTCCAGGCAGAATACAAAGTATAATTAATATAAATGTGATATAAGCCAGATATCGAACAATTACTGATTTTTTCATCTGACTGCCTCCTTTGGCAAGTTATAACATTGTGATAAGGGAATAGGGAAATATAAGCATACTTTTCGGGATAAAACTGATTAATAATTATATATAAGCTTCCAAGCTTGATATGATCTTTATTTCCTTGATAAAACTTTAATTTGCCTTCACGTATATTCTATTAGGTGAGGACTCTGAATAACTTTTACCTATTTCCGCAATAATTGTTCAAAACTTCATTGAAGCGAAGTTAGAATAAGATTATAAATTTATTTTTTGTGTCTGATATTCATAACTAAGTTTTGTTCCAAAACCGATAGCATATGAGCGAGAAAATTCATTAACCGATGACCAATTAACTTGCATTCTGTACTTTTGGACTTCTGGCAAGGAAAAGTAAAAGATTTATGCTAAAAACCCATTTAAAGCTGCGTGAATTTTAGAAAGCTCTTCAAGGTCGCCTGTGTATTTATATTTCTGATGTCTGTTCAGGGAAATGCGCTTGCTGCGACGATTCACGGGACAGCATATGAGTGGTATAGCTTTAAACCCCTGGAAAACACAGTAGTTGAGATAAACTCTACTCCAGAGCAGTCTTTTGTTGCAACGGATGCCAAATACTCATTTAACCTTACTCCAGGCACATACAAAATAACCGCTAATTATCTTGAAGAGAACACTGTGATTTATAAAACTGAAGAAAATGTTACAATTTCCGATGATGGTGAATATGTTCACGATCTTCTCCTTTTCCCAATTTATCAGGAGGATCTTCTTAACCAGGAGGACTTTGAAAATGTTGACCTGAATATTGAGGAGGAAGAAACTCAATCTCAGGCAAGCTCACAAAATACGGTCTTGATATTTGCTTTACTTGCACTTTGTATCCTGCTTCTGGCTGGTTATTTAGTGAAAAAGGAAAAAAGAACCCCTCCTGAAAAGGCAGCAGATTCCCCCGGAGAAACTCAAACTATTAATGCACCAGAACCAGATATATCGGAACCTGAAAATTTCACAACAGGGGCAAAAATGTCTGGATATGCAGATACCGGTGAAGCTGGTTTAATTGAAGAAGTTCCAAACATAAATTACGAGCCTTACGCACCTCATATTGTAGAAGAAGATATGTCTGATACAGAGACACCTGTGCAGCAAGGAATGAAGTTGCCAGATGACTCAAAAATATCCGTTAATTCCCTGTCTGAAGAGATATCTGATTCGTTGAGTTCCATAGGGCCCGAAAACCCGGAGGCAAGTCTGCCTGACGACCTAAAAGAAATGATGAATCTGATACGGGCTAATGGGAATCGAATTACTCAGAGAGAACTCCGGAAAAAGTCTCCTTATTCAGAGTCCAAAGTAAGCCTCATGCTTTCAGATCTCGAAGAGCGTGGATTGATTGAGAAGTTCAAAAGGGGCAGAGGAAATATTATCCGAATTCCCGATGAATAGATTCTTAAACAGGGAGAATCTATGGAAAAAAAGGAGTAAGGAGGATATCTACTTAGAAAAGAATAGTAATTTAGAAGAAAGTACCACTTTTACCTCTTTTGATAAACCATAAATAGCAAACTATATAACTGAATTCATCTACTAAGCAGCAGGAAAGGTCAACAAAAATTAAAAAGATCTGGCATAGATATTTCCACTCCCCATCTTGATTCATTATACCAGGATTACCTTTTACACTATTGGCCGGATTAATTACTGAATATAAACATTGCATTTTCATTATAAAGATTACATTCTCATTAAAATTAATATTACATGCTCATTAAAATTAATATTTCATTACCTGATTCATTTGAATGATTATAAATTGCATGAGGGACACTATGCGAGTTTCCATGGACATTGAATTAAAAGATGTGCCCGGGCAGATGCTTTTAGCCCTCCAGCCTCTTTCGGAATTCAAAGCTAACCTGATAACGGTTTTACATCATCACCAGAAAAGAACCCCCAGAAAGACAGTACCTGTACAGCTCGTACTTGAGGTAAAACCTGAGACCATAGGAGCAATAAAAGCAAAGCTTGAGGAAAGCGGGATAAGAGTCGTAAGGGTTGGAGAACAACGTTTCAGAGAAAGCATAAATGTGGTTCTTATAGGGCATGTGGTCCACACAGGGATCCAGGATACGATTGACGAGATTGACAAGACCGGGTTTGCAGAGGTTGTGGATCTCTCATTATCCATGCCGGGCATTAATTTGCTTTCTTCAGCCCTGATCAGAATAGATGCTGTGGGTAAAGAGGACCTGCAAAAGGCGCTTGATATCCTGAAAACAGTCTCGGCAAAAAAAGATTTGCTGATGGTGCTTCCAATAGACATCCAGGCCTGAAAAACAAGGAGATTTAAAAATATGAAAACAGTGCGCTGTTCTATATTAGGATTTGGTGCAATCGGACAGGGTGTAGCCGAGGCACTCCTTATGAAAAAAGAGTATCTGGAAAGTATAGGGCTGGAAATACTGGTGGTCGCTGTTGCGGACTCCAAAGGAGCTACTGTCAATCCCAATGGTGTGGATCTTGCTGACTGCCTTGCCCGCAAAAGAACGAAGGGCACGGTTGCAATAGAAAAACTTACAGGTGTTGAAGTTATAAAGTCCGTAGACCACGAACTTGTAATTGAGACCACTCCTACAAATATCGTTACTGGAGGAGCGGGGCTTCAGAATATGCTTGCAGCCTTCGAGACCGGTAAAGATGTTATTACCTCCAATAAAGGTCCGCTTACACTGAAGTACAGAGAACTGATGGAAGCTGCAAAAAATGCCGGATCAAAATTCAGGTTCGAAGCTACGGTCGGCGGCTCCATGCCAGTTATCAACCTGGCAAACGAGGTTCTTGCAGGAAACAGGATTAAAAGCATTAAAGGTATTCTGAACGGAACATGCAATTATATTCTTACCAGGATGCTTGAAGAAAGGGCAAGTTATAAAGACATTCTTGCTGAGGCAAAGGAACTCGGAATTGCCGAAAGCGACCCTACATATGATGTGGAAGGGATTGATACGGCCTGCAAGCTTGTAATTCTTGCCAATGCGATCTTCGGGCTTGATGCAACATATAAGGATGTTGAGGTTACGGGGATTACGAAAGTTACACCTGAAGCCCTTGAAATGGCTTATGAAAGAGGGCATGTAATCAAGCTAATAGGCGAGGTCAGCAGAGAAAGAATTCATGTTGCTCCAAGGCTTGTGCCTATAAATCACCCCCTTGACGTAAGAGGCACTCTGAATGTGGCTTCTATGGATACCGAACTTGCGGGAGAAATTACGGTTACTGGCAAGGGCGCAGGCCCGATCGAAACAGCAAGCGCAATTCTCAGTGATCTGATCGCAATTTACGCAAATCAGTAACTGCTGGAAACATCGGCCTTCATATAAGAAGCCGAAAAACAAAAAATAAAAAAGGCTGTGTGGAGTATGACAAGTTTCAGGGAATTTGCAGAAACATGCCAGGCAATTGAAAAAATATCGAGCACTATAGAAACCACAAGTAAAGTTGCTGACCTTCTCAAAAAGGTTGACGTTGAAGAACTGCCTATTGCCACTCATTTTATAATGAGTGAGGTTTTTCCTGCCTGGAGTGGGCAGCAGCTTGGAATTGGCACAAGCCTGCTTTATGTTTCTCTCTCAAAAGCCTCAGGCATGTCTATACAAAGTATAGAATCTCTTATTCGAACCACCGGAGACATCGGGGATACCGCACTCCTTATCCTGAAAGAAAGAAGGAAGAATCAGGTGACATTTTCTTCTTTTTTCGAGGAGCAGCCTGAGCTCTCAATAACAGAGGTTTACAGGCGTTTCAGGACGGCATCCGAAGCTTCCGGAAAAGGTTCACAGGATGTTAAGGTCAAAAACCTCCAGTTTCTCTTCACGTCGTCAACCCCAAGGGAAGCAAAATACATCTCCAGGCTTGCACTTGAAGAACTCCGGATAGGAGTAGGGGAAGGAGTTGTCAGGGACGCTATTGCAAAAGCTTTCTTGGTCCCTGCAGAGATTGTGGAACATTCATTCATGGTTACAAACGATCTTGGGATAGTGGCTGCGGCTGCCAAAAAAGGAGGGATAGAAGCCCTCGAGAACCTTGGGATCGAAATCAACCGCCCGATCAAGATGATGCTTTCGCAGATCAGCCCTGATATAGATGCTGATATAAGGGATATGAAGGAGGCTGCGATTGAGTGGAAATTCGATGGGGCGAGAGTCCAGGTCCACAAGAGTGGAGATACGGTTACTCTTTTTTCACGAAAGCTCGAAAATGTTACCAATTCTCTCCCTGACCTTGTTGAAATAGTCCGGAAACATGTAAAGGCTGAGTCAGCAATCCTTGATGGAGAAGCCGTAGCTGTAGATGAAGACGGAAAGCCCAGGGCTTTTCAGGAGCTTCTTAAGCGTTTCAGGCGCAAGTACGATGTCAAGGAAAAAGCCCTTGGAATTCCTATCCAGCTCAACCTTTTTGACATTATGTACCTGAATGGCAGGACCCTTATAGACCTCCCCCTTATTGAGCGGAGAAAAGCACTTGAGTCCTGTGTGGAAAGCTCTGTTGAGGACTCAAAATCCATTTCTGTGGATAAGCAGGTCATAACTGGAGACCTTGAGATTGTGGAAAAAATCTACAGGGAAGCATTACAGGCCGGGCATGAAGGAGTTATGGTCAAAAACCCGAACTCTGTTTATTCTCCTGGCAAGCGCGGCAAAAACTGGCTCAAGAAAAAACCCCTTATGGATACCCTTGACCTTGTAATTGTGGGGGCTGAATGGGGCTTCGGGCGCAGGGCAAACCTGATAGGCTCTTATACTGTTGCCTGTTACGACCCTGAGACTCTCCGCTTCCTGCAGGTCGGCAAGGTCGGCACAGGGCTTACCGACGATCAGCTAAAAGAGCTTACAGAAATACTTTCAGGGTTAATGGAGGGCGGAGAAGCCGGAGGGGTATTTGCCATAAGGCCAAAGGTTGTCCTTGAGATCGCTTTTGAGGAAATCCAGAAAAGCCCCACCTATGATTCGGGCTTTGCACTCCGTTTTCCCCGCTTCATCCGCATCCGGGACGATAAAGACCCTGAAGAAGCTGATACGATCCAGCGGATAGGGCGCGTATACAGTCAGCAGTTGAAAAGACTTTAAATTTAATGCCTTTTTGAAAAGAATTGAAATGTGAAATAAAAAAGACCTGTTTGAGACTTGATCCATAATAGGAATCAAACATACTTAAACAGGTCATCCCTTTTAATTTCGTGAAGCCTGTCCCGGAGAAGCCCTTTTAAAGCTTTCAAATCCCCTTTCTTGGCGCTGATTGGAGCAATCAAATGTTTCCAGTTCTGCCAGGGAGGCTCAAGTCCCAGGCGGATTGCAACCTCGTCAAGGAGAGGGTCAAACTCGTTTTCTTTGACTCTGTCCATCTTATTTGCAGCAACAATGGTATCGATCCCTATTTCCCTGAGGAAATCAAACATCTCAACGTCGATAGGGATCTGTTCCCTTGAGTCCCATCGGTCAACAATTTCAGGGAATGCCGGCCCGTCTATTACAAGGACACCGATTTTGATCCTTTCGGAATTCTCTTCGATATAGTGTACGGTTTTATCTTTGACTATATCCTGCTTCCTCTCCTTCACCCCACTCATGAAACCGAATCCGGGCATATCCGTAATGAGAAGGTCCGAGACCTGTGCATGCGTGGGGCGCAATGTGACTCCTGGACGTTTTCCTACCCTTACCTTTGCCCCGAAGAGCTCCTTCAGGAGGGAGGATTTCCCTACATTTGAACGCCCTACAAAGATAATCTCAAGATTTATACCGCTTTCAGCTGCAGTCTTGCTGGTCTTCATTTATTTTACCTCATTTGCTTCCCCGAGCTTTTTATCGAAAGCCCTCAGGAAAGCCTCAAGGGAATTTTCTGGGATACGCGCTCCTGCTGCAAAAGGATGCCCGCCGCCACTTCCTCCAAACTTAGGAGCAAACGAGCGTAGAAGGCGGTTTAGATCAACCTTTCCCCGGGAACGAATGCTCAGGTCATAAACACCTTTTCTCTCCCGGTATTCAGCTGCAATTCCCACTTCTCTCTGGCCGTAGGAGGCTGCATAGATCGCTGCCTTTGAGATGGAGTTATTCGTATTTACAATATACGCACTATTTTTCAGGACTTTCACGTTTTCTTTTACAAAAAACCGGATATTCTCTTCATTAATTGCAGCTTCCCTGGCAAGCTCGAGTAGATCGGGAATATTTGAAGGAATTTCGTTCTTTGAGAGTGGTTCAAGCAAAGTTCTTTTAAATTCATATTCTTTTCCCTTATGGATTATTGCCTGAATCAGGGTTCCAGCCTGAAAATAGAGACTTCTTTTGTCCCAGTCTCTTACCCAGTCCTTTACACAGGGAGTATTATCACAGAAATCGCCTATAGCCCCGTATATGGCAACTCTTTTCATTTCTTCGCTTAGATATTCTTCAAAGACCCTGTAAGTCAGCTCGGAGGAGCATACTCCGGTATCATGGTAGAACCATTCTTCTTTTCTGCAGTCTTCCGGAAGAGGGTGATGGTCTATATAATAAAGGTTGCATTCATCCGCAAGTCCCTCAAGTGTGGAATGGAGTTCAGAGCAGTACCTTTCGTCGATTGCAATATCACAGATGATGAGAGTCTCAACGCCTTCAATAAGATTTAATTTTTCAAGAAGGCTGACTGGGCTTGTAAAGTATACATATGCATCAGGGAAAGCACTCTTTGCAAGTGCTCCCGAACATATCCCATCAGAATCTCCATGAGTAAGGATCAGGGTTTTTGCTTTGAGCGGGGTCTGGAGTTCTTTCATGTTTTGACTCCTTTTTCTTCTTTTAAAAAGTATGCTTTTTTTTGGTCTCTTTGTATGGAATCTCATTTTCTCATATCATTTCATTTCATGGTTTTATGGAAGTTCTATGTTTTAATTGTTAATCTTATTTTTTATTCTAATGTTCCTACAGGTGATGCTCCTGATTAATTGGTATTGACTGACTAATAGGGCAGATACGATGAGTCATGTGAAGAATCAGGCAGGTAAAAAATGCAAAACAGGAAAAACTAATGAATGTCGGCAATGGTATTTAGCAATCCGGTTAGCAGTGTTCAGGTTGGGAAAGGATGCTCCGGAACCCGGAAGCATCCAGATTTAACTTATTGGTCTTTCAGTTGCTTTTCTTTCTAAGGAGCCCTGTTACAGTCAGAAGCCCTGCTACAGCAAGTATGGAACCGAATCCAGGGGTATCTCCATAATCCTCTTCCGTCCCACTGGTTTGTGCCTGGCCTGCAGGTTCATTTTTCTCCTGGTTGGACCCGGTTTCCCCTTCCGGCTGTGAGCTGCTCCCTTCAATTGCCATTGGCGTTCCTACATAAACAACAGGAGTTTCTGAGATGACCTCTCCTGAGTATTTATCGAGATCAAGGAAAGTTGCTTTGCAGGCAGGAAGCTGGACTTCTCCTTCTTTGTGCATCTGCATGATGTAAGTGATTGTCTTTGAACTGCCGCTTCCAAGTACCTGCTTGAAACTCGTTTCTCCACTTATAAGTTTAGCTTCGGGAGGTACTGTATCGGTTGCTGTTACACTTGCATCAACATTTCCAGTGTTCCTTGCAGTGACCGTTACAGTCAGTTCGTCCCCCGGGTTTAGCTGCTGTTTGTTGATAGTTTTTGTAATTTCAATATAGGGCCCGTAAATTTTTGTTGATTCAGAATTCTCGGAAGTCACTTCTTTGCTCTGCCCGTTTGCGAGGGTGAAAGTGGCAACTGGTTTGGGGAATGTATAATCCCCTGGTCTTTCTGGAATAAGGATATACTCAAAAACCTTTTCGGCCCCTTCTCCGGCTTTCAGGGAAAGCGTTTTTTCAAGGGGGACACTTTCTTTAAGGCGCATTCCGGAAACAATCTGGTCTTTGAGGGCTATATTGTTTATATCGCATATCCCTCTGTTCCGGACTGTAACTGAAACATACACTTTCTCCCCCATATGGCGCTCCTTTGTAGCACTCTTCGAAACAATGAGGTCCCATTTTTTTTCGACTTTTATACTTTTGGAACCAGTCTGTTCATACTTGTTGCCCTTAATGTCCTCGCCTGTGGTTTTTGCGGTTATCTTAAAATTTGTATCTTCCCAGGGAGCAGGCGTTTTCAGTGTGAGAGTAATGGGTTCAACAGTCTCGCCTTTAAGTATTTTTGTGTATGTATATTTCGTTTTTCCATTAAGTACTTCCAGATCGCCTGTATCAACAGTCAGCACGACATTTTGAGCCTTTGCTTTCCCATTATTGTTAACTGTTACCGTTACATCGATTCTGTTATCTCCTGCAGATTTAGAATCGTATGTATCTTTTTTAGTTTCAACCTTTATGTCAAACCCTGGCTTTCCTCTTACAAGAATGTCCAGTTCAGCATATGGATTCCAATTTCCGGTCTTGAATTCCTTTCCATCTTTGGTAAGAATTTCATAGTTTGGATCCACTTTCTGGGCATAAACCTTTATCTCATCATTATATTCAAATTCCATGCCTGCTGTAAGAGGAGATGTCTTCAATTTCTCGCCATCTTTTGAAATAGAAACGAATACCATCTTGTCTTCATTAAAGTCTTCTGCTTTTATTTCATACCCATCTACGGTTATTGTACTTCCCCAGGAAAGTTTTGCTCCGTCCAATTTCTCTTCCCACTCCACGTTATCTGCCGCAAAAGCAGTCATTGAGAGGCCGGAGAAAATACAAACGGCAAGTAATGTGATCAGTACTATCCTTTTAGCCATAGTGACCTTCCTTGATTTTGATACTGTATTCTAGGACCCGGGCATAGGAAACGTACACTTCGCACTTCTGTAACTTGCGGCTTACTAATCATTATAAACATTTAAAGAAAAATATTTTATAAATGTTATTTGATTACAGCCGTGATATTTATGCGCAGTATTACCCCGCCCCCAGCATACCTCGCATGAAGTAATTATTTGTAGATCCATATTTTCAATTTATTTTTTATAATTATTAATTTTATTACTATTCTTAGTGATTTCACTTTCATTCCTATGAAATCGAAATTTCTTAATTTTTGATTGATTAATCTATCAACGGAATCTTATCTATATCTCTATAAAATATCTTCGTATATCCTATTTTAATTTTTGCTAATGTTTAGCGACTATATTATATAAATGTAGGTCTTTTAAACACAAAGCTGGCCCATTTTCAAATGAAATTGACTTGTAGAATCAAAATAAGTTATGGAGCTTGAAAGAGACATAAAAATAAGTAATTGCGCTGACAGAAGTGAACTGCCAGATCTTATCAGATTATCTCATCCAACCCATCAATTCAGGGTTGAAATTAAATGTAATAAACACTTAATCTGAGTTCTGACCAGCGAGAACCAGTACTTCTAAATTTTCCTGTATCCTGAGGTTTTTCCATGAAACTTACAAAAATTGTGCAGACCCTTGAAGAGATAGCTCCACCTGAACTTGCCGACGACTTCGATAAAGGTAGAATTGGGTTGATCCTTGGGCTTAAGGATGATGTGAGCAGGATTGCAGTTGCTCTGGATGCAAATTCTTACGTGCTTGAAAAAGCGGCTGAAATTGGGGCGGACATGCTGATTACACATCACACCCTGATCTTCCATCCAGTAAACATAATTTCAAAATCTCTGGCATCTTCCCTTAAGATCGCGCTTGACCACGGGATATCCCTGTACAGTATGCACACAAATTACGACAGAGCCGATGGAGGAATTAATGATGTTCTTGCAGCCAATCTCGGACTCAAAAATATCAAGACTTCAGAGATTGGCAGGATAGGGGATATTGAAACCTGTTCTTCGGCTGAACTGGCAGCTTATGTTTCAGATTGCCTGCAAACTCCTGTCATGTATGCCGGGGAAAAGCAAGAGATCAGTAAGGTTATGGTTGTGGGAGGTAGCGGCTTCCGGAATGAATTCCTTAAAATCGCCAGGGAAAGCGGGGTTGATGCCTTTATTTCATCAGAGCTTAAACATGACGTTCTCAGAATGAACGGAGACCTCTGCCTGATTGATGCAACCCATTATGCCACTGAAAACCCGGGTATGAAAGCCTTATGCCCCAGACTGCACAGTCTTCTTGGAATTGCTGTCGAATTTATTGACCAGCCTTCCGGGCTCAGGGCATTTGACTTCAGAGCTGACAAGAATAAGGCTGAACTTAATATAAAAGAAGGAAAAGAAGACTGTAAACAGAAAGAAGAGGAGAAGGACTCGCTTGATCTCATGCTCGAAGAGCAGGCAAGAAACCAGATACGCTCGGATTACCGGCGCAGCCTGGGCAATGAAAACCGAAGAAGATACCTCGAATAAACTCTTTGATAAGTGATATTTTTACCGATGTTACTCAACCAGTATTACTCATGTTTCAATTGAATTCAAATAGTTTTCAAAATGCCTTTTTAAAAGGTTCGTTTCTTTTATTTCAGGCAGAGAGGACATTATTGTCTCGAGATAACCATATTCTTTAAGAAGGGAAAAAGTTGCAGGGAAATTTATGTCAAAAATCCAGCTTAGACGAAGAAGTTTTACGTCGTTTCTGTTTTTCATGTCCACGATTTTTGCCATTCTGTTATTAAGAATTTCTGAAACTATGGGTTCTGAATATCCCTGAGTATCAGGCAGATTTAATTCTAATGCCGGATTCAGATATTTACCTTCCGAATATTCTTCACTAGAAAGCTTCAAGATATCAATCTTATCTGCATCCCTTATCAGCTTGGAGAAAAAATTAAGTTTGCTGCACTTATCTATATTTTGTGGGATCTCCATTCGGTTGTGGTATTCTATAGCTTTCAGGATGAGATTTTCTTCTTCTGCTGAAAGGCGGGATAGAACTTTTTTGTTGCTCAGAATTTTCACACTCAGGACAGCGTGGTTCTCTGATTCAGAATCTCTAAACGTTTTATATTTCATGAACTGTTCAAAACGGCCCAGGTCATGAAATAGAGCTATTACTTCTGCAAGCATGCATTCCTTTTCGCTTATTTTTTCAGATTTAGAAAGTAAAAGAATATTTTCACAGACTCTTCCAGTGTGTTTGATCTTTAACTCAATATTTTCCTGAATAAAAGGGTCAGGAGAAGAGAATTGTCTTACATATTCGAAAAACCACTTCCTGAAAAAATCCAGGTCTTCCTTCTGCATGCTCCTGCAATAAGAAATATGAAGGTATTATACTTTATGCATATCTTGAAGATTTTGTACTGAAAAGGTTTTTACTGTTTAATAACAATACTACTTGATCTGGGCAAGAATGAGAGATATAATCTCCTTTAAGATAATAGCCCTGTAATGTACTGAAACCTAACTATCGAAACCTAAACATTAATACTGTGACCATGTGATATAAATCCAGCATTATCCTGTGAATTAAATCCAGCATTATCCTGTGAATTTAAGAATTATCTATTAATTTCACATCTTTTGGAAATATATATAATCAGATATTAATACTTACATGAAATTATTAGATATTAATACTAAATTAATAGATATTGACACTTATATAAAATTTAGTGGTTTTACATTGAAAACCTGATGTCCTCATAGACTTGATAGTCTTCATAGAAACCTTGTAATTTCCGTAATAAACTGTATAAATTATATATAGGAGAAGCACTCAAATTAAATAAGTATGTACTGGAAATAGTAGGAAGAGATTCAGTCCAAAATGGAAGGATGTCTCTGGGGGCAGGAAGAATTTGTATGATCACTTATTAATATAATTACTATATATATAATTATTATTTGAGTAATTACTTATAGGATGCTCTTATTTACATTATTTAAGATAGTATATACAGATAGTATATACAGAGTGATCTTATCTTTATACAGAGTGATCTTATCTTTATACAGAGTGATCTTATCTTAAATGATGCTGACATACTGCTTATAAATAATTCCAGAGGAACTCATTAGAATAAATCGGGGTATTTAATGAGCTCAATTAAAAAAATCTGTTTAATCGTATGTTCTTTCAGTCTTTTGGCTTTTGCTTTATCTTTTACCTCAGGTTTTATACCTGTAGCAGAAGCAGCTGAAACTCAGAATGTTGTAGAAGGCGGAGTCCCTGCCGCTCTTACTCTTGAAGAAGTACTTGCGCAGCACCCGACTTCTGTAGAAGGCATGTTAAAGAAAGGCAATGATCTCTATTCCCTCAAAGAATATGAGCTTTCTATGGAATGCTTTGAAGACGTACTTAAAATGGACCTTAACTCATCGATGGCATGGTATGGGAAAGGATGTGCTCTGTACTCTCTGGATAGATATGAAGAATCAATCAGCTGCTATGACAGGGCTATTGCAATCTTCCCGGTTTCTTCCGGAAGCTGGTATGAAAAAGGCAACAAGTCCCTTCAGACGCAAAACTTTATAGAGACAATCACCTTCTGCGAGAAAAGTTTCGCTACGGATAATTATCTTTCCAGATTATGGTTCCAGAAAGCTCTTGCCTCCGAGAAACTCGGTCTTGACCAGGAAGCTTTAGCCTCTTATGAGAGTTCAATTCAATTTGGCTCAAACTCCTCAAAAGCTTTGAAAATGCAGGGAAAGGCGTATGCCGGGCTTGAGAACTACAAAGAAGCAATGAGCTGTTTTGATAGAGCCCTTAATATTACCCCGGAAAATTTTGAACTCTGGACTCAGAAAGGAACAATGCATGATATCTCCGGAGATTATGAAACTGCAATAAAATGTTACGATCAGGCTATTTCCCTTAACCCTGACTTTGTGGAGGCCTGGTACAATAAAGGCGCAGACCTTGAGAGAATGGAAATGTATCAGGATGCTCTGACCTGCTATGACTTTGTCCTCCTTTCGGAGCCAGATAACCTTAACGCTCTCCAGAAAAAAGGGTTCTGCCTCGAACAGCTTGGTAAAAATGAAGAGGCTCTGCAGTGCTATGACAAGATACTCGTTTACAGTCCTGATAACACTGATACATGGTATAGAAAAGGTTTCGTGCTTAATGCAACGGGACAGTATGACGCTGCAATAATCTGCTATGAGAAAGCCCTTAATCCTGATGCAGGAATTGATGTAGAGGAAGCTGGAGATAGCCTTCTCAAAAACCTTAATGCTTACGACTCTACACTTCCCAGTTATTCTGAAGTTCCCGAGTTTAAATCTCCTGCAATTAAAATCTGGTATGATAAAGGACTTGCTTTTGACAACCTTGAGAACTACGAGTCTGCCCTTGAGTGTTATGATAGGATTCTTGAGACCGAGTCAGGACATGCAGTTGTCTGGTATAAAAAAGGACAGGATCTTGACAGACTGAACAGGTCTAAAGAAGCTGTTGACTGCTACGATAAAGCCCTGAAGCTGGACTCAGGATATGCCAAAGTCTGGTATAAAAAGGGCTATGATTCTTCAAAGCTTGGGCAGTACAAAGATGCCGCAAAAAGTTTTGATGAAGCAACCGATCTTGATGGTAATTACACACTTGCATGGTATGGAAAAGCTTTTGCCCTGGCAAAGATAGAAAAATATGAAGATTCCATTGTTTGCTATGACAGAGTCCTTGCCGTTGCACCTGATAGTCCCGAAATCTGGTACAACAAAGGTCTTCTCCTTGACCAGCTCGGAAGATATCAGGAAGCTTCAGACTGCTACAGTCAGACTCTCCAGATAAATTCAGGTTATTCTATTGCTCGTTTCAGATTGAATAAGAATATGGAAACGTTGTCTGGGAACTCAACTCCCTTATCGGTAGAACGTAAAGATCTGAATATTAGTCCACGGAAGGCAGTTTCAGTAGGTTTCTGGCCTTACCTTTTGAGCCACGATTATGCAAGCCCTGAAGACCGTTCAGACCTTTCAAGGAACCTTAACGATATGAGTCCAGAATTCAGTTACGATGCGGCATGGTACGGCAAAGCTTCAACATGCAGCAAAATTGAGATGTATGATGATGCACTTTATTCCTACGATATGGCTCTTGCGATTAATCCTGTAAGAACCGAGGCATGGTATGAGAAAGGGTCTGTCCTTGACAAACTCGGAAGAAGTGAGGAAGCACTTGAGTGTTATAAGAAAGCCCTGGATATTGACCCTCAGTCGAGTAATGCATGGTATGGAATGGCTTCTACCTCAAGCGATCTTGGAAGGTCTCAAGAAGCAGTTGCTTACTATGATCAGTTACTTGCTCTCAACTCCAGTGATTCGGAAGCCCTTAAGGGAAAATCTCTTGCCCTTGTAAGCCTTGGCAGGTATGATGAAGCAATTGCCTGTTTCAATCCTCTTCTTAAACTTGAGCCTGAAAACATAGAAGCCCTGGAAGGCCGAGCTTTTGCTTTAGCCAGGTCCGGAAAGCAGGAAGCGGCACTGCAAGACTATGACCTAATTATGGAGCTTGACCATAACAACTCAAAGGTGCTGGCCGAGAAAGCTTCCTTGCTCGAAGAACTCGGCAGGTATGAGGATGCTGCTTCAACCTACGGGGAGATTCTCAAGATTACGCCTGAGAACAGAGAGATAATGTACCGACAGGGCAAAGCTCTGGAAGCTATGGGGGATTTCGAAGCAGCAATCGCCTGTTATGACCAGATCCTTACGCTGGACCCAAAAAATATTGATGCAATTAATAACAAGGGTTTTGCTTTATCTAAAATGGAGAGATATCAGGAGGCACTTGCAACCTATGATAAAGCCCTCGTGTATGCTCCAGACAACCCTGCATCCTGGTATTTCAAAGGGTGCGCGAATTTCGCAATAAGCAGTAATAACGCTGCTCTTGATTGCTTTAATAAAACGACGCATTTAAAGCCGGACTGCATAACGGCATGGTATAATAAGGGATATCTACAAAATGTGCTGGGAGAAGTTAATGAATCGATAAACTCTTATGAGGGTGCTCTTGCAATCAATCCCAATGCACCTTCTGTCCTTTATAACAAGCGTTTTTCCCACTATCGAATAAAGGAATTTGATGAAGCTTCGGCATGTAAGGCAAGGCTTGATTCAGTGGATCCCGGCTTTGAGGCAGCTCTGGAAAATAGGGGAACTCGTATCTTTATTCCCAAAACCTACATAGGCAACCTTGATTACTCGTTACCTGTGAGATGGTATGGTGGGGAGGATAATGTTTCTCTAAACACCAGCATAAACACGACTCAAGTTTCTCAGCAGTTAAACAACAATTCCTCTGAAATTGAAGAGGAATATGAAGATACTTATGAAAGTTACTCTGAAACCGATAGAGATGCCGGGTACTGGTATATTCCTGAGCCTGAAGATGGCCAGAAAAATGAAGGTCAGAAAAATGAAGGCCAGAAAAATGGAAATGACAGCGAAAACTGGTATGTTCCGGAGCCCGATGAGGTTTAAGAATCAAAAATGAAAATAAGCTAAAAAATAAGAATTTTGTGGTATGCCTGAAACTTTACATGCATACCGATAAACTTTTTTTCTAAAAAGCTCAGTGTTCGGATTTTTCCCAGTATTCTTCGGCTTCCTCTTCCATTTCTCCCAGTCTGTCGTAATAGTCCGGAAACTCATTAAGATGAGCCAGAGCAATCTTTCCTGTCATTATAGGGTCGTCGTTTGTGACATTTGTTGCGAGATCTCTGGTCCCATGTTCCAGCTCTACGTCCATGCCTCTGCGGAACTGGTCAACATCGAATTTATCCCAGGTTATTCCAAGTTTTTCCCCAACTGTCTTTGCCTCTTCAGCAGTAAAATTTTTCGTTACCAAAATTATCACTCCGAATGGCTTGATCTACTTTTGTACTTAAGGTTTGTCCTGCAGATTTTCCTTTTTTCCCGTTTTTCTTTTCACAGGAGGTTTTTCTTCCGAATAAAAAAGCACTTCCTGCCATTAAAGAGTATTTCCTGTCACTATATTTATAACAGATATGAAATTATGAATGAGGGAGCGACACATGTCAGAAAAAGATACTTTGTTTATAAAGCGTGCTATTAAGCTTTCCCTCGAAAGCGTAAAAAGAGGCGGAGGGCCTTTTGGTGCCGTAATAACGAAAAACGGAGAAGTAGTTTCTGAAAGCAGCAACCAGGTCACCATACTTAATGACCCAACCGCTCATGCCGAGATCAGTGCCATAAGAGAGGCAGCCCGGAAACTGAATACCTTTGATCTTAGCGGGTGCGAGATCTACGCTTCCTGTGAGCCATGCCCCATGTGCCTCGGGGCCATTTACTGGGCAAGGATAGATAGAGTTTTCTTTGCAAACACAAGAGTTGATGCGGGAAATATCGGTTTTGATGACTCCCTCATATACGAGGAAATTTCACGCCCTATTGGGGAAAGAAAAATCAAATTCAAACAGCTCCTTCGGGAAGAAGCCCTTGAAGCTTTCAGGGCGTGGGAAGAATATGAAAATAAGGTGGAATACTGAGCCGGCCTGGACACAATAACAGGTTTTACGGTAAGAAGGCAGAAAGCCCTATCCCTTTAGGGTTGGGATGAATGCCGTCA